>Ga0070706_100004989_pt1 | contig 12704 bp, 10 predicted proteins | sample KBSK5501metaG_FD_65476 | JGI IMG/M metagenome (GOLD analysis project Ga0070706, IMG submission 65476) | Corn, switchgrass and miscanthus rhizosphere microbial communities from Kellogg Biological Station, Michigan, USA - KBS K5-50-1 metaG | ecosystem: Host-associated > Plants > Roots >...
GCGGAATTGATGGCCGGCTGCGAGATCCATACGGTTTTCGCTGGCATTGCCGGCAGCCACATCAAAGGTTTTAACAGTCATGGCATCGTGCCCGTGAAAAACAAAGAGGTCAGCCAGCGGGACCTCGATCGAGTGCTGGACGCGGCGAAAGCCGTGGCGATTCCCACGGATCAAGAAGTGCTTCATGTCTTGCCGCAGGACTACATTATCGACGATCAAGACGGAATCAAGGAGCCTCTGGGGATGTCCGGCGTGCGACTCGAAGCCCGAGTGCACATCGTGACCGGCGCGGTCATGGCCACACAGAACATTATTAAATGCTGCACCCGAAGCGGACTCAATGTGGCAGATATTGTTCTCACGCCCTTGACCTCGGCAGAAGCGGTGCTCACCGAAGAGGAGCGAGAGCTTGGAGTCGCAGTCATAGACATGGGCAGCGGCACCACGGGGCTTGCGGTGTACCATGACGGGATGGTGAAGCACACCGTCGTGCTGCCCATCGGCGGGAACCACGTCACCAATGATATCGCCGCGGGCTTGCGAACGCCTTTTAGCGATGCGGAGCGGATCAAGCAACGATTCGGCGTGGCCAAAGCCGCCATGGTGGCGCAAGACGAGCGGGTGGAGGTGCCGGGCGTTGCCGGCAAAGGCGCCGGGAGCGTATCGCGGCAAATATTGTGCGAAATCATCGAGCCGCGGCTGGACGAAGTCCTACACCTGGTCCGCAAAGAAATTGAAAAGTCGGGATATGAGGAATCCTTGGCCGCGGGTCTGGTTATGACCGGCGGGTCGATGCTTCTACCCGGCGCAGTCGAAATGAGCGAACAGATTTTCGGCGCGCCCGTGCGGCTCGGCGTTCCCGCCCACTTCAAAGGTCTGGTGGATGTAATCTCCAGCCCCATCTATGCCGCCGGCGTCGGCTTGGTGTTGTACGGAATGAAGCGTCAGGAACGAAACTTTTTTCGCCTGCGAGACGATAATATTTTTGCCAAAGTCAGGCATCGGATGTCCGACTGGCTCAGTGAATTTTTTTGATCTGAATACCTAAGGAGCAACCTTTAAGGAGGAAAGATTATGTTTGAGATCGTCGAACAGACCAGTTTGAATAGCGCCCGAATCAAAGTCATCGGGATCGGGGGCGGCGGCGGCAATGCCGTAAACACAATGATCGGCGCCAAACTCAGTGGCGTCGATTTCATGGTGGCCAACACCGATGCCCAATCCCTGGAGAAGAGCCAGGCAGCCCTCCGTATTCAATTGGGCGGCATGGTAACCAAGGGGCTGGGAGCGGGCGCCAACCCGGAGATCGGTCGCCGAGCCGCCATGGAAGACCAAGACAAGATCAAGGAGCATCTAGCGGGCTCCGACATGATCTTCATTACCGCCGGTATGGGAGGCGGCACCGGCACCGGGGGCGCGCCGGTGATAGCCCGGCTGGCGCGTGAAGTGGGGGCGCTCACCGTCGGCGTGGTGACCAAGCCTTTTATCTTCGAAGGCAAGAAAAGGATGAGACAATCCGAAGAAGGCATCGAAGAGCTGAAAGCCAATGTCGATACCTTGATTGTCATCCCTAACCAACGGCTTTTGAGCATCGCCGCGAAAACCACCACGATGCTCGAGGCGTTTCACAAGGCCGACGACGTTCTCTTGCAGGCGGTCCGCGGGATTTCCGATCTGATCATCACGCCGGGGTTGATCAATCTGGATTTTGCCGATGTGCGCACGGTGATGGCGGAGATGGGCTTGGCGCTTATGGGCGCCGCGTCGGCATCAGGTGAAAACCGCGCGGTGGAAGCGGCGCAGAAAGCGATTTCCAGCCCGTTGCTCGAAGATATTTCGATTCAAGGCGCGCGGGGCGTGCTTATCAATATCACCGGCGGTCCGGACCTTTGCCTGCACGAAGTTAACGAGGCGGCCTCGATGATCCAGGAAGAGGCCCACGAAGATGCCAACATCATCTTCGGCGCGGTCATCGACGAGAACATGACGGACGATATCCGCATCACGGTTATCGCCACGGGCTTCGGTGAAGTCAAAGAGGAACCAAAGCCGGTGCAACACAACGTTGCGCCGATGGCCAACGCGACGTCGAAAAATAAGAAAATCGTTCATCTTGGCACCATCGTAGATGATCTCGACACGCCCACGTGGCAGCGTAAGAAGCAAGGAACGGAAGAAACAGAAACGGTGACGTTGAATAAGTCTAGTTTCCAGTTCAGCAAGAATCAGGACGAGGATGACATCTACGACATCCCGACCTTTCTCAGACGCCAGATGGACTAATAGAACGAGCTAGAGACTACTTTTTGTAGCGCATGCGCGTTCCGTGCTCGACGGACAGAGCGATTTCGTCGGGCGTTAAATCGGCGGGGAAGCTGGCGCCGGAGATCTTGGCGGCGTTGAGGCTGGAGCCTTCGAGGCGAGCGGTGGAAAAGTCGATGCCGCGCAGATTCGCATTTCTAAAGTAGGTGTTACTGAGGTCGAGCCCGCCTGCATCGAGTCCTCTCAAGTCGAGGTTTCTCAGATCGCAATGGGTCAAGTCGCAACGCTCCCCGGCGGCTTTACGGCGGTTGAACTCTTTGACGTTGCCGTCGCGGAGCAACTGATACATCGGATCAGCGTAGTTGAGAGGTTTGAGGGCCATCGTTGCCGGTTTCGCTCAAGGCAATTAGGGTTTTGCGAACACCCTTTATGGCTCCAATCGGTATTACACAGACGTTCTTAAATTCTTTTCCCTACGGAATCTTTTCAAGGCAAGCTGAATCAGGCGGTCGATGAGATCGGCGTAGGAGATGCCGCTCACTTCCCAGAGCTTGGGGTACATACTGATCTTGGTGAATCCGGGTATCGTATTGATCTCGTTGACGATAATTTTCTGCCGCTGGGTTAGGAAAAAATCCACCCGAGCCATTCCCTCGCAGCAAAGGACCTTGAAACTCTTGATTGCCATTTCCTGAATTTTCTTCCCGACGCCAGCAGGAAGTTTGGCTGGGATCACCAATTGCGCGCCCTTTTCGTCGATGTACTTAGCGTCGTAGGAATAAAAATCATGGCGCGTGATGATCTCTCCAGGCAATGAAGCTATGGGATGGTCATTCCCGATAACAGAACATTCGATTTCCCTACCCTGGATGTATTCTTCGAGCAAAATTTTATTATCGTAGCGGAAAGCTTCCTTGAGGGCGCGGGCAAATTGATTCCGGCTCGTGACCTTACTGATTCCTACCGAAGATCCGAGATTAGCCGGTTTCACAAATAAAGGCAGACCCAGGACTTGCTTGGCGTGAAGAAAGTCAATCTCATCCGCTGAACTACGGTCGAAAACGAGAAATTTCGCCACAGGTATTTTCCCATCCCTCAGCAGCCGCTTCATCACATCTTTGTCCATGCCTATAGCCGAACCTAGTACCCCGGCGCCGACGAAAGGAACATTGGCGAGCTTCAATAGGCCTTGAACGGTGCCGTCCTCCCCGAAGGGGCCATGCAGCACCGGGAAAACCACATCCACGGAGCCGAGGGCGCGGTTCGGCGCAATCCGGATCACCGGCGTACGGGTGGCTCCGGGCAAAACCGCAGTGGCATCGCGGCGCGGAAGCCGCACCTCTGTTGCTGGTCCGCCATTGAGTAGCCGAGCACCCTCGTCGAAGAACCAGCGGCCATCTTTGTCGATGCCCAGCGACACGATTTCGTATTTGTTCTTGTCCATCGCTTGGGCGATGTTTCGGGCTGATATGAGGGAAATTTCATGTTCGGCAGACTTGCCGCCGAAAAGAATCGCGACGCGCAGTTTTTTTTTCATCGCGTTTTAGGGGAGGTCGCTTGCTCGAACGGAGTGATACGGCAAAGAGAAACCGCAGTGAAACGTCTTAGCTTCCGGGCGCAACGTCGTTTTTATTTGCGTACTATAGCTTGAGGAGCTTGTTGCTCGATGACTTTTACGACTTTTCCAGGATAGCTCTGCTTTTCGAAGCGCAGCACGAAGTATTTCGCTTTAATCGGATCTCCCTTGTTGTCGAAAGTGATCGAGCCGGTTAGTCCTTTGAAGTTTTTTAATTTTCGAACGGCGGCTGAAACTTCGGCGCGGCTCGGTTTCTTCCCGCCATCCGTCTGGATCGCTTGCTCGATAGCTTTAATCCCGACCTGGGCCGCATCGTAGCCGTACATGCCAAAGGATTCGACCTCTTTGCCGAAGCGCTGCTTGAATTTTTTCGCAAAAGCGGCGCTCTCCGGGTAGGAGTCGGGTGGCCCTGCTACGGTGGTGTAGTAGCTGCCAACCACAGAAGCACCGGTAATTTTTACCATTTCAGAAGAGTCCAAACCGTCGGGCCCCATGAAAGCTGCTTTGAATCCCTTCTCACGCATCTGCTTTAACAGCAATCCACCTTGGTGATAGATCCCCCCAAAGTACACCAGGTCGGGATTCTTTGCTTTCATGGGAATAATCATCGGGGCGAAGTTCGCGCGCTCTTCAGTGCCGTCATAGCCGAGAACTTTCATGCCGAGTTTAGTGGCCTCGCTGCGAAAGTTATCCGCCACTCCCTGGCCATACAGGGTTTTGTCTTGAATAATGTAGACGGATTTAAGCTTGAGATCCTGGGCCGCAAAACGCGCCCCTACCGGTCCTTGAATATCGTCGCGCCCGCACACGCGATTGACGTTGGGATAGCCCCGGTCGGTAATTTCCGTCGCGGTGTTGGCCGGCGAAATCATCGCCAGCATGGCGTCCTTGTAAACCTCTGAAGCGGGAAGAGCGACACCGGAATTGAAATGGCCCACGAGCAGCAAAACATCGGGATCAGCAACCAGGTTGCGCGCGTTGGCAACTCCTACTTCGGGCTTGGCTTGATCGTCGTAAGGAACAAGGATGAGATCGAAGCCAAGAGCCTTGAATGTCTTCCCGGCTTCCTCGACCGCTAATTGCGCGCCCAGCTTTATGTGCTCGCCTAGAGCGGCCTGCTCCCCGGAAAGAGGCGCTTGAACCGCGACTTTAATAGTTCCCTTTTGAGCCCAAAGCGAGCCCGGCGTCAACGCAACCAACAAAAACAATACACCCAGCGACAAGCGTTTAACCACGTGAGGCACCTCTAGTCGAAATTGACCTATGCTAACAAATTCGTGCTAGCAGCGCCACAGTTCATTGACTCGAAAGGACTCGCAGGGAGGGCAAACTTTTTCGACGCTGGAAGGTGAAGTTCAAAACGTTCAAGTTGTTCAAACTGTTCAACATCCCACCCCGGATCAAGTCCGGGGCAGCCTCGGTTTCCTCCCCCGCGTCGCGCGGGAGAGGATTTTAACAGGAGTCGCTAACTCGGATTGGCGGCTGTGAATTCCTGTGGAAAAATTTCCATCGCCAGTTTTTCTCCGCGTCGGAGAACCGTCAGCGGCACCGAGAGTCCAACTTGCTCGTCGGTGAGGAGCCGATGGAGGTCATCGATTGCCGCGATGGGCTTCTCTGCAAAGCTTATGATGATATCGCCCTCGCGCAGGCCGGCTTTTTCAGCCGCGCTGTTGGATTCAACTGTCGCAACCAAGACGGCGCTGTCGAGAGGCAAGTTATAAAACCGCACCACGCGGCGAGACAGTGGTACGTTCTGTCCAGCCACACCGATATAGCTGCGACGAATCTTGCCGTCGCGGATAAGACGTGCAGCAACGAACTTTGCTGTGTTGATGGCGATGGCAAAGCACAGCCCCTGGGCCGGTAGAATCACCGCGGTGTTGACCCCGATGACGTTGCCGGTGGAAGTCACCAGGGGGCCGCCGGAGTTGCCTGGATTCAGCGCCGCGTCGGTCTGGATTACGTTGTCGATCAGCCGCCCCGAATTTGAGCGCAGTGAACGCCCTAGGGCGCTCACCACACCGGCTGTTACGGTACATTGAAATCCAAAAGGATTGCCGACCGCCACAGCAAGCTGGCCGACACGGATTGAGTTGGAGTCGCCCAGTTCGGCCGTGGCGAGATTCGGCGCATCTATGCGGATAACCGCCAAGTCTGTGTCCGGGTCGTCACCGACGAGTCGGGCTCCGAAGCGTTGGCCGTCGAACAGGGCAACGTCGATCTTTTGCGCCTGATGGACCACGTGGCTGTTGGTCAAGATAAAACCATCGGGCGTGAAAATGAAACCCGAGCCGCTGCCATGCAGCTGATTCGGGCCGCGGAATCGGGAATTTGGCGGATTGGTTGAGGATTTTTGGATCTCAATATTGACAACCGCTGGACCGATTTTTTCCGCCGCTCTAGTGACAGCGGTGGAGTAAGCATCCAGGAGCTGGTCGTCGGATGCCCACGAGCTAGTATTTGATTGAGCCGCGGCAATATTGTCGGTGGCAACTAAACGAAGGGCCGTCTTCATGCGTTTCTCCTTTTGGCGAAAACACTATCGAAATAAATGTAAGTACGGCGGATCAAGTTGTAAAGTAGACCTCATTGACACCCCTTGAGAGCACGGGCAAACTATCGTTTATGATCGTGAGTGTTGGTGTCGATATGGTCGAGGTCGAGCGTATTAAAAAGGCTCTTGAAAACAGCCGCATCGGGCGGCGCTTCCGCGCACGGGTGTTTACCCAGAAAGAAATTCAATATTGCGAAAGAAAACGGCGCGGAAAATACGAAAGCTATGCGGGCCGTTTTGCGGCCAAGGAAGCGGTCATGAAGGCTTTGGGAAGAGGTTGGGGCGCCCGAGTGACCTGGTTAGACATCGAAGTGGCGCGCGCGCGAAGTGGTAAACCGGACATCGTGCTTCACGAGAAGACCGCAGGACTCGCCGCAGAATTGGGTATCCGCCGGTGGGCGCTTTCTATTTCCCACACCGCGCAGCATGGTCTCGCGTTTGTTATTGCACAGGACGACTGAGAGAAAGAAACTGCAAAGGGCGAAGCGCAAAGAGCCAAGGGCGAAGACAAAAAAACACTTTGCGCTATGCCTTTGCCCTTAGCTTTTTGCTGACTTTTTTTCCGGCAACAAAAACAGAATTCCGAGAGCCCAGATGCCGAAGATCAGGCCGGCAATCGTCCAGGGAAATTTTCTCCGTCCACTGTGGCCGGCGATGACAAGGCATAGAATGCCGTCGAGCATGTGTACCAGAGCCGCCGTGCGCAACAGCGTCGTGGGTTCCATCTCGGGGCTGATAAGAAGAAGTCCGGTGAGATAACCTAAGGAATGATAAAAATCCACTGCGCCCCTTGACGCTTCCTCCGCGCAGTTAATATACTCGGTCTCCGTCCAAATAGAAAACAGCGTATGGCCGTCAAAACTATCGAATGGAAAAACAATCGCGTCATCATGCTCGATCAGAGACTTTTGCCGCACAAGGAGGTCTATCGGGTCTATCACGACTACCAGGAACTGGCGCAAGCCATTCGCGACATGGTGATTCGCGGCGCGCCGGCGATTGGAGTGGCCGCGGCTATGGGAGTGGCCCTGGGCGCATTGAAAAGCAGTGAAAAGAATTTCGATCGCGAATTCGAACGTATTTTCCGGACTCTGTCGAAAACTCGTCCTACTGCCGTCAATCTTTTCTGGGCGCTCGAAAGGATGCGTAGGATCTATACGGCAAATCGCAATCGGGGGGTCGAGGCGGTGAAGCGCTCACTTAAGGACGAAGCGCAGAGGATCTACAAAGAAGATATCGCCGCTAACAAGCAGTTAGGCAAATTCGGCGCGACTCTGCTGCGCAATGCGAAGCACGTGATGACGCATTGTAACGCCGGCGCGCTGGCCACCGCCGGTTACGGGACCGCCTTGGGCGTTATTCGCGCGCTCAAAGAGTCGGGCAAGCAGTTTGACGTTTGGGTGAATGAAACCCGACCTTTTCTTCAGGGCGCTCGGCTCACGGCTTGGGAGCTAAAAAAAGAGAAGATCCCGGCGACGTTGGTGACGGACAACATGGCCGGGTATCTGATGCAAAAGGGCAGAGTTGATGCCGTGGTCGTGGGTTGTGATCGCGTTGCCGCCAACGGCGATGTCGCCAATAAAATCGGAACCTATGGAATCGCCGTGTTGGCGAAAAGACATGGCATCCCCTTTTATGTCGCAGGTCCCACGTCGTCCATAGATTTGAATTGCCCCTCAGGGAAAGAAATTCCTATCGAGCAGAGGGACGCCAAGGAAGTATCACACATATTCGGGAAGCCGCTCGCTCCAAAAGGCTTCAAGGTTTTCAATCCGGCGTTCGATGTAACATCACAGGACTTGATTTCGGCGATTATCACCGAAAAGGGAGTGATTCATCCTCCCTATTCCCAGCATATTCGCACCTATGTTGGTCATTGAAAAAGAAGAAGAGCTCGAAGCCTACTTCCATGACGCGGGCAAACCGCGCGACCGGTGGCGTGTGGGCACCGAGTACGAAAAGGTCGGTATCGACAAGGGCAGCGCTAGAGCGATTCCCTATTCCGGGCGGCGGGGCGTAGAATTTATTTTGCGAGGGCTGATCGAGCGATTCGGATGGGAACCGGAGGAACAAGACGGGCATATCATCGCGCTATCCCGGGGCAACGCGCAGATTACCCTGGAGCCCGGCGGGCAAATCGAGTTGAGCGGGGAGCCGTGCGACAGCATTCACTGCACGTATGCTGAATTCACCCAGCACATTCGCGAACTATTGGAAGTCACGGAACCGCTAGACATCGTGTTTCTGGGGTTGGGGATGCAGCCTGTGAGCCGCTTGGAGGAAATCGAGTGGGTGCCAAAGAAGCGCTACCGCATCATGGCCCCCTACATGCTCAAAGTGGGTACGCTTGGCCAGCGCATGATGAAGCAAACCGCCACGGTGCAGGCGAATATCGATTTCAGCGACGAAAAGGATGCCATGGCGAAGTTCCGCACGGGTATGGGGCTGACGCCGCTGATCATCGGGATGTTCGCCAATTCGCCGATCTCGGAAGGGCAGCTAAATGGCTATCGGAGCTTCCGCGAACATATCTGGACGGACACCGACAAAGCCCGGTGCGGGTTGTTGCGGTTCGCTTTCTCACCGGATGTGTCGTTTAGGCACTATGTGGAATACGCCCTGGATGTGCCGATGTATTTTATTATTCGCAATCACGATTATATCGATATGACCGCGTTCACTTTCCGGCAGTTCCTCAAGAATGGATACAACGGCGAGCGCGCTACGGTGGAAGATTGGAACGATCATTTAACGACGCTTTTTCCCGAAACCCGCATCAAGCGCTACATTGAAGTGCGCTCGGCGGACAGCCAGCCGCCGGAGCTTATGCCCGCGTTGTCCGCCGTTATTAAGGGAGCGTTTTACGACTCCGATTGTTTGCAGGCCGCCTGGGACTTGGTCAAGGATTGGAGCTGGGACGAACGGATGCAGGTCTACCTCGATTCTCATCGAGACGCCTTGGGAGCGCGCATCCGGCGCTACTCGCTGCTCGATCTCGCCAAAGAATTATTTCAAATCGCCTGGGAAGGGCTGACCAGGCAAAAGGTGGTCAACGAGAAAGGGGAGGACGAAACGATCTACTTGAATACGCTCAAAACATTGCTGTTTCAAGGCAAGTGTCCGGCGGATGTACTGATCGAAAAATGGGAAGGTGAGTTGCAGCATGATATCAAGAAGCTGATCGCCTACACCGCTTACAAGCGACCGTGAATTTGCTCCACGATGCGCTTGTGATTCAACCGCGATAACCTGCCGAGGATTTCGCCTTCCGGGACTCCGCTAAAAGACTTCAGATAGCGCCGCTTCAGTTTCAAAATCCTTCGATAACTAGATTCCACTCGATCCCGAATCATGGGGTCGCTTTCTGCTAGATTATAGAGAAACTCGAAAACGCGGGTGACGTTCAGCATAGGACGGCTGTACAAAAGCACATCGACGCCGGCTTGAATACAGAGGGCGCTCGTCTCTCTATCGCCGTAATGGTCACTGATCGCTTTCATTTCGAGAGCATCGCTAAAAACTACGCCGTCATACCCGAGCGATTCTCTTAAAATACCCGTCACGATCTTCGCGGATAACGTGGCCGGAAACTCATCGTCCAAAGCGCGGTAAACTACGTGGGCGGTCATGAGCGATTCGATCTGGAGTTTGCATACATGGACGAAGGGCGGTAACTCCACGGCGCGCAACTCTTCCAGGTTGCGATCAACGCAGGGGAGATGGACGTGAGAGTCTTTATCGGTATCGCCGTGGCCAGGAAAATGCTTTCCGCAAGAAATGATTCCAGCGTCTCTTGTTCCTTGGATCCAGCGTTCGCTAAACGCGATGACTTGCTGCGGGTCGGCGCCGAACGAACGATCGCCGATCACGGGATTGTTTGGATTCGAATTTACGTCGAGAACGGGAGCGAAGTTAAGATTAATCCCTACTAAGCTGAGCTCTGTAGCAGTGGCGTGCCCAGCTCGGTAAGCGAGACTCGGGTCGCCCCTTTCGCCGACGCGCGCGGCGAAGGGAAAATGGGTGAAGGGCTCCGGCAGCCTGTGAGCGGTGCCGCCTTCTTGATCGATGGCGATAAAAGGAGGCGGGTCCGGCGCGATTTCCCACAGTGAATCACAAAGCGCTCGAATCCGTTCAGCGCTCGAACAGTTATGTTTGAACAGGATAAAGCCCCCGATTGGAAAGTCGCGTAGGAGCGCCAACTCCTCTTCCTTGAGCGCGTCGGACGCAAGCCCGACCATAAGCATTTGGCCGATTTGCTTTCTTAGCTCGTTCACCATCGCTCCTTATAACATGGATAACATGGGTGATCTCTCTCTTCACTTGCTTATTCCATCAGTGATCTCTCGACCGGCTATCCTCTGATGAACAGTTAATTTTCTTGTTAACGGGCTAGGTCTGATCTTCGAACATGCTAGTGTGAAACTTCACGCTTGCCATAATCGCTTGACTGCTTAGTAAGTAAACGCTAACTTGGGACCCATGAATCATTCATCGCGGCTGTCGTCCAAGCAGCGGCGTCAGGCTATCGTCGAGGCTGTCCGAGGCGTTTTCGCCGACAAAGGATTTGATGGCACGACGACGCGGGAACTGGCCAACGCTGCCGGTGTTTCGGAAGCGCTTATTTACAAACATTTTCCCAGCAAGGCTTCTTTATATGCTGCGATGTTGGATGCTTGCGCTAAAGGACCTGCCTTCATCGAATTCAAGCGCATTTTGGCACTCAAGCCGTCTACCTCGACGCTCGTCATTATGGTCCATTTCATAATTTCTTACTACGCCGAGCGGCGTATCACCGACGCTAACAAGGCCGCCATGAACTGTTTGATGGTGCGCAGCCTTCTCGACGACGGGGAGTTTGTCAGACTAACGCACAAAAAATATGCCAGCGCATGGATTGAAAAGTTCAAAGGTTGCCTAAAAAAAGCTCTTAAGGCTGGCGAGTTATGCGAGACTCCAGTGCGCCCCGACCTAAGCGTATGGTTCGTGCATCATCTTGCCTTTTCTTTGATGCTTCATCTCCATCCCAAGTCGCCGGCGATTAATTATAACGCGTCTAAGGAAACAATAGTTGAGCAAGCCGCCTGGTTTGCGCTGTTGGGAATCGGCTTGAAGGAGGAGGCGATTCATCGCCACTACAATCCGGCGGCGTTGGCATTGTTGGCTGGATAATTTCTCAAGTGAGCAAATAGTCACTTATGAAGTTCTTAACGGATTTGGGAGGCGGGCAGTGCTTGGGATGGCTCAGTCGCGGGCGGCTGGGCCGTTTGCTATTGAGCCTCTTGCTTCTCGCGAGCTGTGGGAGAAAGGCTCCCGCGTCCTTCGAGCGGCCGCCGACGCCCGTGTCCGTGGCCGCCGCAATCACACGGGATGTGCCGATCTATCTCGACGAGATCGGTAAAGTCGTGGCGCGGGAAGTCGTCTCCATTCAGCCCCAGGTGTCCGGACGGATCACCAGGATCCATTTTACTGATGGTGCCAATGTCACGACGGGTCAGGTTCTTTTCACGATCGATTCGCGTCCCTACGAAGCGCAACTAAATTCAGCGGAGGCCAACCTGGGTCAGGCGAAGGCAGCGCTGGATCTGGCAAAAATCAATTTCGACCGTGTCGCGAGCGTCACGGACCAGAGGGCGGTTTCCAGACAGGACTACGACGCGAAGAAAAATGCCGTGGAAGTGGCGGAGGCCCAAGTCAAACAGAACGAAGCCGCTGTACAAAACGCGCGGCTCAATCTCGAGTATTGCACGATCCAGTCACCCATCAGCGGCCGAGCCGGACAGCGACTCGTCGATCTAGGAAACGTCGTTACAGCGAACAGCACCTCGCTTCTCGTGATTCAGCGGTTGGATCCGATTTACGCCGACTTCACCATCACCGAAAGCAACCTCTCCGCGGTGCAGCGCAACATGGCGCAGGGAACGTTGAAAGTCGAAGTGCGCTTACCCGATGAGCCCGACAAGCCCCGCAGCGGAACACTGACCTTCCTCGACAATTCGGTTCAAGAAGGCACCGGCACAGTAAAACTCCGCGCTACTCTACCCAACGGCGATTGGCGATTTTGGCCCGGGCGCTTCGCCAATGTTCGGCTTATTTTGGGAATTCATCAGCAAGCGGTACTCATTCCTGCGGACGCGCCGCAAATGTCGGCCAAGGGCCCTTTCGTTTACGTCGTGAAGGCTGATTCGACCGCAGAATTGCGGCCCGTAAAAGTCGGGCAGCGGCAGGATGAGATGGTCGTGATTGAGCAAGGGATCAAGGCGGAAGAGCGCGTGGTTTGGACTGGTCAGCTCGGCGTGACGCCGGGAGGCAAAG
>Ga0070706_100004991_pt1 | contig 12700 bp, 8 predicted proteins | sample KBSK5501metaG_FD_65476 | JGI IMG/M metagenome (GOLD analysis project Ga0070706, IMG submission 65476) | Corn, switchgrass and miscanthus rhizosphere microbial communities from Kellogg Biological Station, Michigan, USA - KBS K5-50-1 metaG | ecosystem: Host-associated > Plants > Roots >...
CCAATCTCCTCCGCCTGGATGCCTGGCTGCAGGGCGTGCCCTTCGCCAAGACACGTACCTCGCGCTTCGCTGCTCTCGCCGCTTAGTTCTTAGTTCGCCAACAGTATCTAACTGACGTTAAATTGGTACAAGGGAGTGCTTGGTCAGATCGCGTTGACAACACTTTTGACAGCAGGAGGCTCAGACGTGCTCATACGGTCTGAGACGAGAAACGGCTTGAATTCTGGCCTCACCCAACTGGTGAGACGGGATCAGACGGGGAAGAATGCGGCACCGCTTTCTCCAAAACCGCAGGGTGCAGGTTCGATTCCTGTCTCACCTGCCCCTCGAGAATCCTGAATTCATGGGGATTGCTGCCCTGTGGCTTCAGCACGATGTGTGTGCGTTGACCCCGACGTGATACCACCAGGAGCAGCACCGCAGGTCTATGGTGCGGCCACTCGGTGATGGACTTACTGGTACTGCATGGGGCATGCCAATTTGGCGATGTTGTTCATTGTCCGTGCACCCTTATTGGGGAACAGGCGACCTCACACCTCAGCTTATCGCAAGGCTGCACGCGCTGAGAACGCGCATGCAGGAACAAAGAGTGATCTGAAGATGTAGGGTGGCAGCTTCAGGCAACGGTCTGTGATATCCGGTCGCATCATACAGTTGTAGTTGAATGACCGCCTGGATCGCCCAGGTGGAGAAGGCACAGTGGCCACCGCTCTACAAGGGGCCGTGATCACCTTTCTACAACAATATGATGCGACACCGTATGACTCGGGCGTCGGTGGCGCGTCATAGGGGAAACCGTTATTGCTTGTATGGCTGTATCTCGAGCGTGTTGGCCACAGACAGTAAGGGTAGCTCAAATGCGATTGCTGGCATTCCGCTGTGCCACGTAATGGCCAGTGAGCCGTTTTGGCGACTTATTTTGGCCTCTAACGTCCCAGATGGCCGTTGGAGTCCATGTGGAATGTATGCCTGTCGCTCCTCGTACAGGCTCGGCGCTATCAACGGAAATGCTCAAGCTCCTGGCGAACCAACGCAATGGCGTCATGTGGGGTAAGCGTCCACCCTTGAGCGTGGCAGGCCGTTAAGACAGGCTCGCCGAGCATGGAGAGTAGCCAGCCGAGATCGCGCGCGCGTATCTCCTTTTCTGCGGGTTCGATCGGTCGTGGAGACATATCGCGATGGGCGATGGCTGCGCCATAGAGGCGGGCGGCTTGCTCTGGCGCTCCCCGCCGACATGCAAGTGACCCGGCGCGCTCCACCAGCCACCACACATACTCGCTCTCATGCGCCTCACCAGCCAGATCGGCGAGCGCCTGATTAAGCTCGCGTTGAGCGGCCGCGATGTCTCCTTGATCCAGCGCAAGGCTGGCGCGGAAGTAGCGAACACGCACGAGCATGAGAGCGCTACCCACAGCGCTGAAGAGACGGGCCGCTTCGATCAGAGAGGTGTGGGCATCCTCCATGTCGCCTAAGCGCCACTGTGCGCGACCCAGTGTGAAGGCGCAGGTCGCCGCAAAGAAGGCGCTCTGTTCGCGTTTGAATAACAGGTAGTTCGGCTCGGTCACCTCAACGGCGCGGAGCGGCTCATCGAGGAGGAGGTAGGTCTCTCCGATGCTGTTCCACGTCAATCCGCGAGCAAAATCACCCTCACCAGCTTCGCGACTAAGCGCGACAGATTCCTCGTAGCAGGCGAGCGCCTCTCTCGACCATCCCATCTCCTGGTACAATCCACCGAGGTTCATGAGAGGAAAGACCATGCCGCGACGATTGTTGGCCTCGCGCCGCAGCGCCAGGCACTCTTGGTACAGCGCTTGCGCCCGCTCATATTCACGCAGTTCGGTGAGAGTATTGGCTAGATTCATCATGGCGCTGGCGATTTCTGTCCTGTTCCCAATTTCCTGCCGCAGTCGCAGTGCCGTCTCACCGGCTTCCCTCGCCCGATCGAACCGATCGAGCCGGTGAGCCATGACGAGCACTCCGGTCCATGCCTGGGCCAGGACGCTTAGTTCCTCATGAGACGTAGGTAAGCCGGCCCGCCCAATAAAGCGTTCAAGCCAGTCCAGCCCTTCCAGGAAGCGGGCGCGCGCATCCCAGAAGCGCCACAGAGCGCCCGCCATGCGCAGCCCGCGCATAATGGCGCCAGTTTCCCATGCCCACCCGAGCGATGCGCGCACATTTTCGTACTCTATCTCCACACGAGCAGTGATGTTCTCAACCTGCCCTACCTCCTCATCCAACAAGAGTTCTACCAGCGACAAGTAGTAGGCGGCATGACGCCGCCTGGCCTCCTCCAACTCACCGTCGATTCCTAGCCGCTCCCGTGCATATGCCTGCAGCGTTACCAGTTGTGCATACCGTTGCTCGCCAGCCACGTCGGCGCATTGCAGCAGGTTGGCGTCCACTGTCGCGGCCAAGGCTGCGGCCAGCGTGTCATTCGCCATGTCTGTGACAGAGGCTATTGCCTCGACAGACGCGCCGCTGATGAAAACTCCCAGTGAGCGAAATAGCCGTCTTTCTTCCTCACCCAACAACGCGTAGCTCCAGGCGATAGTCGACCGCATCGTGCGCTGGTGGTCTGCCAGATCCTGCGGACCGTCCGAGAGCATGCCGAGGAGCGCCGGCTGCGCTAGCCGTTCGTGGAGTTGCTGCAGCCCAAATTGTCTTATCCGCGCCGCCGCAAGCTCGATTGCGAGCGGCAGCCCATCTAGGCGTGCGCAAATACTAGCGACCAGACGCCCCTCCTCTACCGTCGCAAGAGTAAAGTAGTGTTGCGAAGCAGCGGCGCGCGCCAGAAACAGCGCCACTGTCGGAACATGACTGACTGCCTGCAGGGATTCCAACTCTGTTGGGTCGGGCAGGGCAAGCGGTGCCACGGGGAAGATTTGTTCGCCACGGACGTTCAAGGGCGCCCGGCTCGTCACGAGTGCCTTGACTTGCCCGCAGGCGATCAACAGTTCCAGAAGGGGACGGGCAGCAGGCAGCACTTGCTCGAAGTTGTCCAATACGAGCACAATCGGCCGATCATACAGCGCGCGGACCAGCGTCTCATACAACGGTGTGTCGTCCCTCTTCCGGATGCCCAGCGCCTGGGAGATGGCTGGCAGCACGCGCTCTGGCTCTCTCACGGGGATGAGTTCGACGAAAACCACCTTCCAGTGCCATTCACGTTGCACAGTGGCGGCTAGTTCAAGCGCCAGACGGGTCTTGCCCACGCCGGCGGGGCCGGTGAGGGTAAAAAGCCTGGTCGTCTTGCGCCCTAGGAGCTTCAGCAAGGCGACCTGTTCTTGCTCGCGGCCGATCAATGGTGTGAGCGGCATGGGTAAGCGGTCGTCGTAGGCGGCGTCGGCGAAGGCTCTTGGCGCATCCTCATACTCTGCATGCTCGGGACGGCGCGCCCTGCGCGCTTTCATCATGAATTCCGCCGCTTCCTCAGGGGCAAGCGCGAGCGCGGCGCTGAGCATGTCCACAGTGGCTCTTTGTGGGGCGCGGATGTTGCCGCGCTCGAGCAGGCTGACCGCCGCTCGACTGAGACCCGCTCGCTCAGCCAACGCCTCCTGCGTGAGCCCGCTACGGTGCCGATAACGGTGGAGCAGTGTGGCAAAATCGGAGCTATTTGTCACGGACATGGGATGCTCCTGGAATCGCGCCCAGGCCGATTGCCACCCCATTCTAGCATCCTCTGTCAGCGATCGCCGGTGATCTTGCGCGCACTTTTACGTGCGGTCTTACGCATTTTCGCTGGTCTTAGGGGATCGTTCGGGGCACACTTGCTCTCACGAAAGCATGGCGGTGAACACGTGATGCCAGGTTGGCATCAGGGAGCCGAGCGCATGACCAGCGAGTCGGATATCCAAACGACCTGGGGCGCGCAGCTTGCCCTCGCCGAGGAGACACTGGCCGCGGCGGAGTCGCCTGCGCCGCGAGAAGAAGCGGTGGAGTTGCTAAGCCACCTACTAAGTGTGCCGGGATCCGAGCTGCTGGCCAAGCCCTCGTCGCCAATGCGACCGCTTGGTGCAGTGACCTATGCCGCCTGGGTCGCGCGGCGGGCGGCGGGTGAAGCGTTGGTGCGCATTACGGGACGCCTGGAGTTCATGGGCCTGGACATCGCTATTGGGCGCGATAGTCCCTTGGCTCCTCCTGGCGCACAACGGTTGGTGGAGACAGCGCTGCAGTGGGTGCGGCGACGCCAGCCTGGTGAGGTGTTGGCAGCGGAGATGAGTACGGGATGCGGAGCCATCTCTCTGGCGCTGGCGGCGCTGGAGCCATGCTTCATGCGCATCTACGCAGTGGAATCGTCGCTGACAGCGCTGGACACAGCGCGGGCCAATGGAGCGCGCTACCTCCTGAACCTCGTCATCAGTTGGCTCGACGGGGAGCGGCTGGACGCCGTGCCTGAACCGGTCGATCTGATCGTCTGCGCCCAAACTGGTCGGATCGATCTCGTGCAGGCGCCATCGAAGCTGCGGCCGGGCGGTGCCCTGATCTGCGCCGTGGATGACGCCCAGCGCCCTGCAACAAATGAGTGGCTCGTACACGGCGGCTTTTCTAGTGCGCCCATCTGGGTGGAGGGTCGAGGCGATGGGCCTGCTCTCGTCATCGCGCAGCTTTGGCGCGATTCAGCAGGCAGTTGAGTTCTTTGGTTCTTTGTAAGAGGAGGTCACAGGATGAAATCGTATCGCAAGCTCGCGGTTCTGGTGGTGGGACTCTGCGCCGCCCTGCTGCTGGCGGCGTGTGGCGGATCGAGCTCTGGGTCGGGCAATACCGGCACACCAGCGGCCACGAGCGCCGCGACGGCGACGGCGAAACCCAAGCCCACGAGTGTCCCGCACCTCGACCTGGCGTATTGCCAGCAACTCATGTCGTTGGACGAGATGAACAACATGTTCAAGCCGCCAGCCCCAGCCGCCGCCATCGTCCCGACGAACGGCGACACCGGCGGCGCATGTAACTATGAAGTCGCAAAGGCCAACATCCCGCTCATCATCTACTTTCTGGAGTGGAAGGGGCCTGACCCGATCCCTCAGAGTGATATTGACGCCGAACTAGCCAATGGCCTTGGCACTGAGATCACGATCACTCTCGCGACACCTGTCTCCGGCATCGGACACCAGGCAGAATACGTTGAAGCGACGGGAGACGGGGGAAGCGTGCACATCTTCTACGTTCTCGAAGGACCATTCATCTTTGATTGCGTCACCTATGGCTTTCTTGCTGCTGGCTTCCTGGGCACGCAGAGCCAGCTCCAGCAATGCGCCACGCAGGTAGACAGCCGCCTTTGAAAGATCTTCTCGATGCGAGCAGATGGAGGCGCCTGAGTTACCCTCCACATCAGGCGGTGTTCCGACGCTGACATGAGAAGCCACATGGGTCGAGAAGTAGCTGGTTCTTACGGTCGTAGTAAGCAAGCGCAAGACCTGGCGAAGACTCAATCACTGGGTGACTGGAGTTGAGGAGGCGCTCACCGCGTTGAGCGCCTGTCCCTCCTCTTTGCCCTTCATACCCCATCCACATGCCACACGCGCCAATGTGTTCACCTCCTCAAGAAGCTGATTACAAGGTGGGAGGAGCTGTGTGTCATAGACGGCCTTGGGTATCTTCAACTCGCGCAGGGGCGCACGAGTAGATCGAGGTGACCTGCTCCCTGGAACGTGTCCAGACGAAGTAAGGGCGGTAGATCGCTTTGAGGCGTGCAGGCGAAATCTGTGCATTCAAGTTCCTGAGACGGCCGTCTCCGTGCGCTCGGCCGCACGCACGCCTGACTACAAAACTGACTACATACTGGATGGACGGGCCTGGACGCCGCTGGACAATGTGTCGCCAAAAAGTGCGAATTCGAGGGCAATTTAGACAACCTTGGACGACGCTGGACAGCGCGCCGAGTGCTCCAAAACCGCAGGTTGCAGGTTCGATTCCTGTCCCACCTGCCCCTCACGAGTCCTGAAATGAAGGGGCTTCGAGCGAATATGCGCTGAAGCCGCTTTGGCTTGGTTACGCGAGTTGACCCCTTATTTGACCCCAACGCGGTTTATTCGCCGAGCAGGTCATCCATCGCGTCTGCCGCCTGTTGCTGCATGTGGGGCACCACATGGCTGTAGATGTCCAGTGTGATGGCGATCGAGGCATGACCCAGCATCTCAGAGACGATCTTAGGATTGAGCCCCCGACTCAGCAGCAGGGTCGCCGCCGTATGGCGCAGGTCGTGGAAGCGGATAGGCGGCAATCCTGCCTGCTAGAGCAGCGGCCGATACCAGTACCTGAGCAGATTGGTTCCATCCAGGGGTCGTCGACGGTATTGGGAAGACCAGCCCAAGATCCTCCCAGGCTGAGCAATGTGAGACGCTGGCCGCTGCGCCGGCTCCCCCTTCCAGGGTGGTTACCCAACGGATATACTAGAGCCACTGGACAGACCCGGTGGGAACCCCTGTTGGGTAACGCTAGACAAGCGCCTTGCACCCGGGCAGACCTATGGAACATCGCACCACCTCGACTCTCTCCTGGTCCGCACTGCACCAGGGCTACGAACTCTCCGATCCGCAGCGCGAAGTGGGGCGTCGTCTGACGCGCGACGATCCTGCCTGGTTCGCCTGGTTGGAGGCGGTGTCCTCCTTTGCCTTCTACGGCCACAACGGGTCCTTTACCGCTCGCAAGGAAACAAAACAGCGCGGAGCCAGGTACTGGTATGCCTATCGCAAACGCGAGGGGACCCTGGCGAAAACGTATCTGGGCAAGACTACCGACCTGACCTTTGCCCGCCTGGAGGGTGCGGCCAGTGTCCTGCAGGCTCCGCGAGCTACGACTGCTCGTTCGCCCGTCCCCCGGCCTCCTCCGGCGCCACGCGAGACGGGTCGTCGCCCCACGCCCATGGAGGCTCAGGTGGCCGAGCCTCACCTGGTACAGGCGGAGCCAACAGCGGCTCATGCACACGGTGAGTCGCTCGCCCCCTTGCTCGCGACCAAGCTGCACCAGCCCCGTCCTCGGGCGCAGCTGGTGCCCCGTGTCCACCTTGTTGAGCGACTCCAGCAGGGCTTGTCAGGTGCCCTCACGCTCGCCTCGGCCCCTGCCGGCTTTGGTAAAACCACCCTGATCAGCCAATGGCTGGCAGGGTGTGCGCGTCCGGCCGCATGGTTGTCGCTGGATGAGAGGGACAACGACCCCGCCCGCTTTCTGGCCTACCTCGTTGCTGCCTTGCAGACCATTGGCGCGACGATTGGAGCCGGGATCTTGAGGGTGCTCCAAGCCTCTCAGCCACCACCTTTCGAAGCGCTGCTAACCACCCTACTCAATGACCTGACCACCCTCCCGGACCCGTTTGTCCTGGTCCTGGACGATTACCACCTGATTGAGGCCCAAGCGGTGAACCAGGCCCTGACGTATCTCGTCGAGCACCTGCCCCCGCAGATGCATTTGGTCCTGGCTACCCGTGAGGATCCCCCGCTCCCTCTGGCCCGCTTGCGTGCCCGGGGCCAGGTGACGGAACTGCGCGCCGCCGACTTGCGCTTTACCCCGGTCGAAGCCGTCGCATTTCTCAAAGAGGTGATGGGCCTCTCCCTCTCCGCCGAAGACATTGCTGCCCTGGAACGGCGCACCGAAGGCTGGATTGCTGGCTTGCAACTGGCTGCGCTGTCCCTGCAGCGCCATGAAGACCCCGCCCGCTTCATCCAGGCATTCACGGGCAGCCACCAATTCGTGCTGGACTATCTGGTGGAAGAGGTGCTACAGCAGCAGTCCCAACACGTCCAGACGTTCTTGCTGCGCACCTCCATCCTCGAGCGCCTGTGCGGCCCGTTGTGTGAGGCCGTGGCGCTCGACCCGGCGACTCCCGGGCAAGCCACCCTGGAAGCGCTCGACCGCGCCAACCTGTTCCTCGTCCCCCTGGATCATGAGCGGCAGTGGTACCGCTATCACCACCTCTTCGCGGAGGTGCTGCGCCAGCGCCTGCGGCAGCGCATCCCCTCCGCTCAAGAAGAGGAGGGGAGGGGCGTGGCAGAATTGCACCAGCGTGCCAGCTTCTGGTATGAAGCGCAGGGCCTGGCGCTTGAAGCGTTTCAGCATGCGGCTGCTGCCCAGGATGTGGATCGCGCCGCACGCCTGATTGAAGGACAAGGCATGCCCCGGCACTTTGGGGGCGCGATGGTCCCGGTCCTGCGCTGGCTGGCGTCGTTGCCAAAGGCGGTCCTGGATGAGCGGCCCTCCTTGTGGGTGAAGTATGCCGGGTTGTTGCTGGTGAATGGACAAGCGGCCGGTGTCGAGGAGAAGCTCCAGGCGGCGGAGGCCGCACTCGCAGGCGTCGAGCCAGACGACGACACACGCAACCTCGTGGGGCAAATTGCCGCCGCCAGGGCGACGTTGGCACTCACCCGATACCAGGCAGACATCATGCTGGCCCAGTCGCGCCGCGCCCTGGAGTACCTGCACCCCACCAACCTGGCCTTCCGCGCGACGGCGAGCTGGACGCTGGGCTATGCCTACTTCTTCCAAGGAGACCGGACCGCCTCTGGACAGGCCTTTACCGAAGCCATTGTACTCAGCCAGGCATCCGAAGACCCCTTCGCCACCCTCCTGGCCACCCTCGGCCTGGGCAACATCCAGGAAGTAGGCAATCAGCTTCATCAGGCGGCCGAAACCTACCGACAGGTCCTGCGCCTGGCCGGGGAGCAGCCGCTTCAGGTGATCTACGAAGCGCATCTGGGACTGGCCCGTATCGGCTACGAATGGAATGACCTGGAGGCCGCCGAGCAGCACGGGCGACAAGCCCTCCATCTCGCACGGCAGTTTGGGAGCGGGGTTGACGGATACGTGAGGTGTGAGGTGTTTCTGTCGCGCCTCCTGCTGGCCCAAAGCGATGTGATTGGTGCGACCGCGCGGCTTGCCGAGGCAAGCGAGGAGACGCGCCAGCACCACTTTGTAGCTCGCTTGCCGGAGGTGGCCACCGCCCAGGTGCTGACGTTGCTGCATCAGGGCCAGCTGGCGGCAGCCGCGCAGTTGGCAGAGACACACGGTCTCCCGCTCAGCCAGGCCCGGGTCCATCTGGCAGCGGGCGACCCTTCTGCTGCCCTGGCGGTGCTCGCTCCCTGGCGCGAGCAGGTGGAGGCCAGGGGATGGGTGGACGAACGGCTCAAGGCGCAGGTGCTCGAGGCGCTAGCTCTTCAGTCCCAAGGGGAACAGGACCAGGCAGTACAGGTGCTCGGTGAGGCCCTGGCGCTGGCCCAGCCGGGGGGCTGCATCCGTACCTTTGTCGACGAGGGCGCCCCGATGGCACACCTCTTGGCCCAAGTCGCGGCGCAAGGGTTGATGCCAGACTACCTCGGGAAGGTGTGTGCTGTATTTGAAGCGGAGGAGCATCAGGACGAAGACCAATCGTCTCCGCCTCCTGCCCAGCCGCTCATTGAGCCCCTCAGCAGACGCGAGGTCGAAGTCCTCCAACTCATTGCCCAAGGCCTCTCGAATCAGGAGATTAGCCAGCGACTGGTCTTGGCCGTGAGTACGGTGAAAGGACACAATCTGAAAATCTTTGGCAAGCTCCAGGTCCAGCGGCGCACCGAAGCGGTCGCCCGGGCCCGCGCGTTGGGCCTGGTGTAGCCTGGTGTAGCCTGGTGTAGCCTGAACGGCAGCTTGTCGGCAACCAGCACGCCTAGGCACCCAGCACGCCCAAGCGTTGGAACTGCATCCCGCTTCTCTCCAATCCTTGCGATTTCTTGCCGCAGCGGAACGCTCAGGGCTGTTCCCGCCTGGGGTTCCTTGTGCTGTCACACCTGTCCAGTGCGTGAGACAGCGTAGAGCAGAACAAGGAGTTGAAACGAACCATGAGCCAGCCTAGTGAACGCCTGCAGGGTACTGGGGGGTTCCGTATGGTTCCTTCGTCCAGAAAGGAAGTTCCACCGCACAGAGGCACGGTGCGCACCGGACCACGAGGCAGACAGCGCCTGCTGCCACCGTCCAGGCGCGCTCTGGCCAGTGGTTCCTTCTTGTCCTGTCTCCCAGATCGGGTATCGGACACAGATACGTGCTCATCAGGCTTTGCTATTAGCCCCCCACAAAACACTACCCCCAACACGACTTTCGTAGCTCTCTGTTCATACCGAAGAGCAACTACACTCCTTGTGCACGACTTGGACGTGAAGCACGTGGCGCAGACGGGTTCTGACCAGCCAGACGAAGGCCAGGGTGATGTCCAACGGAATCAACTCGGAATGTGATCCGGGTGAACCACTGGTCTATCAGATCAGGCTCAAAGGCCATCTGGGTCCTCACTGGTCAGGCTGGTTTGAAGGTCTGACCATCACGGCTCTCGATAACGGCGAGACGCTGCTCACCGGTCCAGTCATCGATCAAGCGGCGCTCTTTGGCGTCCTCAGAAAGGTGGCTAATCTCGGCATACCTTTGGTCTCGGTCGTATGCATTCAAGCTTGCTAGAAGAGAGCAACGTAAATGAGCGCCTCGTTGACGGCGGAACGGATGGTGCAAGCATCACCGCGTTTCCTGGCCAGGATGGCTGGACTGGTTGCTGTGCTCACTACCACGGCCGGCTTCGCCATCATCGTGATGGGCAATCTGGTTGACCTTCAGGACGCCGCGGCGACGGCGCACAATATCCTGGCAAACGAGCTATTGTACCGACTGGCTGCCGCCGGAGATGTGATCTCGGTCCTATATATCGTGTACACGCTCCTCATCTACTACCTGTTTCGTCCGGTGAACCGCAGCCTCGCGCTGCTGGCAGCGCTCTTCAGCCTCGTCGGAATCGCCGTCGGTATGCTGATCCCGCTCTGTGATGTCGCCGCCCTGCTGGTCCTCAAGGACGGCGCGTCCTTGCGGGCATTGACGCAGGAGCAGCTGCAAGCGATCGCACTACTGTTTCTCCAATTGCGGGCGCAGGTCTACGCCCTGAGCGTGGTGCTGTTCGGAATCTATAACATCCTCACCGGCTATCTCATCATCCGGTCGACCTTCCTGCCGCGCCTGTTCGGCGTGTGGTGGGCCATCGCCGGCGTTGGCTACCTGATCAACTCGTTCGCCATCATCCTCGCCCCCGACTTCGCGGCTCTGCTCTCCCCGTGGATTCTCCTCCCCGGCTTGGCTGACCTCGTGATACCTCTATGGCTCCTGGTGGTCGGCGTGAATGTGCGACGGTGGAAGGAGCAGGCCAGCGCCGCAGAAGGACGCCAATGAAAGCCGCCGTCTATACCAGCTACGGACCACCGGACGTGGTTCAGATCCAGGACGTCGAAAAGCCTGCGCCCTCGGACAACGAAGTCTTGATACAAATCCGCGCCGCTGCCGTCAATCCGCTTGACATGGTCATCAAAGGCAGGCCGTACCTCGCTCGCCTCATGACCGGGGTGCGCGCCCCCAAAGTCACCCGAGTCGGCGTGGATGTGGCCGGCCAGGTGGAAGCGGTGGGCAGGCACGTCACACAGTTCAAACCTGGCGACGCGGTGTTCGGCACCTGTCTGCGTGATCCCCACGCTGCGGGGGTGAACGTCTGGGTTTGCCAGGGGGCCTTTGCCGAGTATGTGTGTGCTCCCGAGTTGACGGTGGTCCCGAAGCCAGACAATCTCACCTTCGAGCAAGCGGCTTCCGTCCCGGTGGCGGCCTTCACCGCCTTGCAGGGTCTGCGCGACAAGGGACAGCTTCAGCCAGGGCAGGCGGTCTTGATCAACGGGGCAGCGGGAGGTGTGGGAACCTTCGCGGTGCAGATCGCCAAGGCATTTGGCGCCGCGGTGACTGGCGTCTGCAGTACGAGCCATGTGGAGCTGGTCCGATCCATCGGCGCAGATCAGGTCATTGACTACACCCTGGAGGATTTCACCAAACGGGGGCGACGGTATGACCTCGTCTTCGACTGCGTTGGCAACCATCCGTTGTCTGCCCTCAGGCGCGTCTTACAGTCGCAAGGGAGACTCGTCATGGTTGGAGACCAGAGCGGTCGGGGGCCGCTTGGTCTTTCTGCCCGTTTGATCACCGCGCTGGTGATGTCACGATTTTCGAGTCAGCAGTTGGGCACGTTCCTGGCGAGACCAAGCAAAGGGGACCTGATCATCCTGCACGACCTCCTGGCGACCGGAAAGGTCACCCCAGTCATCGAGAAGCGGTACCGCTTGAGCGAAGTCTCTGAGGCGCTTCGCTCTCTGGAAGCAGGACATACCCAAGGAAAGATCGTGCTCACCTTGTGAGGCCCGAACCATGGCTCATCTGATGGTGAGTACATTGTGGACGAGACCACGAGGTGGGGGTGGTGGTCTCGTCCACAGGGGAGATCAAGCCATCGGAAGGAGAAGCAGGTTGTAGATCGGACGCCAAAATGGGGCGGTGCGCTCCATGACCACACAGGTGTACTGCTCCGCTCTTATCTGTGGCGCCTTATTACACGTACCTCAGCTGACCCTCTATTTGCTCGCACACGGACGGGGCCACAGCGCGGTGCAGTGCGCTGAGTCCCTACACCACGCGCAATTGGAAGCGATTTGGCGAGTACGAGATCAATGTGGCGGCGATTCCGCCGCCCTTGACGACGCTGACGCGTCTCTTTCAGGAGCGCTTCGGTGATGCGCTCACCCGGCTGAGTGGTGCCGGCTCTTTCCGCGCCTGACGACATATCATGTCGCCTTCAGCTCCATTTTCAGCGCCCTATGTCCTATTTTTGATCGCATTGTGGTAGAACCCGAATCGGAGACGCAGAGCAGGGAGAAGAGCGCCCGCA
>Ga0070706_100004993_pt1 | contig 12698 bp, 11 predicted proteins | sample KBSK5501metaG_FD_65476 | JGI IMG/M metagenome (GOLD analysis project Ga0070706, IMG submission 65476) | Corn, switchgrass and miscanthus rhizosphere microbial communities from Kellogg Biological Station, Michigan, USA - KBS K5-50-1 metaG | ecosystem: Host-associated > Plants > Roots >...
GGCGTGATGACCAAGCTCATCGAGCGCAACACCACCATCCCCACCAAGAAGAGCGAGGTCTTCTCCACCGCCTCCGACAGCCAGCCCTCGGTGGAGATCCACGTGCTGCAGGGCGAGCGTCCCCTGGCCGCGGACAATCGCACCCTGGGCAAGTTCCAGCTCGCGGGCATCCCCCCCGCCCCGCGGGGAGTCCCCCAGATCGAGGTCGCCTTCGACATCGACGCCAACGGGATCGTGAACGTCTCCGCCAAGGACCGGGCCACCGGCAAGTCCCAGGCCATCACCATCACCGCCTCCTCCGGCCTCGCCAAGGAGGAGGTGGAGAAGATGGTGGGGGACGCCCAGGCCCACGCCGACGAAGACAAGAGGAAGCGCGAGGCGATCGAGGACCGGAACAAGGCGGACAGCCTCATCTACACCACCGAGAAGACGCTCAAGGAGAACCGGGACAAGCTGGGAGACGCCGAGGCCGCGGACGTGGAGAAGGCCCTGGAGGCCGCGCGCAAGGCCGTGCCGGAGGGCGACAAGGAGGCGATCCAGAAGGCGCTCGCCGAGCTGACCCGGGCCTCCCACAAGATGGCGGAAGTGCTCTACCAGAAGACGGCGACTCCGCCCCCCGGAGCGGAGGGAGGCGGCGACGCGTCGGCCAGCGGCAAGGGGGACGGGGGGGACGTGATCGACGCCGAGGTGGTGGACAAGAAGTAGCGCCATGGACCTCTACGAGCTCCTGGGCGTCCGCAAGACCGCGAGCGTGGCGGAGATCCGCCGCGCCTACCAGAAGCGCGCCCGCTCCCTGCATCCGGACCTCAACCCGGGCGATCCCGTGGCCGCCGACCGTTTCCGGGAGGTCTCGCGCGCGTTCGCGCTCCTGTCCGACCCCCAGCGGCGCGCCGCCTACGACCGGGGAGAGCCGAGCCCGGCCCCCGTCGCCCCCGCCTCGGAAGGGAGATTCGAGGGCTTCGACTTCTCGGCCCAGGTGCGCATCGAGCGCGTGGGCTTCAAGGAGATCTTCGACGCCGAGCTGGGCGCCCCTCCCGCTCCCGACGCCGGGCGGGGAGAGGACCTCGAGCAGGCGACGCGGCTCACCTTCGAGGAGTCGCTCAAGGGAACGGAGCGGCGCGTCCACCTGGTGCGCTTCGAGCCGTGCCCGGGCTGCCAGGGGGCGGGGGAGGTGGCCATGGGACCGGTGCCCTGCCCGCGCTGTCACGGCTCCGGTCACGTGAAGGGAAGCCGGGGGCACATGATCTTCTCGCGCCGCTGCGCCGAGTGCGACGGCCGGGGCACCCTGCATCGCCGGCCGTGCGGGCGCTGCGCGGGCGAGGGGCGGCTCATCGCCAGCGAATGGCTGGAGGTGCACATCCCGCCCGGGGTGTCCGACGGCAGCCAGGTGCGCCTCCCCGGCTGCGGGAACGCCGGTCGCCGCAGCCGTCCCCCCGGGGACTTCGTGCTCTCCGTCCAGGTCGACGCCCACCCGGTGTTCCGCCGCGAGGGGGAGGACCTCTTCTGCGTGGTGGAGGTGGCCATGACCGAGGCCGCGCTGGGAGCCCACGTCGAGGTGCCGACCCCCGACGGGCCGGTGCCCATCGAGCTGCCGGCGGGAACCCAGAACGGCCAACGCTTCCGCCTGCGCAAGCGCGGCGTCCCCAAGCTCGGGGAGAAGGGCCGGGGCGATCTCTACGTGGAGGCCCGGGTGGTGATCCCCGCCGTCACCGAGGACCGCGCGCGCGAGCTGCTGCGCGAGTTCAACCGCGTCCACCCCGCGGCGCCCCCCCGGAAGGGCCCCGCGGAGAAGGCGAGCTGATCATGGCGCGCGGCCGCCGGGCTCGGGCGGAGGCTCCCTCGGACAAGAAGTCGCCCGGGGCGGGGAAGTACTACATGATCAGCGTGGTGGCCAACAACTACGGCATCCACCCCCAGACCCTGCGCCTCTACGAGCGGGAAGGCCTGCTCAAGCCCTCGCGCACCGACGGGAACACGCGCCTCTTCTCCGAGGAGGACCTGCGCCAGCTGGAGGTCATCCTGAACCTGACCCGCGACCTCGGGGTCAACCTCGCCGGGGTGGAGATCGTGCTGAACATGCGGCGCAAGATGGAGCAGATGCAGGCGGAGGTGAACGAGTTCGTGGCCTGGGTCACCCAGGAGCTCGTGCGCGCGAACCAGGAAGGCTGGCAGGAGCGGTTCCAGCAGGCGCTGGTGAAGCTTCCTCCGTCGCACCTGGCCTCCCCGGCTTCCGGAGCGCATCCTCCCTCCCCTCCCGAGACCGCGGCTCCTCCGGTCGAGGCGGGAGCGAAGCGCGTCCGCTGACCGTCCGTCCTATAATCTGGGTTTCGAGTCTCCCCATGCCCGCGACCAGGAATCCCCGCAAGCCGCGCAACCGGACGGGCGGGGGAGAGGAGACGAGCCGCCGCCCGGTCACCGGCGACAGCCTCAACGCCTACATCCGCGAGATCGCGAAGTTCAAGCCCCTCTCCGGCGAGGACGAGCGCGCGCTCGGCCGGCGGATCCAGGGGGGCGACCAGGAGGCCCTCAAGCGGCTGGTGGAGGCGAACCTGCGCTTCGTGGTCTCCTACACGAAGCGCTACCGCGGGCTCGGCCTGTCCTACCTCGACCTCATCCACGAGGGCAGCCTCGGCCTCATGGAGGCGGCCAAGCGCTTCGACCCCGAGCGCAACGTGAAGTTCATCTCCTACGCGGTATGGTGGGTGCGCCAGGCGATCTTCCACGCCCTCTCCGAGCACTCCCGGGTCTTCCGCCTCCCCCAGAAGCTCTCGGGCCAGGTCTCCAAGGTGGAGAGCGCCCGCGACCGCCTGGCCGCGGAGCTGGAACGGCCCCCCACTACCGAAGAGCTCGCCCAGAAGACCGACCTCTCCGAGGAGCAGGTGCAGGCCCTGCTCATGGCCTCCGGGGACGACGTGTCGCTCTCCGCCGCGGTGGGGGACGAGGGGAGCATGGAGCTCGGGGACACCCTGGAGCAGGAGAGCATCCCTTCCGCGGAGCTGGAGATGATCCGCACCTCCTTCGAGGAGCGCATCCAGGCCATGGTGGGGGATCTGGAGGAGAAGGAGCGCGAGGTGATCCGCATGCGCTTCGGCCTGGACGGCGAGGAGCCGCGCACCCTGCAGGAGATCGGGGAGGCGCTGGGGCTCTCCCGCGAGCGCATCCGCCAGATCGAGAGCAAGGCCAAGGAGAAGCTGCGGCGGAGCCGCGAGGCGCAGGGCCTCCGCGGCTACCTGAACTGATCGAGGTGAAGCCCATGGCCTGTGAGCAGTGCGGAGGCACCGCCTTCGTCATCGTGGAGCGCGAGGGACGGGAGTTCGCGGAGCCGTGCGCCTGCCGGCGCGGGGGCGCGACCCGGGACGCGGACAGCCTCCTCGCCGCCTGCCGCGTCCCTCCCCGTTACGAGCACTGCACGCTGGGCAACTTCGATCCCATGACCCCGCAGCACCGGGCGGCCCTCGAGCGGGCGATGTACTTCTGCACCGGCTACCCGCACCTGGGCGCCGAGGAGGGGCTGGGCCTCCTGCTCACGGGTAACAACGGGGTGGGCAAGACCCATCTCGCGGTGGCCGCCCTGCGCGAGCTGGCCGCCACCAAGAACGTCCGGGGACAGTTCTGGGACTTCCACGAGCTCATGCGCGAGATCAAGCGGTCGTTCGACCCGGAGACCAAGACCACCGAGATGCAGGTCCTGGACCCCGTGGTCGAGATCGACATCCTGCTCCTGGACGACCTGGGCGCCTGGAAGATCACGGACTGGATGAACGACACCCTGTTCTACATCCTCAACAGCCGCTACCTGGCGCGCCGGCCCACCCTGATCACCACCAACTTCCAGGATGTGAGCGCCCGGGAGGCGGTGGAGGCGGATCGGCTGGTGCGGAGGGAGTACCTGGTGGACCGCATCGGGCAGCGCCTCCGCTCGCGTCTGACCGAGATGTGCCTGAAGGTCCCCCTCGACGGGGAGGACTTCCGGGAGCGGCGCCAGACCGCGAACCGCAACGCCGTGCTCGGGACCTCCACCCATTCCCCGGATCCCGCGCCCGAGCCGCCGCAGCGCCGTCCGCGCTTCGGGGGATAGAGTCGAGGGGAGAGGGTGGGGAGTCGATGAACAAACGAACCAGAGTCCTTCTCCTCCTGGCCGCGACCCTCATTGCCTCTCGCGAGCCTCCGTTCGTGCGCTCGGACGCGGCGCTCCCGGGAGCGCGCACGGAGGACGACGTGCTGGAAGCCGTGTTCCGCCACCACATCGAAGAGCTCCTGGACGTGGAGGCGCGGAGGCAAGGGACGGTGCTCTGCCTGGCGGTCGACCCCGGGGGGGCACCCCAGAGCGTGTCCCGCGAGTTCCTCGCCCGCTTCCGCGGCGAGCCCTCGGTTCGGCGGGGGGCCGAATGCGAGGCCCGGCCGGAAGGCGCCTCGACCCTGAGCCGACCGCGTCCCGCCATCATCGTGACCGCGGGGCCCATCGACTGGGTGGCCGCGGACGAGGCCTGGGTGACGGCGTCCTGCTTCCGCAGCCGGGAGAGCACGCGCCGATGGCAGTACCGGGTGGTCCGCGAGGCCGAGGGCTGGGTCTCCCTGGGCCCGATCGTCAAGCTGGCCCCCGCTTAAGTCATCCCCGTGTTGACGAAGCCAAGGACCTTGCTGGCCAGGAGGGCCGTGGTGCCGGTGAAGCGCAGCCCCGCCACCCAGTTCCCCTCGGGGGCCTGACGCGCCCACCGCACCTCCGCCCCCAGCGCCATGTGCGTCGAGTCGTCGGTGGCCCGCAGGATGACCCTCACGAGGTCCTTCGGCTCCAGGCGCTCCCCGAGCTCGATCCGGCAGCCCCCCCCGCTGACGTCGATGAGCTGGCCGGGCACCCGCACCTTGCGGGACCGGATATCGATCTCGACCTTCATGAGCAGGGGCCGGCGGAGGCGGCGACGTTTCTCCGTGCGGTCGCTGGAGCGGAGCCAGCCGGAGAGCTTGTGGGCCACCGCCACCAGCTCCTCCGCGCTCACTGGCTTGACCAGGTAGGCGGCCGCTCCCTTGCTGATCGCCTCGGAGAAGCTCTCGATGTCCGCGTCGTAGGCCAGCACCACCACGGGGACCCCGGCCAGGGCGGGATGGGCGCGCAGCCGGCGGAAGTTCTCCATGCGTTCCGTCCGGTTGGAGGCGTCGTCCAGGATGGCCAGGTGGGGGGGGACGATGTCGGCCATCTGGTCGAGCTGCTCATGGCTGGAGGCCGCCACCTCGAGGCCGCCCCGCAGCAGGGTCCCCTCGATCCAGGCCCGGTCAGCGCCGTCGGGTCCGACCACCAGCGTGTACTGGTATCCCTCGTCGCCGTCGGGCTTCCCGGCTTCCGTCACTCCGTTCGCGCCGCGATCCGCCCCGCGGGGAGAGTGGGCCGGCCCAGGGTCAGCAGGTAGGCCCGCACCGCCTCGATCTGCTTCTTCTGGTCGCCGCCCAGGATTTCCGGGAAGGAGTTCTCGGTCGGGTCCGCCGGGAAGTTCGCGGGCATGCGGGTCCCGGGAGCGATCTTGCCCGGGTCGGCCAGCCACCGCGCGATCCAGTCGGGGCGCAGGCGCTCCGGCACCTTGGCCAGATCGGGGGCCATGTTGGCCGGCTCCTGGTTGGGCAGCTTGCCCGCCACCACGTGGCACTTCACGCACTGCCACTTCTCGAACAGGTTCTTGCCCACCGCCACCAGGGCGGGATCGCTGGCCGCCGGCCTGGGGTCGTAGGGATAGGGGACCTTGTCCTGGGAGGCGAAGTACTGGGTGATCGTGTTCAGGTCCTGCTCGCTGAACTCGAAGGTCGGCATGCGCACCTGCAGCCAGGGACGGACGTGGTTTCCGGGATCGGAGAGGAAGCCGTGCAGCCAGGGCGTGTGCACCCGCGCTCCCTCCCCGATGGCCGACTTCTCGTTGTAGAGCATGGGCGGGGAAAGGGCCTGCGCCTGCAGGGTGTCGCCCCCGGACGTCTCCAGCTGGTCCTCGATCACGGCCCGGAAGGCGCCCCCCTTGTCTCCGATCTGATGGCAGCCCTGGCAGTTCAGGGTGCGCACCAGACGCCGTCCGTTCTCCACCGCCCGGTCCTCCGCCTTGAGCTGCCGCTGCGCGGCCAGGGGGACCTGCTCCTTGGAGAAGGACATGACCGCGGTCACGATCGCGTCCGCCTCTTCGGACGCGAAGTGGAACTTCGGCATCCGCAGCAGCTCCTCCGGCCGCTTCTCCTTGTCCTTGTCGAAGACGCGGGGCTCCAGGAGCTTTCTATGGACCCAGGCGGGCAGGGTGTGGGGGATCTTGCCCTCCTCGAAGCCGAAGTCCAGCCGCTCGACCAGCTTCGATCCCTCCTCGGTCAGCTCCACCCCGACGGGGGAGGTCTTCTCGAAGCCGGCGATGGTGTGGCAGCCGAAGCAGCCGTAGCGCGCGATGGTCTTCTCGCCCAGGAGGAGCGTGCGCTGTCCGTCGTCCATGGCCGCGAGACGGGAGCTCGCCTCCGCCACCGAATACTGCCCCTCCAGGTATTGCTTGAGGAGGATCTCGTCGCGCACCTTCTTGTCGAGGGCGGGGCGCGGCCGCGCGAGGAACTCGTCGTTCTTGAGGCTCATGAGGTAGGCGGTCACGTCGGCCGCCTCCTTCTCGGTGAGCCTCAGGTTCGGCATCTTCGTCTCGTGCCAGTAGCTCTTGGGGTTCCGCACCCACGCGTAGAGCCAGCCCGCCTTCACCTTGCTGCCCGTGCCGTCCAGGTGGGGGCCGTGGGCCCGGAAGTTGGCGGCGTCCAGGCCGGAGACCCCGCGCTTGTCGTCGCCCACCCGGTGGCAGGCCAGGCAGCCCACGCTCTCGAAGAGCTTGCGGCCGGCCACCAGGTCGCCCGCGGGCGGCGCCGGGTAGTCGCGCTTCCCCGACTTGTCGCGGACGTAGGCGATCACCGCGTTCGCCTCGGTGTCGTTCCGGGCCTTCTGCTCGTCCGTCTCGTCGAGGCGGACGCCCCAGATCTGGGGCATGCGGGTGGCCCGGAAGGCCCGCGGCTCCTTGATCCAGCGGTACATCCATTCCTCGTTGGTCTTGCTCGCGATCTGGCCGAGGTCGGGCCCCACCTTGCGCAGGCTCTCCCAGCCCTTGATCTTGTGGCAGCCGAAGCAGCCGTAGCGCTCCACGAGCAGGATCCCCGCGTTGAGCTGCTCGGCCTTCGGCACCTCCACCTGTCCCTGGTGGCACTTCAGGCACTGGGACTCCGTGGTGCCCTTCGAGGTCATGGGGTAGTCCCAGTAGTGCCAGCGCTCGTAGACCTTGCTCTTCGAGTAGCGTCCCCAGGCCTTCTCCTGGTCCGTGGTGGACGGGGTGTGGACGGCCCCCACGAAGCTGGTGGCGCGTCCGCGGCCCTGGTGGCAGACCGTGCAGCCCACCTTCTCGATCGGGTGGGGGCCGGCCAGGTAGAGGTCCAGGTTGGGGTGGGTCCGGAAGGGCTGGTCGGCCTCCTCGTACCCCTTCTTGTCGATCCCGAGGTGGCAGGTGGTGCAGCGGTCCACCTTGGGCGTGCCCGTGAAGATCACGTCGTCCTGCAGGTTGGCGGTGATGATCTGGTTCACCTTCAGGGTCGGGTTCGCCATGTCCAGGACGGGCAGGTTGCGGATGAAGGAGGCGACGCCCGGCTGGATCTTGCGCAGCTTGTCCTCGAGCCGGTTCTTCTCCTTGAACAGCTCCCCCTGGATCTTCTCGGCCGCCAGACGGGTCTTCTCGAGCTCCGCTACCTTCGCCTGGGCGGCGTCCCGCTCGGCCTCGACCTTCTCCCGCTCCTCGCGATAGCTCCGCCACTGATCCTCGAGCTTCCTCAGGCCCGTGAGCTTCGTCTCCGCGTCGCCCCGGCCGCGGTGCGCTTCCTCCTCGTACTGGTAGCGGGCCACGTCGATGCGGGCCTTGGTGAAGCGGAAGTTCTGGTCGACCGAGTACCAGCGCCCCTTCAGGCGGTCCACCTCGGCCTGGGCCTTCGCGATCTCCGCCCGCCGCGCCGCCTCCTCCCCGCGCCCCCTGGCGATGAGACCGTCCAGCTCTTGCCGGCGCGCCGCGTCCACCTTGCCGAGCGCCTGCTCGATCTGCTGCCGGGTCAGCTTGACCTCGAGGTCGTTGAACCGGGTCTGGTAGGCCTTCCACTCGCGGTTGTAGTCCGCCCACACCATCAGGGAGATGGCGATCAGGAGGCCGATGGAGGTGAGCGCGAACACGACGTTCATCTTCTGCGTCCGCTGCACCATCTCCGGGTCACGGCCGGGCTCGATCTTGGCTGGGGGCATATACCCTCGGCTACTGGCTACCGACGGCGAGCGACGTCATATGTTGAAGAAGATCTCCGGCATGGCCACGATGTATTTCAGGTTGATGGTCCAGCGCAGGATCATCTTGGCGGGCAGGGCCACCATGCCCAGGAGGAGGAGCACGAAGATCGAGTAGCGCCAGGGGCCCATCTTCTCCCAGTACTTGCGCAGGATGGTCCGGGTGAGGATCCCCGGCAGGACGAGCATGTAGAAGGCCACGATGAGGATCCCCGGCAGCTCGCGCACGAGCATGCTCGAGGGGAGCCCCCGGCCGAGCATCTTGATCCAGAAGTACTCCGAGAGGTTGACGTTGTTCAGGGCCTCCAGCTTGTGGATGTCCCAGTGCTCGTACGGTCCGAAGATGTTCCAGTTCGGACCCCGCAGGAACGTGCCCAGGATGACGAGCAGGACCCAGAGGATGAGGAAGCCGAAGAGGAAGAGCCCGATCTCGGTCTTGCGCTCCGCGAGGGTGAAATAGCCGTTCCCCTTGGGGTTGGTGTCGATGTAGGGGATGGCCATGAGGCCCACGATGATCAGGCTCGGGAAGACCACTCCCGCCAGCCAGGGATCGTAGTAGACGAGCATCTCCTGCAGGCCCAGGAAATACCAAGGCGCCTTGCTGGGGTTCGGGGTGCGGGCGGGGTTGGCCGGCTCCTCGATGGGGGCCTGGAAGACCATTCCCCAGGCCACGAGCACGATCATCCCGATGACCATGCAGAGCATCTCGGTGTACACGAGGTCCGGCCAGACCCAGGTCTTCTCCCCCTCGCCGTTGCTGGCCTCGTACGGCTTCAGGCCCTGGGCGATGCGCTCGTCGTTCCGCAAGGCCTGGTGCATGGAGAGCCAGAGGAAGAACCCGACCAGGAAGAGCATGGCCACGATGGGGACGTTGTCGGCCTTCTTGACGATGAGCGCGAAGTTCGGGTCGCGCATGGAGACCAGCAGGAATACGGTGGCCACGACTCCGATGCCGAGCGCGACCTTCGGCTTCCAGAAGGCCTTGAACCGGAGGGAGAGAAGAAAGAGCACCGAGGCCATGCTGATGAAGAGCCAGGGCGTGGTGAGGGCGTTGATCGTGCCTTTCAGCAGTTCGACCATGGGCCGTTCCCTTCCTCTTTAGAGCGGCCCGGAGATCCCGCCGTCTTTGCGGACTCGCCAGAAGTGGACCGCCATCAGGATCCCCGCCACCAGGGGGATCCCCACGCAGTGGAGCACGTAGAAGCGCAGGAGCGCGCCTTCGCCCACGAACCTCCCCCCGAGCAGCGCGAAGCGGGCGTCGGAGCCCGCGTGGACCATGGGCACGTCGCCCAGCTTCAGGAGCTGCGACCCCGGCCCCTCGTGGCCGAGCACGGGAGTGGCCCGGGCCATGTTCGAGCCCACCGTGATGGCCCAGATGGCCAGCTGGTCCCAGGGGAGGAGGTAGCCGGTGAACGAGAGCAGGAGCGTGAGCACGAGCAGGATCACGCCCACGTTCCAGTTGAACTCGCGGGGCGGCTTGTAGGAGCCGGTCATGAAGACCCGGAGCATGTGGAGCCACACCGTGATCACCATCGCGTGGGCCCCCCAGCGGTGCAGCTCGCGCATGATGCCGAGGGGGACCTGCTCCGCGAGGTCGATGATGTCCATGTAGGCGAAGGCCACCGTGGGCCGGTAGTAGAACATCAGCAGGAGGCCGGTGAAGGTCTCCACCAGGAAGAGGAAGAAGGTGAGGCCGCCCATGCACCAGGTGAACTTGAGCCGGATCCCGCTCTTCCGGATCTTCACCGGGTGCAGGTGCAGGAAGACGTTGGTCATCACCGCCAGGGCCCGGTTCCGGTTGGTGGAGGGGATCCCGTGGCGGAAGATCGACCGCCAGAGCTGGGTCTCCGTGATGTAGTCCCAGGTGCGAGTCAGGAACGGCTCTTGGGGTTTGCTGGCCATGGACCCTTTCCTATGCCTTCAGGAACGCCTCCGGCTTCTCCCATTCGCCTTTCTCCTGCTGGAACTTCACCGACTTGTCCACCAGGATCTGGCCGTCGTCGGCGAGCACGATGCGCGCCCGCTCCAGGGGCCGGGGGGCCGGCCCTTCGAAGTTCACCCCCGTCATGTAGAAGCCGCTGCCGTGGCACGGGCACTTGAACTTGTTCTCCGCGGGCAGCCAGTTGGGCGAGCAGCCGAGGTGGGTGCAAACCGCGATGAGAGCGTAGAAGCCGTCGGGCACGTGGACGAGCCACACCCCGAAGGCGTCCTTCCAGCGCACGTCCACTTCGCCCACGTTGTACTCGCCGGGGAAGCCGGCCTTGAAGGCCTGGGGCGGCTCGAAGAGGACGTTCGGGAAGAGGGAGCGCGCGGTCGCGATCAGGCCCGCGGTGCCGGCCGCGGCGAAGGCCGTCCAGCCCACGGGAAGCGACCAGAGGAAGAGCCGCCGCGTGATGCCCGAGGGCGTGCTCTTCTCGGGAGGGGCGGGCGCGGCGGGCCCGCCTGGCGAAGCCGCGATGTCGTTGCCTTCCGACATGAGAACCTCGTCTGAGAGCGGATCGTTTCCCTATGGATCGAGGAGCACTGAGGTCGGCGGCATTCTAAAGAATGGCCGGGTGACGGTCAAGGCGCCGCCTCGACCGGCGGCGCCTCCAAAGCCTTGCGCGCGGCCTCGCGCACCTTCAGGCTCGGGTCGCCCTCGCGCAGGTGCTCGAGGGCGTCGCGCAGCGCGGGCGTGGGGATCGAGGCCGCCGCCGCCGCCGCCTCCACCATCACCTGCTCGCGCTGCTCCGCGGTCGAGCCGGGGACCGCCTCCAGGTGCGCGCGATCGATCATCTGCAGCAGCACGGGGGCGGCCGCCGGCTGCCGGCGGCGGGCCAGGGCCAGGGCGGCGTTCCAGCGCACGTCCTCCGTCGCGTCCTCCAGCCCGGCCCGGAGCGCGGCCGTGGCTTCTTCGCCGGCGAACGCGCCCAGGGCGTGCACCGCGGTCTTGCGCAGCCCCGGGTCCGGGTCGCGCGCCCGGAGGGCCAGCTCGGGGAGGGCGGCGGGGTCGCCGATGGCCCCCAGGGCCCACAGCGCGTAGACGCGCGTCTCGGGATCGACGGGCCGGCCCTGTCCTCCCTCGTCCCGCGCCGCCTCCAGCAGGGCGGGCACCGCCTCACGGTCCCCCAGCCGGCCGAGGGCGAGGGCCAGGTAGCGGCGCACGCGAGGATCGTCGTTTCGCGCCTCCGCGAAGAGCGCCCGCACTTCCGCCCGGAACTTCGGGTCACCCAGGGCCTGGTCCCGGCCCGCCTGGAGCACCTTGGAGAGCTCGAACGCGGCCTGCCACCGCCGGTTCGCGCCGCCGCTCCTGACCTCGGCCAGGTAGTCGCGGGCCCCCCTCGACTCGCCGGCGATCAGGCCGAAGACCACGAACACGGCCACGCAGACGGCGACGATGGCGAGGGGGAAGACGAAGAACTGCATCACGAGGAACGGCACCGTCTGCCGCGGCTCCGGCGGGGTCGGCTCCTCGCCGGAGGGAGGGGGAGTGGGCTCGGTCACGGGGCTCGCGGGCGCTCGGGGCGGGGAGTCAGCCGTTGCGCGTGCGGTCGCGCAGGCGCCGCAGCGTCTGCTCGACGTCGATGATCAGGGCCTCGGTCGTGTTCTCGAGCTGGTCGAGGCCGCGGTGGAACTGGTTGTAGTCGGCGTGATCGGGCTCGTCGGCCTCGGTCAGGTTTTCCAGGCGAGCGGCCCATTCCATGAGGCTCTGCAGGCTGGCTTCGCCGTGGGAGTCCATGTGGGAGGTCTCCGTGTGCCCGAGATCGAGGCCGCGCAGGAAGGCGCCGATCTCCCGGCGGCGGTGCTTGGCCCGCTCCACCACTCCCTGGAAGTTGCGGCGAATGGCCGCCCGCAGCGGGAGGAGCGGCTCGATGCTGCCCCCTTCGAAGCGCAGGCGCATGTTCTCGACCGTCTTCTGGAGATCCGGCCGCTCCGACGCGGTCTCCGGGTTGGCCCCGCGCTTGATCAGGATCTCGTGCACGGCTTCCTCGGTCACGGGGCGTTCGGCGGCCACGGACCCGCGGAACAGGTACTGGACTTCCTCGGGCCGCGAGGCGCCCCCGGGAAGCAGGAGGTCGCCGGGCGCGAGCAGCTCGCCATCGGGTCCCCGCCTCTGGGAGAGCGAGCTGCGGCGCGAGCCCTTCTTGGAACCGCCCGGCCGCGCCCCCGGCCGCGCACCCGGCCGGCCTGCGGGTGCGCCCGCGCCGGCGGCGCCGCCCGCCTTCCCGCCCGCCCCCTTGGTGGCCGTCGCAGGGCCCGCCGGCTTGCCGGTCGCGGGCCTTGTCGCTGCCTTGGTGCCCGGCCCGGCCTTGGCCGCGTGGGCTCGGGTCGCCCGAGGCTTGGGCTCCGGCTTTGCCCGCCGGGCCTTCTCCTTCTTCTTGTCCTTCTTGTGCTTGGTCTTGCTCTT
>Ga0070706_100004995_pt1 | contig 12696 bp, 11 predicted proteins | sample KBSK5501metaG_FD_65476 | JGI IMG/M metagenome (GOLD analysis project Ga0070706, IMG submission 65476) | Corn, switchgrass and miscanthus rhizosphere microbial communities from Kellogg Biological Station, Michigan, USA - KBS K5-50-1 metaG | ecosystem: Host-associated > Plants > Roots >...
CGTGAATCCTATGGGCACGAAAGGCATCGGCGAGATCGGCATCGTGGGCACCGCCGCCGCCATCGCCAACGCCGTCTATCACGCGACGGGCATCCGCGTCCGCGACCTGCCCATCACGCTCGATAAGCTCTTGCAGTGAGCGGACTGGACTGCGTTCTGGCTCCCGGACAAGGAAGGTGCACAGCACCATGTATCTGGGAGGGAAAGAAGGAGTCGTGATCGCGGCAAGGCCTGTTATCGTTCCTAGCAGCTTCGTAAGCCACCGGCGCTGGCAGCAGAATTGCAGTCAGGTACCAGGAGCAGCGGGAACCATGCACTGAGCAGGCAGCACGACGGCGCGATTTGCTACGCTCTGCTGCGCACGAGGCATCGCGCCACCAATCGGGAAGGAGCGCTTTATGCGACGAACACAGGCACTGGCTCCACGACAAACTCACACGCCTACCCGCGGGTGGATGCGTGCCATCGGCCCCTTCGATCGTCGACCGCCTGGGCGCATGCGCGGGCGCGCCCGCTGGGCGCGTGGCAGGCCGGCTCGAACGAGCCTGTTCAGTCTCGGCAGCATCGCGAGTGTGCTCAGCATCCTGAGCTTGCGCAGCGCCGGGAGCATTCTGAGTATCGGCAGCATCGGCAGTGTCTTGAGCATCGGCAGTGCCGGCTCGATCCTCAGCATCGGTAGCGTGGGCAGTATCCTCAGCATCGGCAGCGCTGGGAGCGTGCTGCGCATCGGCTCGCGGCGCGCGGTGCTGGACGGCCAGCCGCACCCGGCACGACCGCCAGCGCCTCCACCGGACCTGGCTGCTGCCACCCGTACCCCGTCCGCCACGGGCATGTGATGTGGTCCATCTGAGGGTGCGGCGTACCTCCTCCTGGTTCCGCTCCCTCAGATGCCATGGATCCCGAAACTGGAACACGCGCATGGGTGGCAGGCACCGACGCGTGCACTGACTGTCTGCTCCGCACCGCCGCTCGTGGTCCCTGGCACGCGTGCTGCAGCGACCCATTGTGGAGGCTCGGCACAGAGGCTCAACTTCTGCCAGTTGGGAACGCCAGCGAGCCGTGCTCGCCCTTTTGGCCACGCGACACGGCACGGGAATGGGACTATGACAGCGATGGAATCTACTTCCCTGAAGCCACGGAGGTCGATCCGTCGCTTCGACGTGTTTGCAGAGTACAACCGGCTCAGAGGGCTCGAGAAAGGGCTGGACGCGCCACACGCGAAGGGTTACGGCCTATGGGTGGCCAAGGTGGTGGCAAGCGGTGGCGGGCGACGGGCCAGCGGCCAGCGGGAGGCGCCAGGTGGCGCAGAGGAAGGAGCCGCGCAGCGTGAGGGACGCCAAGAGGCGCCCCCCGAGCAAGAGTGGCACCTCTTGAGCGGCGAGCCCCAGACCGACGCCCTCTTCGAGCGTGAGATCGTGCAGCGCATGGGCCCAGGCTTCTATGCCACGGTCTTCGCGCCGACCATAGCCCAGGCGGTGCGTCGCGGCAGCAGCTACGAGAGCATGCGCGACACCATCCGCAAGGACTGGACACCGACGCGCTAAGTTCGCCTTGTGGCGCCTCCATGCCTTCATGCCACCACGCTGATTCCTCACTCGGCGCGCAGCTGACGCAGGAAACGTATCAGCGGTTGGCGCAGCGTGGGTTTTGAGGAGCAGCTGACTCTGCCGTTTCTCTGGCGCCCGGCGCGGGGGACGGCAGACAACATGTGGGGCCGGGAGAATGTCCCAGCTCAGCGGGGACGACCGTGCTATCGCGGTCGTCCCCGCCGGGCGGATCAGGAGCCGCCTTCGTACTTGAACGAGAGCTCGAGCTTGACGCGATACGTCAGCGACTTGCTCGCCTCGATATGCACGTCTTGCTCGATCACGCGGGCGATGCGCAGATCCCGCAAGGTGCGCGCAGCCTCCTCGATGGCTGCGGCTGTCGCCTTCTCCCAGGACTCATCGCTGGTGCCCACCAGCGTAACCACCTTGTACACGCTCTCTTCTGCCATGCCGTTCTCCCTTCGGGCAGCCTCGCGCGCCGCGGAGTCAGTCACCGGCGTACTGGCCCACGACGCACGATTCGCTCCATCACACTGCGGACCAACGCGCTGGCAACACTGCCCTCCCTTCTCGCTCGGTGTCGCGCGCACTCACATGCTCGTTCACGCGGTCGTTTTGCGCGCTTCCAATTCGGCTAGCTCGCGTTTGAGCACTTTGCCGGTGGCAGTCATCGGCAGGGAGTCGCAGAACTCAATGTGGCGAGGATACTTGTACTGCGCCATCTGCTGCCTGCACCAGACGCTCATCTCCTCGACGGTGACGGTGGCGCCGGGTTTCCGGATGATGAAAGCCTTGACCTCCTGACCGAGTGCCTCGTGCGGCACGCCAATGACGGCGGCCAGCGACACGGCCGGGTGCGTCATCAGCACCTCTTCCAACTCGCGTGGGTAGACGTTGTAGCCGCCGCGCAGAATCAAATCTTTCTTGCGATCAACGATGTAGTAGTAGCCATCCGCGTCCTGATTGGCGATGTCGCCGGTGTGGAACCACCCGCCACGCATGGCCTCAGCGGTGGCCTCCGGGCGCTTGTAGTAGCCTTTCATGACGCTGTGGCCGCGCGCGATGATCTCGCCGGGTTGGCCCCTCGGCACATCCTGGTCGTTGTCGTCCACCAGGCGCATCTCGGTGCCAAAGACGGGGCGCCCGATGGAGCCCGGCTTGCGCTCGAAGCCAAGTTGGTTGAAGCAGATGACGGGTGAGGTCTCCGAGAGGCCATAGCCCTCGAGGATGGCTACCCCGAAGGCGCGCTCGAAATTGTGGAGTAGCTCGACCGGCAGCGCTGCGCCTCCCGAGATGCACAGGCGCAAGTTCTCCGCAATGGGCGTGGTATCCAGACTGTTCTTCTGGACGTGGCTGAGCAGTCCCCAGTACATGGTGGGCACGCCAGAGAAGAAGGTCACCCGTTCCTGCGCCATGGTCTCGAACGCCGCGCCAGGGTCGAAGCGCGCCATCAACACCAGTGTGCCGCCCATGAAAAGCACCGCATTGAGGACCACCGTCATGCCGAAGACGTGGAACAGCGGCAACGCCATCAGCGCGACGTTGCGCTCGCCAATCTTGGGCAAATAGAGGTCGCGCGAGACCAGCGCGTTCATAAGCATGTTGCTGTGCGTGAGCTCGGCGCCCTTGGGCCGGCCGGTCGTGCCGGAGGTGTAGAGGATGACCGCGGTGTCGTCCGCAGCGGTCGCAACGGTCTCGAACGTGGTCGGCTGGCCATGCATGAGTGCGCCGAGGGTGGTGGTGCCTGGGAACGGCGTTGCGGCAGCGGGATCCGCGGTCATGAGGATGAACTGCTGACAGCCGCTGGCCTCCGTGAACCCGGCATAGCCGGTCTCGCTCAAGGGGAGTCCGGGGCCGCCCTCGAAGCAGCAGTAGGCTTTGGCGTCGGAGTCGTTGAGGTGATAGGCGATTTCCCGCGACGAGAGCAGCACGTTGAGCGGGACGGCGGCGGCACCGGTCTTGAGGATGCCGTAATAGGCGATCGGAAAATACGGTACGTTGGGGCAGGAGAGCGCCACCTTGTCTCCGGGCACGATGCCGCGAGCCCTGAGCCCATTAGCAACCTGGCAGGCTGCCGCGTTGAGGTGAGCATACGTGAGCCGGGTGCCGCCAAAGACAATCGCGTCACGGTCGGGATGCTTGCCCACGTTGTCTTCGAGGAGCATCGCAAGGTTGAGCATGGTCGTTCGCCTCCTCGTGCGCTCGGAGAGCGCAGCTGACTGATGCTGTGGCTATGTGGCGGCCAGGAACGCGTCGATGACGGGCGCGAGCTGCGTAGCTTGCAGCACCAGGCCAAGGTGCCCGCCGTGGAAGATATGCAGCCGCGAGTGTGGAATCAGCTGGTGCAAGATCCGGGCGTTGACGACCGGCACGAGCCGGTCATCGTCCCCGGCGAGGATCAGCGTGCGCTGCCGCAGGCAGCGCAGCCACGCCAGGCTGGTCCAGCCGGCGGCGCCGAGCATCTGATACAGATAGCCTCGCGAATCCCCGGGACGCATCTTGTCGGCGAATTCGTGGGCGAGCGCAGGATCCACGTCGCCGCCATAGATCTCGGGAGCGATGTCAGCCATATATGCTGGGTCGTGATAACGCCGCGGTGTGGCGAGCTTGGCCAGCACGTCGGGCCTGCCAGGGACCATGACGGCCCCGGTTCCGGTGCTCACGAGGATCAGTCGCCGGCAGCGCCGGGGGTGCTGGACGGCGAACTGCTGGGCCAGCCCGCCACCCCACGAGAGGCCGAGCACATCCACATACTTGTAACCAAGCGCATCGAGCATGCGCCCAGCCAGCCACGCGAGAGCGGTGAAGCGCAACGGGAGGGGCGGCGTGGGCGAGCCACCCACCCCAGGTACGTCGAAGCGGATCACCTCGATGGCCGGGTCGAGCGCGTCCACGAAGGGTTGCAGCAGCTCGAGGTTGGCGCCGATGCCGTTCATGAGCAAGAGCGGCGTGTGCGTGCCATCTCCAGGACGGACAGCGATCTTGAGCCGCTGTCCCAGCACACGGATGGTACGGAGCTCGGACCTGGAGCCGGCCGGCGTTGGCCGCGCAGTCGTCTGTGGGGGCATCGTCGCCTCTTTCTTCTGCGATGACGGTTGCTAGGGTTCGAAGACATAGGTGCCGGGCGCGGGGGCGCCGGCGGGATGGCGCGCGTTGCCAACCGTGGCAGGCGCGCGAACGCGCTCACCGGAGCGCTCACCCAGCCACTCGCGCCAGCGGTCCCACCAGGAGCCAGAGCGTTGCTCCGCGCGGGCGAGCCACTGTGCGGGATCGGCCGGGTACTCCGTATTCGTGAAATAGCGCGCCTTCGGATTGCCCGGTGGGTTCAAGATACTCTGGATGTGCCCGGCAGAGCTGAGAATGAACTCCGGCGTGCCCCCCAGCAGCCGCGTGGTGGCATAACACCCTTGCCACGGGGTGATGTGGTCGGTAATGCCGGCGGTGATGAAGGTGTCCAGCTTCACCCGCGACAGATCGATCGGCGTTCCCAGCAGCTTGAGGCCGCCCGGCTTCGTCAGTGGGTTCTTGAGGGAGAAATCCAACAGTTCCGTGTGGAACTTAGCTGGCAGGCGCGTCGTATCGTTGTTCCAGTACAGGATGTCGAATGCCGCCGGGTCCTTGCCGATTAGGTAGTTGTTGACCCAGTAGTTCCAGATCAGGTCGTTGGGGCGCAGCCAGGCGAAGACACGCGCCATCTCCTGACCTTCGATCACGCCGCGCGCCTTCGAGAGCGCCTTCGCCACCGCGATGGTCTCTTTGGAGGCGAACAGCCCCATAGTTGACTCCACGCTGGAATCTAGCACCGTCACCATGAAGGTCGCCGCGTTCAGACGCGCGTCGCCCTTGGCCGCCAGGTGGCCGAGCGTCACGGCGAGCGTCATGCCCCCCGCGCAGGCACCGGAGATGTTGATAGACTCCTGCCCGGTGATGTCGCGCACGACGTCCACGGCCTCCAGGATCGCGCGCATGTACGTTTCCAGGCCCCAGTCGCGCTGCTGCGCGGTGGGGTTGCGCCAGCTGATGGCGAAGACGGTGAAGCCGCTTTGGGTAAGGTACTCGACGAGGCTCTTTCCCGGTGAGAGGTCGAAGATATAGAACTTGTTGATCTGCGGCGGAACGGCGAGCACCGGCCGGCTGTACACCGTCTCGCTCGTTGCCGCGTACTGGATCAGCTCCAGCACCTCGTTCTTGAACACGACGGCGCCCTTCGAGACGGCAAGGGTCTTGCCCACCTCGAAGGCGGTCATATCCACCTGCGAGGGTAGGCCGCCGTTGCGGGCGACATCCTCGATCATATGGGTGAGGCCACGCACGGCGCTCGCGCCACCGGTCTCGTAGAGCTGCTTCATCGCGGCAGGGTTGCCCAGCAGCGTATTGGTCGGGGCGAGGGCCTCCGTGTAGAGCGAGAGCGCGAAGCGGGCGCGATCGGCATCCTTCTTGGGCAAGTTGGCATGGTCCACGAGGTTGTTGAGGCTCTGGCGCCAGAGCAAATAGGTCTGCAGAAAGCCCTTGTAGACCGGGTTGGCCGTCCAGGCTGGATCCTCGAAGCGTTTATCCTTGGGGTCCGGTGCGATCTTGGACTGGCCCGTGACGATGCGTGTCATCTCGTCCACAAACTTGCTGGATTGCTGCAGCGCCAGCCCTGGGTTGCGCAGCGCCGCCTGCACCATGCGCTGGCTGGCGGCGAAGAACTCCGCGCCAGCCAGGTTCCCCAGCCCCGCCAGGCTCCCCATGTTCCCCATAGTTCCCAGTCCCGGCAGCGTTGAGCGGGAAGCGGTGTCGCCGTCGTCTCGCGACCGCTCTGCCCGCTCTGCCCGCTGGGCACCACTTTCCTTGCGCGAGGTCCCCTCCCGCTCTGGGGTGGGTGGCGCGGATGGGGATGGCGTTGGCGCGCCGCGCTGCTGGGCGGCCTCCATCGTCGCGGTGGCGGCATCGGCGCGGTGGCGCTCGCGCTCCAGCGCCTCCTCTGCCAGGGCCAGGTTGCGCCGCTCTTCCGCCAGCGCGGCCTCCGCGGCGGCGAGCCGGCGCTGTGTCTCCGCCAGCTCCCCAGTCACACCTGCCGCCCCGCTCTCAGCTCCCTGCGCACCCTGCCGGGCCGCGCGGGCCTCCGCACCGACCGTTGCACGCCGCCGCGGCTTCGTCGCCGCCGGTGCCGCACCAGCGCCAGTATCGCGCCTGGCGTGGCGGCTGGGGGTCGCGTCGTCGTCTCGCATCGCACGCCTCCTCACGCGGCACCGCTCTCCCGCTGCCTCTGGCCGCTAGCCCATCAGCAGCGCCAGCGTGTCCGCCACCAACGCAGGCTTCGCTTCGTCTTCAATCTCGACAGTATGGCGTGTCGTCGTCAAAATGCGTCCGCTGCCCTTGTCCTCAGCTCCCATGAGTGTGATGCGGTCACGAATCCGTGCCCCCGCTTTGACCGGTTGGATGAAGCGCACCTTCTCCGCGCCATAGTTGAGCGCTGCTTTTACCCCGTCCGGCAGAGTGCCGACAGAGTACTGCATGACGGGCAGCAACGCCAGCGTGAGGTAGCCATGGGCAATGGTGGTGCCAAATGGACTCTCGCGCCGCGCGCGCGCGACGTCCACATGAATCCATTGGTTGTCGCCGGTGCATTCGGCAAACTGGTTGATGCGCTCCTGATCCACGGTAATCCAGTCCGAGACGCCTAACTCGCGTCCGACGAACTCGCTAATCGTGGCCAGGGTGAAGCCCTCAATCGCCATGTACATCCCCTCCCACTCCCACGCTCTGCTGCGATCGGCGTCCGCGCCCGCACAGCACGGGCCGCGACCAAACGACGGCGACGGTCATTAGACAAACGCGCCGATGCCGGTGATGGCTCGGCCCACGATCAGGGTGTTCATCTCACGGGTGCCCTCATAGGAGTAAATAGCCTCCGCATCGGCGACGAAGCGCCCGACCTGGTGCTCTAGCAGGATGCCGTTGCCGCCCAGCAGCTCGCGCGCGTAGCCGACCGTCTCGCGGCACTTGGTGGTGCAGAAGGCTTTCGCCAGCGACGCATGCTCGTCGCGCATAACGCCCGCGTCCTGCATCTGTGAGAGGCGCAAAACCATACACTGGGAGGCAACAATGTTGCTGAGCATGCTCACCAGCAAGTCCTGCACGAGCTGGAAGCCGCCGATGGGGCGACCGAACTGCTCGCGCTGGCGCGCATAGGCCAGCGCATGCTCATACGCACCCATCGCGCAGCCGACAGCCTGCCAGGCAACGCCGGCGCGCGTCATGCGCAGCACCGCGGCGGTGTCGCGAAAGGTGCGCGCCTGCTGCAGTCGATTCGCCTCAGGCACCCGGCACTCGCGCAGCGTGATGAGCGCATTCTGCACCACGCGCAGCGCCATCTTGTCTTCCATCTTCTGTGGGCTGAAGCCAGGCGTGCCCTTCTCGACCACGAAGCCTTTCACCTGATTGTCGGCCTCGTCGCGTGCCCAGATGATCGTCAGGTCGGCAAAGGTGGCGTTGCCGATCCACTTTTTCTGGCCGTTGAGCACCCACGTGTCGCCCTCGCGCCGCGCGGTGGTGGTCAGGCCACCAGCGGTGCCGGAGCCCACCTCTGGCTCGGTTAGGCCAAAGGCGCCGATCTTTTCCAGCCGCTGCATCGGCGGCAGCCACTGCTGCTTCTGCTCCTCGGAGCCACAGAGATAGATCGAGCCCATCGCCAGGCCGCTGTGCACCCCGAAGAACGTTGCCATCGAGGGGTCTATGCGGGCCATCTCCAGCGCGAGCATGCCGTCCAGCACAGTAGACTTGCCGGCGCAGCCGTATCCCTGGTAGGCGATGCCTGCGACATCGAGCGCAGCAATCTTGGGGATCAGCTCGAAGGGGAACTCGGCGCGGATCCAGTAGCGGTTAATGATCGGGGCGACCTCGGACTCCATGAACGCACGCACACGCTGCACGACGGCCTGATCCTCGGCGCTCAGGGTGGACTCGATCCCGTAGAAGTCGCCAGTGATCTGTGGGAGCATCGATGCACGTACGCCCGCCGGATGTACATCAGATGGCGTGCCTTTCGTAGTAGCACTCACCAGTGAGGCTCCTTTCCGTTGCGAGCGTGGCAGACGTGGCACAGCACGGGCAGCGCGGCCAGCGCCAGGAGAGCGCTGACGCGACCGTAGCCGCGCGGGCCCAGGCTTAGCGCGGATGCCAGGATTCCGGACCTGCCGGACGCACTAGCGGGACGGCGGTTGAAAATGGGTGCGGCGTACCACTGAGAAAGGGATACCCTTCCTTCGTGACGGTCGCGCTCGCTCATCGGTCAGACACGAGTAGGGAAACTCTGGCAGCCAGGAAGTTCAAGACGAGAGAGTTCGGAGATTGGGCGTTGATGCTGGAGTCACCGTCGCGCCTGGTCCGCACCTGCGGCGCGCGGCAAGCAGACGTGCCTCCGCAAGACATGCTCGCTAGTTGACACAACTGTACGTCTCGTGAGAAGGGAACGTCAATACAGATGGACCGTACATATGTACACCTACACAACATTTGTGCCAGGCACAGATGGCATGGAGCGCGCGGCCGGCGCTTGCTGGGCCGCAGAGTCTCCGCACTCCACGGATCTCGCACCGAGCACGAGTTTCGTCCTTCTGGCAGCGCCCCCTTGACAAAGCGTGTATCTATGTGCAAGATGTATATAGATACAGCAGGAAGGAACAGAGAGCATGAGTAACGACAGCGACGATGAGAACACGCCGCCCGGATCCGGACCGGGCGTCGGGGGGATGCCCAATAACTGGCTCGTGCCAGCGGTGTTGCTGCTCCTGCGCGATGTGAGCTCCTACGGTTACGACCTGATGAAGGCGTTGACCAGGTTCGGGTTCGCGATGATGAATCCCGGACCGCTGTATCGCATGCTGCGGCAGATGGAGAAAGACGGGTTGGTGAGCTCCAGCTGGGACACCTCTGGGCAGGGGCCGGCGCGTCGCCTGTATTCTCTCACCGAGGCGGGTGAAGCCTATCTAAGGCTATGGGCTGGCTCGCTCGGCAAGTATCGCAGGATGATGGACCTATTCTTCCGCCTGTACACGCGACAGCCGGAGGATGAGTGAGCAGTTTACGCAGTTCCAGCGCGGCCACGCCGCGAGAAGGGAAGTCCCACGATGGCAGATACCAAAACGAAGGCCCAGACCACAGCAGAGCCGAGGGCAGAGAATGAGGTCGCTCAGGCGGCGCGCACATGGACGGCGACACTTCGCGAGGCCGGCAAGGCGGTCGCCGATACCGCGATTGCGATTCAGGATCAAAATGTACACTTCACGCAGCTCGTCGTTGATCAGGGCTTGAAGCAGATCGAGGACCAGACGGCGACCATGCGCAAGCTGTATGGCTCCCTGGCCAACCAGTCTGATGCCCGTCGCGCAGCATTCCGCGACCTTGGCCGCGAGGCGGTCGAGGCGTACATCGGTTTGCTGGCCACGCCGGTGAAGGTCGCTCGGCGGACGTTCGAAACCGTGCGGGAAACAGCGGAGCAGGGCGAGGGCAGCGAGGCCTAGCGTTCTGGCGCGTCGTATCGTCAACACGCGCGGCGATACCCCGCGCGTGTGAGACATGCGCAGACACCCTCCACACCGCGGCTGGGCGGCAGGGAGCAGCTTAGCTGCGGTATGGACGGCGGCGCACGATGGCCTTTCAGGGGTCCGATGCCTCGCGTTCGCGGCCCTGGTACGCCGCGGCACCTCCTCGCTGGCGAGCCTCACCTGCTGCGTCAGCGAAATGTGCAAGATTACTTGGAGCACACGAGCATGGCATGGTTTGGCAGCCATCAAGACGCCGTTGGACAGGCCCTGGCCGACGCGCGGGCAGTGCTTGCAGGCGGCATATCCCTGCGCGACCCTATCGCGTTGAGCGTCCGGCTTGGCGACCTCTCGCGGTCCAATAGCCTGCTCTCGCTTGAGGCGAACTTGCAGTCGCTGGAGCGGTACAGCCGCCTCGTCCATCTCGGGCGACGATCTACGCGTTCCCTCGCGCTGGCAACACTGGCGGCGGATATCGTAAGTGGCTATCTCCTGCTCGATCGGCGGGCACGCCTGTGGGGTCATCTCACGCAGCCGCAGGATTGGGAGTGGCAGCACGAGCGAAGTGCGGCACGAGTGCGTGACGCGGCGGCCTCCCTCAGAGGAACCCTGATCAAGGCGTGCCAATTCGCCTCGACACGCCCAGACATCCTCCCTCCTGCCTATGTTCGCAGCTTTGCCGCGCTACAGGACCGCGTTCCCGCCTCGTCGTGGCGTGCGATTCGGCGCGCCATGCAGCGCGAGCTGCACCGACCACCAGAAGACGTGTTCGAGCGCATCGAGCGGCGCCCGATCGCTGCGGCCTCCATCGCCCAGGTGCACCGTGCGTGGCTTCCGGACGGACGACCGGTCGCCGTCAAGGTGCAGTATCCCGGCATCGCCGGCATTATGATGACCGATCTCGCCATCCTGCAACACATCGTGCGCGAGGTTGCCCGCTTCGTCCCCGAGGTCCAGCTCCAGCCGATCCTCGATCACCTGCACGAGACCCTTCCCCTCGAGCTCGATTTTCGGCGCGAGGCAGAGGCGATGACTGCGCTGCGAGCCGCGCTCGCGCATCGGTCGGATGTTCTCGTACCTGAGGTGATTCCAGAGCTGAGCACACGGCGTCTGCTCGTCGCGGAGTTTGTCGAGGGCATCAAGATCACCGACACCGCCGCGCTCGAAGGCGCCGGCATCCACCCTACAGCGGTGGCGCGCCTGCTCAACGATGTCTACGCCGAGCAGATCTTCCGGCTCGGATGGCTGCATGCCGACCCACATCCCGGCAACCTGTTGGTGCAAGCCGTCCCAGGGGCAGGGCCACGCTTGGTCTTGCTGGACCACGGGCTTACGGTACCCCTCAAGCCCGAGCTCACCGACGCGCTGCAGGAGATGGTGACGGCGCTGCTCAGCAGCGACTTCGCCCGGCTGAATCGCGCACTGGAAACAGCCGGAGTACGGCTGGACGCCGATCTCGATATCACCTCCCTGCTGCAGCTCGTCGGCGTGTTGATAGGGGGAACAGCCGATGGTGGAGGCGGTTCCAGCACGACGGCGGTTGGTCGCCAACTCGGCAAGAGCGTCGGTCACATCCCCACGGATTTGATTCTCGTTGGCCGCGCGCTCGGTCTGCTGGACGGCATTACCAGGCAACTGGATCCACAGCTGAACGCCATGGAGGCCATTGCCGGCTACGTCGCGGCTACCGATCGTTTCCCAGTCTCCAAAGCGTAGCCGAGCACACCGCTGCGGCTCACAGTGTCGAAAGATGAAACGTGGGCCAGCGGTCCGCGGCTCGGCAGCACCCGTCGAGTCATGGTGACAGTGCCGGGGAAGCAGATCCCCTGGCGAGCGCCGCGCCCCGATGCCAGCCATTGCTCCCGCTGGCACGAACGAGATCGCAGCCAATCCGCATGCCGCGGAAGCCTCTTCCGCCGGGCAATTCTGTGGTACAACGCGGAATGAGCGCGATACTATTCGTGACGAAGCCGGCCGAACGTGCGGCGGATAGGAGCCGGCCCATGGAACCCAGGGAAGAGAATCCGTCTCCACCCGAGACTGGCAGCCCGAGCGGCAGCGATCCGAGGCCGGTAGACGCCGAAGGATTGGCTGGAGCGCGCGAGCAGGGGAGCGAGCAGACGGTCGCGGTGCGGCAGGAAAAGCGGGGGCCTCCCGGCTGGCTGACGCCGCTCATCGCATTCTGGGTCAAGATCAACAACGACTGGATCTTCAATCTCGCCGGCCTCCTGGCCTACAACTTCCTGATGACGGTGTTTCCCATCCTGCTCGTGCTGCTGGCCGTGGCGGGCGTCATCGTAGGCAATCTCTCGCCGAGCACCGAGCAGGCCTTTGAGCAATGGATCGCCGCGGGGTTTCCCGGGCAGACCGGCCAGATCATCGTCCACGGCCTCGTCGCGACCCTCACCCAAAGCGTGAGCGCGCTGTTGCTCGTAGGCCTCGTCGGCGCCTTCATCGCCGGATCGCACCTGTTCATCACACTCGAAAACTGCTTCGGCGTGATCTTTCGCCTGCGCGGGCGTGGGCTGGTGGCGCAGAATCTCATGGCCGTCGGCATGCTCCTGCTCTACCTCGTGCTGGTGCCCGTTGTCTTCCTGGGAACGCTCATCCCACCCCTCCTC
>Ga0070706_100004996_pt1 | contig 12692 bp, 10 predicted proteins | sample KBSK5501metaG_FD_65476 | JGI IMG/M metagenome (GOLD analysis project Ga0070706, IMG submission 65476) | Corn, switchgrass and miscanthus rhizosphere microbial communities from Kellogg Biological Station, Michigan, USA - KBS K5-50-1 metaG | ecosystem: Host-associated > Plants > Roots >...
TTCCAGGTTCAGGGCCAGCCAAATCAGCCCTTAATCGTGCCGTTTTTGGCGCATGACTCGATTGACCGCGTCGCCGCAAGACCTTATTCTGGACGTTGGAAAAGAAACTGCCAGACCGGCTGCCATGCGCGAATGTCCACGCTGCGAACGGTGCTTTGAAGATGACGCACTCATCTGTCCCGACGATCAGACGAAAACGAAGGTCACGCTGCCCGGCACCGCGCTTTTGAATGGGCGATATCGGCTCGAGAGGCGGCTGGGGCGTGGCGCGATGGGCCAGGTGTATCTTGCGCGCGATCAAAACCTCATCACGCGAAGAGTCGCCGTGAAAACGATCCGGCCCGACGTTCTCTCAGACGAAGACCTGCAGGAAGGCGAAGCCATTGCGCGCTTTGAACGCGAAGCGCGCACCGCCGCTTCGATTCAGCATCCTAACGTGATAGATGTCACCGACTTTGGCAAGAGCGATGAAGGCGTGTTCTTCCTGGTCATGGAATACATCGAAGGCGAATCGTTGTATCAACTCCTGCGGCGCGAAGGCACGATCACTGTGCAGCGCGCGCTGATGTTGCTGCGGCAGATCAGCGCCGGCGTCGAAGCCGCGCACGACGAAGGCATCCTGCATCGCGACTTGAAACCAGCGAACGTCTTCATCGTGCAAAGAAAAAAGAAAGACGGCGCCATCACCGGCGACGACATCGTGAAGGTAGGCGACTTTGGCCTGGCTAAGATCATTAGCCAGAGTTTGTCTGGTCTGACTTCGGAGAGCGGACCGGCGTCGCGCGGAATCTTAGGCACGCCCGAATACATGGCGCCGGAACAGATGCAGGCCGGCACGGCGTTGGATGCGCGCGCAGACATTTATGCGCTGGGCGCGATTGCTTATCACATGCTCGGCGGCCGGCCGCCTTTCACCGGCGACATCATGCAAATCTTCGCGCAGAAACTGACGGAGGAAACACCGCCGCTAAGCAGTTTGCGTTCGGACATTCCCGCGCCGGTCGAGCAATCGGTCATGCATGCTTTGCAGAAAGAAGCTGCCGCGCGCCCGGCCAGCGTCGCGACCTGGTTCAATGAATTCGATGCCGCAGCTAGCGACACTTTGGCCACCGAGGAAGAAGGGGAATCGCGTCTGGTGATCATGGCGCCGACAGGTGCGGAAGTCTATGTTGACGACGAACGTCATGGCAGCATTGGTCGCTCCGGCCGAGTTATCTTGAAGTCTATCCCGCCGGGCAAACACGTGCTGCGCGTCGCGCACGCAGGCGATGAAGATGACGAGCGCGTTATCGAGATTCGGCCGGACGCGGACGAGCAAATCATTCAGGCGCAGTTCAAGTCCGCGCCTTCCAGCGGATTGACGCCATCACACGGCGGCAGTCTCGGCAGTGTTTCCGGCGTGACGATAACCACCCCGGGCGTGGTTGCTTGCATAAAGTGCGGCTCACGCTTTGCGGCGGGCGCAAAGTTCTGCGGTCGCTGCGGTAATACAACGTTCCAGGAAGTCACCGCCGGCGGCACAGTTCACCAGAACATGCCGCCGCGACAACCGGCATCCCACCCGAGCTTGAACCAGCCCGGGGGCGCCGGCACCGCATTGAGCAGAATTCGCTGTACGCGCTGTGGGATGGAACAACCGGCAGGCACAAAATTCTGCGGTCGTTGCGGCGCATCGCTTGGCGGCGCCGAGATTGCGTGGAAGAAGCCTCAACCCGTCGAAGTTCTTTGCTCGCCGTGCAATGTTAGCTACCCTTCGGGGACGAAATTCTGTGGCAGGTGTGGACGCACGTTGTAGCTCGCGTAAAATTCAGCCATTAGCTTGAGCGCGAACCAGTTTCTCGTATAGACTGGCCGCGCTATTTTGGAAACATAACCGCGTGAGATGAGACCCACCCGCTCGCATCCACCACCCCAAAGCGGGCTTTGCCCGCTTGGGGACCCCGGTCTGCAAGCGGTTCTGTATCGATCAGGAAACGAGGCCACGACATGAAGCGCTGCCCGCAATGTAATCGCACGTACACTGATGACGCGTTGAGCTTTTGTCTCGACGATGGCTCGCCCCTGGTCAGTACCAGCGCGCCCTCTTCTTTTGATCCGAGCGCAACCGTGCAGTATCCACCGGCCCGCGACACGAGTCCGCGGCCGACCATCGCCTACAGTCCGGGACAGCAGCCGCCGCCTCCGCCGTCCCCGCCCGCCTGGTCCCCTATGCCGCCACCGGCGCCACAGAAACGCAGTGTCTGGCCGTGGCTGATCGGAATTAGCGCAGTCTTGGTATTCATGGGCATCGGCGTGGTCATTTTGATCTTCGCAATCGCCAGCATTACCAACGAGAACAGCAATAACCGCAACGATAGTGGCAATCGGAACCGCAACACCAACGCGAATCGGGAAGTCATCGCCCCGCCAAACGCAAATAGCGATAGCAACACAAATTCGAACACCCGCTCGACCTTGGCTTCTTTCACCGATGACTTTTCCACGCAGAGTTGGGGTGTGGGTCCATCAGCATACGGCAACATCTGGTACCAGGACGACGAGTACCACATGCACGCCAACAAGGGCGGCTACATCGTGATGTACGCGCCGGACCGGACGGAGTACTTCGACGAGAACGCTACCGTGCGCATCGGCTTGCGAAGCGTTGATGGCAATCCTCCGAATGCCGGTTATGGACTGGTCGTGCACGGCGAAAAGAAAGATGGGAAGCTTGAAGACTACGCCTTCCTGATTTACAACGGCGAAGATCCGAAATACAAAATCGTCGAGCATAAAAGCGGAGCCGAAACCAAACTCGTCGACTGGACGCCCTCAAGTGTGATTCGGACAGGAACAAGTCCTAATCAACTTGAAGTGAGAATCCGCGATCGCAAAATCGACTTTTATATCAACGGGCAATTCATTACTTCGATCAACGATTCGGAAGGTTACTTACGCGGGCGAGTGGGAGTGTACACCAGCGACGCGGGCGAAGTAGCTTTCGACGATTTGGAAATCAGCAAATGATGTCCTCCCGATGCGTGTTACTTTACGAGTTCTAGCTGGGCCTTATACCGGACGCGAGTTCACCTTCGAGCAGCACGACACTTTCCTGATTGGCAGAAGCGACAGCGCGCACCTCTATCTTCCCGAAGATAAATTCTTTTCGCGACATCACTGTCTGTTGGAGATCGCGCCGCCGCGCTGTTTTCTGCGCGACCTGGGCTCAACCAACGGCACGTTCGTGAATGGTCAGAGAGTGCCGGAAGCGTTCCTGCGCAGCGGCGACCGCATTCAGGGTGGACAGACAGTACTCGAAGTCGACGTGCAGGCCGAGCAAGCAGTGACCGTAGGCGGATCGGAAGCTCCGACACTCAACCAACCATCGTTGGTTTTGATCGAATGCGCGAACTGCGGTCGCCGCGATCGCACGGAAGCCTCTGACGCGAACGAACCGCTGACTTTTGTTTGCGAAGAATGCCGTGAAGAACTCAAGCGCCAGCCGCAGCCGGTGCCCGGCTATGACATGATCAAGGTCCTTGGTCGAGGCGGCATGGGCTGCGTGATGTTGGCGCGCGAGCAGAAGACGGGACGCGCGGTGGCGATCAAAACTCTGTTGCCGGAAGTTGCGGTGACGCAGCAGGCGCTGCGTCGTTTTATGCGCGAAATTGAGGTTGCCGCTGCTCTGGATCATCCGAACATCGTCCGCTTTTTCGAAAGCGGCACCAACAACGGCGCAGTCTTTCTGGTCACGGAATACGTCGAAGGGTCGGATGCTGCGCGGCTCGCCGATGCCCAAGGCGGCCGCTTGCCGTATCGACAGGCCATCGACATCGTGACGCAATCGCTCGACGCGCTCGCCTACGCGCACTCAAAGGGCTACATCCATCGCGACATCAAAGAATCGAACATTCTCATTACCGGCACGGCGCCAAATCTGACGGCAAAGCTAACGGACTTTGGCCTGGCGAAAAGCTTCACGCAATCAGGGATGAGCGGCATCACGATGGCGGGCGACATGGCCGGCACGTTCGCCTACATGCCGCCTGAGCAAATCAAGGACTTTCGCAACACGCGACCAACGTCGGACATTTACGCAATCGGCATGACCGCGTACAGCTTGCTGGCGGGCGACACGGCGCTCGATGTCGACCCTGAACAGGGAATGGCGGGGACGGTCAAGGCCATTTTTGAAAGCCCGATTGTTCCGCTGCGCCGGAGGGCTCCGGAGGTACCGGATCGCGTCGCTGAAGTAATCGAACGCGCGCTGGCAAAGGATCCGTCACAACGTTGGCAGTCCGCCGCGGCCATGCGCACGGCGATGATGCATGCAGCTTGAAGATTATTTCGTGGATTACAAGCGCAACCTTGCTCACCGCGCGCGCATCCGTTAAGATTGGCTCGTCGCTCGGCGTTGTTGCGGCCGTAAATGCTCCCCGGTTTTTGGTCTTTGTCCCTTTTCGGGTTTTAAACTGCAAACTTTGTGAGGTTCTCAGTGAAGAACAGATTCTCTCTGGCGCTGGTAGCGCTAATTATTCTTGCCCTTTCTCTGCCGGCTTTTGTGTTGGCTCAACAGAGACGCGATCAATCAAATACTTCGGCCGGAACCAGGACGACCAGCAAGTCTGATCCGCCGAATTCCACGCCGATCCGCCGTCCGCGTACCCGCACGCCCAACAGTCCGACAGCCGCGGTTTCGCAGGATTTCAGCGAAGCGTTGAGCGTCATCCAGGAACATTACGTCGACGGCAACAAGCTCGACTTCAATAACGTCTACAAGTCTTCCATCATCGGCATGCTGCGAACGCTTGATCCGCACTCGAACTATTTCGACAAAGAAGAGTTCGACGAGATGAAGACCGATCAGCGCAGTGAATACTTCGGCATCGGCGCATCGATTCAGAATTATTTGATCGGCGATCAGCTGGAAACCTACGTTTCGGGGACGTTCAAGAATGCGCCCGCATGGCGCGCGGGCTTGCGCTTCGGCGACCGCATCGAAGCGGTGGACGGCGTCTCGATGCACGGTAAATTGTCGGCGGAAGTACGCGACAAGATTCGCGGGCCGCGCAACAGTGAGGTGAAGATCACCATAACGCACGCCTCAACCGGAAAAACTGACGTGGTAGACATCATCCGCGACGCGGTGCCGCAGCCTTCAGTCCCTGATTTTTACCTGATTCGTCCGGGCGTCGGCTACGTCGACATGACGCGCGGGTTCAACTACGACACCGTTCAGGGACTGCAAGATGCGCTCGAGTTTTTGCATGCGAAAGGAATGAACTCGCTGGTGCTCGATCTGCGCAACAACCCCGGCGGATTCCTCGAACAGGCAATTCACGTCGCGGAAACATTTCTGCCGGCAGGGCAACCGATTCTCACGCAAAAGGGTCGCAGCGGCATGAACGATCACACCTACGAATCGCACAACAGCTATCCTGATCGTACACCGCTGGTAATCCTGGTCAACGATTACACTGCGTCGGCTTCCGAGATCGTTGCCGGCGCGATGCAGGATCATGACCGCGCGCTCATCGTGGGCCAGACAAGTTTCGGTAAGGGCCTGGTACAAAGCATTATCCCGCTCGAATACGGCGCGGGGTTGACCCTGACTTCGGCAAAGTACTACACGCCTTCCGGACGTTTGATTCAACGCGACTACTCCGACGGTGGGTTCTACAACTACATCTATCGCGGTGGCACGCTCAGAGACAAGATGGATCAAAGTAAACCCGCGGGTCCAGCCAGCCGTACGGACACCGGCCGACCGGTCTACGGCGGTGGCGGGATCACACCTGATGAATCGGTTAAGCCGGCGACGATCAATGCGATCCAGGATCGCTTGCGGCACCCCACCTTCTTCTTCGCGCGCGAAGTCGCAAATGGACGCATTCCCGGCTTTGACAATTACAAAGTCGATCGCCCAATCGAGTTTGGACACGACCTCGAAGCTAACGACTTTCCCATTAACGATGCGCTGTACGTGGCGTTTAAGGATTACGTGGCCAAGGAGCCGAGCTGGAAAAACCTGTTTCCGCAGCTAGACCGCAACCGTCCATTTATTGAAGGCCAGTTGCGCTTTCAACTGGCGACCGCTGCATACGGTACCGTAACGGCCCTGCAAGTGTTGACGAAGCAAGACCCGCAAGTCGCCAAGGCCATCGACGTGACGCCACGCGCGCGTGATCTGGCAATGGCCGCAATGCGGGCCCGGATGCAGCAGCCCTAAGCTTTCAACTAAACAATCTGTGACCTGTTTAGAGGCGGGACTTGTCCCGCCTCTTTTCTCTGGAACGTTTAGAGGCGGGCTTAACGCCCGCCGGGTCATGCGAAAATTGGCGGTTAGTAGCCCGCCTCTGAACATGATGGCGATCGGTGCGGCGCTATCGTGTTGCGAGGGTAAAACAAAGTCTTGCGGCTAAAACTCGCCAGTGGTAAGCTTTGTTCCATGAGCAGAAAGAGTGGCGTAAACACGGCCGAACTGGGCGGCGCGGTCCGGCGTCGCCGCGAAGAGCGAGGCTTGAGCTTGCGTGACGTTGCTGACCAAACGGGAGTCTCCGCTTCCACCTTGTCACGCATCGAAAACGGGACCGGCAAACCTGACGCCGACAACATCGCGCGGCTGGCGTCCTGGCTGAACATGCCGATCGAGCGAGTGATGCATCACGGCAACCGCGGCATGTCAGACCCGAAGCCGGTCGTTTACTATCCACACGAATCCACACCCGAGATTATCGAGGCACACTTGCGTGCCGATCGGCAATTAACGCCAGAAACTGCGAAGGCTTTGTCCGAGCTGTTTCGCGTCGCCTATGCTCAGTTCAGCCGGCCCGCAGAAAAGCCGTCGCGAAAGCGCGACTAGCTCTCGACCTCCTGCGTGAAGCTGTGGCAAGCTACTAGCCAGCACAGCAGCACAACTCCGAATAGGGCCTGAGTCCAGTAACTTGACTGCAGACTCCAGACTTCAGACTTCAGATTTCGATCAACTCATGATGCGGCGCGCGCTTGAGCTGGCAATGCGTGGTATCGCTTTGGCAAGCCCCGGCCCCCTTGTCGGTTGCGTGGTCGTGAATCATGAGGGGGTGGTTGTGGGCGAAGGCTTTTATATTTATGACGACGTGAAGCACGCCGAGACCTTGGCGCTGGAAAAAGCGGGTTACCGGACTCGCGGGGCCACGGCTTACATCTCACTTGAACCTCACGCTCATTACGGTCGCACATCGCCTTGCACCGACGCGCTGATTAGAGCGGGTATCAAGCGCGTCGTTGCGCCGATCGAAGATCCTAATCCGAAAGTTTCGGGGCGTGGCTTCACGCACTTGCGTGAGGCGGGTGTTGAAGTTTGCACTGGGGTGCTGGCTGAGGAAGCAGCGCGACTGAACGAAGCTTACATTCATTTCATGCGGACGGCCCGGCCATTTGTTCATCTCAAGTTGGCCGTGTCTCTGGACGGTAAGATTGCCACGCGCACCGGTGAGTCGCGATGGATAACTGGAGAAGAAGCGCGCGCCCGCGTTCATGAACTCCGGCACCAGTACGACGCGATCATAGTTGGCGGCGGGACTGTGGGCGCGGACGATCCGCTCCTCACTGATCGTTCCGGCAGGAAACGACGGCGGCCACTCGTTCGCGTAGTGATTGACCAGTGCTTGCGAACTTCACCTGAATCCAAGCTGGCGCAAACCGCTGGTGAAGCGCCGGTGTTAGTGTTTACGCGGGGAGACTCCGAGCCTGCGGCGATTTACGCTTTGCGGTCCCGCGGGGTGGAAGTCGTTAGCCAAACGCAAGAACTCGTTAAAGTCCTCGAAGAACTTGGCAGACGATCAATTCAGAGTGTCCTGGTTGAAGGCGGCGCCACTCTTGCCGGCTTTCTACTCGATGCCGGATTGGTCAACAAGGTTACGTTTTTCGTGGCTCCGATGATCATCGGCGGACAGGATGCGCCTTCGGCGATTGGTGGAAGCGGAGCCGAAAAAATCGCCGATGTTTTCCAATTAGACAATGTCCAGGTCGAACAGCGAGGCCGCGACCTGGAAATCACCGGCTATCCCACAAAGAGAACGGGGCAGTAGCCCGACCGTTAGGGAGGGCTCAGTCTTCTCTCTTCCACGAGGGGGAAATCGCGATGACTACGGCCAAGCGTCGTTTTGGTCAGAACTTTCTTGTCGATCGCAACGTCGTCGATCGCATCCTCGCAGCAGTCCAGCCGCGCGCTGACGAAACGATGATCGAGATTGGTTCGGGTCGCGGCGCTTTGACTTCGCGGCTGACCGAGAAAGCCGGTCACGTCGTCGCCATCGAGTTCGATCGCGATCTACTCCCGGCCTTGCGCGAAAAGTTTGCTGATTCGCCGAACTTAAAGCTGGTCGCAGCCGACGCTTTAACCATAGATTTCTGTGCGGCTATTGAGCCAACTCGTCGCGCACGCGTTGTGGCGAATCTTCCCTATAACATCGGCACGGCGATCCTGCAGAGGCTGATCGAACAGAGAAGTTGTATCAGCGAAATGATTGTGATGCTGCAACGCGAAGTAGTCGATCGCATCATCGCGGAGCCAGGTTCCGGTGACCGCGGTTTTCTTTCCGTTCTGGTTGACGCTTACTGCGAAGCAGAAAAGCTTTTCGATGTACCGCCCCGCGCGTTTCGGCCGGCGCCGAAAGTGTGGAGCACGGTCGTGCGCTTGCGCGTACGTCGTCAGATCGCTGCGGACGTGAAAGACGAAAAGCTGTTGTGGCAAATCGTGAGTGTGGGTTTTGCGCAGCGTCGCAAAACCATTCTCAACAATTTGCGCAATGCCCCGGTTTTTATTCAGGAGTTATTAAAGAAACGAGGTGGTGCGAGCATTGTTCTGTGCGACGCGGGCCTGCCGCCTCTGCGTCGCGCCGAAACTTTCACGCTGGAAGAGTGGGCTCTACTGACGAATGCTATCGTTTAGAGGCGGGCTACTTCAAAAGATCAACATAAATTCCAGGCTCACTATCAGAAATCACGATCGCGCCAACTGTCTCCTGATAAAACTCAACCGGCCCGGCGCTTCCGATTATTCCATAAACGTATCCCAGTTCGCGCAGGCCCCACAGCGATGCAATCAGCAGGGCTTTTCCAACGCCTCGTCCGCGCTGGTCTTCTGCGACGCCTGTCGGACCAAAGAATGCTTTGCGCGTGCATTCGTATCCGGCAAATCCAACGACGCGGCCGTCGCTCGTGGCGACGAACACGGTCACCGGCTTATTGGCAAAGCCGACTGAAATTTCATCACCCCAGGCTACGGAAAAGTCCTTTTCGATAAACTCGCGAACCGACGCAATCTCAAACGGTTGCGCGCGGCGGATATTCACATCGGCCTCTTTCAATTCGTCGAGCAGCGGCTCAAGAGGCAGCAGCTTCAAAAGATTGACGAGCATGTCGGGCATCGCCGTTTCAGTTTAGCGGAGAAGCGTGGGCGATGCGAGATTTAGGCAATAGCCCGACCGTGAGGGAGGGCGTCGCGCGGTTCCAATCGCTTGCTACAGCTACTTCCCCTTATGTCTTGGATCGTCGCTCGGATTAACGTAGGTAATTGCGAATGGGCCCGCGCCGTAAACGTCGATGATCGTCTCTCCTTTTGCCCAGGCGAAATGTCGCACTCTTTTGGGCATCAGAACGTATGATCCGGCCGGCAGCTCAGTGCCCTTGGATTCATCGAACTTATTACCCATTCCAACCATGAGCGTGCCCTCGACCACATTTACGTTCTCGTCCGTTGGGTGCCAATGCGGAGGTACTTTGTAACCATCCGGGATTTTCACGCGAATCGTGAACGCAGCTCCTGCCTTAGACGGGTCACCGCTAAGTACTGCCATCTCGGCCCCCGTCGGTAACGTGGGCGGCGCCGGACCCCATTTGATTTGATCCGGAGTAACGATTACATGTTTGGCATAGGCTTTGGCTCCAGTGCCATGCCGTTTGTTCTTAGTTGCTTGGGCAAAGCACAGGGATACGCCAACAAGTAAAACAGTGAACAAGATGCAAAGGCGAATTCTCTTCATAGCTCTTTCCTCCTAAGATCACCCGTATTCTAAATTCGTCAATTGGGGGAAGCTAATCTTAGCATCGGCGTCTAGTCGCAGCGAGCTGAGGTTCAGGACTAAAGCCGGCCATGAGACAGTGTTGCGACCACATGATTGTGGCCGGGCTTTGAAGGCTGGAGCGTCTCGGGCGAAGAACTGCGTGTTATACTCTTTTCTTGTTCGCCCCGGCATTGAAAGAGTTTTTTCCAGGATCGCTAAAGGCTTCTATTGAGTAACGTCTTAGAAATCATTCCCCTCGGCGGCATCGGCGAGTTTGGGATGAATTGTACGCTCATGCGCTTTGCTGACGAGATGATCGTCGTCGATGCGGGCATGGGCTTCCCCGAAGAGAGTGTCTATGGCGTCGATGTCTCTATTCCCGATTTTGATGTTCTCGAACAATATCGGGACGAGATAACCGCGATTATCCTTACCCACGGCCACGAAGATCATCTGGGCGCGCTGCCTTACATCCTGAAGAAATTCAACGTTCCGGTTTACGCGTCGCGCTTCACGCTTGGCCTGGCCGAAAGCAAACTTGATGAGCATGATCTTTTGGGAGATGTGCTGCTGCATCGGGTCGAGCCGCGAGACGTCGTCACCATAGGTTCTTTCACCATTGAGTTCATTCGCGCCTCGCACTCGCTGATTGACTGTTTCTCGCTGGCGATTAAGACGCCCGTCGGCACGATCATTCACACTGGTGATTACAAGGTTGACGAGACCCCGGTAATCGGCGAGCCGATTGATTTAAGAACCCTCCGGCGCTACGGGCAAGAAGGCGTGCTGGCGCTGCTTTCCGATTCAACGAACGCGACGGTTCCAGGACGGACACCTTCTGAAAGGGCGGTAATCCCGGCCTTTGAGGAAATCTTTGCCGAAGCGAAGGGTCGGATCATAGTCGCCGGCTTTGCGTCTTCGATTCATCGCATACAAATCGTTCTGGACTGTGCGCAGAAGTTCGATCGAAAGGTGTGCGTGCTGGGTCGCTCGATGCAAAAGAACGTCGAGATTGCTGAGCGTCTGGGTTACCTGGATATTCCCGACGGCTTGCTGGTGGGAATCAACGACACGAAGCAGTTCAGTGATCACGAAATTGTTTTTCTCGTGACGGGTTCGCAGGCTGAGCCGCGCGCGGCGCTCTACCAGATGGCCACTCAGGTATATAAAGGCCTGACGATCGAAGAGGGCGACACAGTTGTGCTTTCAGCGCGCATCATCCCCGGCAACGAACGCGCCATCTCGAAACTCATTGGCTTCATCTACAAGCGCGGCGCGAACATCATCGAGGAAAAGCGGCGTTTGATTCACGTCAGCGGCCATGCGTCGCAGGAAGACATTCGCATCATGACCGAAGCCGTGCGGCCAAAGTTTGTCGTGCCAATTCACGGCGAGTATCGCATGCTGTTTCGCCATAAAGAATTCGTCAAGAACCATCTAGGCTTTCCTGAAGCAAACATCATCCTGATCGAAAATGGCGATGTGCTTGAGCTCGACGGCGAGCGCGCCGCCGTCGTGGATCGCCGCGAAATCAAGCGCACCTTCATCGATGAAACGGGGTTTGAAGAGATTGAATTTGAAACCGTGCGCGAGCGAAAAAAGATGGCTTACGAAGGCATGGTCACGCTGGTTGTCACTATCAACGGTCAGACCGGCGAGCTGGAGGCGACGCCGAATATTGTGGCGCAGGGTGTGCGCGGATTTGAATCCGCAAACGGGGCTGGGGTCTCACGTTTCAGGTCTCAGGTCTCAACCGATGGATCGAAGCATCTGATTAAGCATGCACAGCAGGTAGTGGCTGCGGCGATCGCGGGAGCATCCAGGCAGATGCTCGAAGATGAATCGCTGTTGAAAGAACATGTTCGTCTCGAGTTGAAGCGATTCATCCAGAAAGAGACTGGAGCGCGGCCGGTAATTGTGCCGGTGATAACTCAGATTTGAAAGCTGCAAGTGCCCAGGCGCAAGTTCCAAGTTCCAAAGCCTCAGGCCCTCTTGCTAATACAGAGAATTCCTTTGGTTACAACGTAAATAATTTCTTGTCGCCATACTCGAACGCTTTATTGTATTCTTAGATTCCTACCCCGGGGACTCATGCCCGGGGCGCTACTCTGGCTTGCTGGATTGCTTCCGCATTTGAGTACGCTCGAATTATTTCATTCTCAAACATGGCGGGCAGTGCCCGCCGCTAAACTATCTGAGGCTTGAGAGGTGGGACTTGAGACTCTAACGCATGGATTGGTCTGACAAAGTCGTTTTGATCACCGGCGCGTCGTCCGGAATTGGGCGCGGACTGGGTGCCGAGCTGGCCCGGCGTGGCGCGGCCGTTGGCTTGCTCGCGCGACGCGCTGATGCGTTAGCGGAGCTCGTCGAAGAGATAGAGGCGGCCAGCGGTCGCGCGATCGCTCTTCCTGGCGATGTTACAAATGCGAACGCCGTGCGCGCAGCGGCCTGCGCGTTGCGCCGCAGGTTCGGCCACATCGATCTGCTGGTCGCAAACGCCGGGATTGGCGCGACGACTTACGCCGTTGACTTGTGCGAAAAAGAAGTTGCCGAGCTGATTAATGTGAATGTGATCGGCGTCGTAAACAGTGTGACTGCAGTAATCCCCCACATGATTGAGCGCGGCAAGGGACATCTGGTTGCTATTTCCAGTCTGGCGGCTTA
>Ga0070706_100004998_pt1 | contig 12684 bp, 10 predicted proteins | sample KBSK5501metaG_FD_65476 | JGI IMG/M metagenome (GOLD analysis project Ga0070706, IMG submission 65476) | Corn, switchgrass and miscanthus rhizosphere microbial communities from Kellogg Biological Station, Michigan, USA - KBS K5-50-1 metaG | ecosystem: Host-associated > Plants > Roots >...
TGGGAAGCTCAGTGGCCCGTACTACGCTGCGTAGAGAGATCCCATCGAGAAGGACGGCGTACATCGAGTCGGGATCGTTCTTCGGCAGGCCGATGCCCGAGGTGGCATTGGCCTGCGGGTCGAGATCGATGAGCAGGACTTTGCGCTCGCACGCCGCCAGCGAGGCGCCGAGGTTGATCGCCGTGGTGGTTTTGCCGACGCCGCCCTTCTGGTTTGCCAGCGCGACGACGCGGGTCATGCCTGTTCCACGTGGAACACCACCAGGAAGCCCCGCCGCAACTGGTAAGCAGCCCCTTTCCGAAAGTGGTGCATTGCGGGGGCTTCGGATGATGCCTGAAAAAGCGCCGCCCGTCCGCCCGGCTCCATCCATGGCGCAAGCGAAGGCAGCCACTGCTGCGGGTTGCCGACGGCGCGCGATGTGACGAGCGAGAACTTCAGATCGGAGGGCAATCGCGTCAGAACGCGGTCGAGCCTATCACCGTAAACTACGGAATTCAATCGACATTCGCGCACGACGTGCTTGAGAAAAGCCCACTTTTTCTGATCGGCTTCGACCAGATGGAATCGCGCGTTCGGCGACACGATCGCCATCGGGATCGCCGGCAGCCCGCCCCCACTCCCGAAATCGAGGACTTCCCTGTCCGGCTTCAGAATTTCCGCGGCCTGCAACGCTTCTGCGATGTGATCGTCGAGGTTGGCCTGCGCTTCGGGGCCGATCAGATTGATCTTCGCATTCCAAGCCAGGAGCTCGCGTTTGTAGACCTCGATCATGAAGCGCGGCGGAGATGCATGCGCAGAATCGAGATCGCAGCGGGCGTGACCCCCGAGATGCGGCTCGCCTGCCCGAGCGAAACCGGCCGGACAAACGACAATTTCTCAACCATCTCTCGCGATAGCCCGGGCAGCGTAAATGACATCTCCCTCGGGATCCGCAGGCCTTCATCCTGCGCAATCCGAGCGGCTTCGCGCTCCTGCCGCGCGATGTAGCCCGCATAGCGAAGCTGGCTCACGACGCCCTCGAGCTCTTCCTCCTTCAGATCGGGAAACTTCTCGACGAAGGATTCGAGCGTGACGTCGTGGCGCCGCATCTGCTGCGCCAGGGTCGTCTTCTCGGCCAGCTCCCTGGCCGCGCGCATGCGATTGACGCGCGCATCGACGCGGCGCTTCCGCTCGTCATCGAGAATCCCGAGTCGCTCGGCAATTGGCGAGAGCCGCTCATAAACCGAGTCGCATCCAAGGAGCAGACGGTGCTCGGCGCGTGAGGTGAACATGCGGTAGGGCTCTTCCGTGCCGAGGGTGACGAGGTCGTCGATCATCACGCCGGTGTAAGCCTGGTCGCGCCGCAGAATCACCGGCTCGCCGCCGCAGACATGCTGCAGCGCATTGATTCCCGCCATCAGGCCCTGCGCGGCAGCCTCCTCGTATCCCGATGTACCGTTGATCTGTCCGGCGAGGAACAGCCCGTCGACTCCTCGAACCGCGAGAGTCGGCTCGAGCTGCTGCGGATTCACGAAGTCGTATTCGACCGCGTATCCGTAGCGCGCGATGACCGCGTTCTCAAAGCCGGGCAACGCGTGGACGACGCCTTCCTGCACGTCGGGCGGCAGCGAGGTCGAGATCCCGTTGAGGTACAGCCAGGGATGTTCGAGGCCCTCCGGCTCGACGAATACCTGATGCCGCGGTTTGTCGGCGAAGCGGACGACCTTGTCTTCTATGGATGGGCAATAGCGCGGGCCGGTCGCTTTGATCTGTCCCGAATACATCGGCGCGCGATGGAGATTCGCGCGAATCAGCTCGTGGGCCGACGCGCTGGTGTAGGTCAGATGGCAGAGCACCTGCGGCAGCGCGATGCGGTCGGTGAGAATCGAAAACGGCCGCGCGTCGTCGTCGCCCGGCGCCGGCTCGAGCTTCGAGAAATCGACGGAGTCCTTCGCGATCCGCGGCGGCGTACCGGTCTTCAGCCGGCCGAGTCGCAGACTGAGAGCGCGGAGCGAATCGGATAGCGTTTCCGCCGACGGCTCGCCGAAACGGCCTCCGACAGTCTTCTTCTCGCCGGAGTGCATGAGAGCGCGAAGAAAGGTCCCGGTGGTGACGACGATGGCGCACGCGCGAAGCTCCGTCCCATCGCCGAGCACGACGCTCCCCGGCGTCATCCGCGTCACGGATCCTTCGACGATCGTCAGGTTCGGCTCGGAGGAGAGGATGTCCTGCACTGCCCTGGCGTAAAGGTCGCGATCGCATTGCGCGCGCGGTCCCTGCACCGCGGGGCCTTTGGATCGATTGAGGATCTTGTACTGGATCGCGGCACGGTCGGTGGCCTCGCCCATCAAGCCGCCGAGAGCGTCGATTTCCTTGACGAGGTTGCCTTTGGCGAGACCGCCGATGGCCGGATTGCACGACATGCGGCCGATCGCATCGCGAAGCATCGTGATCATCGCCACCCGCACCCCGCCACGCGCACACGCCCGCGCCGCCTCCGCCCCGGCGTGGCCGCCGCCGATCACGATGACATCGAAGTCGCGCGTCATGGTTCCACGTGGAACATCATTTTCCGATACAAAATTTTGAGAAGATCTCGTCGAAGATCTCCTCGCGCGTGATGACGCCGGTCAAAAGTCCCAGCGCCGTCGCCGCGCGATAAAGATCGACGAGGATGATCTCCTCGTCGTGACCTGCATCGATCGACGCGATCGTAGCGCGCAAGGCCTCGACGCACTCGGCCACCGCCTGTCGCTGCCGCTCGTTCACGAGACTTCCCTCCGGCGCGACGAAACGCTCGCGCACCAGCGCGTCGAGTCTGACGAGGAGTTGGTCGATGCCGCGCTCGTTGACGACGCTGATGCCTAACGCTCCCGCCGGCGCCGGCGCGAGATCGACCTTGCTGTAAAGCACCCATGCGTCCGGCCAACGTTCCAATTCGCGTCGATCCTCCTGCGTGATGCCTGCCGCCGCGTCGATCAGATAAAGAATGACGTCGCCCGCCTCCGCCGCCCGCCGCGCCCGCTCCACGCCGATCGATTCGACGGCGTCGGAACTGTCGCGCAGCCCGGCCGTATCGGCGAGCGTCACCGGCAGCCCGCCGATCTCGATCGTTTCGCGGACGATGTCGCGGGTCGTCCCCGGGATCGGCGTGACGATCGCACGATCGGTTCCGACGAGGCGGTTGAGCAGCGTCGATTTTCCCGCGTTAGGCCGGCCGAGGATGACGGCGGAGAGACCTTCGCGAGTGGCGCGGCCCCGCCGATAGGTGTCGAGCAAGCCCTCGGCGTCACGGATCGCGCTCTCGATGATCGATCGCGCCTGGCCCCGCTCGATGAATGTGTAACCCTCTTCCGAAAAATCGAGCGCGGCCTCGAGGCGCGAGATCACGTGCAGCAATGACTCGCGAATTGTGGCCGCCTTGCGGCTCAACGATCCTTCGAGATTTGCGATCGAGAGATTCGCCTGCAGTTCCGTTCGGGCGTTGATCAAATCGGCGATCGACTCCGCCTGCACCAGATCGAGTTTTCCATTCAGCACCGCGCGTTCGGTGAACTCTCCCGGCTCCGCGAGACGCGCGCCGAGATCGACGGCCGCACGGATCACGCGCTCGACCAGCACCGCGCTGCCGTGCAGCGTCAGCTCGACGAGATCGTTGCCGGTGAACGAGTGCGGGGCCTCAAACCGGGTCGCGATACATTGGTCAACTAGTTGACTATTTTGGCGGAGACGGACCAGCGTCGCGACGCGCGGTTGAGGAGTCACAGAAGCGAGCTGCGAGAGGATCGCGCCGCTGAGCGGACCGTCGATTCGCACAATCGCCAGCGCGCTGCGGCCGATCGGAGTTGCCGGCGCGACGATCGTGTCGATCGCCGGGACGCTCACGATCCGGCGGTCGTTTGCTCCTGCGGCTCCTGCGAGGAGCGCGGAACGATCGCGACGCGCTTGTAAAAACCGTCCCCACGCGAGGTGGTCACGACTTCCGGATCGTCCTGAAGCGCGAGATGCACGATGCGGCGTTCGATCGGCGTCATCGCGGGAAGAAGCTGCTCGCGATGATCCCGGCGCACGCGATCGGCGACCTCGCGCGCTTTCTGCTCGAGCTCTTCGGCGCGCTTGCCTTTGAACTCCTGGCAATCGACTTCGATCTCTTTCTCGATCTTGCGGCCGACGAAGGCCTTGTTTGCAAGCACCTGCAGCGCGTCGATCACTTCGCCGTGACCGTCTGTGACGCGGCGTGCGTCGCGGCCGTACAGCCGCACGATGACCTGCGCATCGTTCTCCTCGGTCCGCAGCTCGAGGCTCAGCTTGGCAAGCGAGATCACGTGCTCGAACCAGCCCCGGACCATTTCGGCATTGGTCGACTCGGGCCCCTGCGCGGGAATTTCGATCGGAGCAAAATCCTGCGGCTCTTCGCGGCGCTCCGGACTCCTGCGAGTGCGATCGCGGCGCTGGTTGCCGCGCTGCTCGCCGCGATCGCGATGCCGTCCGCCACGCGAGCGTTCCCTCCGCGGCCGATCGCCGGCCGCCACCGCCGGCTCCTCGGCCTGCAGCGGCGCCTCGGTGTTCACTTCGGCCTCGATGACCACGCGCTTCATGCCGCCGAGGAATCCGCGCTTCTCGAGAAGAACGTGGTAGGTGAGCTGGAAACGCTGCACGCCGAATGTCTCGGCGGCGCTGTTGAGCGCCTCTTCCAGATTTTTTCCTTCGAATCGCTGCGCCATGCTTGGTCCTTCCTGTCAGGCGGTCTGCAGCTCGGCAGGATGATCTTTCCAGTACCTATTCATGATCAATTGCTGCACGATCGTCAAGATGTTCTGCACGAGCCAATACAAGACCAGACCGCCCGGAAACTCCTTGAAAATCCAGCCGAAGACGATCGGCATGATGAGGAACATGCGCCGCTGCGCCGGATCGGCGGTGGTCGGCGTGATGAACTGCTGCACGAACATGGCGGCCGTCATCAGGATCGGCAGCACGTAGGTGGGATCTTTCGCCGACAGATCGTGAATCCACAGGATGAATGGCGCGCCTCGCAGCTCGATGGCGTGCGATAGCAAATTATAGAAGCCGACGAAGATCGGGAACTGGATCACCATCGGAAGGCAGCCCCCGGCCGGATTGATGCCCTCCTGCTGGTACAGCTTCATCATGTCCTGGTTCATTTTCTGCCGCTGCTCGGGATCAGTGCGATGCTTGCGGTAGCGCGCCTTGATGGCCTCCATCTTCGGCTGCACTTTCTGCAGCTTCTTCATCGACATCATCCACTTGTGCTGCAGCGGATAGAGCACGATCTTGATGAGAATCGTCAGGACGATGATGGCCCAGCCGTAGTTGTGCGCGTACTTGTTGATCCAGTTGAGGACGATGAGGAAGAAGCGCGCGATGATGCCGAACGTGCCGTACTGCAGCGTGCGCTCGAATCCGTAGCGATCGAGGAGCGCCGTTTCCTTCGGGCCGAAGAATGCTGCGCCGCTCACGACTCCATCGGGCGCGGCGTTGACTCCGGCGTAGATCTCGCGGCGTTTGTCCTTGCCGGCGCCGAAATCGATCGCGCGCAACAGCGCGCCGCTCGCTTTCTCCGGCCGCATCACCGCGAGGAAGTAGTTGTCTTCCATGCCGACGAATTGCGCGGAATCCCACGACTGCAGGCCCGCGGCTTTCTCGCGGCGGATGATTTTCAGATCGTCGTTGATCTGTGCGACGCCGTTTCCGGTGATCGTGAACTGGCTGTCCTTTTCGTCCAGCTCGAGGTTGCGAATGCCGGGGCCGATCACGACGCGATATGGGACCGGCGGCTGCAACGCGGCGGTGAAATTGAAAAGGTAATCGCCGGTGAAGCGAAACGTTTTCGTGGCGGCCGCGCCGGTCGCGTCGGCATAGCGATATTCGAGTACGGTTGCCCCGCGGTCGTTGCTTTTGTTGAGCGCGTAGAGTGCGGTGTTGAGGCGCGTCGCGAGTGCGCCGTCACGCGCCTCGATCGAGAACGGGAAATCCGTGCGCGACAGATCGCGCGACTTCACGAGCTCGACCAGGTGGCCGTCTTTCGTTTTGTATTTCTGGAGCTGAAAAGAAACCAGGACCGCGCCGCGATTGGAGAAGCGCGCGATGTAATCGTCGGTCTCGATCGTGGTGAAGGTCATCGATTCGGCCGAGACCGGCTTAACGGGCTCGGAGCTGCGCGGCGGCGGAGGCTCAACCGGTTGCGGCGTGACGTCTTCCGCTTTCGTCGTGATGGTTTTGGTCGAACCGGCGGGTTTTGGCGAGGTGACGGTCGTTTTCGGCTTGACGAGCTTCGGAAAGAGTATCGGGGTCAGAAAGCCCCACGTCACGAGAACGGCGATCGAGATCAGTACAGCGACGAAGATTCGTTTTTCCATTTCAGGGAATCGGGTCCCATCCTCCAGGATGCAGCGGGTGACATCGGAAAAGCCGCCTAACACCCAGCCACCCGCCCCGCATCACGCCGTACTTTTCGATCGCCTGCGTCATATAGACCGAGCAGGTCGGCTCGAAGCGGCACATGGGCGGGAGCAGTGGCGAGACGAATCGCTTGTATCCGCGAAGAAGCGCGACGGCGACCGCTCGCATCGGGGGCGCTTCAGCGCGCATCTCCTGCTGCGATCTTGCCGAGGACGCGCTCGAGATCGGAGCTGAAGTCGGCGAAGGCCGCCGTGGCGGCGTTTGGCTTGATGTTGATGACGAGGTCCAGGGCGTTTCGATCAAATTCGAGTGGTGCGCGCTGCCGGCGGTAAACCTCCCGCGTCCAGCGCTTCAATCGGTTTCGAACGTTCGCCTTTCCTAATTTCTTCGTGACCGTGACGCCAACGCGGGAAAACTGCAGATCGTTGGCGGCGAAGAACACGACACAGTAACGGGAAAAAAGCTTGCGGCCGGTTTCATATACGCGAAGAAACTCGCGCCGTTTCGCCAGTCTCTTCTCTTTTGGAAGACCCTCGAAATGCGGTCGGCTAGACAGCGAGACGCTTGCGACCCTTGCGGCGACGGCGCGAGAGCACCGCCTGACCGTCCTTGCGTCGCATGCGGACCAAAAAGCCGTGAGTCCGCTTGCGGCGGCGGTTGTTCGGCTGGAACGTGCGCTTCATTTTTCCTTAACCCTCTGAAAAGAAAGCGGTGAGTATAGTGACCGCCCGCGACAGCGTCAAACCGCTCCCGTTCGAGCAAGCCGCTCAACGTGAGCCCTGCGAACCCTATTCCGATTTGCACCCGTTTGGATGACGTTTTTTAGGGTTGCATATTTTCTTTTTGTGCTAGACTCGCCTCCCGTTTTCCACAGGCTGAACTTTTCCACAGTTGTGGAAAAGTTGTGGATTTTCAGAAGGTTAGACCGCCCTTACTCGATGAACATTTGGAAGCAGGTTCTCGATCGGCTGGAGCAAAATATTGACAGGACAGAGTATGTCACCTGGTTCGCTCCGACCCGCTTTCTTGCCCAAAAAGGGGACACTCTCGATGTAAGCGTTCCCTCCCAGCGATTTGTGGATGCCATACGCGAACGCTACGGACAGCAGCTTCGCAACATCCTTGGGGAGGTTGCCACGGACAGACTAAATCTTCACTTCATCCCTGACGCCGGCACGGTCGTCGATCTATCGGCCATTCCCACCCCCACCGCCAGCGAGATCCCCTCCTCCATCTTCAATCCGCGGTACCGCTTCACCACCTTCGTGGTGGGAAGCTCGAACCAACTGGCATACGCGGCGTCGCTTTCGATCGCCGAGAATCCCAGTGGATCGTTCAATCCGCTCTTCATCTACGGCGGGGCGGGACTGGGCAAGACGCACCTGATCCAGGCGATCGGCCAGCAGCTCCGCGACTCGAATCCGCGTCTCAAGGTCGCCTACATGTCGGCCGATTCGTTCGTGACGGAGCTGATCACATCGATCCGCTACGACAAGATGCAATCGTTCCGCGACCGCTATCGAACGGTCGACGCGCTGCTGCTCGACGACATCCAGTTCCTCGCCGGAAAAGAGCGGACGCAGGAAGAGTTCTTCCACACCTTCAACGCGCTTTACGAAGCGCAGAAGCAGATCGTCTTCACTTCCGACGCGCCACCGAAAGACATCCCGACGCTTGAAGAGCGGCTTCGATCGCGGTTCGAGTGGGGACTCATCGCCGACATCCAGCCGCCCGACCTCGAGACCAAGGTCGCGATCCTTCGAAAAAAAGCGGAAGAGAAAAAAGTCGATCTGCCTCACGAGGCCGCGCTGTTCATCGCCGAGCGCGTCCGATCCAACATTCGTGAGCTCGAGGGTCACCTCAATCGCGTGACCGCTTTCGCGTCGCTGACCGGCAACCGGCTCAGCATCGATCTCGCGAAAGAAGCGCTCAAAGATCTTCTCACCAAAGAAAACAAGCCGATCACCGGTCCGGAGATTCTCAAGGTCGTCGCCGCGCACTACGGACTCAAAGTATCCGATCTGAAATCAAAGTCGAACGCGCGGACGATCGCCTTTCCACGCCAGGTCGCGATGTACATCTGCAAGGACCTGACGGACCTTTCCTATCCCGAGATCGGACGGCTGTTCAACGATAAGCACCATTCGACGGTGATGTACTCCGTCGACAAGATCGATCAGATGCGGCAGGACGACAACGATCTGGCGCGCACGATCGAAATGCTGGGAAAACAGTTTCGCTTATAGGTTGCGGAAACACGACACGAAAAACTGTGGACGATCTTCCGGCTCGAGCCTTTCCGATCACAGCTGCGGAAAATCGGGACCTTCTCCGGTGTTTTTCGACAGCGAAACTCGCAGTTTGCTTCGAACAGGACTGCTATACTTTTGAGACCTTTGCAGAAGAATCACGGAATTTCCGCACACCTCTACTTCTACCATCACAAACTAAATAGACTCGGTTTCTAAGGATAGAGACATGGAGCTGACCGTCGCCAAGAATGATCTTCAGAAAGAGCTGCAGCTTTGTCAGGGCGTGGTGGAGAAGCGATCGACCATTCCGATTCTGTCCAATGTCTTACTCAAGGCGGCCGACGGCCGTTTGCAGATCGCCGCGACAGATCTCGATGTGACGATCCTGACCTCATGTGCCGCGAAGATCACGACGCCAGGCGGGGTGACGATCGAAGCGAAACGCCTTTTTGACGTTGTGCGCTCACTGCCCGACGAAGACGTTCGCATCGCGATGCAGGAAAACAATCAGATGCTGATCGAGTCCGGCACCGCGAAATTCCGGCTCCTCGGTTTGCCGGCCGAGGATTATCCGACGCTGCCGGCGGTGACGGCGACGGAGTCGTACACCGTTCCACTCGATGAGCTGAAGACGATGGTGGCGAAGGTGCGCTTCGCGATCACGCATGAAGAGACGCGCTTCCAACTCAACGGCGCGCTCCTCAAGGTGCAGTCCTCGAAGATGGAGATGGTCGCCACAGACGGTCATCGCATGGCGCTGATCAACTTTCCGCAAGGCAACGGAAAGAAAAAGGGCCATGAGCTTACGATCCTGATCCCGCGGAAGGCGCTCGAGGAAATCCTGCGGCTCGAAGCGGGAGAAGAAGGCGCAGTGCAGTTCGGCGTCTCTGAAAATCATCTCTTCTTCGATGCCGGCGATCGCCGCCTGCTGGCGCGCATGATCGACGTCAACTTCCCGAACTACATGGAGGTCATTGCGCGCGATAACGACCGGCACGTCATGGTCGATCGCGAGCGGCTGCTCTCCACGATCCGCCGCATCTCGCTCGTCGCGAATGAACGCACGCGCGCGGTGCGGTTCGATTTTGCGCCAGGCAAGCTGACGGTATCGTCGACCAATCCGGAGCTAGGCGATGCCCGCGAGACAGTGCCGATCGACTATGCCGGCAATCCGTTTTTCGTCGGACTCAACGCCGCGTACGTCACCGATTTTCTGAGCGCGGTCGACACGCCGCAGGTGAGTCTCGATCTGAAAGACGAGAACAGCCAGTGCATCGGCAAGCCGTCGACGTCGAGCGAAGATCTGCCGTACGAGTATCTCTACGTCGTGATGCCGATGCGGCTTGCGTGATTCTGACGCGGATCACCGCCCGCAATTTTCGCAATCTCGCTGAAACCCCGGTCGACTTTCATCCCGCCACAAACCTGGTGGTCGGCCGCAACGGACAGGGGAAGACGAACCTTCTCGAAGCGATCTATTTCCTCGCGACCACGAAATCGTTCCGGACGCCGCGGCTGGCGAGCGTGGTGCGCTTCGGCGAGAGCAGCGTCTACGTCGCCGGCTCTTTGCGCCGGCTCGATGTCGAAAAAACGATCTCGGTCGGGCTCGAGCTCGGAGAGCAGCGCCGCCGCGTCCTGCTGATCAACGAAGAGCGCGTCTCGCTGCCAACCTACGTAACGGCGGCGAGCGTATTCGCGTTCTCGTCCGCGCGGCTCGAGATCATTCGCGGCGTGCCGGAAGAGCGGCGGCGGTTTCTCGATCGCGGGATCGCGAGCGTCGAGCCGTCTTACCTCGAAGCGCTGAATCGCTACGCGCGGATCCTGAAACAGCGCAACGCACTCCTGCAAAGCGGATCGGCGACGCCGGCTGCGCTCGACCCGTGGGACGCGGAGTTCCTCGAAGCGGGAAGATTGATTCAACACATGCGCGGCAGCTACTCGGAATTGCTCGGGCGCACATTCGACAACATCGTCGCCGAGCACGGCTATCATCTGACGAACCTTCACATCGCGTATCGGCCCAGCAGCGTCGATGATTTACGGTCTCTACGCCGTGAAGAGTTGCGCACGCGCGTGACGCTCTCGGGCCCGCAGCGCGACAACCTCGACTTCACGATCGACGGCCGCAACGCGTCGGAAGTGGCATCCGCCGGTGAGCAGAAGATGATCGTGCTCTTCCTGAAGTTCGCGAAACTCGAGCTTTTCCGCGAGAAATTCGATGAGCCTGCGATCTTTCTTCTCGACGACATCGACTCCGAGCTCGACCTTGAAATTCTGGAGAAATTATTGTCGCGTCTGCCATCGAAAACGCAGGTTTTCGCCACCTCCGCCAAAGAGCGATTTCTGGCCGCGTTGGAAGCGGGTACACACCGCCGCTTAACGATTGAAAACGGGAGAGTTGCAACCGCCAAAGATTTCCCATAAACGGGCCGGCAAAAGGCAATTTCGCGGTACACTTTAGCGTTACGTTTTGCGGTGCAACCCACTCACAATTCCCACCGGGTTCAGCCAGCCAAAAAGAGCCGTTAGAAAGACCATCGATGGCAGAGAACTACACCGCAGAAGACATCAAAGTACTCAAGGGGCTCGATGCCGTACGTAAGCGTCCGGGGATGTACATCGGCGACACCGATGACCTCAGCGGACTGCATCACATGGTGTACGAGGTCGTCGATAACGCCATCGACGAGGCGCTGGCCGGGTTCGCGAATCAGGTCACCGTCACCATCCACGCCGACAACTCCGTGACGGTCGAGGACAACGGCCGCGGGATCCCGGTCGATCTGCACAAGGAAGAAGGGCGCTCGGCCGCGGAAGTCATCATGACCGAGCTGCACTCGGGCGGAAAGTTCGACAACAACTCGTACAAAGTTTCCGGCGGCCTTCACGGTGTCGGCGTTTCGGTCGTCAATTTCCTGTCCGAGTGGCTGGAGCTGGAGATTCATCGCGACGGATTCGTGTGGCGCCAGCGCTATGAGCGCGGCGTGCCGCTCGCTCCGATCGAGCGCGGCGAGAAGACCAGCAAGCTTGGCACGAACGTCACCTTCAAAGCCGATCCCGAGATTTTTTCGGTCAGGGAGATGAACTACGAGACGCTGACGCAGCGTCTGCGCGAGCTCGCCTTTCTCAACTCCGGCGTCGCGATTTCGATCGTCGACGAGCGCAGCGAGAAGCAGCATGAATTCAAGTACGAGGGCGGCATCGTCTCGTTCGTCAAGGACATCAACAAGAACAAGATGCCGATCCACGAGGAGCCGATCTTCATCCGCGATGAAAAAGACGGCGAGGCGGTGGAGATCGCGATGCAGTGGAATGAGGGCTACACCGAAAACGTGTACGCCTTCACGAACACCATCAAAAACACCGACGGCGGCACGCACCTCATCGGCTTCAAGGCCGCGCTGACGCGCACGATTGTCCGTTACGCCAATCGCGAGGGCATTCTCGACAAGGCGAAGCTGACCATCGAAGGCGACGACGTCCGCGAAGGTCTGACCGCGGTCATCTCGGTCAAGATCCGCGACCCGAAGTTCTCTTCGCAGACGAAGGACAAGCTCGTTTCTTCGCATGTCAAGACGTGGGTCGAGCAGATGCTGAACCAGAAGCTCGGCGAATACCTGGAAGAGAACCCGCGAGAAGCGCGGCGCATCGTCGAGAAAATCGTCGAGGCGGCCCGCGCGCGCGAAGCGGCACGCAAGGCTCGAGATCTCACGCGGCGCAAGGGCGCGCTCGACTCAGCCTCGCTGCCGGGAAAGCTCGCCGATTGTCAGGAACGCGATCCGAGATGGTCGGAGATCTTCCTGGTCGAGGGCGATTCGGCAGGCGGCTCAGCGAAGCAGGGGCGCGATCGACGCTTCCAGGCCATCCTTCCGCTCAAGGGCAAGATCCTCAACGTCGAGAAAGCGCGCCTCGACAAAATGCTGTCATCCGAAGAGATCCGCCTGATGATCACCGCGCTGGGCGCAGGCATCGGCACCGACGACTTCGATCTCACGAAGCTGCGCTACCACAAGGTCATCATCATGACCGA
>Ga0070706_100005000_pt1 | contig 12679 bp, 10 predicted proteins | sample KBSK5501metaG_FD_65476 | JGI IMG/M metagenome (GOLD analysis project Ga0070706, IMG submission 65476) | Corn, switchgrass and miscanthus rhizosphere microbial communities from Kellogg Biological Station, Michigan, USA - KBS K5-50-1 metaG | ecosystem: Host-associated > Plants > Roots >...
ACGACCGGATCACCGGGCTCGCCGAGGAGGAAGCACGGCTCGCTGGCACGGTCAGCGAGCTGGCGGGACAGCTCACCACCCTGCGCAAGGCGGCCGCGGAACGCTTCGCCGCCCAGGTCACTACGGAGCTTGTCGCCCTCGCCATGCCGCACGCGAAGCTCACGGCCGCGGTCACGCCCGCCGACGAGTTCGGCCCGCACGGCGCCGACGAGATCGAGATCAGGCTCGCCGCTCACCCGGGCGCGCCCTCGCTGGCGCTGAGCAAAGGAGCTTCCGGCGGGGAGCTGTCCCGGGTCATGCTGGCGATCGAGGTCGTTTTCGCGGGCGCCGATCCAGTACCCACGTTCGTGTTCGATGAGGTGGACGCGGGGGTGGGTGGCAAGGCGGCGGTGGAGGTCGGCCGCAGGCTGGCCCGGCTGGCCCGCCTGGCGCAGGTCATCGTGGTGACCCACCTGCCCCAGGTCGCGGCGTTCGCGGACACGCACCTGATGGTGGAGAAGGCCGACGACGGGAGGGTCACCCGCAGCGGGGTCACCCGGCTCGACGAGGCGGGCCGCGTGACGGAATTGTCGCGCATGCTGGCCGGCCTGGAGGACTCTGAGTTCGGCCGGGCGCATGCCGGGGAACTGCTGGCCGCGGCGGCGGCCGAGCGGGCCGGCCCGCTCGCGGGCCCGGGACGCTGAGTGGTGGCTGACTAGCCGCTGACCAGGGGCTGACGGGGGGCTCCGCGTCCCATGAACAGCTGGGCCGTGCGATGACCTGTGTGGCTACGCGGGTCCGGTCCGTCTGGCAGGATGGACGGCAAGATGGCTCCGTTCCTGAAATTCCCCGTGATCCGCCGGAGCAGGCCCGACGACCTGGCCGGTATAACGGGGCGGGCCCGACTGGACCGCCGCACGAAGAGCCTCACCAGGCGGGTGTGTCCCGGCGAGATCGCCATCATCGACCACACGGACCTGGACCGGGTCAGCGCCGACGCGCTGATCGGCCGCCAGGTCGCGGCGGTGGTGAACGTGGCGCCCAGCATCAGCGGCCGGTACCCCAACCTCGGGCCCCAGCTCCTCCTGGAGGCGGGGGTCCCGCTCGTCGACAGCGCGGGGCCCGATGTGTTCGCGCGGCTGGCCGAGGGGGAAACCGTCCGGCTGGAGGGCGAGACCCTCTACCTGGGCGACGAGATCGTCGCCAAGGGCACGCTGCAGACCGCGCAAACCGTGGCCGCGGCGATGGCCGAGGCGAAGACGGGGGTCGCCGCGCAGATCGAGGCCTTCGCGGTCAACACCCTGGAGTACATGAGGCTCGAGGGTGAGCTGCTCGTCGAGGGGATTCGCGTGCCGGAGCTGCGCACGCGGATCGAGGGCAGACACGCGCTCGTGGTGGTCCGTGGCTACCACCACCGCGAAGATCTGGTCGCGCTGCGCCCCTACATCCGGGAGTTCAAGCCGGTCAAGATCGCCGTGGACGGCGGCGCGGACACGCTGCTGGACGCGGGATACCGGCCTGACCTGATCGTGGGCGACATGGATTCGGTCTCCGACGCGGGCCTGACCTGCGGCGCCGAGCTTGTGGTCCATGCCTACCCGGGCGGCAGCGCGCCGGGGCTGGCGCGCGTCGAGCGGCTTGGCCTGCCGTCCGTGCTCTGCCCGGCCGCAGGCACCAGTGAGGATATTGCGCTGCAAGTGGCCGACACCAAGGGCGCCACCCTGATCGTCGCAGTCGGTTCGCACAACACCCTGTCGGAATTCCTCGACAAGGGCCGGTCGGGGATGGCCAGCACCTGGTTGACCAGGCTGCGGATTGACAGCAAGCTAGTGGACGCCAAGGGCGTCAACCAGCTCTACCGGAGCCGGATCTCCGGATGGGCGCTGCTGACCCTCGCGATCGCCGCTCTCATCGCCATCCTGGTCGCCGTCTCGACCTCGGATGCCATGCGGGGCCTCCTCGATGTCCTGCTCGTGCAGCTGGACATCATCAAGTACTGGTTCATCGGATTGTTCTAGTGATTGATTTCCGCTATCACCTGGTTTCCATCGTCGCGGTCTTCCTGGCCTTGACGGTAGGCGTGGTCCTCGGCACGGCGGCCCTGAACGGCCCGCTCACGGCGGGATTGCGCAAATCTGTGGCCACGCTGCGCCACGAGTACGACAACCTGCATGCACAGAACCAGTCCCTGCGCCAGCAGATCCAGAGTGATCAGCAGTTCGCACAGGTGGCCGGGCCTGTGCTGCTCAGCCACCTGCTCACCGGCCAACGGGTCGTCCTCGTGGCGGCACCCGGTGCCCCCACCCAGGTGACCGACGCGGTCAGCCAGGCCCTCACCCAGGCGGGGGCCAAGATAACTGGCCGGGCGGACATCCAGCCCAAGTTCTTCGACACCAGCTCCAGCACGGAGTCCACGCTCGGGCTGCTCACGCAGCAACTGACGCCGGTCGGCACAACCTTGCGCAGCGGCACCAAGCAGGCCCAGGCCGGGCAGCTGATCGCGAGCGCGATCCTGACCAAGGACGGCCTCGGCCAGCCCGCGGTAGGCAGCCAGGACAGCGCCGGCACGGCTATCCTCAGCCAATTCGTCGCAGGAGGTTTCCTGAGCGTTAGCGCGCCGTCCATTCCCCGTGCCACCCTGGCTGTCGTGATAGTCCCGGCCAGCCCGCCCACGACGAACGACTCCAACCCGGCCAGCCAAGCCCTGGCGGCCGTGTCCCAGCAGCTGAGCCTCGCTGGCCAGGCAACGGTCGTGGTCGGCTCGGTGGCCGGATCGGGGCCGGGCAGTGCCATCCAGGTGATCCGGGCGGCTGGCCAGCAGGCCCGTCTGTCCACCGTGGACGACGCCGACATCATCAGCGGCCAGATCGTGGTGGCCCAGGCCCTGTATGAGCTGCTGGCCAAGGGAAAGCCGGGTAGCTACGGCACCGGGCCCGGCGCCAGCGCGCCCGGTCCGAGCCCCGCCCCGACTCCCTCGTCGTCCGCCTCGGCGGCCGGGATCACGGCCACGCAGCGAACGGCTCGCCCGTCAGCCAACGCGTCCGCATCGAGCCATCGATGAGCCGCGCTGCCGGTGTCTCCCGCTCACCTGCGGGACCCCACCCACCTTCCCATTCCCCCTTCACTGCGCCGCCTTCCCTCGTCGCTCGTTCTCTGCTTCCCGCTCGCCTGCCGGGGCGCTTTGAGGCGCCGCCTTCCCTCGTCGCTCGTTCTCTGCTTCCCGCTCGCCTGCCGGGGCGCTTTGGGGCGCCGCCTTCCCTCGTCGCTCGTTCTCTGCTTCCCGCTCGCCTGCCGGGGCGCTTTGGGGCGCCGCCTTCCCTCGTCGCTCGTTCGCTGCTTCCCGCTCGCCTCCGGGGCGCCTTTGGGGCGCCGCCTTCCCTCGTCGCTCGTTCCTCGCTCCTCAGTCCAGGCACCGCCGCGCCCCTCCGGCTCGCTCACGGCCGGCGCCGGAAACTGGCCGCGGTCATCGGCGTGGTCATCGCCGCGGCGGCCGCACGAGCCAGCTACGCCGCGCTGGCCCGGCGGCCGCCGGGCGGCGAGGCCACCTGGACCAGGACCAACCACCGCGGTGAGCCGGTCACCCTGCTTGAGGGGCCCGCCGTGGCCACGGCCGCCGTGGTGGCGGCCGCGGTCAGCCCGGGGCTGGCGTCCCGCACGCGGGCCGCGCTGGTGGCCGCCGCGATCGGCGCGGGCGCGTTCGGCGGGTATGACGATCTCGCAGGTAGTGGGGACCGGCGCGGCTTCCGCGGTCACCTCGGCGCGCTGGCCCGGGGCGACGTGACCACTGGCGCGGTGAAGCTCGGCGGGATCGGCGCGACGGGCCTCGCGGCGGGCGCACTGCTCGGTGGCTCACCGGTGGACGTGGCGCTGAACGCGGGCCTCACCGCCGGGGCGGCCAACCTGCTCAACCTGTTCGACCTGCGGCCGGGGCGCGCCATCAAGGTGGCCCTGGCGGCCGGCGCCCTGCTGGCCGTGGCCGCGCCTGGCGGCGCCCAGGGCCGCGCCGCGGCCGGCGGGGACGCGGTTGCTGCGGGCACCCCCGGCGGCGGCCGGCCTGCTGCCGCCCAGGCGGTGGCCGCGCCGGTCGGCGCGGCGCTGGCGCTGCTCCCCGAGGACCTGGGCGAGCGAGCGATGCTGGGCGACGCCGGCGCCAACGCGCTGGGCGCGATGCTCGGCGCGGCGGCGGCGGCCAGCCTGCGGCGGCCGGCCAGGATCGCCCTGCTCGCGGTGGTCACCGGTCTCACCGCGGCCAGTGAGATGGTCAGCTTCACCAAGGTGATTGAGCGGATACCGCCGCTGCACTGGCTGGACATGCTCGGCCGCAGGCCCGCGGCCCCGGCATCCGCGGCACCGGCCTCCGCCGACACGGCCCGGGCAGCGGCGGGCGGGAACGGCGAAGGTTTTCGTTCTGGCGCGCCGTCTTGGGGTGAGGGCCAGCCGGAACCTGGGCCCCGGGCCGCTACCAGCGGGCAGTGACCAGGTCGCAGGCGCTGCCGACCGAACCAGGCCCGCTGCGCCAGGTCGGCCGGGGGATCGGACGGGCGGCGATCCTCATCGGGGTGATCACCACGGCGGCCCGGCTGGTCGGGTTCGGCCGCCAGCTGGCCTTCGCGCACACGGTCGGTGCCACCTGCCTGGGCAGCGCCTACGCGACCGCGAACCAGGTGCCGAACATCATCTACGACATCGTCCTCGGGGGCGCCCTGACCAGCGCCGTGGTCCCGGTGCTGGCGGGTCCCGCCGCGCGCCGGATGAGCGCGCCCGGAGAGCAGGCCGCCACCGCCGAGACGAGCCAGATCGCATCGGCCCTGCTCACCTGGACGGTTCTGGTCCTCGCCCCGGTCAGCGCCCTCATCGCCGTGACCGCGGGCCCGCTGGTGTCCGTGCTGTTGTCCGGCGCCCCCGGCTGCAGCCCAGCGGCCATCATGGCGGTCAGTACCCGGATGCTCGCCGTTTTCGCTCCGCAGATCATGCTCTACGGCCTCGCCGTGGTGCTGTACGGCATCCTGCAGGCGCATCAGCGCTTTGCCGCGCCCGCGCTTGCCCCGGTGCTATCCAGCCTGGTGGTCGTCGGCGCATACGTCGCGTTCGTCCCGCTCGGCGGCGGATACCAGAACCGGCTTGGCGCGCTGCCCCGGCCAGCTGAGCTGATGCTGTCCCTCGGCACGACAGCAGGCGTGGCGGCGCTCGCCCTTACCGTGCTCGGGCCCGCGCTCAGGCTCCGGCTGCGGCTCAGGCCTGCCCTGCGGTTCCCCAAGGGTGTGGCCGCGCGGGTGCGCGGGCTCGCGGCGGTGGGGATCGCGGTGCTCATCGCACAGAACGCGGCCGGGGTCGCGGTGATCGTGCTCGCGAACAGCCACGACGGCCGGGGTGCGCTCGTGCTGTACAACTACGGCTGGCAGATGTTCTTCGTGCCCTACGCGGTCCTCGCCGTGCCGATTGCGACCAGTGCGTTCCCGCTGCTCTCGGCTCGCTCGGGCGCCAGCTTCGATGGCACCGCCGCGTTGTCCACGCGGGCCGTGATGCTGGTCTCCTGGCTGGGCGCGGCCCTGCTCGCGGGGGCCGCGGTGCCCGCCTCCCACCTGTTCGCGGCCCACTCCGCGGCCAGCCAGCTGGCCCTGACTTTCGCGGCGTTCGCGCCTGGCCTCGTCGGTTACGGGCTGGCCGCGAACCTGTCCAGGGTGCTCTTCGCCTGCGGGCGCGGCCGGGTGGCGGCGTTGGCCATCGTCGGTGGCTGGGCGCTGGTGATCGCCGCGGACGTGGTCGCCGTCGCGCTCGTGCCCGCCCGCTGGGTGGTGCCCGTACTCGGCCTGGGCAACACCATCGGCCTGACGCTGTCCGGGGGCGCACTGATCGGCGCGGTGGGCCAGGCCAGGGGGCGGGCAGCGCTGCGCGGCGCCGGGCGGGCAGCGGCGGCAGGCCTGGCGGGCGCGCTAGCTGGCGGGGCGGCCGGGGGGGCCGTGTCCGCCGCGCTTCCGGTCTCCGGCTTCCTCCGGAACGCGTGCGTCGCGGTGCTCGCCAGCGCATGTGTCGCGGCCGTGTTCGGTCTGGCCGTCCTGGTCCTCGACGGTGGTGATCTGCGCGCCGTTGCGGCGCGGGCCCGAGGGAGGCTGCTGCGATGAGCGAGCCGGAGGGGCGCGGTGTCGCCTGGACTCAGGAGCGAGATACGAGCGACGAGGGAAGGCGACGCAGTGCAGGGGGAATGGGGAGGCGGGCGGGGCCCCGCAGGCGAGCGGGAGGTACCGTGACCAGGACTCCCGCGCTGCAGGGGCTGAGGGTCGCCTATGTGCTGGGCACCACCGCCGGGGGCACCGGGCGGCATGTGGCGATGCTGGCGGCCGGCTGCGCTGCCCGGGGCGTGGCGGTGACGGTGTTCGGCCCGGGAGACACAGAAGAACGGTTCTTCCATGATCGTGGAGGATCCGCGGCTGTATCTGACGCGGATCCTCCACGATCATGGGCGTTCGTCCGGGTGGAGATCGCTGACCGGCCGCGTCCGGCCCGGGATGCTGTCGCGGTGCTGCGGCTGCGCAGGCTGCTCGTGGAGTCGTCACCGGATGTCGTGCACGCGCACGGGCTGCGGGCCGGGGCGATCGCCGCGCTGGCCCTGGCCGGCGCGCCGGGCCGCCGCAGCGCGCTCCTCGTCACCGTGCACAACGCGCCCCCGGCGGCTGGCGCGACCGGTGCCGTCTACGCGCTCCTGGAGCGGATCGTCGCCCGCCGGGCGGACGCCGTGGCGAGCGTGTCGGCCGATCTGGCCGAACGGATGCGGCAGCGGGGGGCGCGCGACGGAGGGCGGGCGCTGGTGCCCGCTCCGCTGGTTCCTGCCCCATCGGCCGATGAGATAGCGGGGGTCCGGCAGGAACTCGGCGCTGCCGACCGTCCGGTCATTCTCGCCGTCGGCAGGCTCGCCGCCCAGAAGGGCTTCGGCACGCTGCTGGGGGCGGCGGGCCGCTGGCAGCGGCATGACCCCGTCCCATTGCTGGTCATCGCCGGGGAGGGACCACTGGCGGACAGGCTGCACCTCCGGGCACGGTCGGCGGGGCTCGCGGTGCGGTTTCTCGGCCCGCGCAGTGACATCCCCGCGCTGCTGGCCGCCGCCACGGTGGTCGTGGTGGCGAGTTCTTGGGAGGGCCAGCCACTTATCGTCCAGGAGACCCTGCGGGCGGGCAGGCCACTCGTCACCACCCGGGTGGGCGGCATCCCCGACCTGACCGGGGAGGATGGCGCCGTGCTGGTACCGCCCGGCGATGCGGAGCGGTTGGCGTCCGCGGTGCTTTCCGTGCTCGACGATCCGGAGCGCAGGGAGAAACTGGCCGCGGTGGCACTCGCCCGCGCGGCGGCACTGCCGGACGAGATGGCCGCCATCGAAGCTGCGCTGGCGATCTATGTCGAGATCGCCGCTATTGCCTAGCCGGGTTACCAAACAGTACGTAGTTCCTTAGTAGCATCGTGTTATTTCGGTTGAAAGCATCGTTACGGGTATGTTCCGCTGTTGTCTGGGGACTCGCGCTCTTCTCGCTCGGGAGCCCCGGGGGGACACTCGTATGGAGCGGCGGAGCCACAGTTTGACGTCATCGGGGACGGCGCCCGGTGATCTCATGCTGCCCGCCATTATCGAGCCGTCGCCCGAGTTTCCGCAGGCCGAGGCGTCGGTTGCCGGTTCAAATGGCACTGAGTCCCCGGAGGCTGAGGCGTTGGTAGGTGATTCCCAGGGCGCCGAGTCCCCCGAGACTGTTTCCAAGGGCACTGAGTCGGCGGAGGCGACAATCCCGGGCGGGTCCCCGGAGGCGGCAACCCCGGGGGGCAAGGCCCCGGGGGCCGCAACCCCGGGTGGCGAGTCCCCGGGTGGCGAGTCCCCGGGGGACGAGACTCCTGGCGCCGGTCCCGCGGATGAGCCCGACGACACCGTCATCTTCGCCGCGCCGATCCAGCCGCCGGGACCGCCCCCCTGGGCTCTGGCCGCCCGGCGTCCAGCCAAGCCGCCACCCTGGGCCAGGGTCCTGGCCACCACCCTTCGCCTGTGGGCGCAGCGCCGGCTCCGCCGCCGCTCCAAGCCGGAGCGCGCCAGCAAGCGCTGGATCGCGGTGCTTGTGCTTGTCGTCGCGGTGGTGGTCGGCGCGGGCGCGGTGACGGTCGCCTTGACCTTGACCGCGGCACCTGCCGGGCATGGCCGGGCCGGTACCGGCGCGCTCGATACGGTCGCGACGGTCCGCGACCAAGCGGCGGGCTGGGTCGCCAGCCAGGTCGCCGCGGACGCGATCGTGGCGTGTGACCCGGCGATGTGCTCGGTGCTTCAGAACAAGGGAATCCCCGCCAGCCTCTTGCTGGTGCTGCCGTCCGGGAAAGCCGATCCGCTGGGCAGCGATGTGGTGATGGCCACAGCGGCCGTGCGGACCCAGTTCGGAAGTCGTCTCGCCGGCGTGTACGCGCCCGTGGTACTGGCCAGCTTCGGCCAGGGCAGCGCCCAGATCGTCGTCCGGGCCGTCGCACCCGACGGAGCCCCGGCCTACCTGGCCCAACTGCGGTCCGACTGGCACGCCCGCGCGGTGGCGGGCCGGCAGTTGCTGCACAATTCCCGGTTGCACGCCTCAGCAGCCGCCCGGGGACAGCTTGCCGCCGGTGAGGTCGATTCACGGTTGCTGACCACGCTCGCGACCATGGCCGCCTTGTATCCGATCAACGTCGCAGGTTTCAGCGGGTCCGGAGCGCATGCCAGCGCCGGAATCCCGCTGCGCTCTGCGGAGATATCAGGAGCTACCGGAGTAGCGGGAACGCGCAGCGCCGCCTCCCTCAGTTCCCTGAAGGACTTCCTGCTCGCGCAGCGGGCACCCTACCTCCCAGCGGAAATGGACATCGTGCGGCTTGCCACCGGGCAGGCCGTCCTGCGCGTCCTATTTACAGCACCAAGTCCGCTCGGGTTGCTCGGGTCTAATAGCTGACTTAAAGGAGATCACCATGTCGTTGTGGCCAAAGGCCCTAGGCCTCGGGCGCTCGCGCCTCGCGGGCCCGCGCTTCGCGGGCCCCCGCCTCAGGTTGCTGCTGGGCGTATTCGTGCTCTCGTCAGGCCTGCTCGCGGGGGCCGCGTCCGCCGCGTCCGCCGCTCCCGCCGGGTCGGCACCGGGTTGGATCCGCCTGGCGCACCTGTCCCCGAACACGCCCGCGGTGGACGTCTACCTGTATTCCTTCGGCAACCCCAGCGCGATGACCGTCCTTAAGCACGTCGCTTATGGCACGGTCTCCCCGTACCTGAAGGTCGCGAGCGGCGAGTACACGGTGGCCATGCGCGGTGCGGGTGCGGCGCCGGTGTCCGCACCCGTGCTGTCCACCAGCATCCAGGTGAAGCCCGGTGGCGCGTACACCGTCGCCGGCATGGGGCCGGCATCCGGGCTACGGCTGCAGGTTCTCGCGGATCGGCTGACCACCCCGCCCGGGCAGTCCCTGGTCCGCGTGATCCAGGCGTCGCTGCGTGAGCATCAGGTCACGGTGACGGCGAACGGCAAGGTGCTGGCCCAGAACCTCGCTTTCGCCATGGTGAGCTCCTACGGGAATGCCGCGGTGGGCAATTGTGCCCTTCATGCCGCGGGAGGATCGGAGCAGGTTACCCAGAACATCCAGCTGAGCGCCGACACCATCCACACCGTGGTCGTTCTGGACGGGGCCGGCGGTCTCAAGATCGCTGACCTGGAGGACGCGGCGGGAAGCGCCGTCATGCCGCAGGGCGGGGCGAGCACGGGACTGGGCGGCACCGCGCCTGGCCCGGCACCATCACCGCTGCCGTGGATAGCGGCCGTGGCCGCGGGCGGCCTGCTCACCCTCGGTGGCGCGGCCCGGCTGCGCCGGGTGAGGAGCGCAGCGCGCCACGCACGGTGAGGCCAGAGGCGCCCGGAAGCCAGCCCGGGTCGCTTCCCGGTGGGCACGGCACGGCCGGGCCCACCGGGAAGGCCTCCTCGTCCCCGGGGGTTCCTGGGGCCCTGGGGACCGCTGGGCCGCTCGAAACCTCTGAGACTGACGAGTCCTATGGGGCTACCTGGATCTTTGAGACTTTCGGGATCTTCAAGACGGTCAGTACCCCTGAGATTCCAGGGAAAGACAGAGATTCCCGGCATACCCGGCCGGGCCGGCCCCGCACCAGGCTGTCCCGCAGGCTCTGGGCGCTGGCGGCGCTCACGGCCGGGCTGATCGCCGCGATCATCGGCGTCGTCGGCCTGGTCACGTCGCGGGGACATCCCGCCATCGCCCCCCGCCCGGTGGTCAAGCTCGGAGTCGTCCCATCCGGGGCGGCCGTCGCGGCACCCGGCCCGTCCGCTAGCCAGCCCGCGGCCCCGCCGGTGGCCCTGAGTATTCCGGCCATCGACGTCCGCACCACGCTGATCAGGCTGGGCGTGACCGCGCAGGGCACACTGCAGGCGCCGTCCAGCACATCGGTGGCGGGCTGGTACACCGGCAGCCCGCGTCCAGGTGACATCGGTTCATCGATCATCGCCGGCCACATCGACTCATACCTGGGCCCCGGGGTGTTCTTCCGGCTGCGCCTGCTGCGTCCTGGCAACCTCGTCTATGTGCGCGAGGCCGACGGCCGGGTGGCCGTTTTCCGGGTGAACTCGGTGCGCATGTACCCGAAGGACCATTTCCCCACCACCACCGTCTACGGTCCCTCACCCGACGCGGAACTGCGCCTTATTACCTGCGGCGGCGTTTTCGACCACGCGACAGGCTCGTACCTGAGCAACGTCGTCGCATACACGACGGAGGTCAGTTAGTTCCCGGGCAGCATTGGCCGGCTTACCAGCCGCGGGCCCGCCACTCCGCCGTATGCGGGCGCTCCGCGCCGAGCATGGTGTCCTTGCCGTGGCCCGGATAGACCCAGGTGCCGTCCGGCAGCTGGGCGAACACCCGTTCCTCCAGGTCATCCATGAGCTGGGTGAAGCGTTGCGGGTCGTGATCGGTGTTCCCCGGACCGCCCGGGAACAGCGAGTCGCCGGTGAATAGGTGCGGTTCGCCGGTCAGTTGCCCGCCAGCCTCGTAACACAGCGCGATGCTGCCTGGCGTGTGGCCGCGCAGGTGGATGACCGAGATCTCGCATGAGCCGACCGGCACCGTATCCCCGTTCTGTACCAGGGTGTTGACCTTGACGGGAAGCTCGCCGGCGTCATCAGGGTGCGCGACCACCTCGGCACCTGTCGCCGCCTGCACCTCGGCCAGCGCCTGCCAGTGGTCCCAGTGCCGGTGCGTGGTGACGATCCGGGCCAGCGGCCTCGCGCCGACGAGCTCAATCAGCCTGCCCGCCTCGTTGGCCGCGTCGATGAGCACGGCCTCACCGGTCTCGGTGCAGGTGAGCAGGTAGGCGTTGTTGTCCAAGGGCCCGACGGCCAGCTTGGTCACGGTCAGGCCCGGCAGTTGCCGCGTGTCAGGCGCCCCGCCGACGGTCACGTCCCCGGTGTAGGCCACGAAAAATCTCCTCTGCTCAGCGTCCCTCCTTTCTATACCTAACGAACAAGCCCGCCACTCCCAAGGGTGTGTCCCGCAGATCTTCAGCCTGCTGTGCGTCCGCCGGAGGGCGCCTCGCGGCGTTGTCGTCGTCGCCAATAGAGGGGCTAGTGGCTCCTCCTCCGCCTTGCGATGCATCCCTCCGGACGGCCGCTCGCGACGGCCGAGATCCACGGGACACGCCTTAACGCCACGCTGGCAGCGCCGGGAGGGCGGATCCCGGCTCGATGCGCAGGCCGGTGCCGCCGCGGCGGCCGAGCAGCCAGGCCAGCAGGTCGCGGTCCGGCCCGTGGATGATCACCGGCGCCGTGCCCGGCTCTAGCGGGCCGATGCGGTACTCGTGCCCGGAGCCATCCGCCCAGATCAGGCACGGCGGCGTGTCCGGCCGGCCGGAGAAGGAATCGGCCACCCTGGGCAGGCATTCGGTGACGAAGTCCTCGGGCCAGTCGCCGGGCGCGTAGCCGGCGGCCAGGTCCACGTGGTGGATCTCCAGTTCGGAGAGCCGGCGTTCCAGGATTCCGTAGGCGGGAAAGAGGCCGCCGCGCAGCGCCCGGACCGGGACCATCCAGGCCCCGGCGGGCAGGGTGGCGGCCCGCTCCGCGAACGCGGCCGCTGAATCTCGCACGTCCGCGGCCAGTTCGGCCGCGTCGCGGCCCGCCCCGGCCTCGATGTCGGCCTCGCGGGCCTGCGCACTCGCGTACATCGGCATCTGCGTGCCGGTGTCCGCCCAGCGCAGCAGGTTGCCGAGGCCATCGGCGTTACGAGCGATGTGGCTGAGCACGTGCCCGCGTGTCCAGCCGGGCAGCAGCGATGGCTCGCACACCTGGACGTCGGTCAAGGTCACGCTCGTGGCGAGCAGGCGGTCCGTCGCCGCACTCACGCGGGCCAGCGACGCGCTAACTTCGTGATCCACGATGTTCCCCATCTCTTTGCGGGCGTTCGGGTCCATCCTCGCGCAGGGCGGTGACAGTCTGGGAGGAGGCCGACGACTTTGCGGGCCCGCCCTGAGCCGGCGGGAAGACAGCCTGCGGAAACGGTGTTTTGTCAGTGCCCCCGATTACCATGACGTGTCCCCATGTCGGCGGAGGGCCCCCTCGTCACCCGGAGAGCAGAACGCAGTGGCTGATCGTCTCGTGGTCCGCGGCGCACGCGAGCACAACCTCAAGGACGTGTCGCTCGACCTGCCCAGGGACGCCCTGATCGTGTTCAC
>Ga0070706_100005002_pt1 | contig 12676 bp, 13 predicted proteins | sample KBSK5501metaG_FD_65476 | JGI IMG/M metagenome (GOLD analysis project Ga0070706, IMG submission 65476) | Corn, switchgrass and miscanthus rhizosphere microbial communities from Kellogg Biological Station, Michigan, USA - KBS K5-50-1 metaG | ecosystem: Host-associated > Plants > Roots >...
TCCAATTACGGGAGGACTGCCAGGGGGAAACACGGTCGCGTCGTCGGCCCAGAACGAGACGACTCGGTCGACATCGCGCCCTTGGGCTGCCTGCGACCAATCCGCGTCGAGCTGCAGAATTCGAGACGCGGCATCGCTCGTGCCGCCTGCCGTCGCACAGCCTATGCACGCAAGCAACCCTGCAACGACCACGACGAGCCGATTCATTTAACCTCCGACGCCTAACAGTCGGGCGTTCAGCGGCGAGCCGAGGAGGCGAAGCAAGCGGCCCGAGCGAAGGCGAGGGCGGCGAGTCCGCTGCAACGCCATGTTAGCCGGCCGCGTATTCACCGGTTTAGGTCGAAGCTTACCGAAGCCGAAAGATAAACCTTGATCGGAACGCCGTCGCACAACGCAGGCCGGTATTTCCAACGCCGCACCGCTTCGAAGATGAGTTTGGTGAACTCGGTATCGGTCGCTTTGGTCAGTTTGACATCACTCACGGAGCCGTCCGCATTCACGACCGCCTCAAAATCGACCTTACCTTCAAAACCTGTCCTGCGGAGTTCTGCCGGATACCGAGGAGAAGGCGTAGAGATTGGTTTCGGTTGCTCTAGCTTCACGCAAGATGCTGGATCGGGCCCGAAAACCGGCACGGGACGAGCGTTTACGGTCTGCGCGGAGCTTTCGCACCCCAGTCCAGGTACCCACGCTGCCAGTGCTGCTACAGCCAAAAGATTCCTCCGGCCGGCTAACGGTCGGGCGTTCAGCGGCGAGCCGAGCGAGCGAAGCGAGCGGCCCGAGCGAATGCGAGGGCGGCGAGTCCGCTGCAACGCCATGTTCGGCGCGTGAAACCTCACAAGGCGCTTCGCGCCCGCCGCTTTAAGGCGAAAACAAGGACCCAGGGCAACGTGTAGAGCGCCAACCAGGGCGCGATACCGATCGCGAAGTCGCGGATCTGCGAACGTTCTATCCCACTCTCCATACCGGTGGTTTGAACAGCAGTAGAACCAACCGCCCAGAGTGTTGCGATAGCCGCTGAGGCGATCCCTGCGATTACCCAAGTCTCGACCCTCCCACGGTGTTGAACGAGGCGCGGTAGCAACATGCCAGACACCACGCCGATCGGCAGAATGAACCATGAATAATTCAGTAGCACTGGAAGGGGCATGACGAAAAGGAATCCGAGGTCCGGAATCGGAGCGTTGGGCCGCCTGATGTTGAGAGCGAGGAAGAGCAATACGAAAACGTATCCGGACGCCAAAGCAATGAGAACGCCCTGAATGGCATCGCGCACGAGCGCTCGTGCGGCACGGTCGTCAATCATCGAGAGACGCGCCGAACGGTCGGGCGTTCAGCGGCGAGCCACCCGTCCCAGAGAGACCCTTGACCGCAGGGCCGGTGCCAACACTGGCTCGCTGCTTGGGAACACGCGGGCGGCGAGTCCGCTGCAACGCCATGTTAGGCCGCGACTCCACGGTAGGTGTCAAGGAATTCCCCGCGAGCGAGGGGGAGAGCCTTCGCAAGATCGCGCAATTCCTGCTTCGGAAATGTGTCAACAATGAAGATATCCCGGAGATTGCTCAGGGCGTGAAGCGGGCGAAGACTCCGATCGACAACCTGGACGGACGCGAGGCGCAGACGCTTCAGCGCCCCGAGCGAGGCCAAGGGTTGGAACGAGGGAAGCCGCAGCTTCTTGTAGACACCGCCATCGATGGAAAGCACTTCCAATCCACCAAGGGTCGGAAGGGGAACGAGACTCTCGACGCCGGTCAAGAAAAATAGAACGAGCTCGCGTAGGTTCTGCAAGGCCTGAATCCCGTTGGGTGACTTGAGCCGTCCACTCCCGCAGATTGCCAGCCTATCCAAAGCCTTCAATCCGGAAAGCTCCTCAAGCGATCTGACCCTCCAGTCGTGAATGACCAAGGATCGAAGCTGACCTAGCGATCCCACGACCCGGGCTTGGCTGGCATTAACCCCAGATACCCAAAGCTGCCTAAGGCTAGTTAGTTTCGCCAACCGGCCGATGTGGCTCGCCTTGCCAAAACTCGCCACCGTCTCCGCGGTAGCCTCGACCGACGACAGGTCAAGAAGAGGCGGTGAAGGCGCCAACGTCTCCTCGTAGGGCATATCAAAGGTCATTATCGCGGCCTAACATCAGATTAGACGTCCTAAATCGCGCGCCGAACGCGGCAGATTTATGTCGCAGATTGTCTCGGCGACAACGCGCCAGGAGAAAGGCGAACTCCCGCGCGCAAAACGACTTCGCTGAGAGAGTCCGGTTCTTTCCTCAGAATGTTCGCCGACGAGATCGGCAAGAAGCTGTCGCCTAACAGGAAGAAGCTTAGAGAGCATCGGCAGGACTCTTCACACCCTTCCCGCCGGCGCGGTTCAGGACGTGTGTGTAGATCATGGTCGTCGTAACGCTGCTGTGCCCCAGCAACTCCTGTACGGTCCGAATATCATATCCGTCCTCGATCAACTGCGTCGCGAAGGAATGCCTAAACGTGTGGCAGCTCACAGGTTTGCGAATGCCTGCCTCTCGAACGGCCTCGCGGACGGCGCGCTGAACTGACCGCTCGTGCAAATGGTGGCGGCGGATGATTCCACTGACGGGATCCGTCGAAACCACGGACGCGGGAAAAGCCCATTGCCAGCCCCATTCGAACGGAGCTGTCGGGAACTTGCGCGCGAGCGCGTCGGGAAGATAGGTGCCGGGAAGATCCGCCGCACGGTCCGCCTCATACCAGCGCCGAACCCCGGCAAGCCACGTCACGAGCGAAGGGCGCACGACCATCGGAAAAGGTACGAGCCGATCCTTCTGGCCTTTCGCGTCGCGCACGACGATCTGGTTTCTCGCGAAATCGAGATCCTTCACCCGCAGACGCAGGCACTCAAGAAGGCGCATGCCGGTGCCGTAGAGGAGAGTCGCGATCAGCTTTGGAGTTCCCGCGAGACGGCCGAGGACGCGCTTGACCTCTGCCCGCGTCATCACCGTCGGCAGATGGACGGGCCGCCGTGCACGAACGACTCCCTCGAGACACGGCTGAGGCTTCTCGAGAATCGCCCCGTAAAGAAAGAGGAGAGCTGAGAGGGCCTGATTCTGGGTTGAAGCCGAGACTTTTCGTCGAACCGCCAGATCCGAAAGGAACGCGTTGATCTCCGTCTCCCCCATCGTTTGCGGATGCCGCTTGCCGTGAAAGAGCACGAAACGCCTCACCCACGCGACGTACGCCTCCTCGGTCCGCATGCTGTAGTGGCGGGCGCGGATAGCCAGGCGTACCCGATCGAGTAAGCGGGGCTGCCCGGTTCCCACGTCGACGATGGGAGATCGGGCAGAGGCGGGAGGATTCGTTTCCACTGCATACAGTTGTCTTCGGCCTTCTCTTCAAAAGAAAAGCGCCCGCTCGACCGCGGGCGCTCTCGAGTCCGGAGGGACTTCGGGGGACGAGCTCAGTGCTCCGCGCCGATCTGCCGGAGCAGCGTTCCCATGTCGAAGTACTGGCGGACCGACCGCACCCGGTCGTTGTCCACGTCCACGACCTGGACGGCGCGAAGCTCGATCTTCTTGCCGGTCGGCGGGATCTCGCGATCGCCCGTGTTCAGAGGTCCCTTGTGAGTCCCGCTCCATGTAATCTCGAGAACGGCGGTATTGCCGCTGACGAACTCCGACTGGAAGCTCGCGCGAGAGTCCGGTATCGCCGTCGCCCAGCCTTTCCAGACGGTCAGGACGTCGTCAACTCCTTTGATCTTGCGGTGAGTCCCGACTTCCTCATAGACGACCTCGGGAGAGAGCGCGGCTCGCGCGCGATCCCAGTCCTTCTCGTTGTAGGCGAGCACCTGCTCTTTCGCCACGTCGGCGACGGATTTCTGCGTCATAGCACCTCTCCTTTTGGAAAGACGCAACCTATCACGGTGACGGCCGCGACAGCGCGGAGACCGGCTCTAGTCGTAAATCCCGTCCGCATACCATTTGTCGCTCGCCCGATCGCGATAGATCCGATAGAGCCCGCCTTCGGCGAGCTCGACGTCCCAGTAATCCCGCGACGCGGGCGCGGCGGACCACCAGCCCTCCTCGAGATTCCAGGGACCTGCGGCAATGCGGACGCTCCCGGAGATCTCCGGGTCGGCGCCGTTGGGAGATTTGAGGGAGAGGAGGCGCGAGAAAGGGAGGGATCCCTCGCTTCGCTCGGGATGACCGGTGGAAGCGTCGGGATGACGAGAGGACGTCATCACCTCCAATTCCACCGGCGGGCGCAGCACCCGGATCGCGAGGAGACCTCGGCCCGTCCGCGGCGGTCGGTGGTCGGGAGGCGGAGGCGGGGGCGAGTAGTTGGCGACCGCGAAACGCTCGGGACGGTGGCCGTCCACGGCGCGCGGCGAGCCGACGTGGTCCGCCCCGAGGAGCGCGACCAGGCGCGCGATCGTGGTCGCGAGTCGATCGGGAGAGAGCGCCGCCGGGCCGAAGAGCGAGAGCTGCGCCTGCCGCAGTCGATCGGGCTGCGCGGCGAAAGTGAACCCGACGACCGGCGCGCCGGGCGGCCGAGCCTCGAGCTCCAGGCGCGTCAGGGTCAGGAGCGTCTTGACGTCGCGCGTCGGCGCGGGCAGCGTGATCGCGCGCGCGTCGTAGCCTTCGGGGTCGAGCTTCAGTCCGATCTCGAGACGCCGGCACGCGAGTGCCTGCGCCTCGAGCCGACGGACGAGCCTCTCCAGCGCCGCGTTGCCGACGAAGAGGAACGGCTCCAGCGAGACGAGCGGCCACTCGAGCTCCATTCCCTCCGAGAGGCACGGCGAGGGAAGGCGCGGCTCGAGCGGGCGGGGATCGATTCCGCGCGCGGTCGCGTGCAACTCGCGCCCGAGCTCCCCCAGCCGGCTCGCGACCTCTCCCTCGGGCAGCTCCGCGAGCTCCCCGATCGATCGAATCCCCCACCGCTCGAGCGTCTCGGCGAGCTCCATCTCCGGAGCGAGCTTCGCGAGAGGCAGCGGCGCGAGAAAACGCGCCTCCTCTCCTTCCGGCACGATGGTCGGCGAGTCGGGCAGTCCCGCGGCGACCCGCGCGGCCAGCTTCGACGCGGCGATCCCGAACCGCGCGGGCAGACCCGCCTTCTCGACCGCCGCGATGACGGCGCGGCCGAGGCGCGCTTCGGCGTCGCCGTCCCCGGGTGGTACGGGTATCCCGGCGGCGTCGAAGTAGACGACTCCTTCTTCGGCACTTTCCACGCGCGGTGAGAACGTATCGGCGACTTCGGTCAACGCCTCCTGCGCCGCGCGCTCGCTCTCGCGGTCGCGTCCGCGCGCGAGGAGGTCAGGGAGAAGCGCCCGCGCCTGCGGCAGCGTCTGGCCCGGCTGGATCCCGGCTCTCCGCGCGGGGCGGGTCGCGGCCACGACGCGCGCCGCGTTGCCGTTGCCCTCGAGGACCGCGACGGCCTCGCCCGCGAGCTCCGGCTCGCTGCGCAACCGCGCGGCGAGCGGAAAGAGCGGCACGACGACGCAGGCGACGCGCGGGGAGGAGGGCATGGGTCACGCGGAGGCTCGGAGGGGCCGATGCGAGGGCACCGCCGCGGGGAGACAGAGAAGAGAGTCGGCGGCAGTGAGTGAGAGCATCTCGGCGCGTCGCGGTGATCCCTGGACCTCTCTCTCCAGAGAAAGGCGCGACCCCGTGCCGACGAGAACCCTCGGCGCCGCGCCGCCTCCCATCCAGGTCAGGCGCCCCCCGTCCATCCGCACGACCGCGCCCGCCGCGAACCCGCTCACGCGATATGGCGACGCGAGAAGGAGGGCTGCGCCTTCGATCTCCGCCGCGCGCGCGAGACGCACCCACGCCGCCTCGTGAGCTGCGCCGCGCAACGGCGGCAACCCGAGATCCAGGGCGACGAGCGGAAACCCGGTCGAGAGGAGCATTTCCGCGGCGGCGAGCGCTTCCTTGACGCGCCTCGGCTGGGCCCAGAGGAGCCGCTCGAGATCGACGCCCGCTTCGCGTGCGGTCCGCGGATCGAGGTGACTTCCCCGATCGACGAGCGCCGCCGCTTCGCCGCACGACGTCGCCGACGCGAGCGCCGCGAGAACGATCGAAAAACGTCCGCTCGAGCGGCGGCCCACGAGCTCCGTCAACCGGCCGCGCGGCAGTCCTCCCGAGAGCAACCGGTCGAAGGGAGCGAGCCCGACCGGGAGAGGCGCGGCGCGCGCTCCCCGCGACGGCAGCGCCGAGGCGAGATGCAGCTTCGCGCCGGGCCCGGAGAGAAGTGTGAGGCCCGCCGGCTTTTCGGCGAAACCGTTCCCCGCGAGCAGCCGCTCGAGCGCGCGAGCTTCGGAGGCAGCCATGGAAAGCCGACGCTAGGCGTAAATAGAGCGTAAGTCAAGGTGCGAAATGAGAGAAATTCCGCTCAGTCCGCGCGGTGGTCGATCAACCGAAGAGCGCAAAGAGCAGAAGTCCGAACGCGAGAAGGCCGACGATCGTCCGAGTGGAGTGAAGCCGTCCCCATCGCGCGAGCAGAGCGGCCGCCTCCGGCGATCGAGCGTCCAGGGACGGATCGAGCAGCTTCTTGTTCGTCGGCAAGATCACGAGGAGCGTGTAGGGGATGAGCGACCCGAGGAGAAAGCCGGCGAAAAGGACTCTCCGGTCACCGTTTTCGGCCCACGCAGCCACGCTGGCCGCGAGCCCGACGAACGCGAGACCAGCTTGCATGACCGCGCCCCGCCGGTAACTCGGCCGGAACTGCGCGACCGCGATTGCAGTCCCGCACGAGACCCGCGCCGGATGCTCGACGAACGTGACGTAGACCGCGGCTCCGGCAAAGAGAGCCGTGGTGGCAAGCGCAACGCTTTCGAGAAATGTCGTCATCAAGTGGATCTTGACACAGAACGAACGTTCGTGCTCTTATTGGATCAATGCGAAAGGGAGAAGCCACCCGCGCGGCGATCCTCGACCGCGGCATCGAGCTCGCTACGCAGATCGGGCTCGAAGGGCTGACCATCGGGCGACTCGCCTCCGACCTCGGCCTCTCCAAGAGCGGTCTCTTCGCGCACTTCCGCTCCAAGGAGGCCCTGCAGATCCAGGTGCTCGACGCGGCCGCCGAGCGGTTCGTCGAAGACGTCATCCGCCCGGCCGTCCGGCACCCGCGCGGCGAGCCCCGCCTGGTCGCCCTTTTCGACAGCTGGCTCGCCTTGACGAGGACGACGGGGCCGGGCGGCTGCCTCTTCGTGGCCGCTGCGGCCGAGTTCGACGATCGGCCCGGCGCGGTGCGCGACCGCCTGGTCGCGCTCCAGAAAGGGTGGCTCGATACGGTCGCAATCATCTTCCGGACCGGGGTCGCCGAGCGGCATTTCCGGGAAGACCTGGAGCCGGACCAGTTCGCGCACGACCTCTACTCCGTGATGCTCGGCTTTCACCACGCCTCGCGGCTGCTTCGAGACCCCCGCGCCGAGGATCGCGCGCACGCGGCGTTCGAGCGGCTTCTCGCCTCCGCGCGGCGGCAGCGCCGCACCGCATGACCCGACCCGCGCCCGCAGCCGCCCCGAAAAAAAGCACGGACGTTCGCCTGTCGGCTTTTCGTGCCCTCTTTCGGGCGCTCAGCGCGATCGCTCCCGCCGCGGCCGCAAAGCTGGCGATGGTGCTCTTTCGCCGGCCTCCCCGCCACCAGGCTTCCGAAAGCGAGCGCGCGGCGCTCGAAACGGGCGAGCGGACTCTCTCGCTCGACGGAAGGACTCTCGCGATCTGGCGCTGGGGCAAAGGGCCGGCCGTCCTGCTCGTCCACGGCTGGGGCAGCCGCGCGTCGCGCCTCGCTTCCTTCGTCACGCCGCTCACCGACTCCGGGTTCTCCGTCGTCGCGTTCGACGCCCCGGGCCACGGCGCCTCAGCCGGGCGGCTGTCGTCGCTCCCCCAGTTCATCTCGGCCATCCAGGCCGTGGCCCGCGAGATCGGCGGAGTCGAAGCGATCGTCGCGCACTCGATGGGCGGAGCAGCGACCACCCTCGCGATGGGACGGGGTCTCCGAACGGGCCGGGCGGTCTTTCTCGCGCCAGCGGCCGACCCGGCCGGCTACAGCGAGCGGTTCGCCGCGACGCTCGGTCTCTCCACGGATGTTCTCGCCCGGATGAGGAGGTCGATCGAGCACCGCTTCGGCCAGAAATGGTGGGACTTCGACGTCCTCTCCGCCGCGCGGACGATGACGGCTCCCCTTCTCGTCTTTCACGACCGGGACGACGCCGACGTCGCGTGGACCGACGGCGCGGCGATTGCCTCGGCCTGGCCGGGCGCCGAGCTCGTCTCGACAACCGGGCTCGGACATCGCCGGATCGTGCACGACCCCGAAGTCGTCTCGCGAGCAGTGGCCTTCGTGACCGCGGAAATCGACGAGAAGCGACGCAAGCGAATCGGCACACTTTAGCGGCGGTTCGTGATCTCCACCCGGCTGCGGAGCTCGGCGCGCATCCGCTCCGCCTCGGACGGCGAAAAGCAGAGATGTCCCCACGCGGTGTCTTCCAGACTCTTCTCGAAGAGACCCGAACGCATGATGCCTGTGCCCGAGTGCGAATTCGAGCCGAGCAACAGGTGTCCGATCTCGTGCGCAGCCAGAAGACCGATGATGCGAAAACCCCAGGCATCGGTCGTTCGAGGAATGCGCCGGACGCGATCTCTAAACACCCCCGCGAAGACGCCCGGGCCGCCGTCGTCGGGCAGCATGGAGAAGCCGGAAGTCTCGTCGGCGAACCGGGATCGCGCCTCCGGATGGGGCAGGATCCTCAGAATCACCTCGGCCGGTCCGACGGGTCGGGCGCAGGCCGGCTCCGGCGCATGCTCGAGCCGATAGTCGCTGCAGTCCAGCCACGTCGCGTCCAGTCCGGCGTGACGCAGAATGCGGACTGCCTCCTCACCCGCGATGGCTACGGTCTTCGGCGACGCCGCCGTGCTGTCGTATATGCGGATGACGAGCTGCGGCTCGCTGGTCTCCACAGGCGAAACAGGCGAAGGGGTCCGAAGGACGCCGGTGGCGAAGGCCACCAGGAGCCTCGACACCGCCCAGCCGAGTGACGGAATCATGGCGCGAACGCCCGCGAATCCGCGGGCGGCGCCCACGCTGGGTCACGCGCACGAACGGCTCAATGGATTGCGAGGGATCTCTTCGTAATCTCTCTCTGACCGGATAAAGCGATCGATTGCAGAGGCTTCTGGCCCGGGATGACCCATCCCGACGGCGGGCGAACGGCGAACGCGGTGGTAGGCTCGCGAAGAGGCCGGCGAAAAATCCTTGGAAGAGCTGCCTCGAGACTCCCGCGTCTTTCGTTTTGGCGTCTTCGAAGTCGACCTTCGCACGGGAGAGCTCCGCAAGAAGGGCCTCGAAGTCCGGCTTCAGGAGCAGCCGTTTCAAATACTCGCCCTCCTGCTCGAACACCCGGGCGAGCTCGTCACCCGGGAAGAGCTGCGGCAAAAGCTCTGGCCCGGCGAGATCGTCGTCGAGTTCGACCAGGGCCTGAACAACGCGATCAAGAAGCTCCGTCGCGCGCTCGACGACTCCGCCGAGACTCCCCACTTCATCGAAACTCTGCCCCGGCGCGGCTATCGGTTCGTTGCGCCCGTGGACGTCGCCGGCCCGCATCTCTTCGGCGGCGAGAAGACGCCGGAGCAACCGAGACGCAGGACGGGTCGCCGATTGGCCCGGGCGGGACTCGTCCTCGCGGCGGTGGTCGTCGTGGGCCTCGCCGGCCTTCTGCTGCGTCGGCGTTTTTTGTCGGAGGCCCCGGCTGCGCCCAGCGTGATGCTGGCCATTCTCCCGTTCGACAACCTGAGCGGCGACCCGCGGCAGGAGTACTTTAGCGACGGGATGACCGAGGAGCTGATCGCGCAGATCGGCCGCCTGCAACCGGGACGGCTGCGCGTGATCGGGCGTGCGTCCGCGATGAGGTTCCGGGACGGTGACCAGGACGACATCGGCCGCATCGCTCGCGAGCTGAACGTCGGCTACGTGCTGCGAGGCAGCGTGCGTCGGTCGGGGGAACGCGTTCGGATCACGACGGCGCTCGTCCGGACGTCCGATCAAATCCAGATCTGGACCCGGACCTACGACGCACGGCTTCCGGACATCCTGGCATTGCAAATCGAGGTGGCCCGGGCCGTCGCGCGCGAAATCCCGATCGGCGGCGCGTCACCGGAGCCGGCGGAAACAGCCGGCTCCCCGCGTCCCGTGAATCCCGAGGCCTACGAGGCGTACCTCGAGGGACGCTATTTCTGGAACAAGTTCTCGCGAGACGCCGAGCGGAAAGCCCTGTCTCTTTTTCAGCGGTCGATCGAGTTGGACCCGGACTATGCGCCGGCTCACGCGGGTTTGTCCGCCGCGTTCGGCGTCCTGTCGTCGGTTCTCGGTGCGATTCCGCCCCGGGAGGGCGAACCGAAGGCCGGCGCTGCCGCTCGAAGGTCGCTCGAGCTCGACGACACGTTCGCCTGGGCCCACGTCCAGCTCGGGTGGTACCAGCTCAAATACGAGTGGGATTTCGCGGGCGCCCGGGCTTCGTTTCGAAGAGCAATCGAGCTCGACCCGAGCTCCTCGGCCGCACTCCATGCGGACGCTACCTCTCTCGTCGTCGTGGGTCGCCTCGACGAAGCGCTGATGCAGATGAGGCGGGCCATCGAACTCGATCCGCTGTGGCTTATCGCGAAGGCGGACCTCTGCATGTTTCTGTACTTCGCGCGCCGCTACGACTCCGCGATCGCGGAGTGCAACCGCACCCTCGAAATGGAACCGAACTTCCCCCCGGCTCACTACTACCTGGCCCAGATCTACGAAGCGACGGGGCGTTACGAAGAAGCTTTCCGGAGCTATCAGACTCTCTCTACCCTCATGGGAACGAGCCCGGGTTACATCGCAGCGGGCAAGGAGGCCTATGCGAAGTCAGGGTGGAAAGGCGCTTCGGAAAAGTCGCTGGAGATGCAACTCGCGGCGCGGCGAAAGAAACCAGTGCCGGCCTTCTACATCGCGAACTCCTACATTCGCCTCGGCAAGAAGGACCAAGCCCTCGAGTGGCTCGAGAAGGCTTGCGACGAGCGGCACTACGAGGTGGTCTTTCTCAAGGTGGCGCCGAAATTCGACAGCCTGCGGTCCGACCCGCGTTTCGAACGTCTGCTGCGGCGCATGGGCCTGGGGACGTAAAACCCCTCGGATCACGATCGGAAAACCTCTCGACCGGTATCGCCGCAACCCGGGCCTCCGGCGGAACGTAATACTCTGCGATCACCTTCCCCCAGGAGAGCTGCCATGAACAACGGCTACCGACGCCTCGAGACGAAGGTCATTCACGCGGGCGAGCCCGAACCGCGCATCCTGGGGGCCGTCGCGATGCCGATTTTCCAGTCGGCGATGTTCGAGTACGCGGGCGAGACGGACTACCACGACCTGAAATACATCCGGTTGAGCAACACGCCCAACGCCACCGTGCTGCACGCCAAGCTCGCGGCGCTCGAGAACGCGGAGGCGGCGCTCGTGACGGCGAGCGGCATGGCCGCGATCTCGACGACTCTGCTCTCCTTTCTTTCCAACGGCGACCACGTGCTCGCCCAGGACTGCTTGTACGGCGGCACCCACGACTTTCTGACGCGCGACTTCCCTTCGTTCGGGATCTCCTACGACTTCATCGACGCGTCGGACCCGAAGAGCTGGGAGGCGCGGCTCACGCCACAGACGAAGGTCATCTACGTCGAGACGATCACGAACCCGCTCATGCAGGTGGCGGACCTCGAAGCGATCGCGAGCTTCGCGCGGTCGCACGGGCTCGTCTCCATGATCGACAACACGTTCGCGACACCCGTCAACTTCCGGCCGTTGGAGCACGGTTTCGACCTCTCCCTCCACAGCTGCACGAAGTACATGAATGGCCACTCCGACATCGTCGCCGGCGCCGTCATGGGGAGCCGCGAGCACGTCGGGAAGATCAAGCACAAGCTCGACCACCTCGGAGGCTCGCTCGATCCGCACGCGGCGTTTCTCCTGCACCGGGGGGTCAAGACGCTCTTCGTGCGCGTGCGCTATCAGAACGAGAGCGCGCTCGAGATCGCGCGGTTCCTCGAAGGGCGGAGAGAGATCGCCCGCGTGAACTATCCCGGGCTCGAAAGCAATTCGAGCCACGAACGCGCGAAGAGTCTCTTCGAAGGCTTCGGCGGGATGCTCTCTTACGAGCTGACCGGCGGCGCCAATGCGGCGAAGCGGTTCATCGCCTCGACGGAGCTGCCGATCAAGGCGCCCTCGCTCGGAGGCGTCGAGACGCTCCTGACCCAGCCCGCGTTGACGTCGCACGCCGGGATGTCGCGCGAGGACCGGACCCGCCTCGGGATCACCGATGGTCTCGTGCGCATGTCCGTCGGCCTGGAAGCGACCGAGGAACTGATCGAGGACCTCGGACGGGCGCTGACGAAATAGGGTCAGGTCTCCACTTGCCACATTGAGGGTCAGGTTGCCACTTTGGATCGCAAAGTGGTAGGTGGAGACTTGACCCCCATGGAAGAAGCCGTTCTGCCTCGACGTCGCGGCGCCTGGCGCGTCTGGGCGACCGTTCGCGAAGCCGTTCGCGGCTCCCACCAGGATTTCACCGAGGGCCCGATCGGCCGCGCGATCCTGTTGCTCGCGATCCCGATGGTCATGGAAATGATGATGGAGTCGGTCTTCGCGATCGCGGACATCTTCTGGGTCTCGAAGCTCGGAGCGGACTC
>Ga0070706_100005006_pt1 | contig 12671 bp, 13 predicted proteins | sample KBSK5501metaG_FD_65476 | JGI IMG/M metagenome (GOLD analysis project Ga0070706, IMG submission 65476) | Corn, switchgrass and miscanthus rhizosphere microbial communities from Kellogg Biological Station, Michigan, USA - KBS K5-50-1 metaG | ecosystem: Host-associated > Plants > Roots >...
CACGGCCGGCAGCCGCGGCTTGTCGATCTCATGTCTCAGCCTCTCCAGCTGGTCGTCGATCTCAGACGCCGCGGTGAGGCGCCGGAGCTCGGTCTCCACGTAGTCGCCCCCACCCGGGGCGGGCAGCGCCCCGACGTCGACCAGGGAGTCGATGGCCTGGGCGCGAGCCTGCAGGCGCTCGGTCCTTTCCTCGGCGCGACCGACCGCCATTCCGAGCTCGGCCAGCTCACCGGAAACGCCGGAGAGCGCCTCCTTGACCTTGACCTCGGCCGCGGCCGCGCCATAGCGCGCGATCAGGACTTCGCGGTGCGTCCGGAACTCTTCGATCCGCACCTGCAGGGCGCGCTCCTGTACGGCCAGGCGTTCCTTCTCGGCGTTTACCTCGAGAATCTGTTTGCCTAGCCCTTCCAGCTCGGAAGCGGCGCTCAGCTTGCGCTCGAGCGTGATCCGGGCGAGATCCTCGCGCCCGGCGACGAGGGCGCGCCGCGCCTGGTCATCGAGCTGGGGAATGCGTGCCTCCAGCTTCTTGGCCTGCTGCTGCAGCTGCTCCCTGGAGGTGGCCACGTCGACCAGCCCCTGGCGCAGCTTCAACAGCAGCTGCTGCTGCTGGCTGTACGCGTAGTCGAGGACCTCACGAGGGTCTTCGGCGCGATCCAGCGCACTGCTCGCCTTGGCCGAGAAGATCAGTTTCAGCCGTGCCCATAAGCCCATGGCGGCAACCTAGGGGCGGAGGCGCGGCTCGCCATCGAGGAAACTACGTAGACGATGAAGCCGCCCGAGAGCCACGTCGACCTGCTGGAACGCCCGGTCTTCGCCCACCTGGCTACCGTCCGACCGGACGGCGCGCCCCAGGCGACGCCGATGTGGTTCCTGTGGGACCCGGAGAACCAGGAGATCAGGCTCACCCACACCAGGGAGCGCTACAACTACCGCAACATCCAGCACGACCCACGGGTTTCGCTGTCCATCACCGACCCTGACAACGGTTACCGCTATCTATCGATGCGCGGCGTGGTCGAGAAGATCGAGGACGACCCGACCGGCGACTTCTACAACGTGCTTTCGCAGCGCTATCGCGGGCGCTCGATCGAGGTCAAGGACAGGGCGGTTCGCGTGATCCTCCACGTACGGCCGACGGCCTGGAAAGCCCGCGATTTCTGATCGGCCGGCTCCTGCCTCCCGTAGGTGATCAACTGGGAGTTCCTCCGCCAGCTGCTGCATCCACCGCCCTGGCTCCTCTACACGTGGATCGTGGTCGTCGGCGAGGGCATCCTCGGCAAGGCTTTCGGCTGCATCGTCAGGGCGCCGCCCGGATTTGAGTGCGACGCCGCCTATGCGCTCCCCATGCCCATCGGCACCGGCTGGCCGATACGGGTCGCGCTGGGCTACTTCCTGCCAGCCGGCCTCCTCTTCCTCGTCGTGCAGAGCCTGCGCGAGGCTCTCGACGAGGCCGCGAAAGCTTCGCTCGACCGCTGCTTCGGGCGGATCGTGCACGCGGACCCATACGCGCTCCTGGGCACGGTCGACCAGCGCGGCCTGCATCCGCCGGACTGGCTGGCTCTGGCCGACGGCTTCGACCTGCAGCGTTTCGACGAGGCTGAGTTCCACGGCCAGGCCGAGCGCGCCGTGGTGCTCGTCCAGCAGGCGTGGGCGCAGCAGAACCCGATGCTGGCGCGGACGGTGGTGGCCACCCGGACGTGGCAGGTTTTCAACGAGCGCACCGACGACTCGCGGCGGTTCCGGCGCGGCGGCATCCTGCTGATGGGGCTGGAAATAGCCGGGAGGCGCCTCCTGCGCACCGGCTACCTGGGCGCTGAGCCCGCGGCGGCGGTGCGGCTCCACGTGCGCTGCAGCGACCCGCGCACCGACTGCGAGCAGGACTGGACCTTCGTGCGGCCTCGCGACGAGCCATGGCTGGTGGTGGCCGTCGAGCCTGTGAAACCTGAGAGCCGGCCGTCGGGACCCGACGGCCGGCTCGAGCGAACATGATGGCGGACTACTTCTTCTTGGCCGCGGGCTTCTTGGCCGCGGCCTTCTTGGCGGGGGCGGCCTTCTTGGCCGGCGCCTTCTTCTTCTTCGCCATCAACGTCACCTCCTCTGCGCGTGTTCGGCTACTTTCGTTTGCCGCGGTCGCAGAGGATGCAACAAAACCATCGCTTATGGGCACTTTTAGCGAGCTATTTTTCGAGGCTGATGAGAGGCAACCAGCGCGGTCCGGAAGACGTCGCCAGGAGCCGGCGGCGCCGGGGGGTGCTGGATGACGCGCGCCGCCGCGTCGAGCGCAGCCTGATGACGACCGAGGCATCCGACGAGCTGGCGCGGGCGGCTGAGGAAGTTCTCATGGCTGCGGACGCCGCGCACATCGATCCCGACCGCCTGGCCGGGCTGCGCAGCGCCCTGGCCGGATACCGCAGAGCGCGAGGTGATGAAGATGCTCGCTGAGGAGACGGCTGCCCTGATCGCGGAGTACTACGACAGCTGGAAGGGCGGCGGCGATTCGTTCGACGCTGAACGCCTGCGCCGGGTCCTGGCGGCGGACCTCGACTTCGAGGGCCCCATCGCCGGTAAGCGCCGCGGGGCCGAGGGCTTCGTGGCGGGCCTCGGCCGCTTCGCCGAAAGCCTCAAGGGGCTGGTCATGCTGGAAGAGGTGCGCCAGGGCGACCAGGCCGCCTTCCTCTACGACTGCGACCTGGGGGCCGGTACGCTCCGGTTCGCCGAGTTCATTCGCGTCGGGGACGGGAAGATCGAAGCCGTGAAGCTGCTCTACGACGCCGACCGCTACCGCGCACTCGGCGCCCGTTGAGGCCGCCGCTACCGTAGGCCCATGCGGGTCGCGACCTGGAACGTCAACTCGGTCAAGCAGCGCGTCCCCAGGCTCCTGCCGTGGCTGGACGAGCGGAAGCCGGACGTCGTGTGCCTGCAGGAAACGAAGCTCTCGGACCGCGCCTTCGCCGGCCTGCTGGGCGCGGAGCTCAGCCGGCGCGGCTACGCCACCGCCCACCACGGCGAGACCATGTGGAACGGCGTCGCGATCCTGTCCCGCGTTGGCCTGGAGGATGTGCTGGCGGGAATTCCCGGGGGCCCGGGCTTCCCCCACCAGGAGGCCAGGGCGATCGCGGCGACCTGCGCCGGGATCCGCGTGCACTCGGTCTACGTGCCCAACGGCCGGGAGCCTGACTCCGAGCACTACCGCTACAAGCTGGAGTGGCTGGCGGCGCTCGGCCGCATGCTGCCCGCGGGCCCGGCGTCGACCATCGTCTCCGGAGACATGAACATCGCCCCGACCGACGCTGACGTCTTCGACCCGGACGCCTACCGGGGCCAGACCCATGTGACGCCGGCCGAGCGGGGGGCACTGTCGGACCTGGTCGGGCACGGCCTGCACGACGTCGTCCGCGAGCGCTGGCCGGACTCCCGGATCTTCACTTACTGGGACTACCGGGCCGGGATGTTCCACCAGGACCTGGGGATGCGCATCGACCTGGTCCTGGCCAGCACCTCGGTGGCGGACCGGGTGCGCGCCGCCTGGATCGACCGGCAGGCGCGGAAGGGGAGCGGGCCCAGCGACCACGCGCCCGTCATCGTCGACCTGGACGAGGCGCCCGACGGCGAGATCGGACCGGTGGTGCCGCCACCTTCGGCGCCAGTGGTCGGCCGGGGACGCGTCACGCTGCCTCAGGCCCGCTAGCGACGGCCAGTCCCCGCCGGGCGCGCCGGCTCCGCAAGTAGGAGCGATCCATGAATGATCGGATCTGGAGCGGGAGCCACCCGCTCATCACCAGCCGGCGGTCGCGGACGAGCACGGCGTCGCCGGCAAGGTCGGGTCCGACCATGTCCGGCTGGCCCAGCCTGAGCACCGGCGCCGGCGCACCACCCTCCAGCGCGCGGATCACGTTGCGCGCGATGGCCCGCGCCGTGCCCCGGATCGACTGCAGTGTTGGCGGAAGGCGGTAACCATCGGGCGCGGCAACCACGTCACCGATGCCGAACACGCCGGCCCTGGCCGCCATCGCGCTGTCCACGCGCAGCCGTCCGCGTGAATCGAGGAGATCGTCCGGCAGCCACTCGGTCGAGCCCCTGAGAGGAGTGCCGACGGCCACCAGGTTCGCGGTCACCGTGCGCGACGCAAGCTGCACCCCGGCCCCGTCGATCCGCACGACCGGGCCTTCGTTGATGAGGCGGCCCCCGCGGCGTTCGAAGAGATCCGCGATGCGAGCGCTGGCTCGCTGGCCGAATCGGCGATCGAGGGTGCCGTCGCCATCAATGGCGGTGACCCGCACGCCCGCCCGGTGCGCGGCGATCCAGGCTGCGTACTCGAGGCCTGGACCGGGTCGCTCCCACCCGAACACCACCGCGACGTTTGCCGCGCCGGCAGCGACTCTCGCCGCAAACGTGGCCGCGTCCTCGAGGTCGCACGGAAAGAGGGCATGCGCCCGCGCGCCCGGCACTCTGTCGCGGTCGGCCGTGGCGCCTGTCGCAATGACGAGCTGGCTGAAAGCGACGGGCCGCCCCGCCCGCATCGTGAGCCGCCGTTCGTCGAGGTCGAGGCCGACAGCTGTGTCGGAGACCATCTCGACTCCCGCCGACCTCAGCAGGTCGGCGAATGGGATCACGGGAGGAGGCGGACCCCCGGCAGGCACTTTGATCAGCCACGGCCGATAGGCGATGTCGGTCTGGTCGCTGATGACGGTGACGGGGACGTCCCTTCTCAGCTTCTTCAGGGCGAGGCTGACCTCGAGGGCGCCGAACCCACCGCCCACCACGACTACGCCTGCCGTCATCTTTTCTGCTCCAATTTCGTTAGAGGTAATCTCTGATCGATAGTGCTACTCTATAGGCGATGTCGGGGGCGGTCAAGACCCGTCGGCGATACGACTCAACCTTTCGAAGGCAGCAGGCCGAGCTGACACGCCGGCGAGTCCTCGAGGCCTCGCGCAGCCTCCTGGCCACAGGGACCTACAGCAGCCTCACGATGCGAGAGATCGCCTCCGCGGCAGGTGTCGCCTACCAGACCGTGTACGCCATCTTCGGGACCAAGGTGCGACTCGCCGAAGCCCTCGTCGAGGCAGGCTTCTCGCACATGCCTGACGCGCTGAAGCTCTTCGACCGCATGTTCGAGTCGCCGGAACCTCAGCAGTGGTTCCGGACGGCGAGCCGCGCGACGCGGCTGATCCTGGAACCGTGTGCCGACCTCGCCCGCTTCATCCGCGAGTCCGGCGATCCGGGCCTTCTGGCCGGCTATGCGGACCGGGAGCGGACGCGCTACTCGGCCATCGCAACCAGCGGTCTCATAGAGCGGTTGGTGGAATCCGGTCGCCTGAGCCCTGTTCTTTCGCCGGCGGAAGCGGTCGACGTGATCTGGGCCATGTCCGGCGCCGACCTTTACAACCAGCTCGTCTTTGGTCAGGGATGGGCACCAGACCGCTACGAGGCGTGGCTTGGCGAGACCCTGATAAAGGTGGTCCTCGCACGTTGAGCCTCGACCGCCACGCTCACGGCTCGGCGCCCCGAAACGGGTCGATCACCTCGACCTCCGCGTATCGCCGAAGACCGCTGTCGCGGCTGTAGATCCGGCGGACACCGTGCTGCCGCATCAGGGTGACGAGATGGGCGTCGGGAACGTCGTTTCCGCGCGCCTGCTCGCGACTCGTGCTGCGGAACAGCTCCCAGAATCCGTCGCCCTCGCCTGGTGCACGGACATGCGGACGCCGGAGCAGCGCTTCAGTGTTTGCGGTCGCTTCACGTGCGCTCAGCGGTTTCGGAAGGATCGCGGGATGAGTGACGATCCGCAGATAGCCGAGTACGACAGGCCAGAACAGGTACAGAAGGTCCGGTCCTGCCGCCAGCCGCTGCACGAGTTCAGTAGCCTGCGGGTGGACAGGGTCGCCTTGATTGCTTGCGTAGACCAGGATGTTCGCGTCAACGGTGGCGCTCATCGCCCTCCGTCGAGCAGCGCCCTCATCGCCTCCTTGTCCTCAAGGTCAACAAGAGGCCGACCCAGATCCCTGGCGATCCACTCGAAGCCGGCGGCACGGTCTGGACGACCCTCCTGCTGTCGCAGAGACGCCGCGAGGAGCTCTGACGCGAGCTGGCCCATGCTCTTGCCCGCGCCCTTGCTGCGCCGCTTGAGCTCCTTGACGACCGTCGGATCGAGGTCGATCGTTGTTCGCATGATGCGTGATGCTACCGCATGGCGCATCAGATGAGCCGATGTCAGGCATAGCGCGGAGGCGAAGCGCCGGCACTTGGGGCGCCGAGTTACCCGCAGCTGCTTGAAGTGCCGGCACTTGGCGCGGCTGGTAGCCCCGGCGGGATTCGAGGCGACACCTACGAAACCGAGGATCGTGTTTCGTTAGGAGTCTAGCTCTGGCGCGCCCAGGTGGTGCCGTTCCAGATCCAGCACTCCCACACGATGTCACCCGAGAAGCCGGAGTGACCGCCGACCGCGACGGTCTGCGAGGACGCGGCGTCATACGCCAATCGCTGGAAGTCGAACGGGTCCGCCTCACTTGCGGGGCTCGCCTTCGTCCAGTCAGAACCGTTCCAGAGCCACGTCTGCCTGTCGCCTTCGTGCCAGACAAGGCCGTCCCTGGTTGTGCCGAGATTGCCGATCCCCTCGCTGGGGTGGTGAGCAGGCTGAAGCTGCATCCAGTCAGCGCCCGTCCATGCCCACGTGTCGGTCAAGGTCAGGCCCAACTGAGGAAACCCACCGAAGACCAGCACACGGCCGCGCGCGGGGTCGTAGGCCATTCCGGCATCTTCGCGCCACGGTGGGCTATGGGCTGGCTGCAGCTGACTCCAAGTGCTTCCGCTCCACAACCAGGTCGTGACCGAGTGGTCGGGGGAGAACTGAATGAGCAGCAGTTGCCGGGAGCGCGGATCCCAGCTACTCAGCGCAGACCACGCCCGCGGGCTGCTGGCCGGGTGGAGCTGGGTCCACGAGCAGTCGGTCCACTTCCAGGTGTCCCCCTGCGGCGAATCGGCGTTGGCAGCGCCACCCCCGAACAGGATGAGATTGCCGAGCCCGTCGGGGGCCAGGGCTCCGAAGCTACGAGGAGGAGGCGACGTCGGAGGTGATAGCTGCGACCAGTGGTTTCCGTCCCAGGACCACGAGTCGCCGAGGGGTGCGTTGTTAGATCCGTAGCCTCCGAACATCACCAGCGTGCGGTTCGCGTCGTCGTAGGCAAGAGCGGCTCCCTCGCGTGCCGCCGGCACGGCCGCGCCACCTCCTCTCGTACATGACAGCGCCGCCGGGCTTGGGCTGGGTGAGGGCAGCGCGGAAAGGAACGGTGAGCTCGCTGAGCTGGTCCCCGTGTTGCTCGTCGGGCCGGCGCCGCAACCTGACGCCGTGGTCGCAAACAAAACTGCGCTGAGCCAGAACACGCGGTGCATGCCAGTCCCTTCCTTCAACGAATCCCGCCCTCCGTCAATGGAACGGCAGCTGCAAAGACCCGGTTACTCGTACGGCAAGCCGAATTGAGCGTGCGGTCTGAGGTTGCGGCCCTCCTTGATCGGGCGTTCGAAGATTTCGTAGGTGTAGCCCCGGCGGGATTCGAACCCGCGATCTCAGCCTTGAGAGGGCTGCGTCCTGGTCCACTAGACGACGGGGCCACGCTCGCGATGGTGGGCGGCGCTGGTTTCGAACCAGCGACCTCTTGCGTGTGAAGCAAGCGCTCTCCCGCTGAGCTAGCCGCCCGCGACCGACCATTTTACCCACGCCCACCCGCCCAGCCCGGGCCTCCCAAACGCCCCTGGTCCTTATACCGACTAACCCCCAAAACCCCTTCACGCCGCGCACCCGACTTGACATCGTCTCAACCCACGGCAATAGTTCTCCCCGGAGTAGTGGGTCGGCCACCGTGGTGTGGCCGCGTCCTCCGTCGGCGCACTCTCGCCCCGGGATGACCGGGAAGAGGGCGGGGGATTGGGTCCACGGCTGCTTTACGAATCCGGCGCCGTAGGCTCGACCAAACACCTTAGAAGGGGGTTCACATGACCGGGATTCGGTTTAAGTCCCTCGTCGTCACCGTCGCCGCGTCCTTCACGGCCATGGCGTGCGGTACCGGCGGCGGAGGCACGACCGGAGGCGAAGAGCTCGCCGCCGACCAGACGCTCACGTTCGCCATCCAGGACGACGTCCAGACCCTGGACCCGGGGCACGTGCAGTCTGGCGTCGACATCACGTTCACGACCGAGATGTTCGTCGGCCTCTACGGGCTGGACAACAGCAACAAGATCGTCCCGATGATCGCCACCGGCCAGCCGGACGTCTCCTCGGACGGCAAGACCTACACCTTCCACATGCGGAAGGACGCCAAGTTCTGGAACGGCGACCCCATCAAGTCCGCGGACGTCCTCTACTCGTGGAACCGGGCCGCCGCCCTCAACGACGCGTACGCCACCGTCTTCCAGCCGGTCGACGGCTTCGACGACACCTCGAACGGCAAGACCAAGACCATGAAGGGCTTGACCGCGCCTGACGACTACACGGTCAAGGCGACCCTCACCGACGCGGCCGGCTACTGGATGAGCGAGCTCGCCATCTGGACCGCCGCCGTAGTCAGCCAGAAGGCCATCACCGCCGCCGGTGAGGACGTCTGGTGGACCAAGCCCGCGACCGCCGTGGGAGCGGGACCCTTCAAGATGACCGAGCGCACCGCCAAGGCGTCGATGGCCTTCCAGCCCGTCGCCAACTGGTGGGGCGGCTCGACGGGGGCCCTCAAGAACATCAAGGTGGAGATCGGCGTCGACCAGGCCTCCTCCGTCAAGAAGTACGAGGCGGGCGGCTACGACCTGGTGGGCATGGCCAACAACCCGCCCAGCCCCGACGACATCCTCCGCTACAAGGGCGACCCGACCAAGGCGAAGGAAGAGAACATCTACCCGGCTGCGCGGACGACCTGGGTCAACTTCAACTTCACGGGCAACAGCCCCTTCGCCCCCAAAGCCGGCATCACCCCGGGCCAGCCGACTGCCGGCCTGGGCCAGGATGACGGCAAGAAGGGCCGCAATGCCTTCAGCCTCGCCCTCGACCGCGACGCGCTGGTCGACGTGGCCTGCGCCAAGGGCGCGACCTGCACCAAGGCCACGGGCGGCCTGATCGCCAAGGGCCTGAAGGGCTACGTGGGCGATGGCAAGGACCCCAACGCGGTGTTCAACGCCTCGACCGCCAAGTCCACCTACACGGCCTGGGATCCCAACGGCAGCAAGATCGCCAGCCTCAAGTACCGCTACAACGCCTCGGCCACCAACACCAAGATCGCCCAGAACCTGCAGTCGCAGTGGAAGGCGAACCTGGGCATCAACATCGACCTGGCGCCTTCGGACTTCCCGACCCTGATCGCGGACCGCAACGCCAAGAAGACCAACCTGGCGCGCGGTTCCTGGGGCGCCGACTACGACCACCCGCAGGACTGGTTCGACAACCTCTGGAACTGTGACGCGGCCAAGGTCGGCCACGGCGGCACCGAGGGCTACTGCAACCCGGCCATGGACAAGGTCCTGCAGACGGCCAATGCCGAGCAGGTCGACAAGGCCCTGCCCTCGTACCAGCAGGCCGGCCAGACGCTGATCGACGACAACGTCGACGCCGTCCTCTTCTACGGCACCCAGACCTACTTCACGCACACCTACGTCAAGGGCGCCGGCTTCAACAGCCTCTACGACTTCAACTGGCAGGGGATCCGGATCCTCAAGCACTAGACCTCGGCGTTTTCCGGCTTATGATTGGGGGGCCCGTTCGGGAAACGGGCCCCCTATCCGTTATGAGAGGTCAGAGTGGTTAGATGACACGGGGCACCCTGGTCTACATCGGGCAGCGGCTGGTGCTCATCACCATGACCGCGCTCATCGTCTCCTCCATCGTCTTCATCGGCATCCACCAACTGCCCGGCAACGCCTTCCTCAGCGAGCGCAGCCCCAACCCGGCGGCGGAGCAGGTGCTGGTGCACCACTACGGCCTCGACCGGCCGTGGCCGGTCCAGTACATCAGCTGGCTGACGGGGGTCCTGCATGGCGACCTCGGCGAGTCGCTGGTCAACCGCGGGGTCAGCATCACTCCCCTGGTGCTGCGCGAGGCCAGCGTCAGCGCCACGCTCGGCTTTTGGGCGATGGTCTTCACGGTCACGCTCGGGATGTCGCTGGGGATCATCGCCGCGGTCCGGCAGAACACGATCCTCGACTACATCGCCTCGTTCTCCGCCGTGATCGGCTACAGCATGCCCAGCTTCGTGACCGCGACGGTCCTGGTCCTGATCACGGTGACCGGGTTCTACGCGTGGACCGGGGGCACCTTCTACGAGAACATCGGCTGGGGCAAGCCGGAGCAGATACCGGTGCCCGCCATCTCGCTGGGGCTGTTACCCAGCGCGATCATCTTCCGGTTGACGCGGGCCAGCATGCTGGAGGTGATCCGGCAGGACTACGTGCGCACCGCCTGGGCCAAGGGCCTGCGCTCGCGCATCGTGGTGATCCGGCACGCTCTGCGCAACGCGCTGATCCCGGTCGTCACGATCCTCGGCCCGATCACCACCGGCGTCATCACCGGCTCGATCGTGATCGAGTACATCTTCGGCATCCCCGGCCTGGGCAAGGAGTTCATCAACAGCATCGCCAACCGCGACTACAACATCGTGATCGGCGTCTTCACCTTCTACGCCATCCTGGTCGGGGTGGCCAACCTGCTGGTCGACCTCATCTACCCGGCACTCGACCCGAGGATTCGCTACTAAGTGTCCAGCTCCAAAATTTCGGCTGCATCTCATCGGCTCCGGACGGCGATGCGCGCGTCACGGGGCCCGGCCCTTCGTCGTCACGCAGCTCAGGCTGCGCTCCTCCTCGTTCCACCCCTTCCTTCGCCTCGCCGCCCGGACCGGCATCCTGACGGATGCCTGCCGCGATCTGCGAGCCAAAATTCCGGAGCAGGACACTGATGGCAACCGCACCCAGCACCTTCGAACCGGGCCCCGATTCTTTCGTCGCCACCGACACGTACGAGGTCGGGGAGCAGGTCTCCCTCTGGCAGGACGCCTGGCGGCGGCTGCGCCGCAACCGGCTGGCGGTGGCGGGCATGGTCGTCGTGGTGATCCTCTTCATCACCGCCGTGGTGGCCGCCTTCTGGACGCCCTACGACGTCTGGCGGCAGTCGCTGGGGCCGACCTACCAGGGCCCCAGCTCCAGGCACCTGCTCGGGCTCGACGACTCGGGCCGCGACATCCTCAGCCGCCTGATGGGCGGCGCCCAGGTCTCCATGATCGTGGGCGTCGGCACCTCCACCCTGAGCTCGATCATCGGCATCATCCTCGGCCTGCTGGCGGGCTTCTACCGGGGCTGGGTCGACGCGGTGGTCTCGCTCCTGATCAACGTCTTCTACGGGCTTCCCGACCTGCTGATCGTGCTCCTGATCGTGGCCGTGACGCAGCAGCGGGGGATCGGCAACATCATCCTGGCCATCTCGCTCACGGCCTGGCTGGGCATGGCCCGCCTGGTGCGTGGGCAGACCCTAAGCTTGCGCGAGCGGGAGTTCGTGGAAGCAGCGAGGTCGGTGGGCACCCGCGACCACTTCATCCTGCTGCGGCATATCTTCCCGAACGCCCTTGGCCCGATCATCGTGCAGGCCACCTTCGTGATCCCGGCGGCCATCATCTTCGAGGCTTTCCTGTCCTACCTGGGCTTCGGCGTCAAGCCCCCCACGCCCTCCTGGGGCGCGATGGCCTCGGACGGCTTCCGCTCTCTCCAGTACGCTCCGCATATCATCCTGGCGCCGGCCGCCGCACTCTGCGTCACACTCATGGCCTTCAACTTCATGGGGGACGGACTCCGGGACGCCCTCGACCCGCGCATGCGGAGGTAAGCCGCCCACTGGAACCGCTGCTTCGCGTCGAAGACCTGAGGACCCACTTCTTCACCTCAGGTGGAGTCGTCAAGGCCGTCGACGGCGTCAGCTTCGTGGTCAACAAGGGCGAGACGCTGGGCATCGTCGGCGAGTCCGGCTGCGGCAAGTCGGTGACCGCGCTCTCGGTGCTGCGGCTGATCCCCGAGCCGGGCAAGATCGCGGGCGGCCACATCTGGTTCAAGGACAAGGACGTGACGCGCTTCTCCTCGGAGGAGCTGCGCGAGTACCGGGGCAACGACGTGGCCATGATCTTCCAGGACCCCATGACCTCGCTCAACCCGGTGCTCCGGGTGGGCTTCCAGATCAAAGAGGCGATGGTGGCCCACGAGCGATTCGACAACCGCGCGGCCGAGGAGCGCGTGGTGCCCATGCTCAAGAAGGTGCGCATCCCTGCGCCCGCTGAGCGAGCGCGCAACTATCCGCACCAGTTCTCGGGCGGGATGCGCCAACGCGCCATGATCGCGATGGGCCTTTCCAACGAGCCCGACCTGCTGATCGCCGACGAGCCGACCACCGCCCTGGACGTCACTGTGCAGGCCCAGATCATCGAGCTGCTTCGCGACCTCAACCGGGACATGGGTACGGCGGTGGTCCTGATCACGCACAACCTGGCCGTGGTGGCCAGCCTGTGCACGCGCGTCATCGTCATGTACGCGGGCCGGATCGTGGAGTCTGGACCGACGCGGCAGATCTTCAACAACCCCCAACACCCCTACACCTGGTCGCTGCTGCAGTCGATCCCGCGCATCGACTCCACCCAGCACGACAAGCTGCTGAC
>Ga0070706_100005007_pt1 | contig 12670 bp, 9 predicted proteins | sample KBSK5501metaG_FD_65476 | JGI IMG/M metagenome (GOLD analysis project Ga0070706, IMG submission 65476) | Corn, switchgrass and miscanthus rhizosphere microbial communities from Kellogg Biological Station, Michigan, USA - KBS K5-50-1 metaG | ecosystem: Host-associated > Plants > Roots >...
GGCTGCACGCCGATGGCACGCGAACAGTTCGCCAGGACGGCGGGGCACTCTTCCTGCTCGGCGCTGGTGCGGCGCCAGGCGGCGAGCGGCCCTTCCTCGACCGCCGGGACCTGCTGACGGGGGAGACAACCAGGCTGCTGCGCAGCCCTGACGACGCACACGAGATCATGCTCTGCTTCGCGGGCGGGAGCACTGATCAGGCTGTTATCTGGCGCGAGAGCCCGGCGGAGCCGCCGAATCTCTGGCTGGTCCCGCTCGGCCCGGCCGTGGGACAGCGTCGCCAGCTCACCACCTGGCCCGACCCGCATCCGGTGCTCACGGGCATGCAGAAGCGGCTGATCACTACCGACCGTGGCGACGGCGTCCAGCTCTCTGGCCTGCTGCACACTCCTCCCGGGTACGACGCCGTCCGCGACGGCCCGCTACCGCTCGTCATCTGGGCGTACCCGCACGACTTCGGCAGCGCGGGTACCGCTGGCCAGGTTCGCGGCAGCTCAACCAGGTTCACGAGGCTAAACGCCTCGGACCCGGCCTGGTTCGTGCTGCGCGGGTACGCGGTGCTGGCCGACGCGACGATGCCCGTGATCGGTGATCCAGAAACGAAGAACGACACCTATATCGAGCAGATCACCGCGGCCGCGGCGGCGCACATCAAGGCGCTCGCCGAGGCCGGTATCGCCGACCAGGCGCGGGTGGCCGTCGGCGGCCATAGCTATGGCGCCTTCATGACCGCTAACCTGCTCGCGCACACCGACCTGTTCGCCGCGGGCATCGCGCGCAGCGGTGCCTACAACAGGACGCTGACGCCCTTCGGTTTCCAGACCGAACGGCGCAGCTACTGGGAAGTGCCCGAAGTTTACGACCGCGTCTCCCCGTTCAGGTACGCCAATCGCATCAGCGCGCCGATCCTGCTGGTGCACGGAGCGGACGACGCGAACTCTGGCACATTCCCGGTCCAATCCGAGCGACTGTTCCAGGCAATAGGCGGCAGCGGCGGGGCCGCCCGCCTGGTGATCTTGCCGTTCGAGAGTCACAGCTACGTGGCCAGGGAGTCGGTGCTGCACGTCCTGGCCGAGCAGTTCAGCTGGCTCCACCGCTGGCTGGCCGCGCAGAGCGCCTGATCAGTCCGGCCAGCCGTCCGCATATCGCGATCGTTTGCGCAGGTCGTCGCAGACAATCCGGCCGAGCTTGCGGGTTTCCCTCCGGTTGATCAGCCCGCCCGCGACGACACCGGTGAGCAGCGGCCCCAGCGAGAAGATACTCCGCCCTGCCCGGGCGGCCAGCCTGCGCTGCAGCTGCCGCGCCACCGGCGAGCCGGCGGCGAGCACGAGACCGCCTGGCACCAGCGCCACCCCACGACGCTGCGCCCACGCGCCGACGTAGGCGGTCATCCGGTCGGCGACGCTGCCCCCCGCTGGCTGCCCGTAGACCTCGTGCAGCTCGGCGACCAGCTTGATCTCGATACCGACCACCGCCAGCGTCTCGGTCGTGATCTCCACACCCGCGGCGGGTACGAACGGCAACACGGCCCAGGCGCCGACAGCCATGCCGACCGCCCCTGACGCACGGGAGGCGCCCTCAATCAGCGCACTGGCCAGTTCGTCTGGCGACAGGCCGGGGAACTGGGCGCGCAGTGTGGCGCGGTCCCTGACCGGCAGCCGCGGTGCCATGGCGAGGACCTGAGCGCTGAGCCAGCGGCCGCCAGCTGAGACGCCACGCCCTGTGGCGTGAGCACCGCGCCGGGCGGCCGCGCCGAGTGCGACCTTCAGCCGCCTGATCCGCTGGGCGTCGCCGGCGGCGGCCGTCCGTCTGGCCCGCAGCCGCCTGACCAGGCCACGCACCCCGAGGCGGGGCACGGCAGCAGGCTTTTGTTCGTCGCGGTCCGCCAGCTCTACCGCCTCAGAGACTGCCTTGAGCGCAGCCTGGGTGACCTCGTCTGGCTCGTTTCCCATCGCGTCCATATACCGGAGTATCACGTGCCGGGGCTAAGAAGCGAATTGCTGAGCCGCCGACGGGTAGTCGAACATCTCCGCCTTGCTGAACCAGACGCCGATCTCGTGCTCGGCCTCTTCGGCATTGCCCGACGCATGCACGAGGTTTGCGACCGGCAGCCCCTTGGCGTTGGCGTAGGCCTTGCTCACGTGCGCGAAATCACCCCGGATGGTGCCAGGAGGTGCCTGGTCCGGGTAGGTCGGGCCGACGAGCTTCCGCACGCACGGCACGGCGCCGACGCCCTCGAGCACCATCGCGACGACCGGGCCCGATTGCATGAACCGCGCCATCGAACTGTAGACCTCGGCCCCGAACCGCTCTTCCAGGTCGAAGTAGTGCCGGCTGGTCAGCTCGGCGTCCATCCACACCATTTTGGCGGCTATGACCTTCAGCAGCGCGTCCTCGAACCTGGCCATGATCCGGCCGGTCAGCCCGCGCGCCACCGCGTCCGGCTTGAGCAGGACAAGTGTCCGCTGGATGGCGCTGTCGTCGGTCATGTCGATCCTTCCGCTGGTGTCGCCGGAAAGCTTAGCGGCGCCCGTGCGATGGCAAGACCGGCGGGCATCTCGCCAGCGGTACGGCCGGAGGGGAGGGCCAGGTGCGGAAACTCAGGCGCACCGGCGGACGTTGTGTCCTAACGAACGCAGGTTCGTGGACGAGGTGAGAGCCTATGGGGATTGCACCGCTGGGCTCAGCGCGCGGGATGTGGTGAAGGCCCAGATAGAGTACGCGCCTTTGGGGCTGGCCGTGCGTTCCGTCGTGCCCGTCGGATGAAGCCAGCAGTTCCGCAACCGTCGAGGAGGATTCGCGTGGCCCGACCGGCAGCGCTGGCCCGTCAGCTGAGGCCCCGGAGGAGCCCGACGCTCACGCGCTGGATGGACAGGCGGACTGCCCGCGTAGTCCTGCGTGTGATCACGGCGGCCCTGGCGGTATTCGTGCTGCTCACTGGCTGGTCGATCGGCCACGCGCTGACCCTTGCCGGCGGCGGCACCTTCTCCGAGCGGATGGCCGAGTGGGCGCGCAGTCATGGTCTCAACGCCGCGGTCACCTTCGGCGAATGGCTGACGTACCGGTCGCCGAAGAAGGGCGGCAACCCGAACATCTCGTTCGACAAGCTCGGCGGCCGGGCGGTGCACAAAAAGAAGCACTATCACGGCTTCGTGCCGATCATCCCGCACGACATTGGCTCCCCGGCGGGCCGGCCGCTGCCCGGCGAGGGCGTATGGCGCCTCGCCGTCAGCGTCAAGGGCCATCCGGCGGTCTTCAAGACCTACGTTCGGCAGAGCAAGACGTACTCCTCGTACTACGCGGGCCTCGTGTCGATGGACCAGCGGCTGCTGAAGTTCTCGCTCCGGCCGGGAACCGAGGACCCCGGGTACGGGCACTGGGGCGCTCCGATGACCATCCCGCCGGGCCAGCGGCTCGGGCTGGTCGCTACGTTCAACAGCGGCTTCCGGATTGCCTCCTCGGGCGGTGGCTTTTACCTGCACGGGCATTATGTCGGCCAGCTCGTTACGGGTGCCGCTTCCGAGGTGTACCTCAAGAACGGCAAGCTCCTCATCGGCAGGTGGGGGCGGGGTCTGCTGCGGATGGGACCCGACATCGCCGCGGTGCGCCAGAACCTCAAGCCGATCGTGATCAATGGCAATGTTCCGAGGTCGGTCGACCAGAACGTGCTATCGAGCTGGGGAGCCACGCTCGGTGGCGGCTACAACGTCTGGCGGTCGGGGGTCGGCATCACCAGCGACAACCGGATCATCTTCGTGTACGGCCCCGCGCTTGATGTGCGGACGCTGGCCGACCTGCTCAAGCGGGCCGGGTGCATGACGGCCATGGAACTCGATATCAATCCGGACTGGATGTCGTTCATGTACTATCTGGCGAAAAGTCATCCAGTGAATCCCACGCCGGTTAATCTACTGAGGAGCCAGGTCCAGCCCCCGGACCGGTACTACTCCACCTCGAATCGAGACTTCACGGCGGTCTTCTCCCGATGACTGTTCCAACGCCAGCGGCAAGGGTAACCGAGCCGCAGCCCGGGGCACCCGCACGCCTGTCCGGGCCGCTGGGGCAGCGGCTCAGGGCCGCCGCGGCTAGCACCCGGCCGCGGCAATGGCCGAAGAACCTGCTTGTCTTCGCGGCACCGCTGGCTGGTGCCACGTTCGGCCGCCCCGATGGCTTTTGGTACGCATTGGTGGCTGCCGGTGCCTTCATCGCCGGATCCTCGGCGGTCTATCTGGTCAATGACATCGTCGACGCGGAGCGTGACCGCGCGCACCCGTACAAGCGGCTCAGGCCAGTGGCGTCAGGTCAGCTGCCGGCGTCGAACGCGGTCGTGCTGGCTGTCGTCCTGGTCATCATCGCGCTTGGCTCTGGGCTTCTGATCGGCGAGCCGACGCTCGTGGCGGTGGTCGCGGCTTACCTCGTGATCTCGTTGCTGTACTCGGCCGGGCTAAAGCACCTCCCGGTGGTCGAGCTGGCGTGCGTGGCATCTGGATTCGTACTCAGGGTCGTTGGCGGGGCAGCCGCGACTCACGTCCCGCCGTCAGGCTGGTTCCTGCTCGTCTGCAGCCTGGGCGCGCTCATGGTGGCGATCGCCAAGCGCTATACCGAGCTCCTGGTGCTGGGTGGTGACGCGGCAAAGCACAGGCCAGCCATGCGGGGTTATTCGGCCCCGGTGCTCAGGCTCGCGCAGCGTGCGACCTCGGTCATCATGGTGGTCTCCTATGTCCTGTGGGCGGCCGCCGGGCCCGGGGCAGAGATGAGATCATTTCACCTGATGAGCTCGATAGCGCTGGTTGCCGCGCTCGCAAGGTTCGACCGCCTGACGGCCCGGGCGACCAGCAAGCCCGTCGAGGACCTGATCGCGCGCGACCCGATAATGGTGATCTGCGAGACCATCTGGCTGATGCTGTTCATAGCTGGGCTGTAGCAGATGCTCGACAATCTTGGCAGGCCCGGGCGGGTGCTGCTGCTCGGCGGCACCAGCGAAATCGGCCTGGCTATCCTGGCCGCGCTCCGCGCGCCGGCCGACACCGAGGTGCTCCTGGCCGGCCGGGATGAGCAGCGGATGGCAGCTGCGGGCAAGGAACTGCCATTCCGCACCACGACGCTCGCATTCGATGCGCTCAATCCGGGCGGCCACCAGGCGGCCATTTCCCGGGCTTTCGCTGGCGGTCCAGTTGACCTGGCGATCGCAGCGACCGGAGTGCTGACCGCCCAGGAAAGAGTTGACCGCGACCCGGCGCTCGGGGCCGAGATGATCGACGTAAACTTCACCAGCCACGTCACGGCGCTGCTCGACGTGGCGAGCCGGATGCGTTCGCAGCGCTACGGGACCATCGTGGTGCTGTCGTCGGTAGCGGCGATCCGTCCGAGGAAGGCGAACTACGTCTATGGTGCGGCCAAGGCCGGCCTGGACGCCTTTGCTCGTGGCCTGACCGATGCCTTGGCCGGCACCGGTGTGAGGGTGCTGCTGGTGCGGCCGGGCTTCGTGACCGGCCGGATGACCGCAGGCCTGCCTGCGGCGCCGATGTCATCCACACCCGCAGAGGTCGGCGTCGCCGTGGCTGCTGCGCTCGACGGCAAGGCGTCGCTGGTGTGGGCCCCGCGCCGCCTAGCCGCCGCGGCCATGATTATCCGGCTGGTGCCCAGGCCGCTATGGCGTCGAATGCGCCGGTAACGGCCTGTCTGATTCTGTTGAGTCTGTGTTGTTACCTGCCTATTGGACAGCGAATCGTCGTACTGTTGGGGTGCCGAGTACGACTAGCAGCGATGCGGCTGCCACACGTTCATCAATCAGGCGGTCATGAGCAATCAGAGTGCTGGGCGGCGGGCTGGCTCAGGATCCTTGCCCGCCGTCAGCTGGCCAGTCTGGTCCGGATCAGCACCTGCAATCACCGATTTCTTCAGCCCCCGCCCGGAAACCGGCTACGGCCTTGACGCTGGCCTTGGCGACATCGTGCAGCGATCACCGGGCGAGCAGCAGGCCCTGACTGTCCTGGTCGGGCCGAGCGGGTACGGCAAGACGCACCTGGCAGCCGCGATGCTGCGCGCGGCATCGCGGCTGGGCAGAACCGATCTGCAGGTGTGGGTGAACGCGTCGAGCCCGTCCGCCGTCGTCATGGGCTACGCCAGGGCCGCGGAGGATGTCGGCCTCACCGATCGCGGCGCGCTGCCTGATGCCGCGGCAGCGCGCTTCCTTGATTGGCTGGCCCGCACCGAGAAGCGGTGGCTGGTCGTGCTCGACAACGTCACGGACTCCGGCGGGCTGCGCGGGCTCTGGCCGGCCGGCATCAGCGGTCAGACCATCGTCACCTGCCATCCGTCGGCAGACATGTCCGAGGTCACCGAGCTCGCGCCAAGGATCTGCCGGATCGGGGAGTTCAGCCCGCGCGAAGCCCTCGGCTACCTGACCGCGCGGCTCTACGACGAGGCAGGCAAGCGGGCAGAGGCGGTCGACCTCGCCGCGGATCTCGGGTATATGCCGCTGGCGCTGGCACTGGCGACGACCACGATCGCCAGCACCGCGCTCGACTGCCGCCAGTACCGAATCAGGTTCGCAAGCCGCAGGCAGGAGCTGCTCGGGAGAGCGGCGGGCGGTCAGGTGTCCCCAGCAGAGGTGACCTGGTCGCTCGCTGTCGACCGGGCCGACCAGTATCCGCCGGCCGGCCTGGCCAGGCCGCTGCTCGCCCTCGCCGGGCTGCTCGACCCGGCGGGTGTGCCGGTTCAGGTCACGGCCAGCCGGGCGAGCTGCGATTACCTGTCGCGGCATGGCCGCGGCATGCCGGTCGAGGCAAAAGAGGTCATCGCCGCCCTCGGCAATCTATCGCGATCTGGACTAGTCATGATCGACCGGACGGCCAGTGCCGGGATGATCGCTGTCCACCCGGTCGTCCAGGAGACGGTGCGTCGGCTGGTGCCGCCAAGCGTGCTCGATGATGCCGCCCGGTCCGCCGCCGATGCGCTCTGTGAAGTCTGGCCGCAGCTAGAGGCTGATCCCTTGCTGGATCAGGCGTTGCGCGGCTGCGCTGGCTGGCTCGGCGGGATCGCCGGCGATCTGCTGTGGCTCCCGGAGCCGCATCCGGTGCTGATCAAGGCAGGGCGAAGCCTGAATGACGCGGGATTGGCGGGAGCCGCCGTCGCGTACTGGAAGTCCATGCTCGCGGCGAGCAGCCGGGCGCTTGGTCCCGAGCACCCGAGGACGCTGGAGATCCGCGACCTGCTGGCAGACGCCTGCGAGACGGCCGGGCGGCTTGACGAGGCCAGGGAGCTGACCTTGATGAGCCTGGCCGAGCGTGAACAGCTGCAGGGTCCCGAGCACCCGGATACCCTCACCACTCGCGCCGCCCTGGCCAGCATCTACCGGGCGACCGGCATGTTCGACGCCGCGATCGAGACCTACGCACGGGCTGTCGCTGACCGCGAATGGGTACTTGGGCGCGATCACTCGGATACGCTCAGCGCCCGTAGCCAGCTCGCCAGCACCTACCTGATGGCCGGCCAGGCCGATCAGGCGATCGCCTTGTACCAGCGCAACCTCGCCGACTGGGAGCAGGCGCTCGGGCCTGAGCACCATGACGTGCTTACCGAATACATGAACCTCGGCCGGGCCTTCCAGGTGGCCGGCCGGACGGACGAAGCGATCGCTATTTTCAGCCGGGTCAGGAAGATCAGGGAGAGCAGCCTCGGCCAGGATCATCCGGATGCCGTCATCGCCGCCGGGCAGCTCGCGTACGCGTACAAGACAGCGGGCCGTCTCAAAGAGGCGATCTCGCTGTATCGCCAAGTGCTAGCGAGCCGCGAGGCGGTGCTCGGCACCGACCATCCCGACACGCTCACGGCGCTCGGCAACCTGGCGTCCAGCTATCACTCCGCGCACCGGATGAAGGATGCCATACCGCTGTACGCCCGCCTGGTCGCCGACCGAGAGCGGGTCCAGGGTCCAGATCACCGCGACACCCTTACCGCTCGGGCGAACCTTGCGGGCGCCTACCACTCGGCCGGCCGGCTGGCCGACGCGCTGCCGGTCTATGAGCATGTCGTCGCGGACTTCGAGCGGGTGCTGGGATCCGACCACCCGGACACGCTCACGTCACGCGGAAATCTCGCGCATGCCTACTACATGGCGCGTCGGCTAAGCGACGCGATCAGGATGTTCGAGCGAACGATCGCCGATTCCGAGCGGGCACTGGGTCCTGATCACCCTCTTACCAAGACAATAAGCGACAATCTCCGTACAATTTCGCGATTACCGACAGCCGAGCGCGCAGGTGAGGGCCGCGAGGCCAGTTCAGAATGCGCAGGCAACGCGGCATAAGCGCAGGTCGGCTAGCACTTCCCGCCACATTGCCGCGCCGGTTTAGGCAAACTCTTTACCGAGCCATTGGCTTTTTATTAATGCGTTTGCAGCATTGGCGCTTCCGCCAACGGGCATGATCATTTTCGGCCAGACCGGGGCGCCCAACCGGCGCCCCGAGCCGCGCCGTGATCCCTTCAGGCAAGGAGGCGTTCGCTGTGAGCACCACAGGCTCGACCCTTACCCGAACACAGCAGGCTCCGGTTGGAGCCCAGCAGTTTCACATCGCGATGGTGGCACCGCCCTACTTCAATGTTCCGCCGACCGCATACGGGGGGATCGAGATCGTCGTCGCCGATCTGGTCGACGCGCTGGTCGCGCGGGGTCACAAGGTGACGCTTATCGGGGCAGGTAATCACGGGACCAGGGCGCAGCGATTCTACCCCACCTGCGACATCGGCCCAGCGGACCAGCTGGGCGAGGCGATGCCTGAGATCATTCACACTGCCAGGGTCGCGTCCATCCTCGAGGCGCTGGACGTGGACGTGATCCACGACCACACGATGGCAGGTCCTCTCATGGCGCGGGGACGGCTCACCCCGACCGTCGTGACGGCGCATGGCCCCGTCAATGGCGATTTCCGCGAGCTGTACCGCTCGCTCGGCGATACCGTGCAGCTCGTGGCGATCTCCGCGGCCCAGCGATCGAGCGCGCCTGATCTTGCCTGGTCAGGCACGGTGCACAACGCGGTCCGCTCGGACACGTTCCCGTTCCGCGCGGAGAAGGACGACTATGTGGTGTTCCTCGGCCGGTTCCACCCGGAGAAGGCGCCGCACCTCGCTATCGATGCCGCCCGAGCGGCCGGGCTGCCCATCGTGCTGGCGGGCAAGTGCTCTGAGCCGGTCGAGCGCGCCTACTTCTCGCGCGAGATCGAGCCGCGGATCGGCCGGGACGTGACGATCTACGGGATCGCAGATGCCGTGGCCAAGCGGCGACTGCTCTCCCGCGCGGCCTGCCTGGTCTTCCCGATCTGCTGGGAAGAGCCGTTCGGGCTGGTCGTGATCGAGGCGATGGCGTGTGGTACGCCGGTCGTCGCGCTCCGCCGGGGCTCGGTGCCCGAGCTGATCGTGCCTGGCCAGACCGGCATCGTCGTCGACGATCCCGACGATCTGCCCGAGGGCATCTTGCAGGCACGGGAGCTGGAGCCCGCCGTCTGCCGCAAGCACGTCGAGGCCGGCTTCACCGTTGAGGTGATGGCAGAGGGCTACGAGGATGTGTACCGGCGCGCCCTGTCCATGGCGCCTGAGCCGTGGCTGACCGGCTTGGACCAGGCTCCCATCATCAGCTAGGGCCGTCCTCCGCCAGGATCGGTTCCCGGCGAAGGCAGCGGCGGCGCTAGCCTTTAGCGCGTGGCTGCCCGCGGTACCCGAGCGACCCGAGAACTCACCAGGCTGGGGATAGCCCACTCAGTACACGCCTACGATCATCAGGACCTAATTGGCCCGCGCCGCGGTTCGTACGGCGTCGACGCCGCCGCCGCACTGGGCCTGCCGCCCCGGCAGGTATTCAAGACGCTGATCGCCGCGGTGGACGGTCGCATGACGGTCGCAATCGTGCCGGTGGTCGGCCAGCTGAATCTCAAGGCGCTGGCCCAGGCCGTCGGCGGCAAGCGAGCCGAGATGGCGGAGGCGGCAGCGGCCGAGCGCGCAACTGGCTATGTCACAGGCGGGATCTCCCCAATCGGGCAGCGCAAGAGGCTGCCTGTGGTCATCGACTCAACGGCTCTGGACTGGCCCGCCGTCTACTGCAGTGCCGGGCAGCGCGGGCTGCAGCTACGGCTGGCGCCCGCCGACCTGGTCCGCGTGACCAATGCGGTCGTGGCTCCCATCGCCAGGAGCAACGCAAGCTCGGGGGGCCACGGGGAGGCCGGGGCTAGCCTCGATCTTGACCGGTAGGCGCCGGCTGATGGCCAGCGCCAGCATGCCGCCGGCGGCGGTGATGGCGAACGCGACCGCCAGCCCTGCCGCCAGGGACCAGCCGAACCGCACCGCCGCGCTTATGGCGGCCCCGCCGATGCCGATTCCGAGCGCACTTCCGAGCACATCGGCCAGGTTCAGCGACGCCGACGCCCAGCCTTCCCGGCCAGATGGAGCCTCAGCGAGCATCATCAGCGTAATCGGCGAGTAGGACAGGCCCATCCCGAGGCCGGCAACTGTCCACGCGATGATCCCCGCGGCGACCGGCACATCACTGCGCAGGATGGTGCTGAGCCCGGCGATTCCCGCCAGGATTATCACCAGCCCTATCCTGACCAGCCGCCTGCCTTGCCACCTGGCGTTCAGCCGGGCCTGGATCCAGGAACCTGCTGCCCATGCCAGCGTAGAGCCGGTCACCGCGAGGCCAGCCAGCACGGGAGTCCGGTGCCGCAGGATCGTGATCGTGAGCGTGACGAATGCGTCGGCACCGAAGAAGCAGAAGGTCAGCAGCGCGCGGCTGAGCGTCGTGGCCGGCAAGCCGTACCTGGCCGACAACGTTCCTGCGGGCATCAGTCGGCGGAAAACGGGGATGCCGAGCGCGCAGCCGGCAGCGAAAAGCGCGCATCCCCAGGCGACGCTCAGCGGATCAGGGACGCCTCCGGCGCCGGACGCTTCCGCGCCGCCCGGAGTCTGACCGGTCGCCGACCCGACTGCCAGCGTCAATCCGGTGAGCACGAGACCGGCGGCGACTGCCACGCCGACCCCGTCGATCAGCCGGTGCTCGGCGCCATCGGTCCTCGCCGCCGGCCATCCCGGCCGCCTGACCTCGGCTGGCGCGCGGCCCAGCCGCCTGAGGGCGGGAATGGCGACCGGACCCGTCAGCGCGACGAACGGCAGCAGGCCGAGGAAAACCCACCGCCAGCCGAAGATCCTCGCCACCTCGGCGCTAACGGCGGGCCCGGCAAGGCCTGGCGCCACCCAGGCCGTCGAGAGAACGGCCATCATCCGCGCCCTGAGGTGATCAGGCAGGCTGCGGCTGATCGCCACGTAGGCAACCGCCGGGATTGCGCCGGCGCCCAGCCCTTGCAGCGCCCGGCCGGCGATGAGGACAGGCATCGACGGGGCCAGCCCCGCGATGGTCAGCCCGATGCTGAAAACGGCGATCCCGGCGACGTAGGGCGCGGTAGGCCCGCTCCGGTCGGCCGCCCGGCCGGCCGCCACGATGCCGACCATCGTCCCGAGCAGGAAAGCGCTGAATACGAAGCCGTACAGGCCGAGCCCGTTCAGGTCCCTCGCGACCAGCGGCATCACCGTGACGACCGCGAGGGCCTCGGCCGCGACGAAGGTAATCGTCGCCGCCAGGCCCACCGTCAGCGCCCGCCGTTCCGCCGCCCAGAGTCCGTCCGCCATCGCCCCGACCTTCGTGCCCAGACTGTCGCCCCCGCAGCATAAAAGCTCAGGCGCGCTTGAAGTCAAAGCCCTATCGGCTCGTCGCGACGCGCTGACCGACGCCAGGAATTGGAACTGGTCCGGACCGCGGCCCGCGGCCAGGCACCCCGGCCAAACGTCAGACGCTCTTGACTGGTATGGACCTGGACAGCGTCCGGCCCTTCGCGTCGCGGGCTTCGACTGCGAAATACGGGCCGCCCGCGACCGGGATCACGGTCTCGAATCCCTTCTTGGGCGCCGACCGCGTCGTCGTCCACGAGGACTGCGTCCGGCCGGCGAGCACGTTCCAGGAGGCGACCTCGGTGGCGCCGTTCCAGCTCACATAGACCATGGCGCCGCCTGACACGCGCTTTGCGGCAACGGCAGGCAGTTCGGTGGGATGGCCCTCCCAATCGCCGATGAACGCGCGGTAGGTCGGGTCTCCCTTGAGCAGTTTCCCGTCGAGCACCAGCCTGCCTTCGGCGTCGAACTCGGAGAAATACGGGTTGGTGCCCCACCCGACGAACATTCCTCCGCCGGGAAGCATCTGAGCGTTGCCCATCGCCTTGGAGAGAATGAGCTCTCCGGGGTGGATGAACTCCTTGCGCAGCGTTACGAGCATCTTGTCGTAGTCGACGTTCAGGATCAGAGCCCGCGACTGCTTCTCGTTCTTAGGCAGCACACCGTCGTACCCGTCGTCGAAGACGGTCAGGGTGGTGGGGGTGCGCAGCCGCGTGTCGTGCTGCCAGTAGAACTCGCTCCCCGGTCCCATCGTGAAGTCCGACTTCTTGCCGTTCAGCCGCCAGACGATGTCGCCGGTTTTCCTGCTGACCTTGTACATGCACCAGGTGTTGCGAGCGCCGATCAGCAGGTCGCCATCCCCGGCCTCGGCGATCGTGTTGATATGGAAGTAGTCGTATGGGAACGTCTTGGACCCGTGGCCGCCCTGGACCGGCAGGTACGTCTCGTCGAAGCC
>Ga0070706_100005013_pt1 | contig 12660 bp, 11 predicted proteins | sample KBSK5501metaG_FD_65476 | JGI IMG/M metagenome (GOLD analysis project Ga0070706, IMG submission 65476) | Corn, switchgrass and miscanthus rhizosphere microbial communities from Kellogg Biological Station, Michigan, USA - KBS K5-50-1 metaG | ecosystem: Host-associated > Plants > Roots >...
ACGCCGAGAGCGATAGACTTGCCATAGTCTAAAACCTGAATTCTTTCACAGACGCCCATCACCACTTTCATGTTGTGTTCGACGAGCAGAATTGTCAGCGAGAAGCGGTCTCTTATCCTTTGAATCAATCCCATCAAGTCTTCTTGTTCGGAAGGATTCATACCTGCCGCCGGCTCGTCGAGTAACAAAAGCTGGGGGCGCGTCGCCAGCGCGCGAACGATCTCCAGTCGCCGCTGACTGCCGTAGGGCAAGCTTGTTCCGCCTTCGTCTTTCACCCGCGCCAAATCAAATATCTCGAGCAGCTCCAAAGCAAACTCGCGGTGCTCACGTTCATCACGCTCGAATCGAGGCAGACGGAAGACCGCGTCGACCAATCCCTGTTGTGCGTGCCGGTGACAGGCAGTCATAACGTTTTCCAAAACAGACATGCTGGGAAACAGCCGAATGTTCTGGAAGGTGCGCGATACGCCGCGCCGCGAAATCTCATATGACCGCAACCCGTCAATTCGTTTCCCCTGAAAATAGATTTCGCCGGACGTTGGTTTATAAACTCCCGTCAGGAGATTGAACACAGTTGTCTTGCCGGCGCCGTTTGGGCCGATGAGACCGTAGATCTGGCCGCGCTCCACGCTCATGTCCAGTGTGTTTACCGCGACCAGGCCGCCAAACTGAATGGTGCACTTGACCGTTCTTAACGGCGGGTCTTCGGAGATGGGACGGCCCTGGTGCCGCCCGATGACGCGCGCGGCTTCACTAATGACCGAGTCTTCCTTGGTAGCCTTCACGGCATCTTGTTCCGGCGTGCCGCTCATCTGTTTTCCTTGTCCTTCTGGCTGTCGCCGATGCTGGGCGTTCCTTGTTCAGCTATTGAGACTCCGCCTGTGCCGCCCACAACTTGTGCTCCCTCGGGTCGTTTTCGCGAGCGCTTCAGCCAGGAAAGACTAAATTCGCGCGTGCCCAGAATACCTTGCGGGCGCGTGAGAATGATCACGATTAAGAGTGCGGAGTAAACAACCAATCGATAGCGTGACAAGTCACCGGGCATTTGTCGCAGCAGCTCCGGCATTATCGTGATGACGATAGCGCCGAGAACTGCTCCAGTCAGCGAGCCCATGCCGCCAAGCACGATCATGATGATGATTTCAAATGACCGGATAAACTGAAAATCGTTCGTACTCAAGAACGAACGGTAGTGGCCGAACAGTACTCCCGCTGTTCCAGCCAGAGCAGAGCTGATTACGAAGGCGAGAACTTTGTAGCGGGTGGTGTTAATGCCCATGGCTTCAGCTGCCAGCTCGTCTTCGCGGATCGAAACAAGAGCGCGGCCGATGTCTGAGTGAACAATATTGTGAACGATGACGATCGAAATAATCGCCAAACCGCCGACCCAGATGAAGTTGCTATAACCCGGCACTGAAAAGCCGGTGGCGCCACCAACTTTATCGATGTTCAAAATCACGATGCGAATAATTTCTGCAAAGCCAAGGGTGACGATTGCCAGGTAGTCGCCGCGCAGGCGAAGAGAGGGAATGCCAACCAGCAAACCTGCAAAAGCCGCGACCAGGGATCCAAACGCGATCGCAATTACGAAGATCAGCGCATGGGCCACTGTGAACCCGACGGTTGCGGCCAGATCGCGTTCCCAAAACTGCGCGTGATACACAACCAGATAGGCCGAAGAATACGCGCCAATGGCCATGAAGCCCGCGTGACCTATAGAGAACTGTCCGGTGAAGCCGGTGATCAAATTCAAGGAGACGGCGAGAATTATGTTGATGGTGAGAGTCATCAAGACGTCGGTGGGATAGGCGCCAAACCCGAAACCAAAAAGGCCCTCCTTGCTCATGAGTGCGTTCACGAGATAGAGGGCTATGATGATGGCAATGGTCGATAGGACTCTCTTAGGCGTTGGCATCCTGTTAGCTCGTCACCTTATCGAAAAGCCTTTACACTTTGTAGGACTAAACTTTTTCCTGAACAGTAGATCCCAGCAGACCTGACGGTCTTACCAGCAACACCAGGATTAGAATTGCGAATGCGACCGCATCGCGAAACGTCGAGGGGATGCCTACGTTTTGGCCATAGCCGACAACAAAAGTCTCGGCAATGCCGATGAGCAGTCCGCCCAGAACGGCGCCCGGAATGTTACCGATGCCGCCGAGCACGGCGGCGACGAAAGCTTTCAGGCCGGTCAGAATTCCCATCAACGGATCAATCTGCGGATTGTACTGAGCCGTCAACACCCCGCCAGCCGCAGCCAATGCTGAACCCAAAGCGAAAGTGAACGAGATAATAAAATCGGTGTTGATACCCATTAACTTTGCGGAGTTGAGATTGAAGGAAACGGCGCGCATCGCCGTACCGACTTTGGTCTTGAAAATAACCCACTGCAGCAGAAGCATCAGTGCTACAGAAACCGCAAAGATGAGAATCTGGGATTTTGAAATGGCCGCGTTGCCAAACAGCGTATAGCTCTGCTCACTGAGAAGCTGGGGAAAAGCACGCGGCGCGGCGCCAAGCCTGGCCACAAAGAGATTTTCGATAAGCAGCGAAACACCGATGGCAGCAATCAAGGTGGTCATGCGCGCATATTTTCTAAGCGGACGATACGCAAAGCGCTCGATCGCCATTCCCACCAGCGCCGCCGCAATCATCGATGCGACCAGCACAACGCTGAGGCCCAGCAGCGAGGGCCCGGTCGCAAAACCAAGTTGGAACGACAAAAAGTAACCCACGAACGCGCCTACCATGTAGATGTCGCCGTGGGCAAAGTTGATCAGGCGGAGAATGCCATAGACCATTGTGTAGCCCAGGGCAATAAGCGCATAGATCGCGCCGATCGTCAGGCCGTTAATCAGTTGCTGAACGAAGGTGTCCATCTAATGATTTCGCCGGCGCTATTTGGGAGACGCTGCGGCCGCTGGAGACGACGCTGCCGGGGAAGTCGCCGGAGCGGCAGGAGCTGCCGGCGCGGTCATGCCTTCAGGATAGATTGTTTCCTGGTAGATGTATTTTTTGTCCTGAAGTTTGAGAACGACCGCGGGCTTGACGGCATTTCGCTCCGCGTCGAGAGAGATTGTTCCGGTAACGCCTTTGAAGTCTTTGGTGGCGTTGATGGCATCTTTGAGTTGTGGTCCTTCGGTAGTGCCGGCGCGCTTGATGGCATCGGCCAGGACTTTCATCGCGTCGTAACCGAGCGCGGCGAGCGCGTCAGGCACGTTGCCGTTGCGGGCTTTGTAGTCAGTCACAAACTTCTGGATTGCCGGTGAAGGATCGTCGACTGAGTAATGGTTGGAAATGAAATCGCCATTTAGAGAGTCGCCGCCCAAATCCCAGAGCTGGGTTGAATCCCAGCCATCGCCGCCCAGCAGAGGAACATTGATGCCCAGTTGCTTTGCTTGTTTGGCGATGACACCAACTTCGCCGTAGTAACCCGGGACATAGATCACATCGGGATTCTTCGAGCGAATGGCGGTGAGCTGTCCCTTGTAATCGCGATCGCCCTGCGTGTAAGACTGCTTATCGATGATGTCTCCGCCCAATTTCTTAAAGCTGGATTCGAAAAATTCCGTCAGCCCGCGACTGTAAGGCGAATTGAAGTCGAGCATGATTGCCGCTTTCTTTGCCTTCAGGGTGTTGGCCGCAAACTTGGCCATGACGGCGCCCTGGAACGGATCGATAAAGCAGACTCGCGAGATGTAATCACCGACTTGAGTCACCGCCGGGTTCGTTGATGACGGCGAAATCATCGGGACCTTGGCAGCCTGAGCTTTGGGCGCCGCAGCCAGCGTGTTTCCGGAGGCCACTTCACCGAGCAGCGCTACGACGCGATCCTGATTGATAAGTTTTGTTACAACTGTCGCTGCTTTCTCCGGTCGCCCTTCGTCGTCTTCGGAAAGAATTGTAATTTGCCGGCCGTTGATTCCGCCTGCTTTGTTAATCTCGGCCGCGGCCATCTCCACGCCCGCCTTGGTTGATTGGCCAAAGTTTGACGTGCGCCCCGTAAGGTCCCCGTAATAGCCAATGATGATAGGGCCCGTTTGGCCGCCGGCACCTGGCCCACCCTTGCGCTCACAAGCAAAGGCAAAAAGGAGAGATGCAATCAGTAGGAGCGAAAGCAGAAGTCTTTTCATAGTTTCCTCACAGACGAAAATTGTTTCAGTAGTCGACGGGGGGCGGAAAGTTTGCGTTACCGGACGTCCGCATTGATCGGGCGATAGATTTACTGTTAGTTCAGAATCGAGGGTGAATAATAGCTTCGAGACGGTTACTGACGCAAACAAGAACCGGAAAGGGGAAGAGGGAAAAGGGGGAAGAGGGGAAGGGGGGAAAGGGGAAATGGTATGAGGTCAGACTTGAACCGGGTTATTCGTTCGCCTTTTCCCTATTCCCGTGTTCCCCCTTTTCCCTCTTCCCCTTTCGCCCTTTGCTAATCTAGACTGCGGCGCATGACCGAGCCCAAACCAGAGCTGGCGCCCACCTTGGGCGACATGAGCAAAGAGGACTTCCGCCGCTTTGGCCATGAGCTGGTGGACTGGGTCGCGGAATACTTGGAGCACGTTGAAGACTTACCGGTGTTGGCGCAGATCGAGCCCGGCGACTTGAAGGCACAACTACCGGTCGCGCCACCAGAGCAAGGCGAGGCGATGGAGCAGATCATTGCCGACGTGGATCGGTTGATCGTGCCCGCACTTACCCATTGGAGCCATCCCTCATTCTTCGCTTACTTCGCCACTTCAACCTCGGCGCCGGGAATCTTTGGCGAACTCTTGAGCGCCGCCTTTGATAACAAGGCAATGCTGTGGCGGACGTCGCCGGCCTCGACGGAGTTGGAGGAAGTCACGCTCGATTGGCTGCGTCAGATGATGGGCCTCGACCCGGGCATGACTGGAATCATCTACGATACGGCTTCAGTTTCCAGCATGCATGCGATCGCTGCCGCGCGCGAGGGCGTCGAGTTGCGCATTCGCGAAGAAGGAATGAGCGGACGCAAAGATTTGCCACTGCTCCGTGTTTACGTTTCCGAACAAGCGCATTCATCAATCGAGAAGGCCGTGATAACCCTCGGCCTGGGCCAGCGTGGGTTGCGTAAGGTTCCCACTGACAATGAATTTCGCATGGATGCCGGCGCACTCGCCGCGGCGATTGAGGAAGACAAGGCCAATGGCATTGTGCCGTTCTGTGTGGTTGCTACCGTGGGTACCACGTCAACTTCAAGCATCGATCCGGTTGCAGAGATAGTTCCCATCGGCGAGAAGCATGCGATGTGGTTGCACGTTGATGCAGCCTATGCGGGCTCGGCGGCGGTCGTACCGGAGTTACGGCATATTCTCAAAGGCTGCGAGCGCGCGGATTCGCTGGCGGTTAATCCGCATAAGTGGTTGTTCACGCCATTTGATCTTTCGGTGCTGTACTGCCGGCATCTGGATCTATTACGTCGCGCCTTTTCGCTCGTCCCTGAATATCTACGCACGCCCGAGCAGGAACAGGTGCGCAGCGGATCAGACTATGGCGTCCAATTGGGTCGCCGCTTTCGCGCGTTGAAGTTGTGGATGGTCATTCGTTACTTTGGTCGTGAAGGCCTGGCTGCTCGCATACGCGAACACTGTCGACTGGCAAAGCTATTTGCCTCGTGGGTCGAAGCTGCTCCAAATTGGGAGTTGATGGCGCCCTCGCCGTTGGCGCTGGTATGTTTTCGTGCTTGTCCGCGGATGGAGGGAGTAGACGACGAGACGCGCAACCGGCGGCTCGATGTTCTAAACGAAGCCATCATGCACGGAGTGACTGCGACAGGGAAAGCGCTCCTTTCGCATACGAAGCTGAACGACAAGCTCACGCTCAGGCTATCCATCGGCAACATTCGCACAACTGAAAAACAAGTGCGCCAGGTTTGGGAATTACTGAATGAGCAATTAGAGTTACTGGGCCATAACTCGTAGTCGCAAACTTTTCCAGGAGGACACATGAAATCATCGCGCCGATTCGTTCCGCTAATCGCTCTCCTTCTGCTGTGCGGTTTTTCTGCCTCCGGGCAGGACGCGAAACAATTCAATAAAGATGGCTTGACCTTCTCGTATCCTGCGAGCTGGACCTTCAATGACACCAGCAACCCCGACGCGCAGAAACTGGCCTTTGGCCGAGCCGACAGCGAGGCGCAGGTTACTGTTTTTGTATTTCGCACTCTGGTGACAACACCGGAAAGAGTAGCTGAAGCGAAGAAGGTGCTGGTTGACAAGTATGTAGCCTCGACAAAAAAACAATTCGAAGAAGTAGATCCTCACACGCAGAGTTCGCCTGCGACTTCGACGATAGGCACGGCGGCTTCGGAGGGCGTCAAGATCCGCGCTTCGCTGGATGGAGTGCCGGGGTCGGCTGAAATTCAGTGGGCCGTACTCGGGCAGCGCCTCGTAGTCTTAACTTTCCTGGGCCCGGACAAAGCGTTGACAAGGGCGCAGCCTGCCTGGGATCTGATTCGCACAACTATCATGGTTCAGGAGCCGCAGCCTAAGACGCCGCAACCGGCGGCCAGTCCGAAGCCGTAAGATTTTTGGAATGCGGTGACCTGTCACCGCTTTGTTCCTGGGCGGCTTGACGCCCAGGTCTCAGAGTAGCTTTCGTCGAACAGTGGCCGCGACAAGTCGCGGCCGACCAAAGCGGTGACAGGTCACCGCACTCCAAAATGCGATTTACCACGGCAAGTGTTATCCGAGCGACTCCCGAGCGTGTCTTCGCATTTCACGAGCAGCCGGACGTTTTGAGTCTGCTAATTCCGCCCTGGGAGAGCGCACATGTGATTCAGGCTGCCAAGATTTCAGAAGTAGGCACTCAAGCAATAATCGAGACAAAGATTTTGGGACCGATCACCGCGCAATGGGTAGCGCAGCATACCGTTTATGAGCCGCCGCGCTTGTTTGAAGATGTGCAGGTTAAGGGACCGTTTCGAAGTTGGCGTCACCGGCATATCATCGAGCCTCACGCGAAGGGAGCGGTACTGCGTGATGAAATAGACTACGAGGCGCCACTCGGTTTTCTCGGGCGCGCCGTCGCAACGATACTGGTCACGAGACGACTGGAAAAGCTTTTCGATTACCGGCACGACGTTACGCGTCGATGGTGCGAAGAAGAATCAGTGGCCAGTGGCCAGTGACCAGTTTTGAGTATTGATAAAGTGACGCGGACATCAAAGCCTTGGTTTCCGGGGACTGACCACTGGCCACTGACCACTGGTCACTGCTTATGCTTACACACATTGTGATTTGGAAATACAACTCGGAGGGTGAGCAGGAGGTTCGTGAAGAGCACGTGCGGATGCTCCGCGCCCTCGCCTCATTAATTCCCGAAGTCGAGAGTTTGTCTGTCGGTTTCGATGTGCTGAGACTGCCTCGCTCTTTCGACTCCGGTCTCGTAGCTGTCTTCCGCGATCGAGCGGCGCTTGAGGCCTACACAGTTCATCCGGACCATATAAAAGTTGCCGCCTTCGGCAAAGCCATCAGTGAACAGGTGGCCTCGGTCGATTTCGAGAGCTGATTGCTTGTCATGAAGCGTTGGAAGAAACTTTTACTGATCCTGGCGGTCGTCTTAGCGCTCTCGCAGATCCCTTTTGCTTATCGCCGTTACAAACTCGGTCGACTTCACGCCGCGATTCAGCAGTTAGATTTCGAGCACGTTAAGTCTGAAAGGCTCGGTGGCTTGTCCGAGTTTAAGGGCGTGGTACACGTTCATTCCTTTCTCGGCGGCCATAGCACGGGCAACTTCGCAGACATCATTTCGGCAGCGCAAGCCAACGATCTTGATTTTGTAGTGATGACCGAACACCCGTCGTCGAACTTCAACACTGCCGAGATGACATTGAAGGGCGACCACGGTGCCGTTCTGTTTGTTAATGGTAATGAAGTCAGCACCGCCGCCGGAGATCGCTTGCTGCTGATCCCCGGCGATGCGCAGGCTGCTGATGACGGCAAGCGGTCGACACCGGAAGTTCTCTCGCGACGCAACACCGAACTGAGTGTCGTTGCATATCCGCAGGAGTTCAAGAGTTGGGCAGCGAGCAGTTATAACGGCATCGAGGTCTACAACGTTTACACGAACGCGCGCCAGATAAACCCCGTCGTAATGTTCTTCGATGCTTTCTGGTCTTATCGCGGTTATCCCGATCTGTTGTTCGCAACTTTTTATGAAAGACCCGCGGGGAATCTCAAGCTGTGGGACGAACAGATCAAGCAAACCGGAAAGAGAATAGTAGCTACGGCTGGAAACGACGCGCATGCAAACATCGGGATGAGCTTGAACGATTCATCCGGCAAAACCGTGCTTGGCTTCAAACTCGATCCGTATGAAAGAAGTTTTCGACTAGTCCGGCTGCATGTCCTGGTCAATCTGCCCTACAGCGGAGGAGTGGATTTATCGTCACTTCGGGAAGGGGATTTGCTGGCCGCGATTTCTGCGGGCCATTGTTTCATTGGTTTCGATCTCTTTGGCGACACGACTGGGTTTCGTTACACCGCCCATGACCGGAACGAAGACCGAATGATGGGCGACGAGATTAAACTCGAAAATGAAGTCCGGTTGTCTGTAGATCTTCCGGTTGAGGGACGAATAGTGCTGCTGAAAGATGGTGTGGTAGTTCAGGATAATAGCAACGTCAGCAAACTAGAGTTTGTGGCTAAAGAGAAGGGAAGTTATCGCGTAGAGGTCTACCTGTCGCAACTGCCAAAGCCAGCCGGCGATCAGCCGTGGATTATTTCCAATCCGATTTACGTAAGGTAGTCCGGGTGATGGACAGGAGCTAAACCGCCAAGACGCCGAGAGCGCCAGGAAATCAAATAGAACGAATTCTACTCTTCTCCTGAGCCTTGACTGTTGCTTTTTCTTGGCGCTCTCAGCGTCTTGGCGGTTTGAATCGGGGAAGAATTTCCCCAGACACGACAATGCCCCACGAGGTTAATTGTATGGCCAAGTGGGGCAGAACCGGAAAGCTCCGTATTCTAATTATCGTTGGAAGCGGTGCTTAAGTTCACCGTAAATGCTGTAGGGGGTCACTGTGTTTGGACTCCACTCTGGCCTTATTCCCAAGTGTTAAGGGGGTGACCAGAACAGCCTTCCTTATTCCGTTTTCAAGTGGGCTTAGTCTAGGCTCATAGGTGCCCCCTGTCAAGAATCAGCTTGACTGTAGCCGAAGCGTACAAGAGGTACGGAAGACAGAATCCCAAGTCTGCATCGTGACTTAATTGAAAGAAATTCCAAGACCAATCGTGGACTTATGTTGCGAATCCGTTCCAATCAACTTAATCTTTCCTAGAGTCTAAATCATCAACAGTGGCAATGTTTGCCAACCCAAGGGTTTGAACGAAATCATGGAAATCACTCTTGCTACGCCGCGCGATTTTAGTTTTAAACGAACGATCATCAGTCACGGCTGGTGCGAGTTGCTGCCGTTCAAAATTGATGAGGAAAGGTGGCAGTTATCCCGAACCTTGGAGGTGGAAGAGGCCAAACCTGTCACAATTACGATTAGCTCAGCCAGGCAGGCCCTCAAAGTCAACACGTCTCGCCGGCTCAGCCAGGCTGCCGCAAAAAAGGTGGTCGCCGATGTGCGCCATATGCTCAGGCTTGACGACAACATCACTGCGTTTTATCGCCTGCTGGTGGCAGACCACGACTTCAATTGGATACCAACCCAGGGCGCTGGCCGGCTGCTGCGTTCCCCGACCGTGTTTGAGGATTTGGTGAAAATGATTTGCACCACCAACTGCTCCTGGGCGCTCACGCAAAAGATGGTCACGGGCCTGGTGGAGAACCTGGGACGTGAATCGAGTAACGGCGACCGAACCTTTCCCACGCCTGAAGCCATGGCATTGATGCCCTTGAAGTTTTATGTGAACGAAGTGCGCGCCGGTTATCGTTCCGAGTACTTGAAACTGCTGGCCGATCGCGTTGCCTCCGGCGAGCTCGACGTGGAAGCCTGGCTTACTAGCCCGCTATTAACCACGGAACTAATGAAAGAGCTGAGAGGCGTCAAGGGCGTCGGTCCTTATGCCGCCGAGAACTTACTCAAGCTTCTGGGTCGCTATGATGGGCTCGCGCTTGATTCCTGGACGCGCGCCAAATTTTTTTCTGTACGAAATAATGGACGCAAGACCACCGACAAGAAGATCGCTCGCTACTATTCACGCTTCAAAGAATGGCGCGGACTGGCGCTATGGTGTGATATGACGCGCGACTGGATCGAAGACAAGTGATCCACAATTCTGAATATCCTCACTGCCTGCCTGATCTCAAATTCTTTTTCCAAATTTAGTTTTGGAACTTACGCCGCGATCTATCGTTGTATAGGGCATGCTCCCCCAGGAGTGGTCTGCAAAACATAACGAGGAGTCCGGAAATGAAAACCATCTTAAATCGAATCGCGTTCGCCCTATTAATCGCCTCACTCGCAAGTGTCTTAGCTTTCGCGAAGGGCAAAACCGAAACCGTAAATTTTCCAACGGACATTAAGGTCAACGGCACGCTGGTAAAGCAGGGCGTATACGATCTGAAGTTTGACGAAAAAACTGGAGAGCTGTCGATAGTAAAGAACGGGAAGGTCATTGCTCGCGCAACGACGACCTCTGCAAAGCGGGATCGTAAAGCGCAGACTCTGGAACTAAAATCCACCATTAACGGCGACGAGACGCAGCTCGTTAGCATCGCTTTCGGCGGCTCGGATGAGAACCATGTGATCAACGGCTCACAAGCTGCTAAGGGGAATTAAGAGTGACGCAGAACTGTCAGTTTTGCGCTCACTAAGTGTGAGGCCATTGGTCTTGAGCCGGGCGCCCTGCCGTCGTTATTAAAATCGCTCCTGAGACGCGCCAGTCTCAGGAGTGATTGTGTCTTTATTTTGCTGTTTCTGGGGCCCGGTGAACCTCACTCACGCGAACAACGCTATTGACAACCGCGACGGGCATCGGCGAATCTAAGCGACACTTGTCTCACCCGGACAAGTTTGGAAGTAAGCTTGGAATTGCCTATGAAAAGAATTTCCCTCGCAGGATTGCTCGTCATTGCCACTTCGTTGGCCGCCGCGCAAGCACAAACGCCACCAACCCAAACACCTCCCCCAAACCTGGAAACGCGCCCGCGCACCATAACTCCGCCGCAGCGATCTGAGCCGCAAACCGAAGTGGAAGCTGTCGACAACGACGCGGCGACCCAGGGAGCAGTGGTTGGAACTTTACCGGATAGCCGGCCGGACGCGGCGGGGCCGGCTGCAACTGAGAGACATGGTGATCCGCTGGACGCCGGGGCGCGCATCCTGTCGCCGCCTCAAATTCAAACGCGAATAGCTGAAGCTGAGCGCTTGCTGAAGTCGCGCCCGTTACAAACTGCAAAAACTTCGCCGGCAACAGATCTGGTTACGCTGGCAGCTCTGGATCGCAACACTGCACGCATTCATTTGATCACAGTCTATAAGGAAGTCTTCCTGACTAAAGGCTCGGAAATCACGGCGCCGAGTTCGCTGGGCACTTCAGTGAACATTCGCGTGTTGCGCGCAAACGGTGTCAACACCGCAGTGGCAATCTTTGATAGCCAGGGTCGTTCGCTGGTCCCGTTAGTAGTTGAGTTTCCGATTGAGAAACGCGGCGTTTTTCGTGAAATGGCCTACTACACTTCGGCGCATCCGGCTCTGCTCTCGCCAGACCTGTCGCGATCTGGTCGCGCCTATGTCCACCGCATGATCGATCTGGCAACCAGGCGCCTGAAAGAAAAGGGCATAGTGATTTCCCCGCAGATTATCGACGTGGCCGAGCGTCTCTGCTTAGTCGAGCATGTGGATCACGATCGCTTTCGCCTGGAAAACCGTCTGGCGCTGTTTGACGAAATCTATTCTCTCTTCGCTTTGAACGAACCGGACACTTATCGTTACTCGGTAAGCTCGGCTGGCGCCGGTGGCATGGTGCAAATGATCCCGTGGGCTTACAACCTCGTGCGGCAACGCCATCCGGGCGTGGGCCTTACGCCTGACTTCGTGGTGGGCATGCGTAACCATGCAAACGCACTGCAGGCGATGCTCCTGTATATGCAGGACACCTGGAGCGATCTGGCCGCCAGCGAAGACGTGCAGTACGCACTCAATGCAAAGTTGGCGACGCAAACGGAACTCCTCGCCGCCGGTTACAATTCAAATGCTGCTCGGCTGCCGCTCTATATCAGGCGCGGCGGGGCCTCGTGGAAGACATTGATTCCGCGCGAGACCCAAATGTACCTGCAGATTTATAGAACACTGGAAGCTCTGGTTCCGCAGAAGCCGCACGCCGCCGCTTCTCTGGCGGACGCAAGATAGAAACCTGCCCACAGATTCGCTGCGTCTTATGTACCGCGAAGCGGTTAAGTAACGATCCAAGTCAAAAATCGTCGCAACCCCAACGGGGTTGTGACATTCTTTTGCTTGCTACTTGAAAGGAATGCCCGAAAGGACTGCATGAAAATGAGAATCACCGCACAAATCACGCGACTTCGCATACTCGTCTTCGGTGTCTCAATGCTAACCGTAGCAAGTGTCACGATCGTTGGCTCGGTCGAGGCCGGATACTTCATGCAGGCTGCCGGACAAACTCCAGCGAGCACTCAAGGGACCCCAACCCCGCAAACCGCGCCGGGCGAAAAAACCGTAGAGCAAGT
>Ga0070706_100005017_pt1 | contig 12655 bp, 7 predicted proteins | sample KBSK5501metaG_FD_65476 | JGI IMG/M metagenome (GOLD analysis project Ga0070706, IMG submission 65476) | Corn, switchgrass and miscanthus rhizosphere microbial communities from Kellogg Biological Station, Michigan, USA - KBS K5-50-1 metaG | ecosystem: Host-associated > Plants > Roots >...
GGTGAAGGTGTTGTATCCGCCGGCGTAATTCGCCATGAGCTCCGGGTGTCGCATATCGATTCCGGTATCGAGAGTGACGACGTTGATTGGGCCGGCTCCTCGGGTGATCGGCCAGAGGTCGATGGCGTGGATCATCGAGAGTCCATAAGGCACGGTTTGCACGTTGCGGTACGGGCTGCCGTTCGGCGACGCACCCAGGCTCGAGGCATGCCTCTCGACGACGTGCGTTACGAATCGCACCTCCGGCGATCGCTTCAGCTCCGCGACTTCGGCCGGTGTCAGGTCGGCCGCGAAGGCGTCTGCCGACTCGAATGTTCGGACGCCGTGCTCGCGAAAGTCACCCGAATCGCGAAGCATCCGGATCTGCGCGTGTTGCGGTGCCTTCCGCGTGGCCACCAGATAGCGCTCGGAGGCGCCCAGGGAGCCGGTGAATAGAGTACAGGCGAGCAGTGCGACCAGCGGTCTCATTCTCGCGAAATTGTACGATGAGTTATTAGCGACGCAAACGCTTGCGTCCGCCCGTCGGTTCCGTCCAGCCCATGTCGAACAACTGCTCGATGGTAACGTCCACCCCGTGTGTGAGATCGGAGTTGATCGAAGGCTCCATCAGCAGGTTGGGGCTTGCGGAAGTATCCCAATGGTGCACCGACGATCCTCCGGAAAATGAGGAAGGAGCGTACAGCTTCACGAAGCCGTTGGCATCGGTGCCGGAAAGGTGCTGCGGGTCGGCGGCGATGAAGGCGGAAAGAGTGTTCGGAATCTGGCTACGAAGAGTGTCGCCGTCATTCTTGGTGACGCTGACGACCGGAATGTTGATCGACGGATCGCTCCCGCCGAGCTGATTGGGCGAGCTGGCGACGACATTGTCGACGATGATGGCAGCGATCGCGCCGGCATTCTGTGCATTCTTTGCCTTCACGACGAAGGTACAATTTCCGCGATCGATCAAGGCGATCCGGCCGACGACTGCGGCTGGATTCGTAAGCGCCGTGCAACCATCCGTGAGGACATCGTTAGCGGCGGCGACGACGTTGCCACTCACGCCGACGATGCTTACCTTCGTGCCAAAGCTCGCGCTTCCGATACGATAGGTCGTGCCGTTGGCGACGAGGAACGGAGTCGGGCCGAGCAGCTTGGCAGCCGCAGAGCGCGACATTTCTCCGTCCCACACGAGACTCTGGTCGTTTGTCTGCGACGTCAGCCGCTGCGCGTCTGTCATTTGATCCCACCGCAAACCGGTGGTGTCATCGAGCGTGTGGATCTCGAAGATTCCGGGTTTTCCCTGGAAGAGAGATCCATCTCTCGAGTTGTAGGTGCCGGCGAAGCCGAGGCCGTGCGCGAATTCGTGCAGCGCGACGGTGAAGATGTCGATGTTCGATCCGTGCTTGTCGTCCAGGCCGTAGTACCAGTTGGTGGTACCGAGGCAGGTCGAGTTGTCGACATCGAGGTTGAAGGTGGCGGCGATGTCGGAGTCGGTAGAGAGATCCTTTCGCGCGAACTTGCTGGCGAGTGCGACCGGATACCAAACGTCCTGCTTCGGCGCGTTCTCGAAGTTCATGACGTAGTGCGTCGGTCCGGCCTGCGCCAGCACTCCGCTCGTAGCATCGCAGGGCGTCAGCGACTGGAAGTGAACGTCGATGACGATCTCGACGGCGCTGTCGATCAGATTTCCCCAGGTGTTGGCGGCGGCCTGCAACGCGATCATGCGCTGCTCGCCAATCGTCGTGCCGTTGTTTCCGCCGATCGGCTCGGCCGGCGTGGTGTCGTTCAAACCGACGTTCGGATCGTCGACGTTTCGGATGGTGATCTTCGCGTTGGCGAGTGCGCTGCTCGCGACCAGAATCGAGAAGCATCCGGCGAAGATCGCGTGCCTCACTGATCCTCCACCTTGCTGCTCTTCGCCCTCGGCCGCGCGAGGAAGGCCTTCAACGCTTCCTGATTGTCGACGCAGGCCGTTTCGATTCCGCCATCGTCACTACGCTTTGCGACCAATATCTCGATGTTCGGAGCGGGCGCGATCACCATGCCGCGCGGTGGAGCAGGCGCCGGCATCGATCGCGCGGATGCGAGGGCCAGGGCCAGAGCCAGCGCTGCGCCGGGCACGATGCCTTCTAGTGTCCGCGGCGGCCGGGAGTGCGTCCGGTCGGCGGCGTCGGAGGAGGCGTTCCGCCCGATCCGAATGCGCCCGGGTTGAGCTGCTTGGCCGCGTCGACAGCGTTGACCAGCCCGTGTCCGTAGACGTTGTCGACGCCGGCATCGCCAAGGTCTTTGGCAGTATTGATGACCGCGTTGGCGACATCGGTCGCGGATGCGGTCGGCGCCGCAGCCCACACGAGCGCAGCAACCGCTGTTGCATGGGGCGTGGCCATCGAGGTGCCGCTCTCGAGGGCCCAGCCTTCGAAGCCGAAGCTAAGAGTGACAGTGGCGTTCGGCGTGGTCCGAAGCGCCTCGCCGTCCACTCGGGAAATGGAAACAGTTGGCAGGAATGTGGGAACGGTGGCGATGGACGCGAAGTTGCCGAATGCCGGGGAGACGACTACTGGATCGTCAACATTATTGTATATAATTACGCCGATCGCCCCTGCGGTCTTGGCGTTCTTGACCTTGTCGACGAACTTGATGTTGTTTCCTCTCGAGATCAGGGCGATTTTTCCCTGGACGCTCGCTGGGAATTCGCTGGCGCTTCCGCCAAAACCGCAGAAGACAAACGGACCCGACGCGTTCGGCGCCGGCAGGCAGTAGCCGTCGAGAGGATCGAGATTGTCGTTCTTGACGATGGACGGAGTGGCGCCGCTGAACGAGCGGCCGTCGCTCGTCGCAACCTGAGCGCCGACAACGGTGGAGAGAACGTTGACGCCGGGCGCAACAACCTTGAGTCCCGGTCCGCGCTGAGAAAACGCTGCGACGGTTTGATTGACATCGACCGCGCCGACAGAGACAACGCTCGGATATCCCGCCGGAAAGGCGAGGCCGTCGACCGGATTGGTGTCGTAGCTGTTGCCAGAGGCCGCGAAGAAGATGATGCCGGCATCGGATCCGCGCTGAAAGGCGGTTTTCTCCGCGGTGGATGAGTCGGACGACCCGAGGGAGAGATTCGCGACCCAGTTTCCGCCGATGGCCTGCTTCTTCTGAATGATCCAGTCGATGGACGCGATCACGCTCTCAGACGATCCGCTCCCGCATTGATCGAGAACTTTCAAGGCGTAGATGTCGACGCCGGGAGCCACGCCGACCACGCCGTTCCGATCGTCGGCGGCGGCGATGATTCCGGAGACGTGCGAGCCGTGTCCGAAATCGTCGAGCGGATCCTCGTTGTTCGCGATGAAGTTGTGTCCGCCCTTGTAAGCACCCTGGAGCTCAGACGAGTGATAGTCGATTCCAGTGTCGATCACGGCCACGTGAATCGGGCCCGTGCCGTTGATGGCACGACCCTTTGTCACCGGCCATACGCTCGGCGCGTTGACCATCATGACGCCGTACGGAGTGGTCTGCTGTCCCGGCGTGATGGAATCTGCTAACACGTGCCGCTCGATCACTGGCTCGATGTCCTCGACTTCGCCGCTCTGCACCAATCGCGTCGCTTGCACGTCGGTGAGATCGGCCGCGAATCCGTTGATGACCGAGAATTCGCGAATCCGCAGTACCCTTCGGACGCCCGCATCGAAATCTTCACGCGGCAGCGAACGCTGCGCGATCTCGAACGGGTGCGTGGTCGTCACGATGTAGCGCTGCGATGCGCCAAAAAGAACAACCGGAAAGCCGAAGGCGACGACAAGAGCTGCAAGGCGTTTCATCTAGTAACCTCGGACGTGATTTGGAAAAACAGAAGCACGCCTTTTCGAGGGAAATTCCGCGGACTGCTTTTTGCTAAGCTGCCTTCCCACAAGGGAGTGCGAGGAACCGATGACCGACTGGAAGACAAACGTGATCGAGGACACAAAATCGATCCAGGATCTGATTCGAGGGACTAAGACGATCGCCGTCCTGGGGATGAAACCCGACTCCCATGCGGATCAGCCCGCTCACTACGTGCCCGCCCACATGGCTGCCGCCGGCTACGACGTCATTCCGGTCCCGGTCTACTACCCGGATGTCACCCAGATCCTTGGCCTGAACGTTTTTCGGAAATTGACAGACATTGGCCGGCCGATCGACATGGTCAATGTCTTCCGCCGCTCGAAGGATATTCCGCAGCACGTCGACGAGATCCTGGCTGCCAAGCCCAGGAGTGTCTGGTTTCAGCTCGGAATCCGTAACGACGAGGCCGCCCGCCGATTCGCAGAAGCGGGCATCAAGGTCGTTCAGGATCGCTGTCTCATGGTCGAGGAAGGTCGAATGACGCGATAGGTGCAGCACCACCTGGTCGAGCTTCCGCCGCATGCATTCTGGGTCCACGAATCTGGTGCCGGCACTCCTGTCGTGCTCATTCACGGTCTCGGCGGCTCGTCGGACTGGTGGCGCTACAACATCGAGGAGCTGGCGCGCGAGTACCGCGTCCTGGCGGTCGATCTGGTCGGGTTCGGCCGCAGTCGATTTTTTCTGCGCCGCAGCCGTTTGCCGCTGCGATTCGACGAGATTGCTGCCCTGCTCGTTCGCTGGATCGAAACGCTGGGCGAGCCGGTGCACCTGGTTGGAAACTCGATGGGCGGTCAGGTGGCGATTCACTTGGCCGCCGCCCGTCCGGATCTCGTGCGGTCGTTGACGCTGGTGAATTCGAGCGGGATTCCTTTTGAGATCGCGCCCGGAGCGCATATCGAAAACCTCATCGTGCCGCGGGGCGCGATGTCATTCTTGACGATCCTCGCTCGCGATCTCCTGCGCGCCGGACCGACGTCGATGACGGTCGCGTTCACGCGCCTCCTCCGCGATGACGTTCGGCCCCTCCTGCGAAGGCTCGCCATGCCGGTGCTGCTGGCGTGGGGCGAACGCGATCCGCTCGTTCCGCTGACTTACGCCAGGCAGATGATGGAGATCATTCCTAACGCTCGGCTGCAGGTGATTCCTCGCGCCGGCCACATCCCGATGTGGGAAAACCCGCGCGCGTTCAACGACGCGCTGCTCGAATTTCTGAATTCTGTGGAGGACAGCCGCCCTCGGCTGTCTTCACACGTTTTCTCCTGGGCGCTCGCCGGTTGGATCGACGGCATCGCGCATCGCGAAGCGGGTCGCTCTCGCGATGTCGTCCTTCTCCACGGCCTCGGCATGTCGAGTGAGTACTTCATCCACTTCGCACGTGCGCTGTTCGAACACGGATGGTCGCCGATCGCTCCCGATCTTCCCGGCTTTGGAGAGAGCCGCAATGGACCTCCCGCCGGTCCGAGCGAGCAGAATCGACGTCTCATATCGTGGGCCGACGGGCTCAACATCCGCAACGCCATCTGGATCGGTCATTCCCTCGGCTGCAATGACGCGATGCAAGTTGCACGAGCGCGTCCCGACCTTGTGCGCATGGTCGTCTGCATCGGACCGCTATGGAGTAGCAAAACCCCAATGCGACTTCTCGGTGCGCTGATGGTCGACGCGTTCAGAGAATCGTTCACGATATTTAGCTACGTTATTAGTGCATATTGGCGATGCGGCCTTTGGCGATGGTTTGCGACGTTGCGGCGCTACGAGGACGATCTGCGCGGCGATCCGCCCGGCGGCGCGATGATGATCGCGGGAAATCGCGATCCGCTTCCCGATCGCGATCGCATTGGTAATCTCGTTTTCGTAAACGGAGCGCATGCGTGTCACTTCACGCATCCCCACGAGGTCGTCTCAGCGGCGATCGGAAGTGCGCCGAAAAAAATTCTCGGCGGCATTGCCGAGGACCAGAACGACCAGGGCGATCACGAGAGCGATGACCGCCACCATCCACTCTCCGGCACCGCAGGCGATTCCGAGTGAAGCCACCAGCCAGATCGAGGCGGCGGTGGTCAAACCGGTGACCAATTCGTCGCTGCCCTTGAGAATCGCGCCGCCGCCGAGGAAGCCGACGCCGGCGATGATTCCCTGAATGACGCGGCTCACGGCGGCGCTGTCGGAGAGAGTCCCCGCCACCACCGTGACGAGCGCGGCACCGAGAGCGACCAGCGCGTGTGTTTTGAGTCCTGCCGGTTTATGGCGGATCTCGCGATCGAGGCCGATGCCGCCGCCGATGAGCGTTGCCACGACGAGGCGCCCGGCCACGTCAGTGATGAACGGCATGTCCATCTGGCGATGATACCGCTTCATGCCTGGTCAGCAGCCGCGTGAGCCAGAGGTTGGTCAGCTTCTCCACGACGGTGTTTTGGCGCAGCCGCGCGCGCAGGTTGATGAAGTCGACTTCATCGAGTTTCTGATCCTGATTGAAGCAGGAGAAAACGAAGCTCTCCTTGCCGGTGGTGGGATCGACGTGACGCTGCAGGCACTGCGCGCACACCTGCTTCATCATGCACTGCATCGGGGAGTTGATCGATCCGATGCCGACATGCTCCGCGTTGAGATACGGCGCGAGCACGCCGTGGCGCGCTTCCTTCACCGCTCGCATCATGCCGTCGGAGCCGATCGCGATGATGCGGGTGATCTCTTTCAGGCTCGATTGCTGGCCGTACCACACCATCGCCTGCACGATGTTGCCGACGAATGACAAATCCTGCGGCCGGCGCGGCGCGATCGGCTCGCCGGCATCGACGGACCAGATCACCTGATCGGTCGCGGCCTCGATTTCGTCGCGCTTGAAGACATCTTCTTTCTTCTTGTATCCGGCAAAGTAAATGACCTTGCATCCGTTCTCCTCGAGCGCTTTCGCGATCGAGAAGAGCACGGCGTTGCCGAGGCCACCGCCGGCGAGGAGGACGTTCTCGTTGCGGGGAATCTCGGTCGGAGTTCCAGTCGGACCCATGACCACCACCGGCTCGCCTTGTTTGAGCGTGGCGCAGAGGCGCGACGATCCGCCCATTTCGAGAATGATCAATGAAAGCAGGCCGCGTTCTTTATCGGTCCACGCGCCGGTCAGCGCGATGCCCTCCATGACGAGCCGCGTACCGTCGATCTCTGTCGCGAACGTTTCGAAATTCTGCAGCCGGAAAAACTGGCCCGGCTCGAAATGTCGCGCCGCGATCGGCGCGCGGACCACGACCTCGACGATCGTCGGAGTGAGGCGATTGACCTGATGTACGCGTGCGATCAGTCCGTCGTCCAGCGCGGCGATCAGCTCGCGCCAGCGTTCGTCGCGCTCTTCCTGACTGCCGGCGGGCTCCTTCGGGAAAAGTGCAGCGATATGCGGATAACCATCTTTCGCGGAGGCCATCGCCTTGACGACATTTCCGGCATAGCGCGGGTGATTGTCGCCGTAGAACGTGATGCGCTTGTCGCCGTGCTGATAGGACGTAAAGAAGCCGTCGCCTTCGATCAGCTCCGCGCCGGAGACCGCGTAGCTCTGGAAAAACTGGTTGTACTTGTCGAGCTTGAATGTGCCGGGATGCTCTTTCTCGTAGATGATGTTCGGGCTCGTGCCGGCGGCTACCATCACGCTGCGGGCGGGCATCTCCACCACCACGCCGGAGTCTTTCCACCGCCCGTCCTCGACGATCTGCTTCTCGAACAGCAGCGCGCGGACATGTCCGAAGTCGTCGGCCAGCGCTTCCACTGGCGAGATATTCTCGACGTAGTAGATGCCTTCCTCGAGCGACTTGATCACCTCTTCGTGATTGAGACGATAAGCCGGCGAATCGAGCATCGATTTGCGATAAGCGATCGACACGCCGCCCCACGCGCGGACGAGCGGGATGAAATTCGGCTTCTCGCCGGCGGCCGCGGCGCGAACGCGTTCGGCCCGCACGGCGCGTCCGTGCTCGAGAAACTCGTCGAGAGTCTGCTGTTCCTCGCGGTCGTAGGCCGCTCGCACTGTGGCCTCGCCGAAATCGGCGGACATCAGCTCGTAACGCTCGAGGATTTTCTCGACCTGCACCGGGTAGTAAGCGAAGAGCTCCGTGGCGGTGTCGATCGCGGTCAGACCGCCACCGATGACGAGGGCCGGCAGTCGCACCTGAAGGTTGGCCATCGACGCCTTCTTGAACGCGCCCGTGAGCTGCAAAGCCATCAGAAAATCTGAGGCCTTGCGGATGCCTCGGATGAGATTGTTCTTCATCCGCACGATCGTCGGCGTTCCGGCGCCGGCCGCGATCGCGATGTGATCGAATCCCAGCTCGTCGAAGGCATCTTCGATCGTCAGCGTTCCGCCGAAGCGCACGCCGCCGTAGACGCGTAGATTCTGTTTGCGCTCGAGCGCGATGCGGATGACCTTCAGGAAGTTTTTGTCCCACCGGACCGTGATGCCGTACTCCGAGACGCCGCCGAAGCCGGAGAGGATGCGCTCGTCGAGCTCGTCCCACAGCACGCGCGCGTCGCGAATCGGCTCGCGCAACCATTTTTCCTCGATCGGCTCGATCTTCAAGCCGTCGATAGCCACGACGCCAAAGCCTTCATGGGTGAGGTAATGCGCGAGCGTGTATCCGGCCGGGCCCAGTCCGACCACCAGGACGTTCTTGCCGTTGTAGGGGAGCGCGACCGGCCGGCGAACATTCAGCGGATTCCAACGCGTGAGCAGCGAGTAGATCTCGAAGCCCCACGGCAAAAACAAGACGTCGGTCAGCACGCCGGTCTCGATCTGCGGAATGTCGACCGGATCCTGCTTTTGAAAAATGCACGACTTCATGCAGTCGTTGCAGATCCGATGGCCTGTGCCCGGACACATCGGGTTGTCGATCATGACCATTGCCAGTCCGGCAATGGAGTCACCTTCGGCGCGCAGGAAATTCATCTCGCCGATGCGCTCGTCGAGCGGACAGCCCTCCAGCGGGATACCGAGCGGATTGACTTTGTACTTGTCGTCCTTTTCCTGGAATCCGCGCGAGCAGGAGTCTTTCTTCCGCTCGTGGCAGAAGATGCAGTAGTGCGCCTGATCGGTGATCTCGCGCGGCGTTTTGCGCGCGTCGGTCAGCTTGAAACCGTCGCGCCGGCGGTAATGCGGTTCGGCGGGGACCAGACGATCGTAGACCATCGGCTTCGGCAATCGGAATGCGGACCATCCGTCGAACGCGCCGCGCTTCCACTCCGCCGCGGTCCAATCGATCAGCAGGTCGACGATCGCGTGCACCGCGGCCGCCTCCCGCACAAGCGCTTCCGGCGAGTCGCCGTGCTCGCCGCGCACGACGCGCTCATCGAACCGCACCTGCGATCCGCGCAATGCTTCCCGAAGCTGCTCCACCGCCGCCCGCGTCTGCGCGCTGGGCGTCGATTCCTTCGCCCCGCGTGGATATTCGCGTTCGAGATCGAGCAGGCGGATGGCCGCGACCGCAAAGGTGTATTCCGGATCGTGATCGACGCCGCCGGACAAAATGCGGATGATCTCCTGGGCCTGTGGGGCGCCGCCGCCCACGGCGTTGGTGGCTTTCGCCACGCGCTTGCTGACGAACTCCTTCTTGAATCGCGCGACCTGAGCGTCCCGCTGCGTCCGCGCTTTGATCGGCGTCGGATCGGTGTGGAAGAGCTGCGCCAGGAACGTCCCGAGGTGCCTCGCGACGCTGATGAGCAGCTCGGCTTCCTGCGGCTCTGCCAGGCCGCCGTGCGCGATGCCGCTCTGCACGGCAACGCGATACGACTCAAAACGCCGGAAGAGCTCGGCGTCGTGCTGATCGACGAAGCGATCGAACGCCGCTGCCAGCTCGTTCAGACGGCGATGGTCGTAAAGATCGCCGTAGGTGAAGTCACCGATTCCGAGGTTCATTAGCCCTTTGAACAGAAGAAGTTTCGCGATCGTTCCGGCGAATGTAAATCGTCTTCGTCACCGACGCATGTGCGACGCCTGCGGTATCGACCAGATCGACCTGATACACGCGATCGATCGGCCCATTGGCGGTCGCGGCCCGAATTTCTGTCAGCTCCTCTTCCGAGATTTTGAACGTCGCGTACAGTGTCGCTCGACCGGGCTTCCGAAAGCGAATTTCCGCCGATTTGTCCCACACGATGTAGTCCCGTCCGAGCAGCCGTATCAACATGATCATGTAGACCGGATCGACCGCGCCATACATGCTGCCGCCGAAGATCGTGCCGACCAGGTTGCGCGTCCGCCACGACAGTGGCAGCCGGATGCGGACCTCGCGGAAGTCGTCGGCGATATAGGTCACGCGAGCGCCGGTGCCTCGATAGGCGGGGAAGAGGTTAATTTTCAGTCGTAACAGGCGCGTGGAGAATGATTCAGGCATTCTTCGCTTCGTAACTTGGAAACGTCATCCAGATGATCAGGGCGATGGCCACGAGAATTTCGAGCACGCCGTTGATTACGAGATCCCCACGGTGGTTTTGCAACAAAGTGGCCGCAGTCCCGAGCAACGAAGCCAGGCCAGCCGTCAGCGGATATGCGAGCAGGTTCTCGCGCATGATGAATCGCACGACACACCACGCCAGCAGCGCTGCGCTGGCGGCTGACAGCAACATCAGCGGCGCCTCCCTGGCGTTCGTACTCTGATCGAGCGCCGAAAAGAAAATCGCCAGAATGGCAACGATGTCTGCAAGCTGCCGCGCGCGCGGCATGGTGCGCAGCGCGGTCACGAAGAGCGCCACGACCGCCGACGCATAGACGGCGTGCACTGCCGCCTGCCCGATATCGAGGATCGCGGGCCACGTCATGTTGACCGCTTGCGGCACATCGATGCTGCCGGCCGACGCGATCGACGGGAATGTCTGCGCCAGCCACTGCAGCGCAATGCGGCGGATTACAACCAGACCGAACACCGTCAGAGCAGCGATCAGCGCCGGTCGCCCGAAGCGCGCACGGCCTTCGCGGTGGAACCAGTCGAGGCCATGCGGATATACCGCTTCGATGGCGGCGAACGCCAGGAAAAGAAGTCCGATCTGCACGCCCGTGAACGTGACAGCGCTGACGATCTGGCTGTTCACGAACGTCTGCCAACTGACCGATGTGTCGTACGTGAATAACGTGGTCTTCCAGCGCATGACTGTGCTGGCGATGGGGACGATCGCGAGGAACGCGGTCCAAAGCGCGGGCCGCTTCCACGGAAAATGTTTGCGCGCGGACATTACGAATCCGGCCACGGTTAGAGACAACAGCGCCAACACGCCGAGGATCCGCAGCACGATCAGGACGATGTTGAGGAGGGTTGTCTTTGTGGCATCGCGATAGGCCTGATCGGGGATCTTGATCGTCGACGTGAACTGCGTCACCTCACCGCCGGCCAACCGCACGCTGACGCGGCGATAGGCCTCGGCGACCAGAGGCGCCCGCTCCTGAAAGTGAAACAACCAGTCGCGACGATTCGGCTGCTGGAACGACAACGCTTCCTTCAGATCGAGCTTCGAGCTGTCGGCGCCGAATCGCGGAAAAGCATTCTGCGCGATCGAAAGGCCTTGCGGCTGTTCCAGTCGCGCCCCTGCTTTTTTCTCGTCCAGGAATTTGTGATAGCCGATGACCCGCGATGTTCGCGGATCGACCTCGGCGCGCGTCTCTTCCTTTTGCATCGGGGTGAAGCTACGCACGATCCACGTTGCGGCGGGGACCTTGGCCCGCATCACATCGACGATCCGCTCGACCGGGAGTCCGTGTTGAAAGAGGTAATCGAGCGCGACCGAATCCGGCCCCGATGCACCTCCGCCGTCTTCGCCCGGCGCGTCGCGATCCCATGACCGAAAGCCGGCGACCGGAACGACGAACGTTTTCGTTCCGATGCGGAACGGTGCAGCCAGGTTCTTCGCCTCTTCGCCTGTGATTCGGTAATCAACCACACCGTCGATCGATGCCGGCCGGATAGTGGCCAGAAGGCACGCGACCGCAACGACCGCGACGCATGCCAGCAATCGCGTTCGAGGCACACCCACGGCAGGCGGATAGACCGCAGCCGTGATCTCGCGTGGCGCGCGTTCCGGTTCGGGTTTGATCGGAATTGAGGAATTCGAGAGATCTTCATCCGGGATGAAGCCGCGGTTCCGGATGTAGAGCGCGACCGAGATCAACATCGGAATCGCAAACACCAGACTGGCGGCGCCGGCGGAAACCACGTAATAAGCGTTGCCGGAGCGAAACAGCAGAAGCGCGGTGTAGATGGCGTCGACGGTGTAATGCCAGATCAGGAGCGGCAGCAATCCGAAACGGAACAGGAGAAATCCGAGGAGCACTCCGCCGAGGCCGACCTCCAGTCCGCGGATGTAGAACGGCTGGTTGGAATACCCGGCGTGGCCGAATCCCCAGATGAAGCTGGCGACAATTATAGACAATATTCTAGAACTGAAAACACGTTCGAAAAATGGTATTGAAAAGGCGCGTGATACGAACTCCTCCGAAAGCGCTGGGAAAAATCCTGCGAACAGCACCGCGATCCACGGGAACGCGGTGTTGAGCATCGCGTCGTACGGCACTTCCGCCGGTGACCAGGCGCCGAACTTGTCGGCGATGAGATAGAACGCGACCTGGTACGCGATAAAGAAAGCGACCAGCGCGTAGCCGAGCACGAATGACAGGAACACGCGCTTCGACGCCAGCGCGCGCCGCTGCCACAGCCTCGGGATCGCGAGATGCTGCGGCAGGCGTTCCCGATAAAGCACCTCGCCTGCACCCACCACCACCGCCAGCAGCATGGCGACGGCGATCCCCTTGCCAAGGATATCGACGAGGATG
>Ga0070706_100005018_pt1 | contig 12654 bp, 11 predicted proteins | sample KBSK5501metaG_FD_65476 | JGI IMG/M metagenome (GOLD analysis project Ga0070706, IMG submission 65476) | Corn, switchgrass and miscanthus rhizosphere microbial communities from Kellogg Biological Station, Michigan, USA - KBS K5-50-1 metaG | ecosystem: Host-associated > Plants > Roots >...
TCGCCCTTCGGGGCATCAGCCTCGAGATCCCGGACGGCGGTGTGACCGCCCTCGTCGGGCCGAACGGCGCCGGCAAGTCGACGCTCCTGAAGCTCTGCATCGGCTTCGAACGGCCCTCGTCCGGGCGGCTGGAGGTGAACGGCATCGATCCGGTCCGGCATCGCTCCAGAGCGGTAGCCTCGGTCGGGTTCGTGCCCCAGACGCCCGCGCTCTATCGGGACCTGACGATCGCCGATCACGTCGATCTCGCGCTCGCGATCCGGCCGGGCTTCGATTCGGCGCACGCATTGACCCGGATCTCGGCCCTCGGCCTGCCGGCGAAGGCGCGGGTCGGCACGCTGTCGGGCGGCGAGCAGGCGCAGGTGTGCCTGGCGATCGCGCTCGGGACGCGGGCGCCGCTGATGCTGCTGGACGAACCGCTCGCCAACCTCGACCCGCTGGCCCGACGAGACTTCCTCCGCGTCGCCCGGGAGGCCGCGCGCGGCGGCGACACGACGATCGTCCTCTCGTCCCACGTGATCTCGGAGATCGAGGAGACGGCCGACCGCCTCCTCGTCCTCGGCGAGGGCCGCGTCCTGTTCGAGGACACGGTCGCCCACTCGATCGATGTCCACCGCGTGGTCGACATCGAGTCCGACCTCAATGGCGCCGAGGTTGTGAGCCCGTTCCCTGGGCGCGGTGATGTCGTGCATTGGCTGGTGCGCCGCGGCTCGGCGGAGCTGGGCCGGGCGACGACCCTCGAGGAGGTGGTGCTCGGCTACCTCGCCGCGGCCCGGACGGCGCAGGCCGCGGACGCAATGGCGGCCGCATGACCCGGCTCCCGGCAGTCCTCCGTCCGAATCGATTCGAGATCACCGGCAGCCTCATCATCGCCGCCGCGATGCTGGTGATCGGCGGGGGCATCGCGGCGAGCCCGGTCATCGGTCCCTGGTTGGCCGGTTTTCCTGCGAGCTGTCTCGGTAGCGAGACATTCGATCCAACCACGTGCGACACCTTTCGCTTCCGAATCGAGACGTATCAGAACGTGCTCTCCAACGTCGCGCCGGCCGCCGCCGGGTTCACCGTCGCGCTCCCGATCATCGGGGCCGTGGTGCTGGGGCTCGCGCTCCTCGCCCGGGAGCTCGAGCAGCAGACGACCATGTTCGCCTGGTCGCTCGCTCCATCTCGGAGCCGCTGGCTCCTCGGCCGGCTCCTCCCCGAGCTGGCCCTCGTCGTCGCCATCTGTCTCGTCGCCGGCGCAATCGCTGACGGGATCCAGGTCGTCCGGGCCCCGATCGATCCGTGGCAGTCCTTCGAGGGCTTCGGGATGCGCGGTCCTGCTGTGGCCGGGATCGGTGTGCTGACCCTCGGGGTGACCGTGTTCGTGGGCTCGCTCCTCGGCCGGCAGCTTCCCGCCCTCCTCGCGGCGCTGGCGCTGACGCTCGCCGCGGGCCTCCTGGTGTCCGCGCTGAGCGACGGTTTGCTCGACCGGGAATCGGTCGTCGGTCCATCCGACCACGTGGACGCGGGTGCCCGGCAGCTGGCCGGGCTGCTCCAGACCCGCGACGGCGAGATCATCGGCTGGGAAGAGGCACAGAACCGCTACGGGAGCGTGATCTACGAGGGCGACGTCGCGCAGCTCGGTCTGAGCGAGGTGGTCAAGTACGTGCCGGGTGTTCGTTATCCGTTCGCAGTGTTTCGGCTGACCGCCCTGCTCGCGCTCGTCGGAGCGATCGCGATGGCGCTTGCGATGGCGGTCGTGAACCGGCGTCGTCCCTGGGCTTGACATGTGACTATCTAGTCACATAAAGTCCGGGACATGGACGACTCGATGGCTCCGGCGTTCCGGGCGCTCGGCGACTCGAGTCGAAGGCTGCTCCTGGATCGGCTCTTCGAGCGCGACGGCCAAACGCTCGGTGAGCTCACGGGCCATCTGCCGGGCATGACCCGCTTTGGGGTCATGCGGCACCTGGACGTCCTGGAGTCGGCGGGCCTGATCACGACGCGGAAGGAGGGGCGCGAGAAACGCCACTTCCTCAACCCCGTCCCGATCCGGCTCATCCACGACCGTTGGATCAGCAAGTACGCGGCGCCCGTCCTGGGCGCGATGACCGCCCTCAAAGGGCACCTGGAGGCTCCACCGATGGCCGCTTCGCTCGACTCGCCCGACCACGTCTACAGCATCTACATCACCGCCTCGCCGGAGCGCATCTGGCGCGCAATCACCGATGGCGACGACACCGTCCAGTACTACTACGGCACCCGGGTGATCTCCGACTGGAACGTCGGCTCGCACATCCGGTACGACTACCCGGACGGCACGATTGCAGCCGACGGGGAGGTGCTCTCGCTTGATCCGCCGACGCGGCTCGAGATGACGTTCCACCCGCGCTGGGATCCCGACTTCGAGGCCGAGGGCGCAGTGCGCCAGGTCTGGCAGATCGAGGCCGACGACGCGGCCTCCAAGCTGACCGTCACGACGATCGGCCTGAAGGCCGGCACCAAGCAGGCCGAGGAGTTCGGCAACGGCATGATCTACATCGTCTCCGGGCTGAAGAGCCACGTCGAAGGCGTCCCCGCGGCGGTGCCTGTGGGCTGAGCCCCGGCGAACCCGCACGCGCATCGGCCCCGTGGCGACGCCATGGGGCCGATGCATGTCCGGTCGGGAGACCAGCCGCTGGTAGGCTCCCGCCCGTGACGCCGCGGGCCGGGATGCCGCCGAGATCGCCGGGCCTCGCCCACGTGGCGCGACCGCGACTGCTGATCCTCCTGGCGCTCCTGGTGCCCGCCGCGATCGTACTTGCGGTGCCCGCGCTGACGCCGACGAAGGCGCTGTTCCCGAACCAGGGCGACGTCGGCCTGTACCTGGAGGACGCACGGGCGATCGTCGCGGGGCATACGCCGTACACCGAGGTGCCGCTGGAGTACCCGCCCCTCGCCCTCGTGCCGATGGTCGTGCCCTATGTCGCGGCGCAGCTGTTCGGCAACGTAACCCTCGACGCCTACAAGTGGGCGTTCGCGGGCTGGGAGGCGGTGCTCGTCCTCGTGCTCGGCCTCGTGCTCGTCCGGATCGCACGCCTTCGTGGGCTCGAGACGCGCTGGCGAGATCCGGGATGGCTCGTCGCGGTTCGGCTGCCGGGCCTCGTCGCGGGCGCCGCGCTGGCCATTGCCTGGCGATTCGATCTCTTCGCGGCGGTGCTCCTCGCCATCGCTCTGTGGGCCGCGCTCGCGAATCGACCGATCTGGGCCGGGATCGCACTCGGGCTGGGCGTCCTCGCCAAGCTGTATCCGCTGGCCGCGGGCCCCGCGCTCGCGCTCGCCTGGTTCGCGCCGCGCGATGACGATCGCCTCATCCGGTTCGGCGGCGCGACGGCAGCGACCATCGCGCTCGGGCTGGCCCCATTCGTCGTCGTCGCCGGGCCGGAGGCGCTGACATTCCTTTCCTACCAGGCACTGCGGGGCCTGCAGATCGAGTCGATCGGTGGCGGCCTGGTGCTCCTGGGCGGACTGATCTCGGGCTCGCCGGTGGAGACAGATGCGCCATTCAAGGCGATCGAGGTCGTCAGCCCCTGGGCTCGGCCCATCCTGGCCCTCCTGCCGCTGCTGACGATCGCCGGCTTCGCGACGCTCGCCTGGCTCGGGCTTCGTCGGCTGCGGGCGACATTGGCCGGCGGCGGGTCAATCCCCGCGGTCACGATCGTCCAGCTCGCCGCCGCGGGCGTGCTCGTGCTCCTGGTGACGAGCAAGGTGTTCTCGATCCAGTACGTCGTCTGGATCGTGCCGTTCGCCGCGCTGCTGGACGGGAGGAAGTTCTGGCTGGCGGCCGCGATCGTCGCCCTCACGATCCCGATCCACCCGCTGCTCTACGACCGGCTCGTCGCCCAGGACGCGCTGCCCGTGCTCGTGCTCAACCTGCGCAACGCGTTGCTGGTTGGGCTGACCCTGTGGCTTGTTATCGATATGGGCTTGCGTCGTGCTTTACCTGAATCTCAAATGCGAGACGGGACACCTGCGATGACCGGGTAGCGTGGCCTCGGTACGATCGGCTTGAGCAGGACGCTGCTCCGTCAGGTGAGGTGCGATTTGGCTGAAAACGATCAGGCCGGCAAGCTGTCATTTCCGCTGCCGCACATCCTGCAGCCGGGCGAGGTCATCGAGAGCCAGGCCAATGCCAACGGGGCCGTCATCGCTGTCACCGAATATCGGCTGGTTGTCGTCGAGGGAGATGGTGAGATCCTCGACATCCCGTTCAGCGAGCTTCGCCGGGTCCAGTTCGACATCGAGCGCGACCGGGACGCGACGATGGTGATCGTCCCGGAACACATCAGCAACTGGCCGCGCATCGTCAGTGTCCCGGTTCCGGCCCTGCGCGAGGCTGCGATCGCCCTCGCCCGGATCGGCGAGCGGATCAACGACTACGAGCCGGGGGAGACGGGCTAGGAGCTGCCGTTCAGGCGCGGCCGCGCGATGCGGGGGCGCTCGGGCATCCGGTGGGCAGGAGATGTGGCGCGCCCGGCGGGACTCGAACCCACGACCTTCAGGTCCGCAACCTGACGCTCTATCCGCTGAGCTACGGGCGCACTCGGAGGCAATCTGGCGGAGAGGGAGGGATTCGAACCCTCGAAGCAGGTTACCCCACTTAACGGTTTAGCAAACCGCCGCACTAGGCCTCTATGCGACCTCTCCGTCCGAGGCGGGTAGGAGGCTACCACAGGACCCCCGGCATTCCGGGACCGTCGCCTTCGATTGACTTCCGATCGGGGGTGCACTACCGTCCCGAGACCGAGATGGCCACTTCATTCTGGTACCGCAGCCCGGCATGACTTGATCCCGGTCAGGGACCGGGGGCAGGACGTGTCGGGCGATGGCAGAGGCGCAGGACCTCTGCTTTTTTGTTTGTTGCAACGCAGGTAGCCCACCGGATGTTTGTCGTCATGCGCACCAGCGCGACCGAGGCCGAGGTGCTCGGCGTGAAGAGCCGCATCCTCGCGGAGGGCCTCACGCCGTACGAGCACGCGGCCGCGGCCGGGTTGCAGCTGGCTGTCGTCGGCGAGCTCGGTGGTCGACGGGGAGCGCTGATCGAGACGCTTGCAGGCCTACCCGGCGTCGAGCGGGTCACCCCCATCAATCGGCCGTTCAAGCTGACCTCGCGCGAGTTCCACCCCGAGGACACCGTGATTCGGGTCCTCGATGCGGCCATCGGCGACGGCTCGCTGACGGTGATGGCGGGGCCGTGCTCGGTCGAGAGCCGGGAGCAGCTGATCACGACGGCGGTGCGGGTCAAGGGCGCTGGCGCGACGGTCCTCCGTGGCGGCGCGTTCAAGCCGCGGACCTCGCCGTATGCGTTCCAGGGACTCGGCGTCGAGGCGCTGCGCTACCTCGGTGAGGCCCGTGACGAGACGGGCCTGCCGGTCATCACCGAGGTCATGGAGCCGAACCAGGTCGACATCGTCGCGGAGTACGCCGACATCCTCCAGATCGGCACACGGAACATGCAGAACTACTCGCTCCTGCAGGCCGTGGGCCGAGTCGCGCGGCCGGTGATGCTCAAGCGCGGGTACGGCGCGACAGTCGAGGAATGGCTGATGGCTGCCGAGTACATCGTCAGCTCCGGCAATCCGAACGTGATCCTGTGCGAGCGCGGCATCCGGACGTTCGAGACGTACACGAGGAACACACTGGATCTCGCCGCGGTACCACTGGTCCATCAGCTGACGCACCTGCCGGTGATCGTCGACCCGAGCCACGCCACAGGCAAGCGCTGGCTCGTGCCGCCTCTCGCGCTCGGCGGTGTCGCCGTGGGTGCCGACGGGGTGATGGTCGAGGTCCACCCCGACCCCGACTCCGCGCTGTCCGACGCCGAGCAGCAGCTGACGATCGAGGAGTTCGAGCGCCTCATGGGCGACCTCCTCGCCGTCCACGAGCACGTTCGCGGGCTGCACGACGGCCAGCCGCAGGTCATCGCCGAGATCGGTGCGGCAAGCGGCCTGTCGAAGCACTGATGACGATGGCCGCATCCTTCGCGCCGTCGACCACGCAGGTGCTTCCGGCTACTCGCCTGGAGGGCGACCTCCGGCTGCCCGGCGACAAGTCGATCAGCCACCGGGCGCTCATGCTCGCGCTCCTCGGACAGGGTGAGTCGCGGATCACGGGTGCCGCCGATGGCGCGGACGTCCGGTCCACGGCTGCCGTCGCCCGAGCCCTCGGCGCCCGGATCGAGCGCTCGCCGGGCGAGGCCGGGAACGTCGATTACCTGGTCATGTCCGGCGGCGGCGCAGGGTTGCGGCGACCTTCGGGCGTCCTCGACTGTGGCAACTCCGGGACGAGCCTTCGGCTGTTCGCCGGGATCGTTGCCGGCCACCCGATCGAAGCCGTCCTCGACGGCGACGCGTCCCTCCGGGCGCGCCCGATGGCGCGCGTGATCGAGCCGCTGTCGGCCATGGGTGCCCGGGTCGAGGGCGCGCGCGACGGCCGGCCGCCACTCGTCGTCGCGGGTCGTCGACGCCTGCGACCGATCGAGTGGCAGACACCGGTGCCCTCGGCGCAGGTGAAGTCCGCGATCGCGCTTGCCGCGCTGGCCGCGGAGGGCACCACGGTGATCCGCGAATCCGTCGCGACGCGCGACCACACCGAGCGCATGCTCCGAGCACGAGGGGTCGCGATCCGGACGACGGACCCGGGTGACGGCGCCGTCATCGAGGTCGATGGACCGACGACGGTTCGGGCACTGGACGAACGCGTCCCAGGCGATCCATCCGCCGCGGCATTCTGGCTCGTCGCCGGTGCGATCCATCCGGATGCCGACCTCCTCGTACGCGACGTCTGCGTCAACCCGACGCGGCGCGCCGTCATCGACCTCCTCGAGCGGATGGGCGCCGCGATCGAGGAGACGCCGATCGGCCCGACGGCGAGTGCCGACGACGGCGAACCGGTGGCACACCTCCGCGTCCGCAGCGCGAGCCTGCTCGCGATCCAGTTGATGCCGGGGGACACGGCGGCGGCGATCGACGAGGTCCCGATCCTGTGCCTCGCGGCCACACAGGCGCGCGGCCGCAGCGTGATCCGCGGCGCGGGTGAGCTCCGGCACAAGGAATCCGACCGCATCGCCGGAATCGTCGAAGGGCTCAGTGCGCTCGGTGCGAGAATCAACGTCGACGGCGACGACATCACGGTCGATGGCCCGAGCGATCTTCGAGGGGCGACGGTCGACAGCCTCGGGGACCATCGACTCGCCCTGACGTTCGCCATCGCGGGTCTCGTCGCGGCTGGTCCCACGACCATCCTCGGCGCCGACAGCGTCGCCATCTCGTACCCGAGCTTCTTCGCCGACCTCGAAAGGATCCGATCATGACCAAGCGGGTCGTCCTCATCGGTCACCCGGTCGCGCACTCGCTCTCCGGGGCGATGCAGCAGGCCGCCTTCGACTCGCAGGGCATCGACGCCCGGTACGAGCTGTGGGATCGCGCCCCGATCGCGCTCGCCGATGCCATCGAGGAGGTTCGCGGCGACGACTTCCTCGGCGCGAACGTCACGATCCCCCACAAGGAGCGGGTCGTGCCCATGATCGACAAGCTCACCGAGGAGGCCCAGCAGACCGGCGCGGTCAACACCCTGACGCGCGAGGGCCGCCGGCTCGTCGGCCACAACACGGACGTGCCCGGGTTCGTCGCCGCGCTCGACAGGCTCGTCGGGCGCCAGAAGATGCCGCGGGCCGCGGTGGTGCTGGGCGCCGGCGGCGGCGCGCGCGCCGTCACCTACGGCCTCATCCGCGCCGGGTTCCAGCGGATCATCGTGTTCAACCGGCATCTCCACCGCGCCGAGGGCATGGTCAAGTTCTTCGCGCGGAGCGCCGCGCACATGGACCTGAAGGCCATGCCCTGGCACGAGTCGATCATCGAATCCGAGCTGGCCAGGACGAAGGTGCTGATCAACGCAACGTCGATTGGGCTGAACTCGGACGTGTCACCGGTCCCGCCGGAGGTCGTCACCGGCGACCTGCTCGTGCTCGACCTGATCTACAACCGGACCAGGCTGCTGCGCGACGCGGAGGCGGCCGGCGCCACGGCGATGGACGGCGAGACGATGCTCCTCCACCAGGGCGCCGCCGCGTTCGCGCTGTGGACCGGCCAGCCGGCCCCGCTGGACGTCATGTCGGAGGCGCTCGCGGGCGCGCGCGCCGAGGGGGTGCGCTCTGCCGAGGGCGAGCCGGCGGACGATGGTGCCGCGGCGGGCGTCCCCGAGACGGCTTCGACCGTCGGCTGAGAGCCGGCCAGGCAGCGGCGACCTCGCGATGACCGACCGACCTCGCGCCTCGACCGAGCACCCGCGCGCATGACCGAGCCGTTCCGGTTCCTGACCGCGGGCGAGTCGCACGGCCGCACACTCGGCGTGACGATCGAGGGCGTGCCGGCTGGACTGGCCCTCACCGAGGACGACCTCGCCACGGACCTCGCGCGCCGCCAGCTCGGCTACGGCCGTGGCGCGCGCCAGCAGATCGAGCACGATCGGGCGGAGATCGTGGCGGGCGTTCGGCACGGCCGGACGCTCGGCTCGCCGATCCTGCTCCTCGTCGCGAATCGCGATTGGGAGAACTGGACCAAGGTCATGCAGGTCGAGCCGCTCTCCGACGCGGAGGCTGCCGCCCTCCTGGAAGCCGCGGCCGGCGGCGACAAGCGCTCGACGCCCGTGACCCGCGTGCGGCCGGGCCATGGCGACCTTGCCGGTGCCCTCAAGTACGGCCACGACGACGTGCGCAACGTGCTCGAGCGCGCGTCCGCGCGCGAGACCGCGGCGCGGGTTGCCGCGGGGGGCGTGGCGCGCGCATTCCTGCGCGAGCTCGGGATCGACGTCTGGTCGTTCACGGCCGAGGTCGGCGGTGTGAAGGCGGATTCGGATTTCATGTCGCGCTCGCGCGAGGAGATGGAGGCGTCGCCCCTCCGCTGTCCGGATCCTGGCGCCGAGGAACGGATGATCGCCCGCATCGACGAGGCTCGCGAGAACGGCGACACCGTCGGCGGGGTCTTCGAGGTCCGCGCCGAGTGCGTCCCGATCGGCCTCGGCAGCTACGTCCAGTGGGATCGCCGGCTCGATGCGGCGCTGGCCGCCGCGGTCATGAGCATCAACATCGTCAAGGGCGTGGAGATCGGGATCGGCTTCGAGCAGACCCGGCTGTTCGGCTCGAAGGTGCACGACGTGATCGAGGGCCGCGGCGACGGTGGCCGCTGGATCCATCGCTCCAACAACGCCGGGGGCCTGACGGCCGGCGTCTCGAACGGCGAGCCGATCGTGGTGCGGGGCGCGGTCAAGCCGATCTCGACGCTCGCCCGTCCGCTCCCCTCCGCCGACCTGCTCACCGGTGAGGCCGTCGAGAAGGCGCACTACGAGCGCTCCGACATCTCGGTCGTGCCGGCCGCCGGCATCGTCGGCGAGGCCATGGTCATGCTCACGTTGGCCAGATTCGCGCTCGAGAAGCTCGGCGGCGACTCCATGGCCGAGATCAAGGACTCGATGGCGCGCTGGCGCGAGCGACTGGCGACGCCACTCGCGGCCCCCGAGAGCGAACGCGGCCCCGCGGAAGAGGCGCCCCCGGTCGGCTCCGGCGGAGACGACTGAGGTGGAGCTCGTCGTCGTCGGGCTGCCCGGGAGCGGCAAGACGGCGGTCGGCAAGCGCGTTGCCGCACGCCACGGTTCGGCGTTCGTGGATCTCGACGCGGAGATCGAACGCGAGGCCGGCGCCCGGATCCCGGAGGTTTTCGCCAATGAGGGCGAAGCGGGGTTCCGACGCCGCGAGCACGCGGCGATCGAAGGGTTGGGCGTGCCCGACAGCGGACCGAGCCTCACCCGCGTCATCGCGCCGGGCGGCGGCGCCATCGTCGATCCTCGAAACCGCTGGCACCTGTTCCGCGTGCGGCGCGTCGCGTGGCTCGATGTCCGTCCCGAGGTCGTCGCGCAGCGCCTGCGCCGAAGTCCGACGGTGCGGCCGCTCGTCGCCGGGCGCGATCCCCTCGGCACCATCCGCGAGCTGGGAGCCGCCCGGGTCCGGTTCTACGCCGCCGGGACGCGCGTCGGCGGGGTCGCCGAGATGGCCACCGTGGTAGGCGCCGTCGATGCGCTCCTGTCGACTCCCGCCGGAGCGGGCACGGTGCTGCTGCGTGCGGAGACCCGCCTCGGCAGGCTGGTGATCGGTGACGGCATCCTCGCCGCCGAGGTCGCTGCCGCGCTTCGCGACCTCGAGGCACGGCGCGCGATCCTCGTCTCGGAGCCGGGGGCGTGGGCCGCCGTCGGCGCAGCCCTGGCGGCGGCGCTGCGCGGCGACGGCATGCCCGTCGAGCACGTGCTCCTCCCCCAGGGCGAGGCCGCGAAGCGTCTGTCGGTCATCGAGGACGCCGCGCGCGAGCTGGCACGTCTGCGCGTCGAGCGCCGCGAGCCGATCGTCGCGGTCGGCGGCGGCGTGCTCGGTGATTCGGCGGGCTTCCTCGCCGCGACGTACCTCCGCGGCGTGCCCTTCGTCCAGGTCCCGACGACACTCGTCGCCCAGGTCGACTCCTCGATCGGCGGCAAGACCGGCGTCGACCTGCCCGAGGGCAAGAACCTCGTCGGCGCGTTCCATCAGCCCGTGTCGATCGTGATCGACGTCAGCGTCCTCGCGAGCCTCGACGAGCGCCAGCGGCGCGCCGCCCTCGCCGAGGTGGTGAAGATGGCCGCCCTCGGCGACGAACAGCTGCTCGCGACGCTCGAGGCCGAGGGTCCGGCAATCGCGGCCGGCGATCCCGAGGCCACCCAGTCCGGCGCCCTCGCCGAGGTTGTAGAGCGGGCCGCGTGGGCGAAAGTCGAGGTCGTGCTCGCGGACGAGCGCGAGGCGGCTGGACGTGTTGCGTTGAACCTCGGGCACTCGCTCGGGCATGCGATCGAGGCGGCTGCGGGTTTCCGCGACCTGCTCCACGGCGAGGCGGTGGCCTATGGCCTTCGGGCGGCGGCTCGGATCGGTCTCGCGCGCGGCGTCACGCCGCAGGATCGGGCCGATCGGATCGAGCACCTGCTCGACCGGTTGGACCTGGGGACCGCGCGGCTTTCCTTGGACCTGACGTCGGTGCTCGATACGCTGGCGCTCGACAAGAAGCATTCGGCCGGCGCGCTGCGCTGGGTCCTGCCCACCGACGATGGCTGGGCGATCGATGCAGATGTCCCGGAGGATCTCGTGCGACAAGTGGCAGCAAACGTGCTCTCGGGGCGGTCCCCCGACGCACTCGTGGCCGGTACCCCTGTCACGGCCGGCCGGTCGTGACCCGCGGGCATGGCAATCGAATCCTCGTGCTCAATGGGCCAAACCTCAACCTGCTCGGGACGCGTGAGCCCGAGATCTACGGGACCGAGACCCTCGAGGACATCCATGCAGGCATCAGCAGGCGAGCGGTCGAGCTGGACATGGAGATCATCTTCGTCCAGTCGAACCATGAGGGCGTGCTGATCGACCGCATCCACGAGAAGGACTTCGACGCGGCGATCGTCAACGCCGGCGGGCTGACCCACACCTCGGTGGCGCTCCGCGACGCGCTGCTGGGCGTCGCCAGACCGTTCGTCGAGGTCCACCTCACCGACCCATCGAAGCGGGAACCCTTCCGCAAGGTGAACTTCCTGGCCGACGTCGCGATCGCATCGATCGTGGGGCACGGTGCGCGGGGCTACGCGGAGGCGCTCGAGCTGCTGGCGGAGCGCTTCCAACGCAAGCCATGAGCGAGGCGGGTGACCGGCGCCGGCGCCGACCGACGAGCCCGGAGCTCAATCGGCTCCGCGCCGAGATCGACGAGCTCGATCGGCGCATCGTCGGCCTGCTCAACGATCGTGCCGAGCTCGCGCGGGCGGTGGGCCACGAGAAGGCCGCCCTCGGCAGGCGCGCAATCCGCGATCGCGAGCGGGAGCGCGAGGTCTTGCTGCGCGTCTCGATCGGGAACGCCGGCCCGATGTCGCAGGTCGACGTGCTGGCGATTTTCCGACGCGTGATTGCCTCGGCGCGGGCGCTGGAGACCGCGGAGCGCGAGCGACTCCAGCGCGACACCGACGAGCCACCGGAGCCGCCCAGCGCGTGACCGGCGGCCAGACCACCCGCTTCGCTCCGGCCCCGACCGGCCGGCTCCATCTCGGGCATCTCGCGAACGCCATCTATGTCTGGGGCCTCGCCCGCCGGTCGGGTGGCCGAGTCCTGCTTCGGATCGAGGACCACGACCGCCAGCGCTGCCGGCCCGAGTACGAGGCGGCGCTCCTCGGCGACCTTGACCGGCTCGGGCTTGCCGCCGACGAGCCGTCGACCGACGAGCTCCGGGCAGGCCCATCGAGCTACCGCCAGTCGGACAACGGCGCCGTCTATGCGGCCGCGTTCGAACGGCTCGCAACCGCGACCGATGTCTATGCCTGCGACTGCTCGCGCACGACGTTCGCCTCCTGGCGCGCCAAGAATGACCGGGCCTGGACGGGTCCAGGGTGCCCGGGAGACTGCCTCGCACGCGGGCTCGAGCGGCGCCCCGGGCTCCTGCTGCGGGCCTCGCTCGGCGATCGCGACGAGGGCTGGGACGATCTCGTGCTCGGGGTTCGATCGGGCCCGGTTTCGCCCGATGGCGACCTGCCGGTCAGCGATCGAAACGGCAACTGGACCTATGCGTTCTGCGTGGTCGTCGACGA
>Ga0070706_100005021_pt1 | contig 12648 bp, 9 predicted proteins | sample KBSK5501metaG_FD_65476 | JGI IMG/M metagenome (GOLD analysis project Ga0070706, IMG submission 65476) | Corn, switchgrass and miscanthus rhizosphere microbial communities from Kellogg Biological Station, Michigan, USA - KBS K5-50-1 metaG | ecosystem: Host-associated > Plants > Roots >...
CGATTTGGTCGTGAGGTGTGAAGAGTTTGGAATTCCTCAGGCGCGGCATCGTGTAATTATCTTGGGAATTCGCGAAGATATCCTAAAACCCTCCAAGTTGCTGAGGCCCGCACCCGCAACGGCTATAGAGGATGCCATTGGTGATCTACCGCAACTGCGGAGCAGTCTTTCCAAAGAGACTGATTCGCCTGAAGCCTGGCGTGACGCGATTCGGGAGATCATGACCACGAGCTGGTTTTCAAATGGGGCTTTGAGTGAGGAAGTACATGCCGCTATGTTATCGTCGGCAAGGCGTATCGGCTATCGATTGGGTCGTGGCGCTGAATATCTGGATGGAAGAACAAAACCAAAGTTCAATCAGAAATGGTACACAGACCCTAAACTTGACGGCGTGATAAATCACGCAACGCGCGGCCATATCCGCAAGGACTTACACCGTTATCTCTTTGCTTCCGCATTTGCTATGAGTGAGGGTCGCTCACCTCTCTTGCAAGACTTCCCCAAAGCGCTACTACCAAAACATGACAACGTTCAGGAAGCACTAAGAGACACCAAGTTTAATGATCGCTTTCGAGTTCAGATGGCAGGGCGACCATCGACTACTATCACCTCGCACATCTCCAAAGACGGGCATTACTTTATTCATTACGATCCACCTCAGTGCCGCAGTTTGACAGTTCGTGAAGCAGCCAGATTGCAAACCTTTCCAGATAACTACTTTTTTGAAGGACCGCGCACTGAGCAATACAGGCAGGTAGGTAACGCAGTTCCTCCGCTGCTCGCACGGCAGATTGCTGAAATTGTTGCCGATTTACTGAGTTAACTTGCTCGCTTGATGGTTGACGTTCACACACCAAAGCAGCGCAGCTTCAACATGTCGCGTATTCGCAACCGCGACACCCGCCCCGAGATGATCGTTCGCTCGATTGTTCATCGAATGGGATTTCGGTATTCACTCCACAAGAAAAGTCTCCCCGGCAAACCTGATCTGGTTCTTGTACGACATCGAAGGATCATCGACGTACACGGGTGCTTCTTTCACATGCATGACTGCCGATACGGAAGAGTGGTACCCGTGACAAATGCAGACTTCTGGAAAACCAAACGGCTTTCCAATGCTGCGCGCGATCAAAGAAACATCAAAGAACTCAGGCGCGCCGGTTGGAAGGTGAGGGTCGTGTGGGAATGCGAAACGAGGAATCTAAAGACCCTGACTAGGCGGCTTGAAAGGTTTTTGAGCAACTCAACATAAGGTAGGCCTTTTACACGTCGTCTTCGCCAAACGCACTCCAAAGATCTTCAAACCTAATTACCACCTTGCCAACCTGAACCGTGTATGGCATGGGTCTTGAATCAACTTTGGCATCAATCTCGTTCCGTAACCTCTCAAACATACTGCTGAAAACTCTTTGGCGCGGCCCGATCTCATAACGAGTCCTCAGGAATTGAGGCCAGTTGCAAATTGCTAGCTTTTCGCTTGTAACGGGAAAACCGAAACCATGCATCCGTGCGTAACTGCGAGACAGCCCAAACAAGTAAACACTTGTAACTCGTTCGCCTTTGTTGAGCTTCAATCGTAGAGCAGTTGTTAGTTCAGGCAGTCCTTTGAGTTTTATCCAAGCGTCAACTTTTTCCGCCCAAGTATCCAACTCCGTTGCCAGATTTCGTGCTTTACTGCGCAGTTCGCGCACATCGTTTGTAAAGTAGTCCTGCCATTTTAGCTGAAATAACGCCAGCTGCCCGGTCAACCTGTCATAGACCGCAGCGTCGACATCCGTTAGCACCTTGTGGTCTCGCCTTATCTTAACGTTACCATTAACGCGTTGATAACGTGTACCTTGAAATAGCGCATAAACTTCGGATCTCAGCCACTCCTCTCGAGGCTCGGAAATCCAATGACTTGAATTCGGATGCCGCCACTCAAACAACGTGCGTGCTGCGATGAAGGGATTTCGCACCAAGCTCGACACGGGACGTAAGATGAGCCCGTTGCCGACGCTCAACAACAGCGGCAAGAACGGAAATGTTACGTTTCGAAGTTGAAATGCTTCTTCTGGGCGCAGAACTATTGCGTCAAGCGCATGTCTAACGCGGTCCCGATGAATTCGGGAGTAATCAACAATACTATCTTCGAGCTCATTCAGCGGCCCCCAAATGGTGAGACTCTGCGGTATAGATATTTCAGGGAAAGCGTTCATAGCCAATAACGCGAATCGGACATGCTTCATGTGTACGGCCGTAACGAAGGTTATGATTGCCGACAAATCAGCACCTGTAATATTTCCTAATTTCGCGTCGGGATGCAGTCCAGCCTCATCCCTAGCTTGCGCGACAATTTCGGCTGCTTCAGCCAAAAAATGGTTGTCGACCTCGGGCAGCGCTCCGTAGCCCATCATCATTCCGCGGCCGGAGTCCCATGGATGCACTAGCGGCAGCATCAGCTCATCAATGTTCTCGGATTTGTATTTCTCCAGCGGCCTTTGAGTCGTCCTTCCAAGGAAGTATCCGGGCACCTCCTGTACCGAGGGGTAATCATCGTTTTCAAACAATTGCCAGCCGCGATAGAACCTCACATTTTGCTTTTGGAGCTGATTGTGGATTTTTGCGAAGCTATCAAATTCCAAGTCATCCAAAAACTGATCCTTTGCGCCGTCGGCTAGTCTCACCGTAAGGCCTTCGGTCGTGTTTTGGGCGTGCAAAAATCCTGAGCGTAACATTGCAGATGCTCGCCGCAACAAGACCGATTGTCCAAATTTATGAAGAAGGTTCATCGCGAATTGCCTGGTATCTTTTGTGCTTTTGTAGAGTGGCAGGCCCGCCGACCTAATCGGAGTCAGAAGATGACTCATTGCCGCGTTCCATCCCCATAGAAGGAGGTCGAAGTCTGGTCTCGAAAGTTGGCCAGAGTTTTCTAATGCTGCTTGAAAGACGGCAGAATAGTCGAGAGCTCTAGTGACCTCGGCGAATAGAGCAAATTTTTCAAGCGGGTCCGATGGCAGCTTATCTAGCGCCATATCAAGCTCTGAATCAGCAAGTTCTGCGAATTTCTCGTACATGTTTACTGATTCTCTCACGTATTACCTATACATAAGTCAACTTGGAAAAAAGGGAGAGGTGGGAATGAAGAAGGCCTCTTCCACTCGCTCTCACTGCGCATGAGCCAGCCTGCGTCCTCATCTGTGGATCCCCCCTGAGATTACGCGGTACTTCCTGTGATGACTGATGAGGCATGGAGCTCAAAATTTGTGAGCGTCCAAATCGGGACACCCTCTTGTCAGAACCATCTGCGATTTTTACAATTCTGCATCCATCAGCCATCCACTTCCGGAAGGAGCACGAAACATGCCGCGACTAAAGCTATCCAGGTTGATCGTTGCGATTGTCCTTGCGCTGTCGTTTGCGTCGGCGAGTTTCGCGCAGCAGGCAAACGCTCCAGCGGCTGCGCCGGGCGTACCCACAGCGGCGGCGGGAAGATTAGTTGAAATAAAAGTGCCCGCTCCCTCGCTGAAGGGAAACTTGTTGGGAGACCCGACGGAACAAAGCGCCGCTGTTTACCTTCCGCCGAGTTACGACGCCTCACCCGCCAGACGGTTTCCTACGCTCTACGTCCTGCACGGCTTCACCGGAAGCAACAGAGCGTGGACGCAGGGCATGAGTTTGCAAACGTTGATGGAATGATCAAGAGTGGCAAGATCCGCGAGATGATTATTGTGGCGCCAAATGGATGGTACGCATACGGCGGTGGGTTCTACACAAACTCCTCCGTTACGGGTAACTGGGAGGACTACATGTTCAAGGATCTCGTGCAAAACATCGATGCGAACTTTCGCACCATCCGGAAACCCGAGTGGTGTTCCTTTAGTCCGCCTTGGCGGACGACTGAAACTAGCCCAGCGATTTATCGCTGGGATCGGTAGTCGTCTGAGATGAAGTCCGTGAAGCGGACGGCTGAAAAGGAGAGGATCTGGCGATTATCATTTCAGTCGTCCGCTTCACGGACTACAAATCCTTCAACGCTTTATCCCAGCAGTGAACTGCTGGGCTACTATCATCCGTCCGCTTTGCGGACTGATACCTACTTTCTGTGCGAGCCTCCCATAAGAATCCGCTTCTGAAAAACGCAAACCGATGAACCGAGAATTCATCCGCGTCACGCCGCCACGGTAATCTGAAGGCCCGTCCGTCACGCAATCCTGCCTGTTGGTCACAAAACTGCACTTTCCAGTTCTCGCGTCGTTAACGTGCCTGGTCCATCTGCCGTCTACATAGGCGCAGAGACTCGACGTGGAGGCATCATGCGCCGTTTATTAATTGTCCTGACACTAATTCTCGTATTGATCACCGCGAGCACGACTTTGGCAGCGTTTGATACGAAGCGCCCGCTACCGGGCGTCGTCCTGGATTTCTGGACCGTCGATATGCAGGAGAAGTATTCGGATGGCGTAACCGACTTCCGGAATCGCGGCCGGCTGGTCTCCTCTGAGACCGGCTATTATGAAGTGGAGAGCATTCGCCCGATCCCCTACCGGCCCAATCCAACCGGGGCGCCGGATTTCTGGCGCTGTGCGCACTTTCATCTGTTGGCGGTTTGTCCGGGTTACAAGCCCCTGGTTACTGAGATTCACTTCAAAGCAGACCCACACGCATCAGATTCCATGTATAGACCGGAGAATGCCATCGCTCCGCAAAAGCACACAGCGAATGGTGTGAGCTTTGAAAGTGGAGTGTTCGACATAGTGCTCGAGCGCGAGTCGGGGCAGTAGCCCGACTGTCAAGGAGGGCTCTGGTAGGCGACTCTCAATCATCTAGTCCAGAAGTATTCTTCGACAATGCAAGAAAGTGTGCATTCTCGTGTTGCACTGCCCTGGCGTTCGTGCCTATAACGGCCGGGAGTCTACCAATATCATCCCAAAGCTAGAGCCCAGTCAGGGAGAGCTTTGGAGGATGCCTCAGTGGTCAGAGACTTTGACGATAACGAATTCCCACTGGCTTATTTAATCTCGTTTCGGACTTATGGCACCTGGCTGCATGGCGATGACCGCGGCTCCACAAGTCGTAGACGGAACAAGTATGGCACGCCTCACATCGCTCCGAATCCTCGCTTGCAAGGAGCAGAACTCAAACAACTTCGACATTCGCCAATCAAGCTCGACAGCAGGCAGCGGCCACTTGTTGAAAAAGCCATTCGCGAGGTATGTAACAATCGAGGATACTGGTTACGAGCGATCAATGTCCGGACTAACCATGTGCACACGGTAGTGTCCGCGGCAATGAAACCCGAACCTATTCTTCAGGCCTTCCAGGCATACGCGACCAGAGATTTACGCAAGGCTGGTTTGCTACCTAAGGATGCCAAACTCTGGTCTCGGCACGGCAGCACGCCCTACCTGTGGAAGGAGCGACATGTGGAGCGAGCGATTGATTACGTCGTTAACGGTCAGGGAGATGAACTGCCGCGATTCGATGATTGAGTGCTTACGTTACGGAGCCCTCCCTCACGGTCGGGCTACTGCCCCGGCGCGCGACTCGCTTGGATGCTCCCTTGTCTGAAGGTCAGCATGCAAAAAGCCCTACCACGTGGTAAGGCTTCTGCACACGCTGACTGCTCATTGTTCGTTTACGGCTTTCCTTTGCCTTTACCTTTTCCGCCACCATGACCCTGGCCCTGCGCGGCGGGCTGGGCCGGTTCATGTTTCTGTTCTTTTACATTCGGCTTGCTTTCCCGAACTGGCGGCCCCAAAAACTCGGGCTTCGACTTGTTGCCTACTTGTTCTCCACGAGCTTTGGGCTGGCCCTTCTCCTGAGAGCGTGTCTCTTTTCTTTGTTGCTGCTCAGCTTCCTTATTGGCTTTCGCCGCTTCAGCACTGGCCCGGTCTATTTCCTTGTTGTCTACCCGCGCTTCACCGCGTTCATCTTTGATCTTGAACTTTTCGTTCCTGGCCTTGTCGGAAACACGTTCCACGCGCATCCACTTCGCCACGTCTTTCCTCGATCGTGACTCGCGGATATCGTTGCCGACATATACCGGCGTGTCACGTAGTTTCTTCGCAATGCCCGGCGGTAGGTCAATCTTGCCGCGTCCCCAGGCTGAATGGATGACCGCGTTTCTAAGCGGAGTCAGTGTCAGAGGATCGAGCGTTGATCTCACTGAAGCCAACCGCTGCTGATCAATCCTGCGAATACTGCGCGGATCGATAGCGCGCCCCCAGGCGTCCACCGGCACAACAGTGACGGCCCCGGGTATGCCAAGGTTGATTAGTTGTCCAGGATTTACATTTGCCCGTGTCAGATAACGCGGCTGCCAGTTGGCGTCGTAATAACGCGGCGCATAAGCGTCGCCCGGACCAAGCGGCACCCAGCCGATCTGGTTGGCGTTGTCCAGCGGAACGAAAGCAACGAGGGCCGGCGCATACGTCGGCGTCGTGTTCTGTGATTCGGGAATCCAGTACCACTGGTTATTCACGTTGGCCCAGCGACCATAGTGATAGGGCGCATAGCCCCAGGGTTCATTGGAAACCCAGGTTGGCCCATACGGGTAATCGTTGATCCACTGACCCTGCTGATAAGGAACCCACCCGGAATCAACTCGCGGTCTCCAGGCATTGCCGTAACCATCAACGTTCTGCCAGTCGCCGTAATAGTCGAGATCGTTAAGGCCCGGAATGCTTGAGTTCGCATACTGATAACTCGCATCGCGACGATAAGGATCGTAATAGTAAGGATCACTAAGATAGGCGTCGTAATTGTTGTTGTAACGACCGTCGTAGGAATTCGGATATTGATTGCGGTAATAGTCGTCTACCTGATATCCGGCGTCCTGTGGATTCAGGCGCGACAACGCAAGCTGGGATGCCGCCTGGCCCAGGAGCGTAAGCATTTCGCCTTTGTTGACCTGGCCGGAACCACCCAAACCTACCACCTGCGCCAGTCCGCTCAGCACTGAGACGAGCACACCGCCGTTGTTATCAAAACCGACGTTGTAAAGCCCGGGCTGATCAAAGTTTATCGCGCCGTTAGGTGTGGCTACTTCAAATATTTCATTAGGTTGTAAATACCCAACATCGAACATTGCCGACCCGTCGCGAAGTGCGAGCTGGGTGCGGCGGTCTTCAAGCGAGACTACATCAAGCGAAGTGTTCGGATTGAGCCGCGCGAAATTCCGCCCGCTAAACGCGAGCGAGGTGTGCGCGTTATCACGCGTGTAGATCCGATCGCCTTCTGAGAAGGGTTGATTCGGAACCGCGGCGATCCACTGCGCATTGTCATCAGTGGCTTCAATGTTTGGGAGACTGTCGCTGAAAGCGACTTCGCCATCCACTCGTTGTATGCGTGCCGCATAGGGCAGCTCCTCAGCGGAGACGGTCGGCTCGTGCTTCAGCCAGAAGGCCACGCCTAAGCCGGCAATGAGCGCCACCAACACCCCCACGATCGTCAGGTGCGGCCATGCTTTGATCCTGTTCATAGAACTCTCCTTCTCAAATATTCCATCGCTCCGGAAAGGCGGATTCGCGACGAAGTCTGGTGAAATAGATTGGTCAAAATACTTTTATCAGGGATCTGGTCGCAAGAACCATGCCCTGAGGCGCTTAAATACTGAGGATTTCAAGGAAAGACTGGTCGAGGACGCGATGTGCTGATCAATGCTGGCGAAGATGGCGCGCCGCCATGACTTAGACACACTCTTGCAAGGAGACCGCTTTAGAGAGAATCGCGAGTGAGGAGATATTTGCGGTTAAGGCGTACCCATTCAGGGCATGATGCGTAGCAATACGCGAAACCTACCGTCAAAAACGTCTAGACAGGATTTACAGGATTAACAAGATCGTCAACACAAAACTTGCAGAGCCCGCGAAGCAGCTGATAGCGGTTCGACTACCTAACGTCAATCGGGACGATTCGACTGTCGGCCGCTCCGCGGGCTTTGGATATTTTCGAATTGCGATCCTGGGGTTTCGCTGCGCTCCACCCCAGGCTTTATGCTGTCGGCCGCTCCGCGGGCTGGGAATAATTTCGACAACGATCGGTATTCAACGTTAGAAGTTTTCCCGCAGTTCGGAAACCCACAAGCATCAAGCCAGCGGAGGAAGCGGTGACGGTCATCGCAACTCCAACGGGCTTGGCGCTCTATTCACGACTCACTTCTGTTAAGGCTTCTTGCCTTTGCCTTTTCCTTGACCCTGAGGTTGCCCAGCCGGTTGTGCCGGTTGTTTGGCCTCGTGTTTCGGTGCCGCTTGCTGCTGCGCCTGCGGTGCCGGCTGTCGCGGTTGCGGCTGCATCCGTGGTTGTGGCTGCATCCGTGGTTGTGGCTGCATCCGTGGTTGTGGCTGCATACGCGGAGCCGCGCGAGGCGGTTCCGGTCTTACCCGCGTTTCCGGTCTTATCCGCGGCGACTCAATACGCGGTGACACTGGCGCAGCTTTACGCTGTTCCGACTCGATTCGTTGCGGCCGCATGATTTGTCTTTCCGGTCGTACTCGGGCCGGCTCAGCTACTCGCACGCCCTGCGGCTGCTGTTGAGCCTTGCGTTGGTCGCGTTGGACACGTTGCGCCTCAACTTCCTGCTTTCTTTGCTCCTGTTGAAGTTGCTGCATCTGCCGTCGCGCGTCTCTGCTTCCCCGAGCTGATTCAGCGGCGAGCCTGGCCATCTCGGCCTTGCGCGCGGCATCGTCGGGCGGCGCAATCGTCTGGCGTGCGCCCTGACCCACATTTGACACGGCCCGGCGATCATCCCTCACGTTCAGCTTTTGGTTCTTGACTCTGTCCGGCAACTGCTCTACTCGGAGAACTCGAGCCAAATCTTTTCTAAACGGCGGTGATGGTGCTGTACCGATAAACACCGGGTCGTTAAGCTTCTTCGCAATTCCCGGCGGCAGATCTATCTTCCCCCGACCCCACGCTGAATGGATCACCGCATTACGTAGTGGACCCAGGGTAAGTGGATCAAGCACTGGTCTTACCTGCGCCAGTTGTTGCATATCAGCGCGCCGCACCATGCGCGGGTCAATGGTCCGTCCAAAAGCATCCAACGGCACCACCGTGACCGCACTGGGCACGCGCATATTAACGAGCTGCGTTGTGACTACAGTCGTACGCGTCAAGTAATACGGCTGCCAGTTAGTATCGTAGTAACGAGGTGCATATGGATCGCCAGGGCCAAGCGGCACCCAGCCGATCACGTTCGAGTCACTGAACGGAACAAAGGCCACCAGCGCCGGGGAATAATACGGCGTTGAGTTGACGGCGTCAGGAACCCAGAACCACTGACCACCGCTGTTGACCCAACGTCCATAGTGGTATGGCGCGTAGCCCCACGCCTCGCTGGAAACCCAGGTTGGCCCATAAGGGTAGTCGTTAACCCAATAGCCATCCTGATACGGCACCCAGCTCGCATCTACGCGCGGCCGCCAGCAGTGGCCATAGTCGTTACACTGCACCCAGTCGCCGTAGTAATCCAGATCGTTCAGTCCGGGAATGAAAGACGGCGCATACTGATAACTGACGTTACGTCGATAAGGATCGTAGTAATAAGGATCGCTCAGGTAAGCGTCGTAGTTGCTGTAACGACCGTCGTAAACATTTGGATACTGATAGCGATAGTAATCGTCCACCAGATATCCAGCGTCGTTATGGTTCAAACTCGCCAGCGCAACCTGCGCCGCAGCGGTGGCTGCCAGCGTTAACATTTCACCTTTGCTGATCCGCCCCGAGCCTCCAAGCCCGACTACCTGCGCCACACCACTCAGCGCTGATATCAGAACGTTGCCGCTGTTATCAAACCCAACGTTGTAGAGTCCCGGCTCTATGAAGTCGACCGCGCCATACGGCGTTCCTACCTCGTAGAGTTGACCTGGCGCCAGATAGCCAACATCGAACATCGCCGAGCCGTCGCGCAAAGCGAGCTGCGTACGCCTATCGGAAAGATCCAGCACGTCCAATTCGGAGTTGGGATAGAGTCGTGCAAAATTGCGTCCGGTAAACGCGAGCGACGCGTGCGAATTCTCGCGGGTGTAAATTCGATCGCCAACCGAGAATGGCTGGTTGGCTGTGGCCCTTACCCACTGCGTATTCGCCTGATCATTAATCTGACTGTTCGCACCATTGGTATAGGCTGCGTTATTAAATGCTACCTCACCGTCAACACGCTGAATGCGCGCCGCGTTCGGCAGCGCCTCAGCCTGGACCGTCTGTTCGTGTTTGAAATAGAACGCCGTACCCAGGCCGGCGATTATCGCGACCAGGATCCCGACGATAGTCATGTGTGGCCAAACTTTTATCTGATTCATGATTGCCAAACCTCCCGTAACCTCTGTAGAACTGGCATCCTCGCCCGTCTCCTCCTGCTACACGGAGACGTTCTTTTGAGAATCGTCTGGGGAGACGCTTTCGGAAAACGCCGTTGTTTTACTCTTGAAAAACGTCTTCTTTCCCGGAGGGTATTTCGCAAACACCATGCCCGGCAGGCGTTCAACTGTGATTATTTCGGGACAATCCTGTCAGGCGAGGGTTGAAGATCCGCTCAATACTTACCGCGGAGATAGGGCGTCATTATTTAGTCACTCTATCGCAAGAATTTTGTTAGGTGAGGCAGGAGCAATCGGTGAAGGAACCCGGATTTCAGTTGAGAAAACGCGCTTCATATCGTTCGCAGATGTACCGATACAAGGCGCGGCTTGAGGGTCAGACCATTTTCCATTTGTCATTTGACATTTCTCATTTGTCATTTCAAATCATCAGGTTTTGCTCTTGATGTTACAACGAGATAGGCACGTTGAACTTGAGAGACGCTCAGTTAAATGACAAATGAGAAATGTCAAATGACAAATGGAAAATGGTTTTTATCTGTTTTTCCGCCAGATGACTGAGTAGCGCCACAGCAGGTGCTTTTTGATTCTCGCGCCGGGAAGGACTTCGCTGCAGAGTTCGCGGACCTGACTCATGGTTGGGTAGAGGTCGTGGCTTTCGTGTGCGGCCCAGGCGTCGCGAGCTTCACGTGATGAGCGAAGGCGGCCATGATGAATCAGTCTTAAGATCACGCTTACTAAAAGGGCCAAAGGATTCAATAACGTGTCCACCACGCCCTGGGGCTCGAACAGATCGAGGATTAGCAGAACGCCGCCGGGTTTCAGAGCCGCTTTCATTTTGCGAAGCATCTCACCGAGCGGCAGGTGATGCAGCGTCGCGATACTGGCGATGCAATCAAAACCTTCCGTCGGCAAGTCGTATGTTGTTACGTCCGCGATCTGGAATTCAATATTCGACTGGGACGCAGAATTCGCGCGGGCGATGCGAATCATCTCTGGTGACAGATCGAGCGCCAGCACTCGCGCTGAACGTTCGGCCAGACGGCGTGAGAATTCACCCTTGCCGCAGCCGATCTCAAGCGCTGCCTGACAATTTGGACGAACCTGGCGCAGCAGGAATTCGCTGTAATGCTGGTTGTGCAGCGAGCCATCCGGCGAGACTAAGGCGATGCGATCAAAGTCTGACTGAATCGTGGACATGGATTATTGGGCGGTCGGAATGTTCGGTTTAACTTGGCTCAGTTTCAATAAACCAAGGTGGGTCGATTAATACGGAACCGGGAGCGGTAACGACCGGGTTCAAGTTGCGACATAGACTATGGCACAAAGCGAATTCGAGAATCCAAGGCTAATCGAGTCCGGTCCCTAGCGGTTCTGTATTGCTCGACCCACGACGCAAGAACGCCGGCTCAACGATCGCCTGTTTGTGCGGCAGTCTATATGGCAACTTGAACCCGGTCGCTACCGCTCCCGGTTCTGTATTAGTCGACCCACAATGCAGGAACTCCAGCTCAATATCATCCTGTTTATGCGCCCGGTTACTTTCTTCCACGATGTCGCCCGGACTTAGCCACTGGTTTAGGCGTCGGATCTGAATCGTCAGCGCGAGGTTCACGTGCTGCTGGTCCAGCCGGGTGTTCGATGGTGATGTAGGTAACGGTGTCCCAGGTATTGTGAAGGCCAATGAACAAAAGCAGCAAAGCGGCGGCGCCGGTTGCGAAGAGCGCGCGATGAGCCTGGCCGGGTAATAAGATCGCTGAGACAAAGAGGAGCACATAGGAAATAAGAGGAAACACAACATGCCAGCGCCAATCTTCTCCCACCAGACGATAACTGCTCAGGCGGCGTGCTCGTTTGATGACAAGGAAAATGTAGGCAACACCGGCAAGGCCACAAACGCCGAGAAGAATCGCGACCGGCAACAGTCCATGCCAGGGCGCACTCAAAATGGCTGACACGAGCAGCACGCCGGTGAAATGTACGATCGTCGGCGTGGAGAAAGCCTCAATCTCTCTCGTGGTAGTGCGCCTCCCTGATTCGGCAATGAGAGCGATCACTACAAACTGTAATCCTGTTAGTGCGGCGGCTGAGGAGCCGATGAGAAAGAAAAACGTCTCCCAGGCGGCAAGTGGCGAAGCTGTTTCCATGACGGTGAATCGTAAATGGTAAATCGTGAATAGTGAAGGGCTTTGCACAAAAAAGTAGCATCGCCAAGTCCGCGTCAGCGGACGACTGAAAATAGCCCAGCGATTCATCGCTGGGTGGTGTGAAAGTCCGAAACGAAAGTCCGTGAAGCGGACGGATGAAAAGGTTGAAGGATCTCGTAGTCATCTTCAGTCGTCCGCTT
>Ga0070706_100005022_pt1 | contig 12648 bp, 11 predicted proteins | sample KBSK5501metaG_FD_65476 | JGI IMG/M metagenome (GOLD analysis project Ga0070706, IMG submission 65476) | Corn, switchgrass and miscanthus rhizosphere microbial communities from Kellogg Biological Station, Michigan, USA - KBS K5-50-1 metaG | ecosystem: Host-associated > Plants > Roots >...
CCATCCGCGATCAAGTTCAGCACCCGGCCGGTCAGCCGCTCGACGTCCTCGCGCATGTTGGTCACCTGGCGGGGCGTGAACGAGGCGCTGACCAGGCGCCGCAGCCTGGTGTGGTCAGGTGGGTCACGGAACTCCATGGCCTGGGAGGTGGCAACCCTGGCCGGCCGGTCGCGCCACCCGGGCATGACCCGGTCGCGCCACCCGGGGCTCTGGGAGCGGAACGCGGGGTCACGGGTGACGGCGGCGCAATCCTCGTACCGGGTCACGAAGACGGCACCGGATGGAGCCCGGTGCGCGGGCGCAAGCGCCCGCAGTCGTGCGTACAGCGGGTAGGGATCGGTGATGGCCTCCGCCGAAGTGAGGGTCGCCAGCAAGGTATCCGCCTCGTCCTGACGCCCTTTCCCCACCCTTTCCTGACTGCCCATTTAGTTGCCCTCCCGCCCCAGAGCGCGCACCTATCGTAGGCGTGGGACGCCATTGCCACCAGCCCCGGAACGGCTATACCTTCCGCCCCGACACCGCGGAGCGGGCCTTCTGCGCCCGCCGCCCCACGCGCCGCCGCGAGATGTGAGATGCGTTCAGGCCCTGGCTGCCGGGCAGCCGCAATGTGACTCGGCAAGCTGGCCATTGACCGGCCGATTCGGATTTGCTTCAGTCGTAGCGGGCCAGGGAGTGCCGTCGTCCCGCAGTGGCAGCCAGGAGGACAGAATGCCGTTCGACCCTCAGGTGCAGGCGATCCACGACCGGCTTGAGCGGGATAAGCCCCCGCGGCTGTACACGATGTCGATCGAGGACGCGCGGGCTGCCGATGTGGCATCGGCGGTGGCATCGGCCGGGCTGACGGAGCCCGTGGCCGACGTGACCGACCGGAACTTCCCCGGGCCGGCCGGGCAGTTGCCGGTCCGCGTCTACCGGCCGGATGGCGAGGGGCCATGGCCAGTCCTGGTGTACTTCTACGGCGGCGGCTGGAGCCTTGGCACCCTCGACACGTGTGACGGGGTGTGCCGCAGCCTGACCAACGCCGCGCGGTGCGTGACGGTCGCGGTCTCCTACCGGCTGGCCCCCGAGCACAAGTTCCCGGCCGCCGTCGAGGACTGTTACGCGGGGACTGCCTGGGTCGCGGCGCAGGCCGCCGACCTGGGCATAGACGCCGGGCGGATGGCCGTCGGCGGGGACAGTTCGGGAGGCAACCTGACGGCGGCGGTAACCCTGCTCGCCCGGGACCGGGGCGGCCCGGGGTTCGTGCACCAGTTGCTGGTCTACCCGAACACGGACCACCAGGCCGGCACCGACTCCATGCGCGACATGACCGACCAGCACTTCTTCAATCCAGCGGCGGTGGAATGGTACTGGGGGCTCTACCTCGCCTCGCCGGAGGATGGCGCCAACCCCCTGGCCTCGCCGCTGCGAGCCGCCGACCTCAGCGGGCTGCCTCCGGCGACCGTGATCACTGCGGAATACGACCCGCTGCGGGACGAGGGCGAGCACTATGCGGCCCGCCTCGCCGAGGCCGGGGTAGCCGTCCGCCTGACCCGCTACGACGGCATGCCGCACGCTTTCTTCACCATGATCGGCGAGCTGGACACGGCCAGGAACGCGGTCGCCGCCGCCGCGGCCCGCCTCCGGGAGGCGTTCGGATGATTCATCCCGGACATGAAATTTCAGGTCGCGAAGACATGGTGGCCAGTCAGGCGCGCGACCCGGGCCGAGGCCGCCAGGTGGGACAGAGCGGACCGGCCGCACCGTCAGCACGGCGCCGCAGGCACTGATCCATGGAGGAGCGGCATCCCATGCAGGACGAGACCGTATCTGCCCCTTTGCACACCGGAGACCTGCATGGCTCACTGGAGGATCCCGCCCTCGAATCGATGAATTTCCTGAACGAAATTGGCTTGCATTACCCCGAAGCCATCTCGTTCGCGTCGGGGCGGCCGTTCGAGGAGTTCTTCGATGTTGATCTGATCCATCGGTACTTAGACTCCTTCTGCGGATACCTGAAAGGCCAGCTCGGATACGACGACAAACAGGTTCGCCGGGTCCTGTTCCAGTACGGGCGGACCAAGGGGATCGTGCACGAGCTGATCGCCCGCCAGCTCGCGGTCGATGAGGGGATCGAAGCCGACCCCGAGTCGATCGTGGTGACCGTGGGCTGCCAGGAAGCGATGTTCCTGGTCGCGCGGGCGCTGCGGCGTGACGACCGGGATGTCCTGTTCGCCGTCGCACCCACCTATGTGGGGCTGACGGGAGCCGCCCGCCTGGCCGACCTGCCGGTCTGGCCGGTGCGCAGCGGCGGCGCCGGGATCGACCTCGATGACCTGGCCGCGCAGACGGACCGGGCGCGGGCGGCGGGACTATGGCCCCGGGCGTGCTATGTGATGCCGGATTTCTCCAATCCCACCGGGGTGAGCCTGACCGTTCCGCTCCGGCAGCGCCTGCTTGAGGCGGCCGCCCGGCTGGGGCTGCTGCTCTTGGAGGACAACCCGTACGGCATGTTCCACGACGGGCCGCCGGTGCCCACGCTCAAGGCCCTTGACCCCCGCCGCCAGGTCATTTACCTGGGCTCGTACGCCAAGACCGGCTTCCCGGGGGCCCGGGTCGGCTATGTGGTCGCCGACCAGCGGGTGACCGGCCGCCGGGGGGAGACGGGCCTGCTCGCCGATGAACTGTCGAAGATCAAGAGCATGCTCACCGTGAACACGTCGCCGCTGGCCCAGGCCGTGGTGGGCGGGAAGCTCCTTGATCACGATTGCTGCCTGGCCCGGGCCAATGCCCGGGAGACCGCGGTGTACGTGCGCAATCTCCGGCACGTCCTCGACGGCTTAGCCCGCCGGTTCCCCGCAACCGGCGACGCGGCGGCCCACGTCAGCTGGAATACGCCGCGCGGGGGGTTCTTCGTGGTGCTCACCTTGCCCCGGGCCGCTGACGACGACTTGCTGGAGTACTCGGCTCGCAAGCACGGGGTGCTGTGGACGCCGATGAGCCACTTCTACGCCGATGGCGGCGGCGAGTTCCAGCTCAGGCTGGCGTGCAGCCAGCTCAGCGCGCAGCAGATCGAGACCGGCCTTGACCGGTTCGCGGCGTTTATCGGGGACGTCTGCCCGCCTCGCTGACGGCGTCCGCCCGTCTCGCTGACCGGGACACGCCCACGCCTCACGTCATCGTTTCATTACAGAGAGTAATGAGTACGATACTTGACGTGACGAAACAGATCCTCGTGGCAGAGTTCCTACGCGCCCAGGCGGCCTGGCGGCTGGCCCGTGCCGATGGCGCCCCCGTACGGGCCGCGCGATGCGCCGCGGCGCTTCTCGACGCCGCCGCCTATTCCGCCGCCTTAGCCGAGGACGACGAGGATCTGGCCGCCCTGGCCCGGGGCGGCTGTTTCCGAGGCAGCGTCTTCGACCCTGGGGCCAGGGGCATCACCATCGCCCGGTCATGGCAGTTCGGTGAACCACCCTACGCGGGCCCGCGCGACCTGCTCACCGCGCTCGCCGCGATAGCCGGCCGGGGCCGGGTTGGCGTCTGAGCGGCGGCTCACAGCGTCTCCCGCTCGCCTGCGGGGCGCTTAAGGCGCCGCCTTCCCTCGTCGCTCGTCCCTCGCTCCTCAGTCCAGGCAGCGCCGCGCCCCTCCGGCTCGCTCACAGCAGCGGCGACAGGCCGCCGAGGGCAGCCAGCGGCTTGCGCACCCGGTCCCCGGACCCGTCCCTGCGGCCCTCGGCGGGCGGCAGGTCCACCGGCACCCCGGCGTCGGTCGCGCCACGCGCGGGCGCCGGGCCCGCCCAGGCCAGCACCAGCGCGTCCTCCCCCTTGAGGAACCGGTGGCAGCGGACACCCCCGGTCGCCCGCCCCTTGGCCGGGTACTCGGCGTACGGGGTGACCTTCACCGTGGCGGCCGCCGTCCCGGGCAGGGCTCCCGAGCTGCCCGCGACCGTCACCACGACCGCCCCCGCCGGCCCGGCCCCGGTCGGCCCGGCCCCGTTCGGCCCGGCCCCGTCCGAGCCGACAGTGCCGCCGTCCGGCGTCACCGCGCCGAACCAGATCACCGATGCGCCGGCCGCCAGCCGGATCCCGGCCATGCCGCCCGCCGCCCGGCCCTGCGGGCGGACCACCGCCGCGCCGAACCGGAGTAGCTGGGCGTCGCTGGTGATGAACACCAGGTCCTGTTCCTCGCTGGTCAGCTGGACCGCGCCGACCACCCGGTCGCCATCCTTGAGCGTGATCACTTCGAAGTCGGCCGCGTTCTGCGGGTAATCGGGCGCGACCCGCTTGACGACCCCGGCGGCAGTGCCCAGCGCGAGGCCCGCCGCCGCCGCGTCCGGCGCGGCCAGCCCGACCACGGTCTCGCCATCCTCCAGGCCGACGAACTCGCTGACCGGCGCGCCGCCCGCGAGCGCGGGGGAGTGGGCGCTGGGTGGCAGGGCCGGTATCTCCAGCACGCCGAGCCTGATCAGCCGGCCGAGCGAAGTCACCATGGCGATGCTGCCTCGCGCGGTGGTCGGCACCGCCGAGACGATCACGTCATGCGCCGTCCGCGGGCCCGCCGGTGCCGTACCGGATCTGGGCAGTTCCTGGGCGTACGGCAGAGCGCCGGGCGGGGTTCGTTCGGTAGCGACGGTGGTCGCGGCTCGCGCGACCAGCCCGGCCGAGGAGAGCAGCACCAGGCACGGGTCGTCCGCCACCTCCAGCGGGACCGCTGCGGTCCGTGCCGTGCCGCTGCCTTCCAGCAGGACCGTCCGGCGCGGGGTGGCGAAACGCTCGGCGACGCTGGCCAGTTCCGCTGAGACGACGTCGCGGAGCCGGGCCTCGGACTCCAGGATGGCGGTCAGCTCGGCGATCTCGCGCTGCAGCGTCTCCCGCTCGCGCTCCAGCTCAAGCCGGTCGTAGCGGGTCAGCCTGCGCAGCGGTGTGTCCAGGATGTACTGAGCCTGGATCTCCGACAGGTCGAAGACCGACATCAGGCGTTCTTTGGCCTGGGCGGCGTCCTCGCTGGACCGGATGACCTGGATGACCTCATCGATATTGAGCAACGCGATGACCAGGCCGTCCACCAGGTGCAGCCGTTCCGCGCGCTTGCGCCGCCGGAACTCGCTGCGCCGCCGGACGACCTCCAGGCGATGGTCGACATAGATCCGCAGCAGCTCGCGCAGGCCAAGCAGCTTGGGCTGCCCGTCGACCAGGGCGACGTTGTTGATGCCAAAGGTCTCCTCCATCGGCGTCAGCCGGTACAGCTCATCGAGCACCGCGTCGGGGTGGAACCCGTTGCGGACCTCGATGACCAGGTGCAGGCCGCGCTGGCGGTCGGTGAGGTCCTTCAGGTCGGCGATCCCGGCCAGCTTCTTGGCCTGGACCAGGTCCTTGATCCTGGCGATCACCTTTTCCGGGCCGACGCCGTAGGGGAGCTCGGTGACCACGATCCCGGTCCGCCGTGGGGTGATCTTCTCGATCCGGGCCGCCGCACGGGTCCGGAAGACGCCGCGCCCGGACTCGTAAGCCTCCCTGATCCCGTCGAGGCCGACGATCTTTCCGCCGGTCGGCAGGTCCGGGCCGGGCACGAAGCGCATCAGCTCATCCAGGCCGGCCTCGGGGTTGGCGATCAGGTGCCGGGCCGCGGCGATCACCTCGCCGAGGTTGTGCGGGGCCATGTTCGTGGCCATCCCCACCGCGATGCCGGCGGCGCCGTTGACGAGCAGGTTCGGCAGCCCGGCGGGAAGCACCTCAGGCTGGACCTCGGTGCCGTCGTAGTTCGGCTGGAAATCGACCGTGTCCTCGCCGATCGAGGCGACCATCTCCATGGCGGCCGCGGTCAGCCGTGCCTCGGTGTACCGCATCGCCGCGGGCGCGTCGTCGCCGCCCAGTGAGCCGAAGTTGCCGTGCCCGTCGATGAGCGGCAGCCGCATGGCCCACCACTGCGCCATCCGGGCTAGCGCGTCGTAGATCGCGCTGTCGCCGTGCGGGTGCAGCCGCCCCATGACATCGCCGACGACGCGGGCGCACTTGACGTACCCCCGCTCGGGCCGCAGGCCCATCTCGTTCATCTGGTAGAGGATCCGGCGCTGCACCGGCTTCAGGCCGTCCCGGGCGTCCGGCAGCGCGCGCTGGTAGATGACCGAGTAGGCGTACTCGAGGAAGCTGCCCCGCATCTCCTCGGCGACATCGATGTCGACGATGTTCTCCTCGAAATCGTCGGGGGGCGGGGTTGTCGTGGTGCGTCTGGCCATGACCGTTATTGTGCCGCCTGCAAACACCGAGCACGCCGAAGGCAACCCGCGTGGCGCTGCCTGGCCCGGAAGATTCGCTGATTCACCCCGACGCCGACCAGCTGCTCCGGCGAAACCTGTGGATAACTGGGTGAGTGGCCCGGGGGGCGGGTCAGGTGACGGAGAAGCCGCCGTCCACGAAGATGACCTGGCCGGTCACATAGTCGCTGGCGCGGCTGGCCAGGAACACGGCCGCGCCCGCGAAATCCTGCGGTTCGCCGTTGCGGCCGACCATCGTCCGCGCGGCCAGCGCGGCGGACCGCACCGGGTCGCTGGCCACCTCGGCGGTGAGCGGCGTGGCCACGAACCCCGGCCCCAGCGCGTTACAGCAGACACCAGCCGGCGCCCAGGCCTCCGACTGGGACCTGGTCAGCGCGGCGAGGCCGCCCTTCGCCGCGCCGTACCCGCCGCTATTACCGAACGCCCTGATGGCCTGCTGCGAGACGATATTGATGATCCGTCCCCAGCCGCGTCCCGCCATCGCGGGCCCGAACCGCTGCCCGAGGAGGAACGGGGCGGTCAGGTTCACCGCCATGACCTGGTCCCACTGACCGATGGTCAGGTCGCCCAGCGGCGGGCGCAGATTGAGCGCGGCCGCGTTCAGCACGATGTCGGGTTCGCCGAACGCGGCCACGGCCTGTTCCGCGCCCCGCTGCACCGCGGCCCGGTCGGCGAGGTCCGCGCACACCCGTGCCGCCTCGCCGCCAGCCGCCCGCACCTCACCGACGGTGTCATCCAGCGCCTGCGCACCGCGAGCCATGATTACGACACGCGCCCCGGCCAGGGCCAGAGCCCGTGCGATCCCGCGGCCGATGCCTGAGCTGCCCCCGGTGACGAGAGCGACCCGGCCGTCGAGTGAGAAAAGCTCGCCGAGGAAGGCCGCCTGGCCGGGACGGTCAGAGGATAGGCCGGGCACCGACCAGGCCCAGGGCGCGCGAGGCCAGCCGGCAGCCGCTGGTGAGCGCCTCGTGCGGCGGCTTCTTATCCAGCCAGGGCGGAAGGAAACCGGCGCAGAACGCATCCCCGCCGCCCGTGCCGTCGAGGAAACGTTCGACCGGCTGCGCCGGTACCCGCACCGGATCGGGGCGCCCGTTCGCGTGCAGCGCACCGTCCGGGCCGAGCTTCACCACGACCTGGGGATACCAGGCGGTCAGCACCCGGGCGGCCGCCTCCGGATCGTCACGGCCGGTGAGCACGGCGGCCTGATCCACGTTGACCACCAGCAGCGTCACTCCGTTGGTCAGTTCCAGGAACGGCTCGGCCCCGACCCGCTCCAGCGGGGCGGCCGAGGCGCCATCGACTGAGACGGTCATGCCTGCTCGGCTGGCCAGCTGGAACGCGGCCAGCGCGGCGGGACGCGAGCCCTCATTGAGCAGCGTGTACCCGGACATGTGCAGGTGGGTTCCGGGCGAGAACAGGTCCTTGGGCAGGTCATCGGGTGACAGCGCGGCGTTCGCGCCCGGATCCGACAGCATGGTGTGGTCACCGCGGTGGGTGACCATCACGACACAGGTCCCGGTGGGCCGCTCCGGGTCCATCACGAGCCGGGCGTCGACGCCGTAGCCCATGAGTTCCATGTCCCGGTTCCGGCCCGCGATGTCGGCACCGCGCCGCCCGACGAATGCGACCTCGGAGCCGTCTACAGCCAGCCAGGCGGCGATGTTCGCGCCGGAGCCGCCACCGTGCATACTTACCGTGGCCGGCGTGTCACTGCCCTTCGCGAGGGGAAGAGCGGCGTGAGCGACCGTGTCGGTCATGAGATCACCTACGACGACAACGCGTGCCATGTCGTCACCACCTTGGTGCCGCTTGATCCCGGGGCTGAGCCGCGCTGCTCCCGCCGCGCCAGACTCAGGGCTAGCGCAATAGAACTTAACAGTTTCCTACCCGTTACTGCCGCTGTTCGGCGTGGTGAATGCAAATGACCACAAGATCATAATGTCGGGAATGCGTAGCTTTAGGGCATATTCCGGGCATTACGATCCTCGCTCTGCCTCCCGCTCGCCTCTGGGGCGCTTTGAGGCGCCGCCTTCCCTCGTCGCTCGGTCGCAAGCTCCCTCGCTCCTCAGTCCAGGCGACGCCGCGCCCCTCCGGCTCGCTCATATGTCTCCCGCTCGCCTCTGGGGCCCCGCCCGCCTCCCCGTCCCCTTCACTGCGCCGCCGGTGGCCGGGGTGGGCTACTGTCGCTTACCGCGGATCTAAGGAGGTGCTAAGGGCATGAACTGGAGCTGGCAGTTCGAGAAGGAGGACGGCACCGCGGCGGCGTCGCGGGGCCTGCCCAAGGAGACGTTCGCCAGCCAGGGTGACGCGGAGAGCTGGCTCGGTGAGAACTGGCGGGAACTGCTGGACGGCGGGGTGGACCAGGTGACGCTGGTCGAGGAGGGCAGGGTCGAATACGGCCCGATGAGCCTGCGCCCGGCCAGCTGAGCGCCCGCCTCAGCGCTCGGCGGGCGGGCTCTTCGTCAGCGCCGGATCCCGCCGGATCTCGGGCCCGAGCACGTCGTCGATCTTCTGCATCAGCTCGGGGTCGAGCCGCACGCCGGAGGCTTTCGTGTTTTCCCGCACCTGCTCGGGCCGGGTGGCACCGACGATCGCGGCGGCCACGTTCGGGTTCTGCAGCACCCAGGCGACCGCGAGCTGAGCGAGCGTGAGGCCTGCCTGCTCCGCGAGCGGGCGCAGTTCCTGCACCCGCTGCAGCAGCCCCTCGGTCAGGTAGTTCTGGATGAACCCGGACCCGCTCGGGTCGGTCGCCCGTGACCCTGCTGGCGGTGGGCTGCCCGGCTGGTACTTGCCGGTGAGGACGCCCTGGGCGATCGGCGAGAAGACGATCTGGCCGATCCCCTCCTGCTCGCAGAGCGGGATGATCTCGGACTCGATCACCCGCCAGATCATGCTGTACTGCGGCTGGTTCGAGATGATCCGGTCGAAGCCCATCTCATCGGCGATCTTCAGCGCCGACGCGATCTCCTCGGCCCGCCACTCCGAGACCCCGACGTACAGCACCTTCCCCTGCCGGACCAGGTCCTCGAAGGCGCGGACGGTCTCCAGGAGCGGGGTCCCGTAGTCGTAGCGGTGGGCCTGGTACAGATCCAGGTAGTCGGTTTGCAGCCGGCGCAGCGAGGCGTGCGCCGATTCCATGATGTGCTTGCGCGACAGCCCGCGGTCATTGCTGCCCGGCCCGGTCGGCCAGAAGACCTTGGTGCAGATCTCCACCGATTCGCGGCGTACGCCATGCAGCGCCCGCCCGAGCACGGCCTCCGCGCGGGTTCCCGCGTAGACGTCGGCCGTGTCGAAGGTGCTGATGCCCTCGTCAAGCGCGGCCGCCACGCACTGAATGGCCGCATCTTCCTCGACCTGTGATCCGTGGGTGATCCAGTTGCCGTAGGCGATCTCGCTGACCTTCAGGCCGCTGCGGCCGAGATGACGGTGCTCCATGCGGTTGACCTTAACGGCTGGCCGGCCGGCCCGCGGGCGGGCCCGGCTCGCGAAGCGGGGTCAGATCTTGTCGCCGGGCTTGACTATGGGCTTGGGAACCCGGATCTTGCGGAGTTGCATCGCGCGCATCGCGGCGTACACGGTTACACCGCGTGTGCTCTGGCCGGGAAAGCGCTCGGCGGCGAGCGCCTTCAGCCGCCTGCCGATGAGGAAGCCGTCGAGCAATATGACGACCACCACCAGGATCAGAACCGGGGCCAGGAAGGTCTGCACCACCGTGTTGCGCAAGAAGAGCAAGAGCACCAGCACGACCAGGCCGTACATGTAGAACTCGCTGGGCCGCCGATGGGAGTCCACGTAGTTCCGGGCCAGCGCCTTGACCGGGCCCTGGTCCTTGGCCGGGAGCGCCCACTCTTCGCCGCGCCGCATGGCCGCGGTCCTGCGGGCCCGCTCGGCGCGATTCCTGGTCTGAGACTGGCGCGCGGCCGCCTTCCGGTCGGCTGGGGCGCTGCTGTAGCGCCGCCGCCGTTCGGCTTCACTCCGCTTCGGGGTCGGCTTGCCCTTGCCGACGGTCACGCCAGGATGGTCAGCCGCGCCGTTGCCCGATCCGGCCGGGCCGGGCGCGCTGCTGGTACCCCCGTCGGGGCCCTCTGTGGAGGTGGCGCTGCGTCGTCGGAACACCTGCCCAGCTTACCGGGACGAAGGGCACGGATGGCCAGGATGAGCCGCCCGTCGCCAAACTGAGCCGGGCGCCAGGCGGCCGGGCCTTCGTAATGACTGGCGCACGGATCTCCGCGTAGGCTTGGGTCGTCCAGTCCACGGCAAGGCCGCCGTTGCATTATGGGGGGGCCGGCGCGCCGCTGTGGCCGGCGAGCGGCAGTGGTGTAAACGATGAGGGGATGGTCGCGCCCATGAGCGTGATGAAGCGGGTATCGCTGATCTTCAAGTCCAAGGCCAACAAGGCCCTGGACAGGATGGAAGATCCACGCGAGACCCTGGATTATTCCTACCAGCGGCAGCTGGAGATGTTGACCCAGGTCCGCCGCGGCGTAGCGGACGTGGCTACCTCGCGCAAGCGCCTTGAGCTCCAGATGAACACGCTCCAGCAGCAGCAGACCAAGCTTGAGGGCCAGGCGAAGAAGGCACTAGGTGCCGGGCGCGAGGACCTCGCCCGCGAGGCCCTGACCCGCAAGTCGTCGCTGCAGACCCAGCTGGTCGACTTGCAGACGCAGTATCAGTCGCTGCAGGCGGACGAGGAGAAGCTGACCGCCGCGTCCCAGCGGCTCCAGTCCAAGGTGGAGGCCTTCCGCACGCAGAAGGAGACCATCAAGGCGACGTACACCGCCGCCGAGGCGCAGAGCAGGATCGGCGAGGCTGTGTCGGGCATCTCCGAGGAGATGGGTGACGTCGGCATGGCCGTCCAGCGGGCCCAGGACAAGACCGCGCAGATGCAGGCGCGGGCGGGCGCCATTGACGAGCTGATGGCCTCGGGTGCCCTGCAGGACGCGATCGGCCCGCCGCGCGACGACATCCAGGCCGAACTCGACCAGATAGGCGGCGGCCACGACGTCGACATGGAACTGGCGCGGCTCAAGGGCGAACTGTCGCCGGGTGAGGCGCCCCGCGAGATCGGTTCGGGCGGGGGCGCGGAGGGTCGTACCGAGAGCCAGTCGGCGGCCCGGCCAGGCCGGTCCGCGGATCAGCCGCAGGCCGGTGACGGATCATGATCGTCCGGATTCTTGGCGAGGGCCAGTTCGAGGTCGACGACGCGGCCACCGATGAGCTGAACATCCTCGATGCCAACCTTGAGGCGGCCGTGAACGCCGGCGATGAAAAGGCGTTCCGGTCCGCCCTGGAGGGGCTGGTGTCCAGGATCCGGACCCTGGGAACCCCGCTGGCGGCCGACGCGCTCGAGCCATCGGCGCTGATCCTCCCGTACGCCGAGGCGACCATGGACGACGTCCGCGCGATGCTCAACGACGACGGCCTGATCCCGGGCTGACCGGGCCTTGCCCCTGCTCCACGTTGCCCCGGCTCAGCGGAAACCCTCAGCAAGCTCCCAGGTTGCCGCAGCACAATTGCGGTTGAACCTCCTCTGCGGAGGCGGGTGGCAGGCCGCTCGGGCCGTGTTCTGGGGTGACGCCAAGGCGGCGTCGCTACGGATGGTCCGCTCCGGCGCTGCCTGATAATGGGGTGGGACGGCTCCGACAGTGAAGCCGGAAGAGTTCGGCTGGACCGAGTTCAGCTGGAACAGAAACGGAGGCGGCGCGATGGCGAGGACCCGCTATGCGCCTGACAGGGGACTCATCGCTCGGATGGGCCTGACGATGTTCCTGCTCGGCGTTGTCTTCGTGGCGTTCATCCTGGCCCTGGTCTTGATACTGAGTGCCAGCCACCGTGCTTCTGGCGCGGGGATCGTGATCTTGCCGGTCCTGCTGGCCCTCGGACTGGGGTTCGGGTCGTACTTCTGGTCCGACAAGATCGCGCTCCGCAGCGCGGGTGCCCAGCTGGTCACCCCTCAGGACGGGCCGCGGGCGGCCCAATTGCACGGTGTAGTGGACCGGATCTGCGCGCTCGCCGACATGCCCAAGCCGAGGGTGGCCATCGCCCCATCCCCGATGCCGAACGCGTTCGCCACCGGGCGCAACAGCAAGACGGCCGTGATCTGCGCGACCAGCGCCCTGCTGGACGGGCGGCTGAACGAGCAGGAGCTTGAGGGCGTGCTGGCGCACGAGATGTCGCACGTGGCCCACAAGGACGTGGCGGTCATGACGATCGCCTCGTTCATCGGCATCGCCGCGGCCCTGCTCGTGAGGTTCGCGTTCTACGGGGAACTCTTCGGCGGTGGCGGCCGGGGCCGGGGCGGGAACAACAACGACAACAGCGGCCTGATCATGCTGGCCATCATTGCCGTGGGCGTCGTGGTCTACGCGGTCAGCTTCCTGCTGATCCGGGTGCT
>Ga0070706_100005024_pt1 | contig 12647 bp, 11 predicted proteins | sample KBSK5501metaG_FD_65476 | JGI IMG/M metagenome (GOLD analysis project Ga0070706, IMG submission 65476) | Corn, switchgrass and miscanthus rhizosphere microbial communities from Kellogg Biological Station, Michigan, USA - KBS K5-50-1 metaG | ecosystem: Host-associated > Plants > Roots >...
AGCACAACGTGACGACGGGCAAGGTCTACGGCTCGGTGATCGAGAAGGAGCGCCGCGGGGACTACCTCGGGCGCACCGTGCAGGTCATCCCGCACATCACGGACGAGATCAAGCGGTCGATCCAGCGGGTGGGCGCCGACGTCGACGTGGTGATCGTCGAGGTCGGCGGCACCGTCGGCGACATCGAGAGCCTGCCGTTCCTGGAGGCCGTCCGCCAGCTCAAGAAGGACGTCGGACGCGACAACGTCATCTACATCCATCTCACGCTCGTGCCCTTCATGCAGGCCTCGCAGGAGCTCAAGACCAAGGCGACGCAGCATTCGGTCAAGGAGCTGCGGGCCATCGGGATCCAGCCCGACATCCTGCTCTGTCGCACCGATCGCTATCTGCCGCCCGCGATCAAGTCGAAGATCGCGCTCTTCTGTGACGTCGAGGAGGAGGCGGTCATCACGGCCAAGGACGTGGAGACGATCTACGAGGTGCCGCTGGTGTTCCACCGCGAGGGACTCGACGACATCATCGTGAAGCTCCTCGGTCTGCCCGCGCGGCCCATCGACCTGGGCCGGTGGGAGGCGGTCGTCGCCCGCGTGAAGTCCCCGCGTCAGGCGACCCGCGTTGCCGTCGTCGGCAAGTACATCGAGCTGAAGGACTCGTACAAGAGCCTGATCGAGGCCCTGGCCCACGGCGGCATCGCCAACGACGCGCGGGTCGAGCTCGTGTGGGTCGACGCCGAGCACATCGAGCGCGACGGCGCGGCTGCCCACTTCGGCGACGTCCATGGCGTCCTCGTGCCCGGCGGCTTCGGTGATCGCGGCATCGAGGGCAAGATCGAGGCGATCCGCTATGCCCGGGAGCGCGCGGTTCCGTACTTCGGCATCTGTCTGGGCATGCAATGCGCGATCATCGAGTTCGCCCGGCACGTCTGCGGCCTCGAGGGCGCCAACTCGTCAGAGTTCAACCCGACGACCGCGGAGCCCGTCGTCGACCTCCTGCCCGAGCAGCGGAATCTCGAGGCCAAGGGCGGGACGATGCGGCTCGGCCTCTACCCGATCGTGCTCGCGGAGGGGAGTCATGCCTCACGCCTGTACGGCGAGGGCATCATCCAGGAGCGGCACCGCCACCGCTACGAGGTCAACAACGACTACCGCCAGCGGCTGGAGAAGAACGGCCTGCGCGTGTCGGGGGAGTGGGCCGAGAAGCAGCTCGTGGAGATCATCGAGCTGCCCGAGCATCCCTACTTCATCGCCGGACAGTTCCATCCCGAATTCCGCTCGCGCCCGTGGGACCCACACCCCCTCTTCGCCGGCTTCATCCGCGCCGCCCTCGCACACCAGGGGGCCGCATCGCGGCCGAAGATCGAGCGACGCGATGCCGCACCTCTCTCAGGCCACCCACGTGAGTTGTGACCTCTCGCTCCGATCAATGCCGCCCCTCTCTCAGGCCACCCACGTGAGTTGTGACCTCTCGCTCCGATCAATGCCGCACCTCTCTCGGGCCACCCACGTGGGTTGCGGCCTCACGCTCCGATAAATGCCTATAGCGGTCGGGGCGCTGCGCATCGGGGACGGACAGCCGCTGGTCCTCATCGGTGGGCCGTGCGCGATCGAGAACGAGAAGCACGCCCTCATGACCGCCGAGCGGCTGGCCGCCGTCACGACCGAGCGCCACGTGCCGTTCATCTACAAGTCGTCATACGACAAGGCCAACCGATCGTCGCTCGGTGGCTATCGCGGACCGGGGATGCGCGAGGGGTTGCGCATCTTGCGCCGCGTCCGCGAGGCCGTCGGGGTTCCGGTGCTGTCCGACGTCCACGACGTCGGCGAGGTGGAGGCCGCCGCCGAGGTCCTCGACGTGCTCCAGATCCCCGCCTTCCTCGCGCGCCAGACGGATCTCGTCCTCGCCGCCGCGCGCACCGGCAAGCCCGTCAACATCAAGAAGCCCCAGTTCGTCGCCCCCGAGGACATGGGGCAGGTGGTGGCCAAGGCGCGCTCGACGGGCAACGAGGCGATCTTGTTGACGGAGCGAGGGACGTCGTTCGGCTACCACAACCTCGTCGTCGACATGCGCGGGCTCATCCGCATGCGAGAGTTCGGCTGCCCCATCGTCTTCGACGCCACCCATTCCGTGCAGCTTCCCGGCGCGGGCGGCGATCGCTCCGGCGGCGAGCGTCAGTACGTGCCGGCGCTCGCGCGCGCGGCGGTGGCGGTGGGCATCGACGCGCTGTTCATGGAGATGCACGAGGATCCCGACCGCACGCTGCCCGATGGCCGGCCGCTGTCCGACGGACCGAACATGCTGCGGATCGACGATCTGCCGACGCTTCTCGACCAGCTGCTCGCCATCCGCGCGGTAACCGGCCCATGACGGATCTACAGGGCCTCGCGGCCCGCGTCCTCCGGCTGGAAGCGGAGGCCATCCTGGCCCTGGTGCCGAAGCTCGATGCGCGCTTCGACGCGGCCGTGGACCTCCTGGAGCGCTGCCGCGGCCGCGTGATCGTGACGGGCATGGGCAAGTCGGGGATCATCGCGCGGAAGCTCGCGGCCACGCTGGCCTCCACGGGCACGCCCGCCCACTTCCTGCATCCCGCCGAGGGCGTCCACGGAGATCTCGGGATGGTGGCGCCCGGCGACGTCGTCGTGGCCCTGTCGAACTCGGGCGAGACGGACGAGCTCCTCGCCATCGTGCCGCTCCTCAAACGTCTCGACGTGCCCATCGTGCTGCTGACGGGGAACGTCGCCTCCGCGCTGGCGCGGCAGTGTCGGGTCGTGCTCGACGTCAGCGTCCGTGAAGAGGCCTGTCCCATGAACCTGGCCCCGACGTCGAGCACGACGGCCGCCCTGGCCATGGGCGACGCGGTCGCCATGGCCCTCCTGGAACGGCGCGGGCTGCGTCCCGAGGATTATGCCGCGCTCCACCCGCGAGGTGCCCTCGGCTGGCGCGCGCTGGTTCGCGTCGCCGATCTCATGCGGACAGGGGAGGCCATCCCCGCGGTGTCCGACGATGCCCTCCTCAAAGACGTCGTCGGGGAGATGACGCACAAGCGGCTTGGCATGACCACCGTCGTCGACGCCGTGGGCCGACTCGTCGGCGTCATCACCGACGGCGATCTCCGCCGGCTGCATCTGCGCTCGGGATCTCTCGAGGAGTTCCGCGCGCGTGACTTCATGACGGTCGAGCCGAGACTCGTCGACCGCGATGCGCTCGCGGCGACGGCGCTCGACGTGATGGAGAAGAGCGGGCCGATCACGAGTCTCGTGATCGTCGACGTCGAGCATCGGCCCGAAGGCATCCTGCACCTGCATGACATCCTGCGGGCGAAAATCGACCTCTGACCGCGGAGTTTTCTTTTTCGGGGTCCGGCGCTGTGATAGTGTGGTATCGAATTTGCATGACTAACCTATGCGCAGACTAGCAAGCCGCATTCTGATCGTCGTCGGTGTCTTCGTGCTGGTGGTGGCGGGCATGCTCATCTCCCGCAGCCGCGCGGTGCGCGTCGAGTCGGTCGAGCCGAATCCGTCGAAGGCCGACCTGAGCATCAAGGAAGTCCAGCTCGAAGAAGAATCGGGTGGGGTGCGGTGGCAGCTCAAAGCCGATTTGGCCCTCGTCTTCGAGGGCGAGGGACGTACCTGGCTACGGAAGGTCGACCTGAAAGTCGACGAACGCGATCGCTCGTGGACCGTCGTCGGTGAGGAAGGAGATCTCTATCGGGCGTCCAAGAACCTCGAAGTGCGTCGCAACGTCGTCCTGACGTCGAACGATGGGCTCCGGCTCGAGACAACCGTCCTGCGCTGGCACGGGACGGATCGCCGACTGTGGACGGACGCGCCGGTCCGCATCACCCGCAGCGGGGCCGTCATCGAAGGCTCCGCGCTCGACGTCAAAATGGCGGAGGAAGCCGCGACGGTGGGTGGGCGCGTGCGGGCCAGGTTCGAGGGCGGTCGCCGATGACTCGGGGATGGGCCCTGCTCGGCCTGGCGATCCTCGCGCTTCCCGCGGCCGTCGGGGCGCAGGCCACGCCGCCGCGGCCCGCTCCTGGTCCCGCCCCGACCCCGGCCGCGACGCCTCGGCCCGTGGACGGAAAGACCCAGGAGGGGAAAACACAGGACGGAAAGCGGCAAGAGGATCGCAACCAGCCCGTCACCGTCGACTCCGACCGCATGGAGCGCTTCGGGAAGGAAGGCCTGATCATCTTCACCGGCAACGTCGTCGCGCGCCAGAACAACTCGGTGCAATACGCCGACCGGCTGGAGGTCTACCTCGACGACAAGGGGGACAAGATCCTCCGCACGGTCTCCACGGGGAGCGTGCGTATCGTGACGCGCGACTGCAAGACGGGCACGGCCAGGCGCGCCGAGTACTTCGATCTCGATCAGCGCGTGGTGCTCATCGGCAACGCTCGCGTCTGGCAAGACGACAACGTCGTGACCGGCGACACCATCACGATCTATCTCGCCCAGGACCGCAACGTCGTCATGGGCGGCAAGCAAGAGCGCGTCAAGGCCGTCTTCTACTCGAACAACGAAGACAAGTCGGCCGCCCCCGCCGCCCCGCCCGCGCCCAAACCCGTCGCCAGCGCCGCGACCGCCCCATGCGCCAATTGAAGAGAACGATGAGACTAGCCGGCGCTCGCGACCGGTGCATGCCCGGTGGGGGGTGTCGGGGAGGAGCGGCGCTCGCCCCCCCCGACGTCGAATAATTGGAAGGTTTGGTGGCCCTGGGCCTCATGAAGTGGTTCAAGCACCGCAAGGTCGTCGATGACGTGTCGCTGGACGTGCAGCGGGGCGAAGTCGTCGGGCTGCTGGGGCCCAACGGGGCCGGCAAGACCACGTCGTTCTACATGATGGTGGGCTTGCTCCCCGCCGATGGCGGACGCATCTTCCTCGAGGGGCAGGAGATCACGGCGCTGCCGATGTACCAGCGCTGCCGGCTGGGTGTGGGCTATCTGCCGCAGGAGTCGTCGGTGTTTCGCAAGCTCACGGTCGAGGAGAATCTCGTGGCGATCCTGGAGACGCTCGATCTCGACGCCGTCGAGCGACGCGAGCGCGCGATCCAGCTCCTGGCCGAGCTGGATCTCACGTCCCTGGCCCGGTACCCGGCCTACACGCTGTCGGGCGGCGAGCGCCGGCGTCTGGAGATCACGCGGGCGCTGGTGACGTCGCCCCAGTACCTGCTGCTCGACGAGCCCTTCACGGGGATCGACCCCATCGCCATCGGCGACATCCAGGAGATCATCGCGCGCCTGCGTGAGCGCGGGATCGGGATCCTGATCACGGATCACAACGTGCGCGAGACCCTGGCCATCACGGACCGCGCCTATATCCTGTACGACGGTAAAATTCTGGTGTCCGGCAACGCCACCGAGATCGCCAACAACCCCGTGGCAAGGGAAGTCTACCTGGGGGAGCGCTTCTCCCTGTAGTACTCTCCAGACGAGACACTCTCATGGCAATGGAAACCCGACTCTCACTGAGACAAAGCCAGCGGGTGGTGATGACCCCGCTGCTGCAGCAAGCCATCCAGCTGCTGCAGCTCTCGACTCTGGAGCTCCAGGAAGTGGTGCAGAAGGAGCTGCTGGAGAACCCGCTCCTCGAGGAGCTGCCGGAGACGCCGGAGGCGACGGACGGTCAGCCCGCCAACGAGGCGACGCCCACGCCGACGGCGGAGCCGATCACGCCCGAGGTGCCGCCGCGGGAGAGCGAGCGCGGCACCGATGACCTCCCGTTCGACCTCACCGCGGTGATGTTCGACGACCACGAGGAGCGGTCGCTCGTCGCCCAGGAGGACCGGGACGATCTGCCCTTCGAGAACATGGTCCGGTCGGTGTCCTCGCTCACGGACCACCTCGACGAGCAGCTGCGGTTCGCCGCCGAAGATCCCGTCGTCCGTCAGATCGGCTCGGAGATCATCGGCAATCTCGACGAGGACGGCTACCTGCGCGCCGAGCTGTCCGAGATCGCCGGCCGCTGCGGCGTCGCGGTAGAGGCGGTGGAGCCCGTGCTCGCGATGATCCAGGCCTTCGACCCGCCCGGCGTCGCCGCCCGCAACATCCAGGAATGCCTGCTCATCCAGCTCAAGAGCGATCCCAACCCCGATCCCGTGTCCGTCGAGATCGTGGAGCAACACTTCGAGGACCTGACGCGGCGCCGCTATCCGGACATCGCGCGCGCCCTGCGGCTGGCCCTCGACCGCGTGATGGAGTCGGTCGAGGAGATCATGGCCCTCGAGCCCAAGCCCGGGCGCCGCTTCGGCGGCAACGACTCGCGCTACATCGTGCCCGACGTCGTCGTCCACAAGATGGGCAGCGAGTACGTGGTCGTGCTCAACGAGGACGGCATCCCGCGGCTGCGCGTCAACTCCCTCTACCGCTCGCTGCTGCGCAACTCCGGCGACGAGGCGCGCCAGTACGTCGAGCAGAAGCTCCGCTCCGCCGTGTGGCTCATCAAGAGCGTCGACCAGCGCCAGCGCACGCTGCGCAAGGTCACGCAGTCCATCGTCAAGTTCCAGCGTGACTTCCTCGACAAGGGGCTGGCCCACCTGCGGCCGCTGTCGCTGCGCGACGTCGGCGAAGACATCGGCATGCACGAGTCGACGATCAGTCGCGTGACGACGAACAAGTACGTGGAGACCCCGCAGGGCCTCTTCGAGCTGAAGTTCTTCTTCCACAGCGGCATCGCCTCGGGTGATGGCGAGATGGTCTCGTCCGTCTCCGTCAAGAAGATGATCCAGGACCTGCTCGCCAACGAGGACCCGTCCAAGCCGCTCTCGGACCAGGAGGTCGCGCAGATCCTCAAGGGACGCGGCCTCGTGATCGCGCGTCGCACCGTCGCCAAGTACCGCGAAGAGCTGGGCATCTTACCGTCGCACCAGCGGCGGCTGGCGCCACGGCGCCGGTGAGCGAGGGCGGGGCCCACGAGCGGCCGGCTCCGGTGCAGGTCATCCTGAGCGGGCGCGGGGTCGCGCTCACTCCCGCGCTCAAAACGCTGATCGAGAGCAAGCTCAATCGCCTGAGCCGAGTGCTGCCCCAGATCGTCGACGCCCGGGTCGTGTGCGTGGCCGAGAAGTTCCGGCGGAGTGCCCGCATCACGCTGCGCGCCCGCCGTCGCACCTTCACCAGCGAGGCGACGACCGGCGACCTGACCACCGCCCTCGACGAGGCCGTGGAGGCGCTCAAGCGCCAGGCGCGCGAAGCCAAGGAGCGGCGGACCGTGAGCAAGGGCCGCGCGGCTCGCCGCGGCGGCGCCGCCGCCCTTCCCCCGGTGCGCGACGAGATCGTGCCCCGGCGGCTGGTGGCCAAGCCGATGTCGGTCGACGAGGCGCGGATGCAGCTCGACGTCGGCCGCGAGCAGTTCCTGGTCTTCCGCAACGCGCAGTCGGGCGAGGTGAACGTCCTGTACCGTCGCCGCGACGGTGGGCTCGGCCTCATCGAGCCCGTCGGCTGAGCATGGCGGGCTCCATCACGTTCGTCGTGATCACCGGGATCTCTGGGGCCGGGAAGAGCTTCGCCATCAAGTGTCTCGAGGACATGGGATTCTTCTGCGTCGACAACCTCCCCACCACCTTGATCCCGACCTTTGCCGATCTGGTGGTGCGCTCGCAGCAGAGTCCCCACCGCGTGGCGCTGGGCGTCGACGTCCGCGCCGGCGAGTACCTGCCGCATCTGATCGACGCCATCGGCGAGCTGCGGACGCGAGGCCACACCGTCGAGGTGTTGTTCCTCGAGGCGAGCGACGAGGCGCTCGTCCGCCGCTATCACGAGAGCCGTCGTCGGCATCCGCTGGCCGGTGACGGTCAGGTGCTGGACGGGATCCTCGCCGAGCGCAAGGCCCTCGCGCACCTGCGCGGGATCGCCGATCGCATCATCGACACCTCGGCGCTCACCGTCCATCAGTTCAAGGAGCTCCTGGTGACGCTGTACGGCTCGCCCCAGGCCCGCACCGGCCTGGCCACCTCGCTGATCTCCTTCGGGTTCAAGCACGGCATTCCCATCGACGCGGACCTCGTGTTCGATATCCGCTTCCTGCCGAACCCTCACTTCGTCGACGAGCTGCGCCCGCTGGACGGCCGCGACGAGCGGGTGAGCGCGTTCATCCTGAAGCACGAGGAGAGCCGGGAGCTGCTCCGGCGGCTCGAGGATCTGCTCGCGTTTCTCCTGCCCGCGTATCAACGCGAGGGCAAGGCGCACCTGACCATCGCCATCGGCTGCACGGGAGGACGCCACCGCTCGGTGAGCTTCGTCGAGGAGCTCCGGCGTTTTCTCGAGAGCCGCGGGTTCTCGCCCACCGTCATGCATCGGGACATGGACCGTGAGTAGGGGCGCCTCCTCGCTCGACGACGTGGCGGCGCTCAAGCACAGCGATCCTCACGATGCCCGCCACGCGCTCGCGGATTTCCCCAATCAGTGCCGGGCCGCGGCGCGCCTGCGCCCGGAGCCGCCGCCGAGCGTCACCGCCCCGCCCGTCGTCGTCGTGGCGGGCATGGGCGGCTCGGCCGCCGGCGGTGACGTGCTCGCCGCGTGCGCCGGCGAACGGCTGCCCGTGCCAATTGTCGTCCATCGTGGGTACGGGCTGCCGCCCATGGCGTCCGGTCGCGCGTTCGTGATCGCGTCGTCGTACTCGGGCGGCACCGATGAGGTCCTCTCGGCCGTCGACGCGGCGCTCGAGCGCGGGCTGGCGATCGTCGCCATCACGTCCGGGGGCGCGCTGGGCGAGCGGGCGGCGCGACACCGGCTGCCCACCGTGCTCCTGCCCGGGGGCCTCATGCCCCGCATGGCGCTCGGCTATTTGCTGTTCCCCGCGATCGCCGTGCTCCGCACGATCGGGCTCGAGGTCGCCACGCGGGCCGAGGTCGCCGAGGCGCTCGATGTCGTCGACCGACTCGTCACCGGGCTCGTGCCGGAACGGCCGAGCGCTCAGAACGAAGCCAAGCGGCTGGCCCTCGCCATCGGCGACCGCTTGCCGGCCGTCTATGGGGGGCCGGTGACGGGGGCCATCGCCTATCGCTGGAAGACCGACATCGAGGAGAACGCCAAGGCGTTCGCGCTGTCGGGCGTCCTCCCCGAGATGAACCACAACACGATCGAGGCGTGGCGGGCCCCGAGCGCCGCCCGGATGCAGCTCGTGTTGCTCCGTGACGAGGACGAGCCGGCGGCCATCGCGCGACGGTTCGCCGTCCTGCGTGAGCTGATCGGCGGCGCGGCCGGGGGCGTCAGCGAGTGCTGGGCGCGGGGGCATGGCCGCCTGGCACGGCTCGTCTCGCTCGCCTACCTCGGCCAGTGGACGAGCTACTACCTGGCCCTCCTGCGTGGCATCGACCCCTGGACGGTACCGCTGCTCGACGAGTTGAAGCGGCGTATCCACGTTGAGGGCGCGTCCGACGGCGTGCTAGACTGACACGAATTATCACCACGGAAAGGTTTCCCGGAGGGCACAGCATGGCGGGCCAGGAGTACCTCTTCACGTCGGAGTCGGTGACCGAAGGACACCCCGACAAGATCGCCGATCAGATCTCCGATGCGGTGCTGGATGCGATCCTGGCGCAGGATCCGCGGGGGCGTGTCGCCTGCGAGACCCTGCTGACCACGGGCCTCGTGGTCGTGGCCGGGGAGATCACGACCGCCTGCTACGTCGACATCCCCGATCTCGTGCGCCGGACCATCGAGGACATCGGCTACATGAGCTCCGAGCACGGGTTCGACTACAAGACCTGCGGTGTCATCACCGCCATCGACAAGCAGTCGCCCGATATCGCGCTCGGCGTCGACAAGGAGGGCGCGGGCGACCAGGGACTCATGTTCGGCTACGCCTGCCGCGAGACCGAGGAGCTGATGCCGCTGCCCATCATGGTCGCGCACCGCCTCGTGGAGCGGCTCAGCCGCGTGCGGCGAGCCGGCACGCTGCCGTACCTGCGACCCGACGGCAAGAGCCAGGTGACCGTCCGCTATCGCGACGGCAAGCCCGTGGCGGTCGAGACGATCGTGATCTCGACCCAGCACGCCGACGAGGTCGGGCAGGACCGGATCCGTCAGGACATCCTCGAGCACGTCATCGCGCCGATCGTGCCGCGGGAGCTCATCGACCCCGACAAGGTCGTCTATCACATCAATCCGACTGGTCGCTTCGTCACCGGCGGGCCCATGGGCGACACGGGGCTCACCGGGCGGAAGATCATCGTCGACACCTACGGCGGCTCCTGCCCGCACGGCGGGGGCGCGTTCTCCGGCAAGGACCCGACGAAGGTCGATCGGTCGGGCGCGTACATGGCGCGGCACGTGGCCAAGAACATTGTCGCTGCCGAGCTCGCGACGCGCGCGCAAGTCCAGGTGGCCTACGCGATCGGGGTGCCCGAGCCCGTCTCCGTGATGATCGACACCGAAGGCACCGGGAAGATTCCCGAGCGGCAGCTCGAGCAGATCGTCCGCGCGCAGTTCGATTTCCGCCCGCGCGCCATCATCGAGTACCTCGATCTCCGGCGCCCGATCTTCAAGAAGACGGCGGCCTTCGGTCACTTCGGCCGCTCGGAGCCCGAGTTCACCTGGGAGCGGACGGATCGCGTGAGAGATCTCCGGAACGCGGCAGGGCTCTAACTCGGAGGGGGACTTTGTCCCCCTTCCCACGGCCCGGAGCGAGGCTAACGCCTCGCTCTCGGGCCCCTCCCCCTAGGACAAGGATTGCGCGGGCAAAGCCCGCGCGCGAACGCGGTGAGACCAGGAGCGTGACGTGTGACTGCGCGCCTGGGCGAAAGGATGAGTGGGGATGGTTGAGAATGATGTGAAGGATCTTGGGTTGGCGGGGGTGGGGAAGCTCAAGATCGAGTGGGCGGAGCAGTCGATGCCGGTGCTGCGGCAGGTGAGAGAGCGGTTCGCCAAGGAGCAGCCGCTGAAGGGGATCCGGCTCGGGGCCTGCCTGCACGTCACCACCGAGACCGCGGTGCTCATGCTGACGCTCAAGGCCGGTGGCGCGCAGGTCGCCCTCTGCGCCTCCAACCCGCTCTCGACCCAGGACGACACGGCGGCGGCCCTCGTGAAAGAGTACGAGATCCCGGTGTTCGCCCACAAGGGCGAGGACAACGCGAAGTACTACCGGCATCTCGAAGCCGTACTGGCCACGCGGCCCCAGGTCACGATGGACGACGGTGCCGACCTGATCTCCCAGCTCCACGGTGAGGGCCAGCGCAGCCGCGACCTCGTGGCCGACGTCATCGGGGGCACGGAGGAGACGACCACGGGCGTGATCAGACTGCGGGCGATGCAGACGGAGGGCGTGCTGGCGTTTCCGGTGATCGCGGTCAACGACGCCGACACCAAGCATTTGTTTGATAACCGGTACGGCACCGGGCAGTCGACGATCGACGGCATCCTGCGCGCCACCAACATCCTGCTCGCCGGCCGCACCGTCGTCGTCGCCGGCTATGGCATGTGCGGGCGCGGCGTGGCCACGCGCGCGCGCGGGATGGGCTCGCAGGTGATCGTCACCGAGATCGAGCCGATGCGGGCGCTCGAGGCGGCGATGGATGGCTTCCGGGTCATGCCCATGGCGGAGGCGGCGGAGGCCGGCGACGTGTTCGTCACCGTCACCGGGAACACCTCGGTCATCCGCAAGGAGCACTTCGGCCGCATGAAGGACGGAGCGATCCTGTGCAACTCCGGACACTTCAACGTGGAGATCGACCTCGACGGCCTGGCCGGCCTGGCCACCGCGCGCCGCCCCGTGCGGCCGTTCGTGGAGGAGTTCGTCGTGGGCGGCGGACGGCGCCTGTACGTGCTGGGGGAAGGTCGGCTCATCAACCTGACCTCGGCCGAAGGCCATCCCGCGTCCGTGATGGACATGAGCTTCGCGAACCAGGCGCTGTCCGCGGAGTTCATGGTGAAGAAGGGCCGGACGCTCGAGCGTAAGGTCTACGTCGTGCCTCGGGAAATCGATCTGGAGATCGCGCGACTCAAGCTGGCGGCGATGGATATTCGCATCGACGAGCTCACGACCCAGCAGGAGTCGTATCTCACCTCGTGGAGACACGGCACCTAGCACGGCCGGCCATGCCGCGCCGGCGGGCCGCGTTCGTCCTCATCCTGGCGCTCCTCGCGCTGGGGCTGGTCGGACAGCTCGTGCCGCTGTACACCGACTGGCTCTGGTTCCAGGAGGTGGGCTACGCGCCGGTGTTCCTGAAGACGCTGTCGCTGCGCGGCTCGCTCTTCACCGCGGTCTCCGTCGGCGTCCTCCTCTTCCTCTATCTCAACCTGACCTTCGCCGCCCGCACGGCGCCGCCCGACGTGCTGTGGGAGCTGGAGGACCAGCTCGGGCTGCCGGGTCGCGTGGTGATCGAGCCGCTCATCCGGCGTTTCCTGCCCATCGTGCTCCTCGTCATCGCGTTCGGGTCCGGCCTGCGTGCGAGCGGGCGGTGGCAGACCGCGCTCGGTTATCTCAACGCCGTGCCCTTCGGCACCGCGGATCCGGTGTTCGGCCGCGACCTGGCGTTCTTCGTGTTCCAGCTGCCGTTCTGGCGGATGGTGCTGGGCTGGGGCACCACCCTGGTCGTGGCGACCCTGGTGCTCACGCTGGCGATCTACATCCTGCAGCGCAGCCTGGTCCTCACCACGCGCGGCCCACGGCTGGCCGCCGGGGCCCGCTCGCACCTGCTCGTGCTCGGCGCCG
>Ga0070706_100005025_pt1 | contig 12647 bp, 11 predicted proteins | sample KBSK5501metaG_FD_65476 | JGI IMG/M metagenome (GOLD analysis project Ga0070706, IMG submission 65476) | Corn, switchgrass and miscanthus rhizosphere microbial communities from Kellogg Biological Station, Michigan, USA - KBS K5-50-1 metaG | ecosystem: Host-associated > Plants > Roots >...
TCAGTCCTGAAATCCTGCAGTATTTTTGAAGCGCAGGTCGTGCTCAGGCTCGCACTGTTCCAGCGCCGGCCCGGCGTCGACATGCGGCGCAACTTGCTCGCTGAGTGGTTCTACGTGGGCTGATGGGGTCAGTCTTGGAAGATGGGAGAACGCTCCGTCACTGCCTGCGCCAAACGCCGCAGGAACCTTCCGCTACTGAAAGTACCCGTTGACGTCGATGATCAGGTGAACGCTGCCGCTCGCCTGGTCCACGTGAACGAGGACGTCGCCGGAGGCGCCCAGGGGTACGACCGCGTTGTTGGCGCGGGTTTGCCCGGCCCGCCAGTTCAGAGTCGAGACGAGCGGCAGTCCGCTTCCGACGGGAACGGTGCGCAGGTCTCCGAGCGCGGTTGGCTGCGTCACGGTGTAATTGAACGAGACCGCCGCGGCGTTGGAAGGGATACCGCACTGACCGCCGATGACGAAGGTGCGATCCGCGTTTGCCGCCAACGCGGGACCTCCGTAGGGGCCGGCGGGGTTTCGCGTGTCGGCCACGCGGCAAGGGGTGACCGTGAAGTAGCTCGCTTCGACCCTGATCCGCCCGATCGCGTTGCCGTTGAATTCGGTGAACCAGAGGGTGCCGTCCGGGCGGGCCGCGATGAAGACAGGGCTGGTGCTCGCCGTGGGGATGGGAAATTCGGCAATCACGCCAGCGGGCGTGACCTGGCCGATCTTGTTCGCGATCGTTTCGGTGAACCAGAGGTTGCCGTCGGAGGCAGCCGCGATACCGCCGGGGTCGCTGCCGGCCGTGGGGATCGGGAATTCCGTGATCACGCCGGCCGTCGTGCTCCGTCCGATCTTGTTGGCGCCCGATTCGGTGAACCAGAGGTTGCCGTCGGGGCCGGCCGCGATGCCCGCCGGGGCGCTGAAGGCCGTGGGAGTCGTGAACTCGGTGATTACGCCGGCCGTCGTGATGCGGCCGATCTTGCCGGCGCCGGATTCGGTGAACCACAGGTTGCCGTCCGGCCCGGCCGCGATGCCTTCAGGGCTGCTGCCGCCCGTCGCGATCGGGAATTCGGTGACCACGCCGGCCGTGGTGATCCGTCCGATTTTGTTGGCGGCGATTTCGGTAAACCACAGATTGGCGTCCGGTCCGGCCACGATCTCCGCCGGACCGCTGCCCACCGTGAGGGTCGCGAACTCGGTGATCACGCCGGCCGTCGTGATCCGCCCGATTTGGCCCACGTTGGTTTCGGTAAACCACAAGTTGCCGTCCGGCCCGGCCGCGATGCCGAACGGTCCGGTATTGCTCGAGAGGATCGTGAATTCGGTGATCACGCCGGCCGGGGTAATCCGCCCGATCTTGTTGACGTCCCTTTCGGTAAACCAGAGATTGCCATCCGGTCCAACCGCGATACCCTCCGGCCCGCTGCTAGCCGTGGGGATCGGGAACTCGGTGATGAGCTGGCCGCGGGCGACGGCAGCGACCCCGGCCGCGAAGACGGTCAGGATCAATACCGCCGAGAATCTCGTCCGCCGCGACGGTTTGCCGTCTGAGCTCACAATCTACTGGCGCCTTGCTTCTGGATCATTTCCCAACCCTTGCTTTCGCGACTATATCCAAGGTGAACGGGGTCGTCCTCGACGGGGTAGTACCCGGGGTCGGTCTTGGTTCATGGGGCTATTTCGGTATCGGGGCTGAGTCATACCACCGGTCAGGGCAGAATTGTGAACTGGCGGATTCCGCGGGGGGTTGATTGGGGTCAGTCCTGAAATCCTGCAGTATTTTTGAAGCGCAGGTCGTGCTCAGGCTCGCACTGTTCCAGCGCCGGCCCGGCGTCGACATGCGGCGCAACTTGCTCGCTGAGTGGTTCTACGTGGACGCGGGCAAGATCCGCACGATCTATGCCGCTGTGTTCCACCCGCCGCCCGAGGCCATGATCCCCAACTGGCCGCCGTTCGACGGCAACTGGCCGGCGAAGTAGCGCCCCGCCGCCCTACTGCTTCCGCAACTCCTCAAGCCGCGCCCGCACGTTCGCATTGTTCGGGTTCTGCTCGAGGAACTTGCTGTACAGGTCGATCGCACCCGCAACGTCGCCGCTCGCGGCGCGGGCCTCCGCCAGCAACCTCTGCCCCCCGGCCGCCGGGTACCGCTCAATCATGAGCTCGATCACCGGAATCGCTTCCTTGGGGCGGCCCCAAGTGAACAGCAACATCAGGCTGAGACGCTGCAACGACTCCTGTCTGAGCATGACGTGATTCGGCTCCACCGCCGCCTCCGAGCGGAGCCGACCGATCGCCTCGCTGGCCCTACCGGCAACCACCGCTTCGACGAACTGCTCGTAAGTGATGGACGCAGGCACCGCCGGCCGATGCTCGAGCGTCATCTTCCAGCCGGCGTCTTCCGGCGCCCGCGAGAGAAACGCCAGACCCTTGGCGCGGCTGTCAGCGTCCGGCCCGAGGAACGCCGTGAGAAACTCGAGCACGTAGGGCCTGATGGCTTTTTGTCCCTCGGACCCGGTGGGCGTTGCCTGCACAACCCCCACGATCCGGCTGCGCCCCTCGATCAACCCGTCGATCGTGATGTCCGTGTGATCCATGGCGGGGGTCAGCAGCAAGTAGCGCTCGGAGTACGCCGCCGTCTCGAAGAGCGACGGGGTTGACGACCCGGGCGGCGGCGTCGCCGCCGGCACCGGCATGATTTGCAGCCAGGGCACGCGCAACGCCAGCGGATCGTAGCCCGGTGCGCTCCGCGGCAAACCCGACGGATGCTCGAACAGAATCCCCGCGGGCATGCCCACGAACGCGTCCACGTCCCGATTGCGCATGGCCAACACCAGCCCCGCCATCCCGCCCATGTCGGCGCCGATCACGCCGAGCTTGTCCGGACTGACGAACGGCAATTCCCGCGCGCGCGCGATCGCGAATTCGAGATCGCGAACTTCGTTCTCGAAGTCCATCGCCTCGACCCTCGCTATGGGCGAGTTGGTGCCGACGAGCGGAGTCGCCGCGACGACGAAGCCGCGCCCGGCGAGATACTCGGCCAACGCCGCCAGCGAGATCGCAGGCTCGATCGACCACCCCTGGCCGATCACGATCAGCGGAAACACACCCTTCAGCGGGTTCGCATTCTCCGCGGCGAGCACGGGCCGCTGCCGCAGCGCGTCGTAGGCCGCGGGCCCCAACGCACGGGCGAGCGGGCGGTGCGAATACGTGAGCGCGCCGCGCAAGCTTCCGCTGATTTCGGCGGGCCAGATGTCGCCGTCGGCGAGCTCGGCGTAGCGGCCGAAGCGCATCGGCCGAGGGGTTCCTCGAGCCGGATACCAGAGATAGGTTCGGACCGGACGCGGGTGCGCCATCGCGGACACGCCGCCGGTCACGACGCGTGAACGATCTTCTCCTTCGAGCAAACGGAAGCCGACGGCGCTGGCACCAGGCTCGAGGTTGAACGCGTTGCCCGCGGCCGCGGCCGGCGGCGGCTGCGCACGCACCGCGCGTGAGAACAGCAGGGCGAGCATCAGCGTCGCGTGAAAGATCGGTCGCATCGGGATGCTCCTCTCTTCCGCCGAGACGATAGGAAACATTAAGGCCCTTTTCAGGCCCTTTTCGCGGTTAACGGAACGCTCCTTCTCGGGACCCTGATCAGCCTTTTCCCCCTCTTCCCCCTTCGACAGCGTGGATGAGACCGTTGTCGGCTGCGATTTTGGGCAGGTTAGGCGGAAGATGGCAAGGGAAAATGATCTGGGTCATTGGGGTCAGTCATGTTTTGAGGTAAGGCTGCAGATCTGGAATGGCTCGCCCGCTTCGACTGGAGCGTCCCGGGGCGCTGTTTCACGTGATCGCGCGTGCGAATGAGTGCAAGCGCGTGCGAGCGGGTTCAGTTGTTCTTCCCCGACTCCGGTGGGGTCAAGACAGAGATCGAGCGGCGAGACGTAGCGCATCACCCAGCGCGGCCAAGGGCTTCCTCCAGCTCTGCCAGCTCGCGCAGCAGCAGAGCACGACGGGCGAAAAGGTCCGCCAGGGAAGGATGTTGTGCAGACAAGAGACACCACCGGGATGAGCGGAAGTTACCCCGGCAGGCTAGCCCGCCTTGCGGTAATCGGCAAACATACTCAATTCCCTAACTCTCTTAGAGGGAGCGTTTAGAAAGTCGGCCGAGATCAAAGCGAGCGGTCTGCCCTTCCAGCGGTGTGTCTTTCCAGGGGTCGTTATGAGGGTCGTTATGGGGTCAGGTCTGTATTATGTATTAAACGGTTGCGCAGTCGGCCGATACGGCGACAGTAGGAGGCATCGGGGTCATTTTGCGGTCGCGGAACCGATCACGGCTGCAGCTTGTCAGGAGTGTGGGGTCAGGTCTATAAAATATATTAGCGAGGTGGGGCTTCCCGAGAGTGTATTGGTGCCAGGTCTGTACTTTATGCTTTCGCCGTGGGAAGACCGTTGAGATTGGAGTACTGGGGTGCTGTGTATCACGTGATGGCACGCGGCCATGAGCGCTCCACGATCTTCCGAGACGACGGGCCAGGCAGCTAACAGATCTGGGCTGCCGCGAGGTCGGAGCCGCTTTCGGCGTAAAGGCCGCGCGAGGCAGCCATATCGTGGGCTCGATCCAGAGCGATCCCTCATCGGCGATCGCTCGCCGGATCGCCAAGCTGCGAAAGGTGATCGACAGCGACAGCGGCGGCGGCAGTACATAGAACAGACCTGGCGCAGGATGCACGTAGGTTAGTTTTGTTCCGGATCCCCTACCTCAAACCTCTCGCAGCGCCACAATCGGATCCACCTTCGTCGCTCGCCAAGCCGGTCCGCAGCTGGCGGCAATCGCCACCACGAGCAGCAACAGCGGCACGAGCGTGAACACGCCTGGATCCCATGGCCGTACGCCATAGAGGAGGCTCGCCATGAACGAGGCGCTCAACGCTGCTGCAATCAGACCCGCAACAATCCCTGCTATGGCGAGCGCCACGCCCTTCTGCAAAATCAGCTTCAGCACATCTCCGCGGCCCGCTCCCAACGCCATTCGCAATCCAATTTCGCGCGATCGCTGGCCCACCATGTACGCCAGCAATCCATATATCCCGATCGAAGCCAAGAGCAGCGCCATTCCGGCAAATCCAGCCACCAACTTTGCCGAAAATCTGCGCGATGCCAGCGATGCATCCACCATCTCATCCATCGACGTGACGCTGAACACCGGCAGCCCCGGATCTACGCTCTGAATCGCGCCGCGAATCCGCGCCTCGAGCGTGCTCGCCGGCAAAGAAGTTCGCAGCGCCAAGCTCAACGACCGCCCGACAAATTGATTCAACGGAACATAGAGGTGCGGCACACCATCGATATCGAGCCCGTCGTGCTTGATATTCTTCACCACGCCCACCACGGTGCTCCATGGATTCGCAGAGTTCTGCCCGAAACGCAACCGGATACGCAGGCGCCGGCCCACCGGATCATGATCCGGCCACCAGTAGCGCCTTGCCGTCGCCTCATCGATGATCGCCACGGGCAACTTGCCACTCTCATCGTCCTCGGTGAAGAAACGCCCCTCCACGAGCGGTGTTTGTATCACCCGGAAATAATCCGGGCTGATGCGGATAACTTCGGCGCTCAAATCTCCCGAGGATTCCGTGGGCCGATCTTCGATGGCCAGCGAATTGTGATTCGTGGCGCCGTACGCCGCCGAATCGCTGTTGATTGTGTCGGCGGTCGGCAGATTGGATGTAATCGCCGCCAACTCCACGCCGGGAATCGCGTTCGCGCGCCGCAGCAGTTCGCGATTAAACGGAATCTGCTGCGCGAGGGTCTGATATGGATCGAGCTGCGGATCATTCGGGTTAGGCAGATAGATATTCGCCGTCACCACTTGCGATGGATTGAAGCCCGGATCCTGCCGCAACAAATCGCGCAGCGTTTCCAATAGGAGCCCCGCGCCGATCATCAGCACTACCGCAAAAGCCAGCTGCGACACCATCAGCACGTCGCGCATGCGCCCGGTCTTCGCGCTGTAGCCCGAGCCGCGCGAACCCTCGCGCATCGTGCGCGCAAGTCCCGCGTTCGAGGAATGAATCGCGGGAGCCAGCCCAAACAGTAGACCGGTCGCGAGCGAAATCAGTAACGCAAATCCCAGCACCCGCCAATCAATGTTTACTTCGCCCAGCCGCGGAAGATTCGCGGGCACAAATCGCAAGACGGCTTTCAGCGTGATCACCGTCGTCGTGAGTCCTGCGATTCCCCCGATGAAAGCCAGCAACAGTGATTCGGTGAGCATCTGCCGGATCATTCTGCCCCCGCTCGCTCCCATCGCCGCGCGCACTGCCATCTCTTGCTGTCGTCCGGAGGCGCCCGCCAGAAGTAGACTGCCAATGTTTAGAGAAACGACGAAGACGATTAAGATTACGGCAACCATCAACACGACCAGCATTGGTCGAATCTTACCCACCAACGATTGCCGCAACGGCACAATCTCAACCGTCCATTTGGCTTGCGGAGGGTAATCATTGACAAAGTCGCGACGCAAATTAGCAGCCATAGCATCAAGGCGAGCCTGAGCTTTCGCTACGGTGAGGCCCGGTGTGAGACGACCGATTGCCCCGGGTAAAATGCGCGTGCCACGCGCCGGCGCTGGGAACGGATCGCCACTGTATCCGCAGGTAATCCACACCTCCGCGGCTGGGATGGTCGGTCCGGGGTTGCGAAATCCGGGGGACAGTACACCTACAATCGTATATAGATCGTTGTCGAGGCGGAGGCTCCGGCCGAGGACGCCAGGATCAGCCCCATAAGATCGGCGCCACAAGGCATCGCTGATCACAACCACGGGCGCGAAACCGAGCGCGTAGTCCTGGTGACCAAATAAGCGTCCTAGTTCGGGAGTGGCGCCGAGCATGGAAAAGTAGTTGGGAGAAACCTCGATCATTTCCAAATGCTCGGGTTGTTTGGCACCGGTCAAGTTTGTGGGGCCAAAAACGATGACACTCACATCTTCGAACACATCCGTCTGCGTTCTAAGATCGTCGAATTCCGGCACGGAAAACCGAACGCCCCGCAATCCTACCCCTGGGTTGTTAAAGTAGATCCTCACAAGACGGTCGGGGTCGGGGAACGGAAGAGAACGGAGCAACACGGCGTTCACGATGCTGAAGATCGCCGTGGTGGTCCCCACGCCGAGCGCTAACGTCAGAATTGCGACGATCGCAAACGTCGGTTTTTTGACGAGCGTTCGCAAGCCGTACCGAATATCCTGAAGTAGAGTTCCCATGAAGACGCTCTCTCGGGTTACGCAGCGCTGCTACTTAGACCAGGGCGGAGCCACGCCGTTGCTGCGCGCGTACGCAATCGACTGCCCCAGATGCTCGTGTTGATCTTCGAGAATGTGCATCAGCGCGTCCAGCTTCGTCCAGTCTCTTCCGAACAACTTCACCGTCGTCTGCAGGTCGTTGTCGGAGAGGCCTGTAATCGCTTTTTGCAAATTGAGGTAAGAAGCCTTCAGAGCTTCCTGTAATTTCGCTGGATCGGTGATGGGCACGGGCGGTGCCGCCGTATTCGGCGTGCCCGAAAGCACGCCGGCGAGCAGGCCGTTCTCTTTAACGATCAGGTTGAAGACGTCGCCGACGGAGCGAACGCCTTCGCCCGGTTTCCAGTCGTACTTGCCCGACATGACGCGCGCGAGCCCGGTGAATTTGTCGGAAAGCGTTCCGGCATCTTTTGCGAAGGCGGCCTGCATTCCTGCCGGCTGCGCCCGCGCCAACGGCACCATCAGAGCGACCGCAAGCGCGCACAACCCGTACTGAATCAGAATCTTCTTCATGTGGAGCTCCTTTATCTGTATGTCGCGACGCGACTCTATTTGGGAGGCGTGACGTACTGGGCCTCGCCGTTACCAAAGGACCAGTTCTCCTTCGGGACTTCAACAAAGTTGATGAGGACATCTTCCTTGCGAATCTTTACTCCTTCGTGGAGATGGTCCGCTAGTGCTTTGTAGAAGCGTTGCTTCAACTCAGTGGAACGGCCGCTATTCAATGTGATCTGAAAGAAGATGCAGTCGGCCGACCGATGTATGCCGAGATACTCTCGATCGAATGGCAGGCTCGCCTTCGTATGCTCCGTGATTACCTGAAATCGGTCATGTTCCGGAACATTGAGAACATCCACCAAGGTCTGGCAAAGGATATCGCCGACTTGAGCACGGTACTGTTCTGATTTTCCCTCGAGTAGATCGATGCGGACTAAAGGCACTTCTCCTCCTTAAATAATGACGGGTTATGGAACGCTATTGTCTGGAGTCCAGGCGGTATCGCGATGGACACGAGCTTCCGCGAAGCTCATCGGGTAGATTCCTGCGCGCTTCTTCCCCCGCCGGAGCCGCCATAGTGAATCTGCCCTGCTGGACCACCATCATTTCGGGGCAACTATTCGAACAGTCACGGAACGACGTTCCGGGGGCAGGCGTCTGCGCCTGCGCCAACGTCACCATCAGAGCGACCGCAAGCGCGCACACTCCGTACTGAGGCAGAATCTTCTTCATGTGGAACTCCTCTCCGTCACTCAACGCCTCGTTGCCCGTAACGCCGAATGAAAAGATCGATGATTTGAAATGCGTACTTCATGAGGTCGACCTCCATGCGCCGCCTCAGGCCCTGACAACGAGATCGATCTCGACGCAGGCCCCAAGTGGTAGCGCGGCAGCCGCGATCGTCGTGCGGGCGGGAAAGGGCGGACGGAAATATTTTGCGTAGATGCCATTCATCGCGGCGAAGTCAGTCATGCTCGTGAGAAACACACCGGCGCGCACGACATCATCAAAACTCTTGCTGGCCGCCTTCAGGACCGCCGATAGGTTTTGGAAGACGCGCTCCGTCTCGGGCACGATGCCCCCCTCGACCACCTTGCCAGTGGCCGGGTCTTGGGCGACCTGTCCGCTGAAGAAGAGGAAACCATCGATTTTGACCGCCTGGGAAAACGGGCCGACCGGCGGCGCGAGTTCAGGCAAGGTAATTGCGGTCTTGCTCATAGCAACTCCTGTAGCTACTTCCGTAGCTGATCAATCTCCACGAACGCACGAATCCCATGTAGTTTCGCTGGACAACCAACATTCAGCAAGTTCATTATTTTCACGATAATGCTTCCCTTTCTGCATTATGCTGACGTATCCTGCGAAGAGTGAACTGTGCTTTAGGAGGCTTCTTTGCTCGACGATTTACACGCGCTCGTAGAGTTTGCCCAGGCCGGGTCCATTGCCGGCGCAGCTGATCGTCTGTTCCGGACACCATCGGCTATAACCCGGAAACTGCAAAGGCTGGAGGCTGAATTGGGTGCTGAGTTACTCGACCGCTCAACGAAGCCGCCGCGCCTGAACTCGCTGGGCGCCAGGGTGCTTGAACGAGCGCGAGATATGTTGCAGCGGACGGAGGCGCTGAGATCTCTTGCGTCGCCGGACGCCGAACCTCACGGCCTCTTGCGCATCGGGCTCGCGCATGCCCTGGCCGAGGGGACGCTTATCGAACCTATTCGGGCGCTGACTGAAAAATACTCCAAGGTCCAACTGCGGATGTTGAGCGGACTTACCGGTGAATTGTTCAACCGGCTGCTTGCCGGTGAGCTCGACGTTGCTGCCGTGTTTTTGCCCGAAGGTAAAACCGCGCCTCCACCTCTCTTGACAAATATCATCGCTCGCGACCATATGGAGATCGTTCAAGGCGCCGCAGGCAACGTGGGTGGTGATTGGGAAAGTTTGGGCAGAGCACCTTGGGTGCTCAATCCGCCCGGGTGCTTGCTTCGGGCAAGCCTCATCGATCAGATGGAGCGTGCCGGCGTCACCCCCACGATTGCAGCCGAAATCCACCACAACGTACATTTGCATCTAGCACTCATTCAGTCAGGATATGGAGTCGGGCTGCTGCCGGCTCGCTTTATTGCCAGGAAAGAATTCACAGGCACAGTTGAAGTGTTGCGCCCCCCGTCATTTGAGTTGCGCTTGTCCGTCGCAATAGTGCGGGTTGGACAACTCGGCGCTTTGGAGAAGGCTGTCGAACTGTTGGAACACGGCATTCGGCATTTGTTTGAGGCAGCCAATACCGCGAAGCCCGTAACGAGGAGCCGAAGGGGTGTGCCCGCGAATCGGCGGAAGTCGCAATCGCGCAAGCAGTCGCCGCGCACGGCCTCGAGGGCGCGGCGCCGCATCCCTTGAAGCCCCGGCCTCCGGCCGATGTGTCGTCGTCGTCACAAAGTCAAACGCCCCGCCTCCAAGGTGGGGTACTCGAGGTTATCCTGGGGTCAGGTCTGTATTATGTATTATGGCGCGATCCCGCGGGCTCTTAACGCCTAGCTAGTGTGGGATACAACTTATTACATTCTATAGACCTGACCTCCCAGTTCACCACGTACCAGCTCACGCCTCCGACCGGTCCGTGCCGTGGGAAGAGGTCGTGTGGCGTGTTGCTCGTGTCGCTGCACGTTGATAGGGTTGATGCCAGGGAATCGTATGTGAAGAGCCAGAGTCTCGTCTCCGCGGGGCGCCCGTCGGTGCGTGGCAGGCATGAACGAGTCTTTCCCCACCGAATTCGGGTCGATCGATGATGACGACGAATTCCATTCCGTCCTCTGGGCCGGCGGGAGCCGCCGTGAAAATCGTCCTCTCTCTTTTTTGCGGCGCCGCCATCTTGATGGGCTCCGCCCTCACGTACATGTTCGCCCGCGGAATCGTGCCGGGCCTGCGAACTCATTTGTGGCGGGAGTCGCCCTGCCACATCGTTGAGAGCGACGTCGCCCAGGGCGCCGACGGATCAAAGAGTCATCCCTTCGTCTTCAAGGTCCTCTACCGGTACGAGCTCGGCGGACGCGCCTTCGAGTCTCGCATCTACACGCCGGGCTACACAGGCTCCGATCAGGTCCCCGAGGCGCAACGTCTGGCCGACCGCTACCCGCCGGGTTCCTCCGGCATTTGCTACGTCGACGCTTCCGCGCCGCAGAACGCGTGTCTCGAGCGGCCGGGTCTGTGGATCGCTTTGGTCGTACTTCTTCCACTGATCTTCGTGTGCGTCGGCGTTGGCGGCATCGCCGCGATCTGGTGGCCGAGAAGAGCTGAGGAGGAGGGCCGCAAGGCGATTTCGGTGCGACCGAAATTACCGCGCGTCGCGGCAGGCTGCGTGGTCGGTTTCTTCTCGCTTTTCGTTCTTGCCGGCCTCGTCACGTCCCTTGTCTTCGTCCGGCAGGCACTTGCCAGTTTCGCGGTCCGCTCCTGGCCGGAGGTCCCCTGCGTGGTTCTCTCGAGCGAAGTGCGCCGACATACTTCCACCGAACACAGAGGCCTGACCTTCAGCGTCGACGTCCTTTACGAGTACAAGGTGGGAGGCCGCACCCACCGTTCCAATCGCTACCAGTTTCTGGGCGGTTCCTCGAGCGGGTACGACTCGAAGGCCGCCGTCGTGGCGCAAAATCCCCCGGGCAGGCGACGGACCTGCTTCGTCAATCCCGCCGACCCGAACGATGCCGTTCTGACGCGCTCCTTTGGCGCGGAGCATTGGTTTCAACTCATTCCCCTTGTCTTCGCCGCGGTTGGGATCGCCGGTATCGTCTTCATGCTTCGGAGCCGCCGAAGGACCGGCTGACGATCGTTCGCCTTACGGGCGCTACGGCCAGTCGAGTGGTTGAATGGGAGGTTGAATGGGGTCAGTCCTGAAATCCTGTAGTATTTTGTGAATGGCGAGGCCGCCGCGGTTGGAGTTTCCGGGAGGCGTTTACCACGTCGTGGTGCGGGGGAACGAGCGGGCGGCCGTCTTCCGGGATGACGAAGATCGGGAGAAGTATCTCGGGCGGCTGGCGCACTACCGTGAGAAGTTCGGCTTTCGCCTTCTGGCGTTCTGCCTGATGGGCAACCATGTCCACCTGGCGATTCGGACCGGCGAGTTTCCTCTGTCGCGGGTCATGGCGGGTCTTCAGTCGTCCTATACGCAGTGGTTCAACCGGCGGCACAAGCGAGCGGGACATCTTTTTCAGGGTCGGTACAAAGCGTTTCTCGTGCAGGAGGATCGGTATCTGCTGGCCTTGGTGCGCTACATCCACGAGAATCCGGTCAAGGCTCGGCTGGTGGAGAAAGCGCGAGACTACGCGTGGTCGAGCGATCGTCACTATCGGCGAGGCGACGGTCCAGAGTGGCTCGATCCGGGCGACGTATTGGCTATGCTCGGGGGCCATCGTCGAGCGGCGGTCAAGGCTTACATGGAGCTGATGGCGCGCGGGCAGGAGCTGGATTATGAGGACGCGAAGAGCGTCGGGCAGGTGGTCAAGGGTGACGAGGAGTTTGCGCTGCGGCGCTTCCAGGATTCTGGAGAGATCCATCCGCGCTTAAGAGGGCTCTCCGAGAGCAGAGTGGTCAATATCGTGGCGAAGGCTCTGGATCTGAGTGCAGAAGATCTGCGAGGCCCGGCGAGGCATCGGAACCTGTCGCATGGCCGGGCGATCGCCGCGCATCTGGGCAAACGGCTCGGCGGGATTTCGTTGGCGCGTACGGCTCGCTACTTCCACCGGGACGAATCGACGATCGTGCGTGAAGTGGGCCTATTGGAACAGGGACTCCAAGGGGACAAGCAGGCCCGGCGAAGCCTGGCGACGATCGTCAAGCAGCTGCGCGTTTCCAAATAGCGCAGGATTTCAGGACTGACCCCAATCCGGCA
>Ga0070706_100005026_pt1 | contig 12646 bp, 8 predicted proteins | sample KBSK5501metaG_FD_65476 | JGI IMG/M metagenome (GOLD analysis project Ga0070706, IMG submission 65476) | Corn, switchgrass and miscanthus rhizosphere microbial communities from Kellogg Biological Station, Michigan, USA - KBS K5-50-1 metaG | ecosystem: Host-associated > Plants > Roots >...
TCCGGGCCGCAATCTCGCGGGAGGCGCCTTCTCCTTGTACGCGCACCGGACAAATCAGGATCCGAACCCAAGGACTCCGACGTCGAAGAATATTGAGCATATCCTGCAGCGCAGCGCCGGTCGGCGAAGTTACCAGCGCAATCCTTCTGGGAAACCGAGGTAGTTTTCTTTTTCGAGCGGCGTCGAACATCCCTTCAGCCTCTAGCTTGCGTTTCAGTGCCTCAAACTTTGCCTGCAAAAGTCCTTGTCCCTTGGGTTGGATTAACTGGACGATCAATTGGTACTGGCCGCGTGCTTCGTAGACAGTGACTTGTCCGAACACTTGCACAAGCAACCCGTCGGCAAGCCGGACACGGCTTTGAGCGCCGTACGAGCGCGCAAACATCACACACGCCAGCTGCGAGCTATCATCTTTCAGCGTGAAATAGTGATGCCCGGACGACTGTTTGCGGTAATTCGAGATTTCGCCCTCAACCCAAACCATGCCGATGCGGCCCTCCAGGAGCTCGCGGACAACACGGGTCAGTTGGGTGACGGTAAGCACCGACTCCATTCGAGGAGAATAGTACCAGTTCAGCCCATTTGGTAGGCGGAACCCTGTGTGAGGAACACTCTTCGCTTGAATGTATTAGTGAGATTGCTTAAACGCCTCGATTACAATCGGCCGCCCGGGTTCAACGAAGGCATATTAGTGCTGGCGACTATCAGTGTCACATCATTGTTGCATTGTGTTCGAATATGCTTGTTGTGGTCATCCGCTGGCCTAGAATCGTCCCTAATCCCTCCCTCCCATGACGAATATCATCGAATTGATCATGAAGTTGCTCCAAGGCGGCACGCTTCAGTCGTTGGCGTCATCTCTTGGCGTTGACGAAAATAAAACGAAAGGGGCATTAGCCACCGTCGTTCCCTCCATTCTCGCGTTATTCATGAAGAAGGCACAAGAGCCCGGCGGTGCACAGAGTTTGCTTAGTGCAATTACTAAGACCGCTCCCGGAGGCGTTGCCAGCTCCCCTGGCGGCGTTGATCTGGCAAACCTCGCGAGTGCTTTCACCGGACAAGGTCAGCAGAACGTGCAAAACGCGGGGACACAGATCCTCCAACAGGTGCTTGGCGGCTCATCGAATGTACAATCGATTGTTTCAGCTGTCGCTTCACACGTAGGAATCGACCAGACAAAGACGAACCAACTTGTTTCATTGGTAACTCCGATTGTTGCCGCGGTATTGGGCAAGCAAGCCAGCGAACAAGGCGGCGGAGCGAATGGACTCGCTTCCGTGCTTGCAGGTCAGGGGGACTTCCTCAAAGGAATGCTGCCTGGCGGTCTGGGCAATGCTCTAGGCATGACCGGCCTTCTCGGTGGTGTTGGTCAAATGGCCGGCGGAATTAGCGATCGCGGCCGCGAAGCCGCTGCCGGGGTCGCCGCTGGTGTAAGCTCTGCCGGAGATACCGCTCAACGAGCCGGACGCACTGCCGTCGAAGCCACGGGCTCAGGCGGAAGAAGCGGCAGCACTTTCCTAACCAGGACCTTGCCGCTTCTGATCTTGCTCGGCCTGGTGTGGTGGCTATGGCGAAGCTGCAGCACTGGGACCGTTCAGCCCGGAGCCAATCCGCCCGCGCCGGCCGCCACTGCGAGTCCAAGCGTTTCGACTGACGCAAAAAAAGAGACGCCCGGCACAAGCACTCCTGCCGCTGAGGCTCCAGCTGCAAGTGCGACTTCCGCGACCTCGGAGACACCTGCGGCTAGTGCGGCTAGTCCCGAAGCATCGGCAAGCGCCACACCTTCTCCGTAGAGCACAGTAGGGCGGCAGAGCTTGTCGCGCCGTAGCCTTGGCGAAGACTGACCCTGCCGCCAAAACTCAACGCGCTATAGAACCGGCGGCAGGGCCTGCCGCCCTACAGCGCCGAAGCTAAGCGCGTGCGCGATAGAGGGTTCGAACCTCTGACTTCTTGCGTGTGAAGCAAGCGCTCTACCACTGAGCTAATCGCGCTAGATTTCCGAAGCTCGAGGATAAGTCATCCTCAAATCGATGCAACCTATTTTGCCAAGCCGTGCCTCATCAACCGCCCCGTTCTGACAATACCTCAAGCAGCAACGCAGCAAGCTCCTGTTTCGTGGCTGCACGACGGACCAGTCCGGCGCCTGTACAGAAGCCGAATCCCGGTCCGAACGCAGCGCCATTAACAACGCACGCATCGGTACCGTTCACACGAATCTGTTCAGTTGCCTGGTGAACAATTTCGTCACCATCGAGCTCCAATTTCCAACCAATAATATATGCGTTGGGGAAGAGCGCTCGCAGGCGCCCGATCAATTTGGGTTTAGCGGTTAGCCGGAGCAGGACCGACCCTTTATCGCTCGGTATTTTCCCTCCAACTAAACTTTCTCCGTCAACATCGGCGACAGCAAAATCGGCAAGAGCGGCCGCATGCAAGATCGCGTGAGGCGGCGGTCCCTCCGCAGCCTGGACCAACAATTTCTCGAGGTCCTCATTGGTGTGGAAATACTTTGCGATTGGGATTCTAAATCTCGCCCCAACCCCCAGAAACAGCTCCACTTCGTGCCCCTCTTGTTGAAACCGCTCGGCCAGCGTTACCGCAAGCTCTCCGGTAGATGAATTAGTAATCAATCGAACTCGATCGATCGGCTCGCTGCTGGGACCGCCAGTGATCAAGACGCGCATGGAAGAGTGATCTGTTTCGGTATCGCATGAGCAATCGAGCGATGCAATGCCATATCAGCGTGTCGGCGGCGCCTCGCCGATACGCCGACACGCCGATACCTTTCTTTGAATCTCCCCATCTCTTTCGTAGAGTAGAGATAATGACACCAAGAGCTGCAGCGCGAACCTTCGTCGGCGAGTACTCTGAAGCGTCGGTTGTCGAGTTTGCAGAGAGTCTACGCAATGAGCTAGGAACAAACGCTTCGCTCGCTTTCTTATTCGTCACTCAAGAATGGCGACCACACCTGGAGGAAACGTTGGAACTGGTGCGCCTTCATGGTCATGTGTCACACGTCGCAGGCTGTTCAGGGAGCGGCATCATTGGCCGCAGAAAGGAGGTCGAGCAGCAGCCGGCGATCAGTGCGTTGCTTCTGTCATTGCCGGCGGAAAGTTTCTCGGTATTTGAGATCACCGAAAACGATGCCGACGCATCCACCGGTCCAGATTCGTGGCACGCGTTTACCCAATTGACCGGCAAAGATTTGACCTCTTGGATTGTGCTGGCGAATCCCTATTTCACCGGAGCTGAAGATTGGTTGGCAGAGTGGAGCGTCGCTTATCCCGGAATCCCTACGATCGGCGGACTGGCAAGCGCCCGGAACTCTGAAACGTTCCTGCTCCACGACGGAAAAGTATCGCAGGCGGCAGCTCTCGCGGTCGCTTTAAAGGATGGCTTCGGCATTCGTCCTTTAGTGAGTCAAGGATGCCGGCCAATTGGCGATGCGGTCCCGATTACTAAGGTTGAAGACAATCTGATTCTGGAGATCGGCAACCTGCCCGCTTACCAGGCTCTTGAAGCCGCTTTTTTCAGCATCCCGGCTCAGGAACGCCTGGCGGTTCAGAACAACCTGTTTCTTGGTTTGGCCGCGACGGAATATGTTGAGGATTTCCAACAGGGAGATTTTTTGATCCGGAATATTTTAGGAGCCGATCCTAAAGCGGGCGCAGTAGCAGTAGGCGCTTACCCCCGTGGAGGGCAAACCGTGCAATTTCAGCTACGCGATTTTCGATCCGCTCATCAGGACCTGGTTACTGTTGCCGAGCGCGCCAAGACTGAAACGTCCAACGCGTTCGGCATTCTGTTGTTCTCTTGCGCCGGCCGCGGCAAAGGTCTGTTCGGCGTTACCGATCACGACGCCATGGTTCTGGCCGACACATTCGGAGATCTGCCGCTCGCCGGAGTCTTTTGCAATGGAGAGATCGGGCCGGTCGGCGGCAGGCCTTTTCTTCACGGCTATACCGCCTCGGCCGCGGTGCTCTGTGCTCGGTAGGGTTCGCGCCGGCGTGACCTGAACATCTAATTGCAGTTAGGGGTGTCGCGTCGTCGATTCAGGTCGCCCAGCACCAGTTTGGCCTCGAGGGGGGGTGCGCAGTGACGTGCGCTACCAAACTGGTGCTGGGCGAACCCTACCAGCGCAACCAGAGACAGAGCCTTTGCGCCATGCTATTTATTTTTCTGATCACCTCGTGGACGAAGCCCCTCCGTTTCAAGATCTAACTAACGCGCCGCCACTTTATCCGTTTTCCCATTACCGGCTCGGCGCGGCTGAAGCCGTCTATATTCGACCTTGGGAAGAAGTTTTCAGCGATCCCAGGTACGGCGGCCGGCCGCATCGGCATGATTTCTATCAGATCTTTTACATGAGGGAAGGCGCACGCCTGCTCAGTATCGATTTCCGTCGGATACGAGTACAATCGCCTTCCCTGATCTTTGTGGCTCCAGGCTCCGTGCATTTTTGGGGATCGCCCGATGGAACTCTTGGATTCGTGCTTTCGTTCCGCGAAGAATCTCTTCAAGGCCAAGCATCTGATCTGTTTCGGGAATGCCCCGCATTCGATCCAGCGCAATATCGGGCCGTTCTGCCAATCTCGAGTTTTTCGGTCAAAATGGTCGACTTCTGTTTCAGGCGCATCTCCGAAGAATTCGCAAACAAGGCAGAAGGTTACGAATCCGCGCACATCGCGCTGCTCCGCCTTCTATTTGTCGAGATCCGCCGTTGCATGCAGCGGCATCCAAGTACTCGGACGACCCAAAAGTACTCCGGTTTGGTGGTGCGATTCCTGCGTTCACTCAGCTCGCGCCCTTACGGGGTGACGTCGGCTTCGCAAGTTGCTCGTTCGCTCGGGGCATCGCGCAGCTGGCTGAATCAGCTTGTCAGGCGAGAAACGGGCAGAAATCTGACGGAACATTTGCAGAGGCGACTGATTCTTGAATCGAAGCGGCTTTTAGCGCACTCGGATTTGAATGTATCGGAAATCGCGTATCAACTCGGATTTCGCGATGCATCGTATTTTACCCGGCTGTTTCGTCAGGCCGAGCAGGTCAGCCCGCGTGAATTTCGCGAAAGGTTTCGGTGATCAGTCGCGTCACCAGATCGTGACGGCCAGAAGGCCGGCGAAATCGCACATATCTTTGGCGTTGCAGATGCAAGGTCGCGTGAACATGCTATCTTAGCTGACCAGTCAATTTAGCGTAACTCGCATGTCGCTCCTAGCGTCCCTTATCTCATACCTCTGGCTCTAGAAACGGTTTCTTGACTAAACCTCATGTGGATTGTCCAACTCGCACTTAGACGGCCGTACACCTTTATCGTTCTGGCTATCGTCATCCTCATCATGGGGGTGCTGTCGATTCTCAGCACGCCAAAGGATATTTTCCCGGAAATCAATATTCCGGTTGTCGCCGCGATCTGGAACTTCACCGGGATGCCCGCCGACGATTTCTCGAACCGAATCACCTCCGTTTATGAACGCATCCTCACCACGGTGGTCAACGACATCGAGCACATCGAATCCACCAGCTACAACGGCATCGGCGTTGTAAAACTCTACCTGCAGCCAAATGCCAGTGTCCCGGTCGCAATGGCTCAGCTGACTGCGGCTTCTCAAGCGGTCCTTAAACAGATGCCGCCCGGCGAAACTCCGCCGCTGATTCTCAGCTTTAATGCTGCCAATGTGCCGGTTTTGCGACTTGGATTGAGCGGAGCGGGATTTTCAGAACAACAACTGAACGACTACGCCTTGAATTTTGTGCGAACTCAACTGGTCACAGTTCCGGGATCGGCGGTTCCCTATCCTTACGGCGGCAAACAGCGCGTTGTTTCTATTGATATCAACAACGAAGCCCTGCAGGCGCGAGGGCTCTCCCCAAACGATATCGTCAGCGCCGTAAACGCTCAGAACGTGATTCTGCCGTCTGGCACAGCCAAGATTGGAGGTCAGGAATTCGACATCGGACTAAACGCCAGTCCACTAACGATCAAAGAGCTCGGGGATTTGCCTGTTCGAACAGTGAATGGCACGACGACTTATCTCCGTGACGTCGCGAGCGTTCGCGATGGGTTCACTCCTCAGACTAATATCGTCCGATTCGACGGCTTGCGAGCAACGATGCTGCAGGTTCAAAAAAGCGGAAAGGCATCAACCCTCGACATCGTTGCCGGCCAAAAGCAGCTGGTGGAACGGTTGAAGTCGACCCTGCCTCCAGGCCTCAACATCCAGACGCTGACTGATCAATCCGTTTTCGTTACGGCTGCTATTCAAGGAGTAGTAAAAGAAGCGATCATCGCAGGCTGCCTGACTGCCGTGATGATTCTGGTGTTTCTCGGCAGCTGGCGGAGCACTCTCATCATCGCGATTTCTATCCCGCTTTCGATCCTGACCTCCATCACTGCTTTGTCCGCTCTCGGGGAAACGATTAACATCATGACCCTGGGCGGGCTCGCGCTGGCCGTAGGTATTCTGGTGGACGATGCGACCGTAACGATTGAAAACATCGAAAGGCATTTGGAAGAAGGTAAATCACTCCATCAGGGTATTCTGGATGGCGCTGCCCAAATCGCCGTTCCTGCGTTCGTATCGACTCTCTGTATCTGCATCGTCTTTGTTCCAATCTTCTTCTTGAGCGGCACCGCGAAGTTTCTGTTCGCCCCACTTGGTGAAGCAGTCATTTTCGCGATGCTGGCCTCCTATGTTCTGTCTAGAACGCTGGTCCCGACCCTGGCGATGTACTGGCTGAAAGGAGATCGAAACGGCGAGATCGATGAGCCGGCCAAAAAGCCGTTTCTTCCGTTCTGGGGAGTATTCGGCGCGATCTACCGGTCATTTAATCGAGGATTCGAGCGGTTCCGCGAGAGCTACCGAGACCTGCTGGCAACCTGTCTGCGTAACACGCGAACCGTCACGATCGTGTTCGTCGGATTTGCGCTTCTCTCCATGCTACTGGTTCCGTGGCTCGGTCAGGATTTTTTTCCTGCGGTGGACGCGGGACGGTTTACCCTGCATGTGCGAACAAAGAGCGGCACACGCATTGAAGAGGTTGCGCGCCAAGTCGACCAGATTGAAGTGGCTATTCGCCAGGAGATTCCGAAAGAACAGCTGCAGGGAATCATCGACAATATTGGGTTGCCTTATAGCGGCATCAATCTCACCTACTCTAATTCCGGTGTCGCCAGCGCTGCCGATGCCGATATTTACGTCTCGTTACGAGAGAATCATGGGCCCACCGCGAATTTCATTCGCAAAGTTCGCGACAGAATTCATCGCGATTTTCCTGGAATCATCGCTTCATTTCCCCCGGCAGATATTGTCGCCCAGATTTTGAATTTCGGTCTTCCAGCGCCTTTTGATGTGCAGATTGTCGGCAATAACATCCAGGCTAACGCCGAAGTAGCTAATCGGCTGGCTGACCGAATCCGCCATATGGCAGGAGCAGTCGACGTACGTGTTCAACAACCATTCGATTCGCCGCGCATCAACTTGGCGGTAGACCGGGCGAAGGCATCGCAATTGGGTCTATCGGAGAGCCTGGTGGCCAATTCCTTACTCGGCGCGCTGAGCGGATCCACCCAGACTGCGCCCAACTTCTGGATCGATCCGCGCAACAGGGTGAACTATCAGATTAACACTCAGGCGCCGCAATACTTAATAGACTCGCTAGACGCTCTCCGAAACCTGCCGGTCACGGGTACCACGGGAGCAACGACGCAAATTCTTGGGAACCTGGTACAAATCTCCCGGTCATCCGAGCCACCGATTGTCACTCACTACAACATTCAGCCGGTAGTCGAAATCTATGGCACGGTCGAAGGCAAAGACCTGGGATCGGTGGCTGCCGAAGTACAGAAGACGATCGATGGGGCTCAAAAAGAGTTGCCGCGCGGTAGCCGAATCGTTCTGCGTGGACAGGTTCAAACGATGCGAGCCTCGTTCGCAGGCCTCTTCGGCGGTCTGGTATTTGCGATGGTTCTGGTCTACTTGCTGATGGTCGTGAATTTCCAGTCATGGACCGAGCCTTTTATCATTATTACAGCGCTGCCTCTTGCGCTAGCTGGGATAGTGTGGATGCTTTTTATAACTGGAACCACGCTGAGTGTCCCGGCGCTGATGGGAGCGATCATGTGCATGGGCGTCGGAACAGCCAACAGCGTGCTAGTCGTAACGTTTGCCAAGGAGAGGCTCGAAGAATATCGGGATTCTCATCTCGCCGCCTTAGACGCCGGGTATACGCGATTGCGTCCGGTTTTGATGACCGCGCTAGCGATGATTATCGGAATGATTCCGATGGCGCTCGGTTTTGGAGAGGGTGGCGAACAAAATGCACCCCTGGGAAGAGCGGTTATCGGAGGTCTGATTTTCGCTACAGTTGCGACCCTTTTCTTCGTTCCCACTGTCTTTGCATTCATACGGAAGAGCAAATTTGCCAAAGCTGCGCCGATTCCCTCCCGCACTGGCATTTAGACTGCATTAAGTCATGAGCCCAACTGTCTTGAAGGAAACCCAAAAACCACCGCAGCCACCGGAAACGGAAAAGCCGCCCAAAAGAAACTTCAAATGGGTCTTTGTCGCGGGCCTCGTCTGTTTTGCCGCCATTGCCGCCGTCGGGATCGTTTTGCGAGGAGCCAATACACGTACTCTGCAGCAGCGCTCAGATGAAGCAGCGCAATCAACCGTCAGTGTTGTTCACCCGGAAAAGGCGCCCACTTCAATCCCGCTACAGTTGCCGGGCGAAACCCGCGCCTACGCCGACGCACCAATCTTCGCGCAGACCAGCGGCTATCTGAAAAAGTGGAATTTTGATATCGGCGCCCGGGTCAAAGGCGGAGATGTTCTTGCCGAGATCGATACGCCGGAGGTGGACCAGCAATTCAACCAGGCCAAAGCGCAGCTGGGCCAATCGCGTGCTGCGCTTGTTCTTTCCGAAGCGACTTTCAAGAGGGATCAGGACCTTTTCAATCGACGGGTGATTTCTGCCCAGGACTTTGATGCCGCATCAGCAGACTACCGTGTCAAACAGGCCACGGTTGCCGCGGACCAGGCGAACGCGGATCGGCTCAGCGCCTTGGAAGACTTCAAACTTGTTCGGGCGCCGTTTAATGGTGTCGTCACACAGCGAAACACGGACGTCGGCGCCTACGTAGCCGCAGGCTCTGGAACACAACTGTTTCGGATGGCGCAAACTTCTCCGCTTCGCGCGTATATCAGCGTCCCTCAAACTTTCTCGCAGTTCGTAAAGACCGGCACAAAAGGTGACGTAACGTTAAATGAAATTCCGGGTCGAAAGTTTCCGGGACAAGTCGTCGGTACGGCTGAGGCGATCGATCCAACGACCAGGACGTTGCTAACGCAATTGGAGGTCCCAAATGAGAACGGCGAGCTTTTGCCAGGCGCCTACGTTCAAATTGTACTTCACCTGCAAGGCGAGACCCACACAGTTACCGTGCCGTCAAATGCGCTTCTTTTTCGGTCAGAAGGCGCTTCGGTCGGCGTGGTACGAGCGGATGGCACTGTTGAGATTCGGAAGATCACTATCAGCCGTGACTTAGGCGATAAGCTCGAAGTGTCGCAAGGGCTTTCCGATGCTGATCAAGTAATCGTCAATCCTTCCGATGGTCTGGCTGACGGCACGAAGGTAGCAGTTGCAAAACAGAGCCAACAGCAAGCGCAGGCGCAGGTAACGCCTCGCCAATAACAACGCCGAGAACGCCGGCAGCGCCGCGATCGCCGGGAACTGGAATATCCCAGCGGGCACACCTCTTCTATCTGCTGCAATTCATTCTTGATGCTACGACGTGAAGCCGCCGCGCTTATCGGTGCAGGGCCGGTTTGCTTGCAGCCGGTGCTCGTAAAAATTGCCATTCAGAAAACGGCAAAAGTGGAGTTTAAGAACGGGCGGCAGCTTCCAATTCGGTCAGCCAATCGTGAACGGTGGAGCCAATAGCTTTGGGATTGTCCTCTTGGAGGTAATGAATTCCAGGACCAATGTGGACCACCCGGCAGCTCTTCAGTCCGCTGGCAAAACTCTCAGCCAAGGCTGGCGACACCAGCGCTCCCGGATCTCCGGCGAAGAGCAGCTTAGGATAAGACGAACGCGCCAATGCGCGGTGTGCTTCCTCGATCACTGAGTACACGTCCGCTGGTTGTCCGGCGATCGGCAGATCATTCGGGAAACGCCACGTGGGCCGGCGTGACTCGCGAGTGGAAAACGGCGCACGATAAACCGCCATCTCCTCTTCGGTTAGCTTCCGAACAGTTGCTCCAGCTAGCACTCGTTCCACGAATGCGTTCTCATCCAGAATCATCTTCTCACCCACACCTGGCGTTCTAAACTGCTTGAACGTTTCGACCGCTGAAGAGTGGAAGTCAGCCCAGGTCGGCATCGGACGGATGAACTCCATGAATGCGAGCGCACGGACGAACTCCGGCCTGCGCGCGGCCAAATGAAACGCTAACGCGGTTCCCCAATCCTGCGCGACAATGTAGGCGGACGAGATTCCCGCGTTATCAAGAAAACCGTCGAGGTAGCGGACGTGGTCGAAGAACCGATATTCGATGTTGGGTTTGCCCGATTGACCGAACCCGATGAGATCAGGCGCGATGCAGTGGCCTACTGGCGCAACCAGCGGAATGATATTCCGCCAGATGTACGACGACGTCGGGTTGCCGTGCAGAAAAACCACGGTGGGTGAATTTGGACTCCCCGCTTCTCGGTAGGCCATGACTGAATCCAAAACAGCGAGTTTCTTGAGTTCTAGGTCGGCGAGTGCAGTCATCTTTTCTCCTTTTGTTCTTCGTTTATATTTCTCTGTTTTTCGTTTCTGAATACGGTTTCGAAAACGATGCTCTTAAAACGATCGAGAGCGGCCGGTCCTCGCTCGACCTTCATGCGCAGAATCGCGCCTTCCCATGAGGCTAACAAAAACTCCGCCAGATCAATCGGTTCGAATTTCGTATCGATTTCTCCTGCGGCCTGAGCCTCCGCGATGCACTGGGCGAATGGCGTGCGCCACTCGCAAAAGATTTCCTCCAGCCGCTTACGCAAGAGCTTGCTTTGAAGACTGGCCTCAAGGCTGAGATCGCCGATCAGGCATCCCCGGTTCCACTGCGCGCCTTCCAGCGTGTTGCTAATGATGTCGAGATAGCGTTTGAGCCGCTGCCGAGGTGAAAGAGACGCATTGTTCAAGGCCTTGCTGACCAGAGTCTTAGTATTAGCAAAGTAACGATCCAGGACTTCCTGTGCGAAGGCTTCCTTTGAACGGAAGTGATTGGTAAAGGAACCGAGCGGCGCACCAGCGGCAGCGCAGATATCCCGTACGCTCGCTCCTTGGTAGCCGGAACGAAACATCACTCTGAGGCCGGCGTTCAAGATATCTTCACGAAGCGAGTGTTGGCTCATCCGCAATCAATACGTACGACCGTATTGAATTGGCAAGTGCTTTTTTGATAATTCTCTCTGTCGGAAGGCGAGCGCCTGTACCGGCAAACAGTCAATGCTATTCAGGACGCCACGATTCAAACTCGGAGAATCCTGCCCATGCGCCCGGTTGAGGCGTCACAACGACACGTAACGCTTGGGTCGTAATCGTGGGGAACGTGATTCGATTCAGGTCATTTCCGACCGGCGCACTGGGCTGACGATTCTGGTTCGGGATATCTTGCCATTGGCTGTTAAGGTCCAGGTATTGGAGCTCGTAAGCAAGTCGGTGGACGATTAAGCTAAAGACCTTTTTCTCAATCGGAGGAGGCAAAAGAATGCAAAGTGACAATGTGGCAATTGGCGCTCCTGTCGTGGCTGCTGGAACGAACTCGGCCGACCTAGAGGTCAAGGATGCGCAGCTCATATTCGGCGCTGTCTGGCGAGAACTGGAAGGAGAGTTCGGCCGCAACAAAATGCGCTTCCCGCGGGAGTTGATCCTGCTAGGGGGAGCACCGGGCGCCGGCAAAGGAACTAACTCCGTATTCATCCGCCAGGTGCGCAGCATCGATGCGCCGTCCCTCGTGATATCCCAGCTCCTTGACACGCCCGAGGCTCTCGCTGTCAAGGCGCGCGGAGGAATGGTTGGGGACCAAGAGGTGGTCGGCATCCTGTTTCGCAAGCTGCTTGAGGCCGATTACAAGAACGGCGCGCTGCTCGACGGATTTCCACGCACCAAGGCGCAGGTGGAGTGCCTTAAGCTGCTCTTCGACGAGATGATCACGCTGCGGCGAGAGTTCTCAGGCACCGCGGACGAGGCTTATTTCAAGAAACCCATCTTTCACATCATGGTGTTGTTTGTCGACGAGGCGGAGAGCGTGGCGCGCCAACTCAAACGGGGCCGGCAGGTCGTTGCCCGCAACGAGGAAGTTATTCGCTCGGGTGTAGGAGAGCTGTGGGAGGAAAGAAAGACCGATTCCAGCGAAGCGCTTGCGCGCAATCGCTACCGCGTCTTCAAGGAACAAACCTACGATGCGCTGGTTTCCCTCAAGCAGATCTTCCACTACCACTTCATTAACGGCCAGGCGCCCATCCCGGAAGTACAGGCCAACATCGTCCGGGAGCTCGAATACCAGAGCTCGCTGGAGCTAGACCCGCGCACCTTTGATCGGCTGCGGAGGTTGCCACTGGCCAGCGAGATCGTCCGGCACGCGCGCCAGGACCTGGTCCG
>Ga0070706_100005027_pt1 | contig 12646 bp, 14 predicted proteins | sample KBSK5501metaG_FD_65476 | JGI IMG/M metagenome (GOLD analysis project Ga0070706, IMG submission 65476) | Corn, switchgrass and miscanthus rhizosphere microbial communities from Kellogg Biological Station, Michigan, USA - KBS K5-50-1 metaG | ecosystem: Host-associated > Plants > Roots >...
CTTCGCGACAACGTCGTGATCTTCGAAGGCAAGGTGGATTCGCTGAGGCGATTCAAAGACGATGTCAGCGAAGTGAAGCAGGGCTTCGAATGCGGCCTCTCGCTTGAACGTTTTCAGGACGTGAAGACCGGCGACGTGATTGAAGCGTACACGACCGAGGAAGTGGCTCCGACTTCGTTGTGATCGGAGCCTTGTTCGCGCGTGTGAACCTCGGGCCCGTCCAGATCAACGGTGATGAAATCAGTTCTCCTGTACCTTTCCACCAGCGAAGGTTTCAAAAGGTTCCTCACTCGATTCAATGCGTTCAACAAAGTCACCGCGCGATTCGTCGCGGGTGAGAAGCTCGAAGAAGCCGTCCAGGCAATTCGTCTCCTGAATCAAAACAACATCCGCGCATCGTTTGATCATCTCGGCGAGTCGATTACTTCAGAAACCGAAACCCACAATGAAGTCGCCGAGTACATTCGAGTGCTTGACGGAATTCAGCAAAACAATCTTGATTCGAATGTCTCGGTCAAGCTCACCCAGCTCGGGTTGGATGTCAGCCGCGATCTTTGCTACGCGAACACACGGGCGATCGTCGAAGCGGCGCGGCGCTACGACAACTTCGTGCGCATCGATATGGAAGATTCGTCGAAGACCGAAGGAACGCTCGAAGTCTTTCGCAGATTGAGAAGCGAGTTCGATAACGTCGGCATCGTCGTTCAGGCTTACCTTTATCGAACTGAAGAGGACGTCGAGGAACTGCTCAACCTCTGCGCGAGAATTCGATTATGCAAAGGCGCGTACAAGGAGCCGGCGTCCGTCGCGTTCCCAAAAAAGGACGACGTTGACGAAAACTACATCAAGCTCACGAAACGATTGCTGACCTCGGGCATCTATCACGGGATCGCGACTCACGATGAGAACATCATCCGAGCGACCCGCGCATTTGTTAACGAGCAAAACATCGAGCCGGACAAGTTCGAGTTTCAGATGCTCTACGGCATACGGCGCGATTTGCAGGAGCAGCTCGTGCGCGACGGATATAGATTGAGAGTGTATGTGCCTTATGGGCGCTACTGGTATCCGTATTTCATGCGCCGCTTGGCCGAGCGTCCGGCGAATGTGTGGTTCATCTTGCGAAACATGATCAGAAATTGAAGGCTCGCTGGATGCGAAGCGTTGGACCGCAATGTAGCCAAGCGCACTGGGCTGTGTTGACATCAAAGAATTAGTAGATATATCTTCATCGGCGTCATGCCGGACCGGAAAACTGGCTCTCTCAACTGCTTGCCCAGGTTGAATCCGGGACAACAACTCGGCACACACAGATCTTTCCATCAGGAGAAAACTATGAGAAAGAGGATGCTTCGCGTCGCCCCACTCACAATAGCCTCTTTGTTAATGTTTGGTCCAAATATTTCAAACACCTTCGTTTCATCCGCACAGAAAACAGTCGATCCTGTTTGCGTGGACGTCTGCAAGCAGAAGCTGTTTCAATGTATTCTCGATGCGACGCTGAACGGTGACAATGATAAGAAGTGTATTTCCGTCTACCGCACTTGCGTAGCGCATTGCAAGTAGAGACTTAGATCTACAGCAATAGAAAAAGCGGTCTAACAACAGCATTAGAACGGGCGCAAAAAACGAGTCTGTAGTGCTTTGGCTTCGTTACCCTTGAGCGCCCTCTTATCGAACTGTTGACCCAAATTCGGAAACCGCGGGATTGTCCTTTGGTTCCTTCAATGCTACTCGCGCCCCTCGGGATTCTGCGCGTTAGGGCAGCTATTCCGTCGTTGTTGCAGCGTACTCGCTCCATTAGCGTCAAAGAGATCTCGCCAAACGAGTTTCTTAACATTACTTGAGTTCGTGTGCGGTCGCTTTTCTCTTCACCCAGGTGAGATTAGAAAACTCGCGGCAGGTACAAGTGCAAACCTGACGGTCAGCGTAAACGTAATACGTCATTCATTTTATGTTGTCGCTAAGATATCTGCATTACCCCCGCGTTAAAGTTCGTCTATTAATAGCAGAGGTAAGGTGGTTCGGAGTGAAAGAAATTGACCCAAGTATGAATAAACCTTAGTTCATCATCAGGACAATGACTTTCACCTCTGAAAAACAAGTTTCGTTAGAGTAAAACTGAATCCATAGCGTTGGAGGGGTACAATGAAAAGACGACTTTTTGCAGCAATGATCTTAATAGCAGGCACCCTGTTTCCTACAACGGTGCTAACGCAGCAATCCCAACAGCCGATCAAGTATTTCGGCTACCTAGGTCCAGACAACGATGAAGCTTTGAATCAGGTAAGTTCATATACAAACTTCTCGTATATCACCGGCGAATATGGCGTCCCGATTACTGCTCAGGTTACGGCCATAAAGAACCATGGAATGCGCGCCATCATTGATCTGGGAAAAGTCCTGTGGTGTCAGGACGATTCGACTAACGGATTTGGCACCTGGCATCTTTGCTCAGCGTTGCGCGGAGATCAGAGTTACATCGCCCGATGGAATGAATGGACCAGTATGAATGGTTCTGTCTTAAACAGCAGCAACATACTCGCGTTTTCTATCATCACTGAACAGACATTGAGAGGAATACCCGTAGCAGATATCCAGGTGGCGACGAGTCTGGTAAAGCAGCGATACCCGGACATTGCGACCATGGCTTTTGACGACTCTCAGAGCATATATTCCGCATACTTGCGGGGGCAGCCCTTTAGCTTTCCAAGTAACCTGGATTGGGTCGGGATCTTCGAATACTACATTCATCCAAATTTGGACGTGTCGTTCAAGAACAGCATGAGCGCGCTAAAATTAAGAAAGCAGATCTCGCAGCGAATAGCTTACGTGATGGATGGGTTCTACTCGGATCCGCATACTTCGATTGCGCCGACAATCTATGACATGGATAAAATTGCGCAAGAGTGGTACCTGTTTGCCAGCCAGGATCCCGAGGCAATATTTCTCGGCGTATTTGTCTGGCCGGACATCCCCGGTGAAAACATAACTGGTTCGGTTAATTTTGATCTGAGAAAACAAAAAGATATTGGCAGAGCTATCTTAGCAGGGAAAGTACCAAACTATCAGAGCGCCCTAGATATCAATTGTGAGATGACACAGGTTAGCGGCTGGGCATTAGATGCATCTGTGCCGAATACGCCAGTGTCTATTGATCTATTGATAGACAATCACGTAGTTTTCAGTGGGCGGGCAGATCGCTACTGGTGGGATGCTGGCTGGCATGGCTTCGTCTTAGATTATAGCTATTACACCCAGAACCGAACCGGCGAACTCCATCAGATTGCCGTACGCTACACTGGCACCACAACGCTTCTACCGGGCTCTCCGAAGTCGTGCTTTTGGTAGCTTGGAGTGAGTGAGGGTGAGATTCTAGACGATTCATCCGGCGTTAACCTTTGAGGACATCCGAGCCGGTCTCGCCTTCCCAGAGAACGACGAGCGTAGGCCAATGGGGCAACAACATAGTTGACAACTCCGCTTAGCAAGCGCGGCGGTTACTCGGCACTGGCAATGGGAGCGAGAGCACAGAGGGTCAGGGGAGAGCCGAGCACTCAGAGCGAGGGGAATGATTATGATTTACTCTATGGCAATATGGAGCTTGGCGAGGATAAAGATTGGTTTAGTGTCCGATGGAGGACCGAACATCGTAGTCAGATTAAGGACTTAGGCAAACTGGAATGGTATGAAGTATCAAGAGTTCCGGTACTTCCTGCCTTACCCCCTACTGATGAGGGGAAATCAGAACCTGTCACTATAGATACTTCTGGTGGAAAGATAAATCTTTCGCCAGTTGGGCAAATGGTAAAAGCATTAGAGGGTCATATCTATTTAGTCCATACGAACAACGGCAAGATAGATTCGTATGCGATATTCCGCGTAGAGGCGCTGGTGCGAGGAGACAATTGTAGACTCACTTGGAAGGTTGTTCCTTCACCAGGGCAATAGGAAAGTGCGTAAGAAACGAGAACGGCGTCTAACAACCACACACACCGGCGGTCGCTATATATCAATTGCAGCGCTATCCCGAGTACAAGTTTGCGTCAATACCAGTGCTACAGTCACAGCGTGGATGATTCGAAAGCGTCGTTCTCGCGGGGCTGTGGTGACATCGCAGCTCACGGTTGATTGAAGCACCGTCATGTCGAAGTCATTCTTGCTGGGCAAAGCGGCCGCGCGTTGCGATCACATTGAGAAGTTCGTTTTGCGATGCGTCGGGCGCGACGTGTGCGGTTTCATTCATCGCGCCCAACCGCCGTGTGGACCGAAGCGCGCAATCCAGTGTTGACATGAACTTGACTGTCACACGCGCGCTCGGTCGCGCGAACGGTTAGACGCGCCAGGCAGAAGGTGGATTTAAAATCAGCAGGAGCAAATAACAAGTGATCTTAGCAACATAACGAACGTGGGTCCCGTGCTTCCCCAGTGCTGCTTGATATGATAGTTTTTTCTCGTCAGCTTAAGTAGGAGATCAACCAATGCTCAAATATGTGCCGATCGCAACGCTTATCCTTGTTCTGCCTGTCGTCTCTTTAGTCACTGCGATGAGGTCTCCCGGTCAAGAGACAACTGTACAAGCCCCAGCAACAGTCAAGCAGGAGAAGACGCCAAAAAAGAACGTTGAGAAGGAAGAGGTGCCGGTGGTGAAGTTCGAAACAGAAGCAACTGGCAAACAAAAGCAAATGAGCAACGCTCATGACAAGTCAATATCGGAAATGCCGGAGATCACGGATATCACTGAGTCTGAGAGCTGGATAGAACGATTGCCCGCGCTCCCGATGGAAAAAAGCGACGCTGTAATTGTCGGAACAGTAGCAAAAGCTGAGGCTCATTTATCAACAGGACAAACCAGCGTCTATTCAGAATACGCCATCGTGGTTGACGAAGTGTTCAGCGACAAAACCAATTTGTCGCTTGTTTCTGGTTCTACGTTCACTGCTGTAAGGGAAGGCGGTGGAGTGCAATTTGCCTCTGGACACATACAAGTCTATAGAATGTCGGGCCAAGGTTTTTTGAAACCAAATCGAAAATATGTTCTCTTTGTTAAACGGACTGGAGAAACGCACGGCTTTCTTTTACTGACAGGCTATCAGTTGCGAAGAGATCGGGTGATTCCTGTAGATCAGGTATCGGGTCATGCAGTCTATGCAGGTGCGAATGTTGGAGAGTTCCTGACGATTGTACGCACCGAAATATCAAATTATGGCTCGTGGCGCCAGGCGTGCGCGACCTATGCTACGCCGATGGCACGAAGTAGACTACAACAGCGTCATGTTCGGCTGACCCCAGTCGCCGCCCCTGCGACCAAGTACACAGAGGATAGGTAGAGCGCGAAAGGAGTAACATGAGTAAACCCCCACCAACGAATTACGGAACTGAAATCTGCCAATGGTGCAACGGCTCCGGTGAAGATAGAGATCAAACCGATCTCGGTGAAGCCGGCCCGTTCCGACCTTGTTCCGCCTGTCTCGGACATGGCAGCGTTCTCATCGCGCAACCATCCAGACAATGCGCTGGATGCAAAGGCACAGGAACAGACACCCGATTCAAGACTCCCTTTGATCGTTGCCTTCTCTGCTTCGGGTCAGGATGGGCACACAAATGGAATCCTTCATAGTGCTCAAGGTCGAAAGGAGCAAGAATGTACGCGGAGATCACAACTGCCATAACAAGCATTAAAACGGTGGCCGAATTTGTGGCCCTTGCCGCCAAAAGTAAAAAAGATCGAGACGTTGCTCAAAAGGCTGCTGAACTAAACACGGTTATACTTGATCTGCAAGCGACGATTTTCAGCGTCCAAGCGCAAAATCAAGATTTGCTGCGCCGAAACCACGAGCTTGAACAAGAAATTGTTGAGATCGAAAACTGGAAGGCGACAGCCGAACAATATACTCTTACAGAAATCGCTCCCGGTGGTATCTTCGGGTACGCGAATAAGAAAGACAATGACAGGGTGAGCCGCCGCACTATATTTGTACCAAATGCTATGAAGACAAAAAGAAGTCTATACTTCAAAGAATTGGCGAAGGGAAAAGGTGGATACATCTTTGCCCTAGATGCGGAACTAAGATATTTTTCTGACATAATCACTTACCTCCAACGGCGTCTAACAATGGCGTGAATCGGAGCCGCCGAAGCGGATTTCGCATGGTTTCTCGGGGTGTTACGCGGCGGCCCGGTTACGCCGGTCGTTATGCGGCGCTTCTCGCGGGAACACTATGGATGAAACGACGGCAAGATGGCATTGTCTGAAGAATGGTTCGCAGCTTCTATCGTACGCGGATGCTCGCGCAGCGTTTCTCATTCTTCCATCGGGCGAGCAAGTTGTGATCAGTGTCGGCACTGCCTCGGCGAAAGTCGGTGTCAGGAGACCGCTCCTTGGATGGTATCTTCCCCGCGTCGTCGCGTCAGAGCAATTGTCGAAATGGGATGACCAGTACACCCAACGCAATGCTTTGCAACGTTGTGCTGTTCGGGCAAACTTCCTTGATGGCCTCCTAAGCTTGATTTCGGGCTTCAAATCGACCGCCGAATTGCGGCTTGCGTGGTGCGTCATTCGAAACCCGATCGAAGTTGCAGTGCTTCACCAGTTTTACGGTCTCCGCGGAGACGCTGGAGAATAATTCACTGGACCAGAGCGCGGGTCGCGCGTTCTTTTAACTTGATTGTGACTCGAAAGTTGGACTTAATTGCGGCACCCGGTCAAGTCAAACGGTAGGTGCCGAATGCAGAGTCACTCTGAGAGCACTGAGTGATTGAGATGCTTTTCTTCTTTCTTGCATTAGTGGGAATGTATGTTGGCAGAAAGGTGGGCTGGGCATTGTCCAAGGCAATTCTTTACACGGTACCGGCTGCCGCTGCTGTGCCGCTCTGTGTGCTTTGGGGTGCTATTGTTGGATTGCTAGTCTATGGTCTCATCCAGTGGCAGCAGCCTGGCTTGGTTCTGAAAATAATCTTGGGCTATGCGCTCGGTGCCTATGTTTCTATCCCGAACTTCGGGCTCGTAGACGACGCCACGATTTCTGATTCTGCGAGGGCGCGGCACACCCTTGTGTCGGGACTACCTCTCCTAACGTACATTCTCGTGACGGCCGTATTTCCTTTCGTTCTGCCAAAAATACAACCGCAGAACACCGTCGGTGAAGGTTCGATATTCCAGAACTGGTCCGCTGACGATCGAGCGAATAGCAAGAGCTTCATGCTTTCCATTCAGACTGATTTGGAGTCGATCAAGTTGTCAAACGAAAGAGGCTCACCAATACTTAGAGAGGATACTCGGCAACAAATCCTTCGACTAAAGAAGACAGCCTTGCAACCTTTGCAAGACAGGGAGGGCAATAATGAGAAGACCAAGTGCAGTCTTTACCGCTATTGCTGCAGTGGTCGTGGCCCTGTTCGCGCTCGGTGCGAGCGTGCCAGCCGCCCTGGCTCAAGGAAAGGAACACGTCAACATCGATACCCCGAAAGACCGCCAAGAGTTCTCGATCTACGTGCCGCCACTTGCCCCGCTTACGATCCCTGTGTCGGCCTGCGACAACATCTTTACGCGCAAAGTCAAGCTCAGCGTTGGCGCCGGGTCAGCGTCGAACACCTCGTTCGCGGGTTCGCCGACCGAGACTTTCCCGGGCGACCGGGTATGCGTCGCACAAAATTTGACCTTCTCGCCCGACCAGGCCCAAGCCGACCAGGAGCTCGAGGTCGTTATCGTCGCCACCGCAACCTTCGCACCGCCGAACCAGAGTACGGTCACTGCTACGAACAAGGTCACGATCAAGATCAAGACGGTCGGAGTAAAGGCCTGGTCTGATGGAGATCACGCGCTCGCCTGGACCGACTTTCAGGGACCCGTGCCGAATGCGCCAAAGGACGACGCCGAGACGTTTTGCAAAATCAACTGGCACATCTCCGATGACGTAAAGAGCGAGTTCAACAGCCGAACCAGCAGTTGGGACGCAACAGCCAGGAAGGGGATCAAGACGCGAGCCGTCTTTGTTCGCAAGCAATCCTGGGTGACGAAGAAGAGCGACCAAACGCTGCATCACGAGCAGGGCCACTTCAACATCTGCGAGATCTACCGCCGCAAGCTCGACAAGAAGCTGAAGGACCTGCTCGGAGGACTCGAGGGCAAAGGTTCAGCCGCAACGCAGCCCGAAGCCGAAAAAGCCGCCTTGGCAGACCTCGCGAAGAAGGTCACGAAGAAGATCGAGGACGATGTAACCAGAGCGATCAAGGATCATCTAAATGCGTGCGACGCCAAGCAACGGGAATACGACCGCGAGCACGGCGACCCTCCGGGCACCCATCATAGCCAGGACCAGACCGCGCAGCAGGCGTGGGACACGCAGATTGAGAAGTCGCTGAATAATCAACCGTCATCATACTTCCCAGACCCATAGGAAGCGAGAAAGCAAGCTTCGCGAAGCTTCCTGGGGATCCAACCGCAGCGACGGCGAGCGCAGGCTATTGAGGGTTCTAACGTTTTGTTGACAACTCCGCTTAGCAAGGGCGGGCAGTTTACTCGGCGCTCTCAATGGGAGCGAGAGCACGTTTCCCGTACTCGGAAGGCGGGAAGCCATAATATCTTCTGAAGAGATGTGCGAAATTGGTCTTAGCACCGTAGCCTACCAATGCCATGACCTCTTTTACGCTGAATGAACCGGCCGTCAGAAGGTCACGCGCTTTCTCTATTCTCAGTCTTATCAAATATTCTCCCGGTGGAAGTCCGGTCTCGGTTTTGAACAGATGAATGAAGTGTGATTTGGAAAGCTTCGCCACGGCCGCAAATTCGTCCAAGGAAACTCTGCGTTGGAGATTGGCTTTCATGAACTTTATCACTGTCTGAATCCTTCGATCACGAATCGGTTTGGGTTTATGCCCCGAGGCTACCGCAATGAAGGACCGGCGTTTTCGTCTTGACTCGATTTCCGACACGGTCTCTTGCCATTCCGGATAGCGGCTAATGAATGGGCTTGCCGCTACGACATTTCCTACTTGTCCCGCTTCTTCATTTCTCCCGCCCTCTGACAGTTCTAAGGCATAGCTATTCAAGAAGGCAAAATAAGAAGGATGGCCGCGTTTGCCGATTAGATGGGCTAGTGGCATAAGCCGCTCGAGGTCGCGCACGGCTGCCCGGTGATCGCCCTCTACGCTTCGCAACATCGCGATACCCCGCTGGGCTTCAAGAAAGGTCACCGGATCGCCGCATGATGAACTCTGCAGGCGAAGTCTCAGCGATTCTTCAAAGCGTCCTATGTGGTGCTCAACAGCGCTCAAGGAAAGCAAAGCTTTGGAGCGATACCGCGCCGGGGCGGAGTCGGCTACGCTCGCGAGTAGCTCTCTCGCCTTGGTGAACTGCCCGGTTCGATATAGATAGATGCTCTCGTAATACTTGCCCACCTGATTGAATGGATAGCCGAAGGACTGCAGCAGCAGCCCAATCTCGTGTTGAGATTCTATGTCTCGAAGGTAGTAGCTTGCTTCGGCGGACTGTATCAGTTGATACAATTGCCCGCGTTCGACTTCAACCGCGGAGGATAAGGCCGTGAGAAAACGTTTAATCGCGTCGGTGTTCATCACGTTCCTTCTGTGCGCTCCAGTGTTTGCGGGACACAGTATGCCAGGAGGTGGATGGTGCGAATGTGGCAGCTTTGCTGCGTGCATTTGTGACCCCGGCGAACAACCCGTTGGCCAATTGAGCCGTCCTGTGTCGGATGAATCTAGTCAAAAGCGACCTGTTGATTTGGGTTCGGAGACGCTGTTCGTGCTTGCCGCGCTGCTGCTAGTGCTTAGATACAAAGCCTAAGCCATAAGCGACACGGGGAACTTAGATTTACCTATCGCTCTTCGGGCGATTCACTATCTGTCTGTCGCGCCGAATTGTATCAAACAACACGAACGTTGCAAGAACAAACAGGGACCGTATCTTACGACGTGGACTGTATCTTACTTGCGATAGGATCGCGAAAGAGAGCCGCGGGATTGATCGCGATCGATTAAGTGGTTCTGGTTGGCTGCTTCTTCTCGCGCGGCTGCTCATACAAGCTTGAAAGCCGGGAACACTTGTTCAGCGTGTTCTCCTTCATTCAACTCTCGCATTGACGGAGCCACGTATCCAGCGGTGGCTGGGTTACGCAGCTCGACTGTCGCGCCCCGGTTAAGCAAAGAAAAAAGCTTGCGACGCCTAACTATTTTATTGATCCAATATTGTAGATGTGATATACACGAGCAGTAAGTTGACATACTGTCCTGTTGGGCTTGAGTTCTTAGAAGAAGCCGCTCTTCCCTGGTTTTGCAATTGGGAGGTTCTGCAATGTCAAACCGCATCAAAGTATTAGCCTTGAGTTTCTTGTTTTTGCTTTCTGTTTGCGCAGTCCTGTTTGGCACGAGTTCCTTTGCACATAAAAGCTTTGTTGCTAACGTGTCTCTAGGTGCTACGTCGCAAAGTAAGCAGGCCATTTATGCGTCGAATGATTCTGTTAATTTTACAGTAGCGGTTGTAACCACGGCAGATGTCCCAGACACAGCCACAGCAAAGGTTGATTTCCTCGACTTCGGCAACCCTGGCGCCGTTGGATACTCGATTTCCCCTTCTAGTCGAACTCAGACCAAAACATTGACTGGCCACGGCGTAGCGACAAATTATACGTTTACCATGAGCACCAACAGTAACAATTCGAATACAGGAACCGTTACATTCCAATTCAGACTCGATAGCGCCACCGGTGCTACGCCGATTGCACCACAAACTGCCAACGTCAGTATCGTTGTACAATCTCAAACTTCAGGCGGAGGAAGCGGAGGCGTGTGTGTAAATCTGTGCGGTGGCGAAACCAGAAGTTGCGAGCCGGACTGTAATAGTTGTTGTGTAAGTCCGATATTGATCGACATCTCAGGCAATGGGTTTGAGCTTACAGATCTGGCGGCAGGCGTGATGTTTGACCTTAGCGACATAGGCACCCCTCATAAGGTTTCCTGGACCGCACCTAACAGTGATGACGCATTCCTCGCACTCGACCGCAACAATAACGGCACTATTGATGACGGTACTGAGTTGTTCGGCAATAAGACACCGCAGCCCTTCTCATCTACACCCAATGGTTTCATTGCTCTTGCTGAATATGATAAGCCTGAAAACGGTGGTAATGGGGATGGCAAGATTGATGGCGAAGACAGGATTTTCCCGTTACTTCGTCTATGGCAGGACACAAACCACAACGGTGTATCAGAAGCTAGTGAGCTCCATCCTTTGCCGGAGCTTGGCGTTTACGCAATTAGCCTCGATTACAAAGAGTCGAAACGAACTGATCGATACGGTAATAGTTTCAAGTATCGGGCAAAGGTCTACGACGCTCACGGCAAGCAAGCAGGCCGGTGGGCTTGGGATGTGTTTTTCCTGCGCGAGTAATGGAAAGCGCAATTAGAATTCAATGAACAGAATACAACGTCAGAGTATTTCAATCGCTCTGTGTCTGCTGGCGATTAGCGGCGCAATAGCACAAGCAAGTCAGCGTGATGGAAGACTTCTGCAAAAGAGTGCCGATGCTGTGTTCGTCAGCAGATCGAAGGTTTCTCAAGCTAATCTCACGATTCGGCTGAACGGTCTGCAAGCCGGTGATCTCATCAATATTCGCCCAGCCGGGTCACAGGTTTCCGCCACCGCGGGCACACTCAGCAAGACCGCCCGGCTGCAAGGCGTGATCGTATCTGAGCCGATTGGGCCGGGACAATCGCTTGATGAATCCGCGCTGTCAGTGACGCCGAACGTGGTCACGTTTATGCGCACCTCACTCACGACCGACATGGTGTTTCTTGATATCGAGGCGCCAGCGCGTGCTCGCATTTGCGTGATTGCCGACGGCAAGACTATTCTGCGAGCGACGATAAAACAGCCCATCTCACTGCATAATCAAGAGTGGTTCACAGGCTCATCTAACCTCTCCGGTACGATCTCGCGCGCTGGCCTTGCCTTAGCTGGATTTGGCGGCGCCTTACAGCATTTGCGTGAAGGCGATTATCGTGGCGTGTCCTTTTCAGAGCTGCAGGTCCTGGAGAAGCACTCACCGAAGAATGGCTCCGCGGGGGAAGCTGTTATGGCAGCGTTGCAGATTGATGAAGCCGGTCACGTTGTCGACGTGATTCCCTTGACTGATGTTCCGCCGGGCTTTGAGCAAACACTACGAACTTGGCGGTTTGCTCCATACCTCGTCAGTGGTAGAGCGACATCGGTCAGCACGGTAGTGAAAATCGTATTCCAATAAGACGCCACTCTAATGCTGGCCGCTTCGAAATAAATAGATGCTCTCGTAATACTTTCCCACCTGGCTGAATGGATAGCCGAAGGTCTGCAGCAGTAGTCCGATCTCGTGTTGAGACTGTATGTCGCGAAGATAGTAGCTTGCTTCGGCGGGCTGGCGATGGCCGAGCCCGCCAGCGAGTACTTCTTGCCGTTTTGATGGCTTGATCGCGAGGAAATATTGTCGAAGCTCATCCTCGGTGATGACTCCACTATTGACAATCATGACGCGAATGGAATAAGTTGCCGGCGCGTTAACACTCTTTAGAACTGTTCAAGTTTTCAACGATGGAAGGAGATCAAGATGGCAATACAAGTGATCATTAGTAAGGCGGGGCCGTTACCGATAAC
>Ga0070706_100005028_pt1 | contig 12644 bp, 14 predicted proteins | sample KBSK5501metaG_FD_65476 | JGI IMG/M metagenome (GOLD analysis project Ga0070706, IMG submission 65476) | Corn, switchgrass and miscanthus rhizosphere microbial communities from Kellogg Biological Station, Michigan, USA - KBS K5-50-1 metaG | ecosystem: Host-associated > Plants > Roots >...
ATACAGATCTCGCTCCTCGGAGTCGTCGAGGCGACCCTGGAAGGAAAGCCGGTCGAGCTCGGGTCGCCGCAGCAACGGGCGCTGCTCGCGCTCCTTGCCGTGCGTGCCGGCGCGGTCGTGCCGGTCGAGACGATGATCGACACGCTCTGGCCGGACGACCCGCCCGCCAGCGCCGCGAAGGTGGTCCAAACATACGTCTCGCGCTTGAGAAAGGCACTCGGCGACGAGACGATCCAGCGCCGCGGACGGGGCTACGTGCTCACCGGACGGTCGATCGTCGATGCGGCGCGCTTCCAGGAGCTCGTTCACGCTGGACGGCTCGGTGAGGCCCTCGCTCTCTGGCGCGGGCCTGCCCTGGCTGACGTCCTCGGGCATCCGGTGCTACGGCAGGAAGCCGATCGCCTCGAGGGGTTGCGGCTCGGGGCAATGGAGGAGGACATCGACGCGAAGCTCGCGGCCGGCAGAGCGGACGCGGTGGTCGGCGACCTTCAGGCCCTGGTCGCGGCGCATCCGCTACGCGAGCGGTTGATCAGCCAGCTGATGGTCGCGCTGTACGGCGCCGGCCGTCAGGCGGAGGCACTGGAGACGTACCGTGCCGCGCGAAGGAGGCTCGTCGAGGAAGTCGGGATCGAACCTGGTCACGAGCTGAAAGAGCTCGAGCGGCGAATCCTCGAGCAGGACCCCACTCTTGCCCCGCGTCCCGCGGAGCGTGCCGCTGCCTCACCTATCCCACGACGAGTGCACGATCGCGGTCTGCCGTCGCTCCGCTCTCGCGGCTTGGTCCTGGCAGTGGCCGTCCTGCTGCTGGCTGCAGCGACTGCCGTCTTCGCTCTCGAACGTGGCAGCTCAAAGTCCATGGTTCCCGTAGCCAACTCGATCATCCGGATCGATCCGAAGACGAACAAGGTGGTCGAAAGCATTCCCGTCGGACGCGAACCGAGCGGGATCGTCGCCACGAAGAACGCCGTCTGGGTTGCCAACGAGCGCGATCGAACGCTGACGCGCATCGACACGCGCACACACGAGCAAAGGACGATCGGCGGTCTCTCGGGCGTGGGCTTCGTGACGCGCGACGACCGAGGGAACATCTACGCGTCGGGTTGGGATTACCCGTACGTCTGGCTCGTCGACCCGAAGAAGCTGGAGGTGATCACGAGGTTCCGCGTGCGTTCACGGGCCGTCGGTATGGCGGTGGGCGGCGGTTCCCTCTGGGTGGTCGATCGACTCGTCAACGGAGTGACGCGAATCGATCTCGCCCGTCCGAGGAAGCCGGGATTCATACGCGTCGGGGCCGACCCACTTGTCTGCGCCTTTGGTTACGGCTCGCTCTGGGTGGCGAATTCCGATCTGGCGACCGTCTCGGTCATCCGGCCGGGGGTGTCGAAGGCACAGACGATCGTGGTCTCCGGTCAGCCGTTCGGAATCGCTGCAGGTGAGCACGCGGTATGGGTCGGGAGCTACGCGGACTCGACGGTCACGAGGATCGACCCCGATCTCAGACGCGTCGTGAAGCGAATCAGCGTCCTACCGCGTGGCCGCGTCAGCAGCGGTCTCTACAACGTCGCCGCGGGCGCCGGCGGGGTGTGGGCGGTAAACGCAGAAGCCAAGGACATCGCGCGCATCGACCCGAACACGAACAAGGTCGTCGCGCACATCCCGCTGCCGGTGGTGCCGAGAGTGATCGCTATCGCAGGCGATCAGGTGTGGGTCTCGGTTGCGGCCAGCTCCCCTTAGCATGCGCTCAGCCGGATCGCCGCGCCCTGAGGACGCGGGCGGCGATGAGCGTGCCGATCACTGTGCCGATCACCTTCGCGGCCTTCCGGCCGCGGAGCTTGGACTCGCCGCCGGCTCGCGGTTCCATTCTCACCGGGACTTCCTCCACGCGCAGGCCCGCCTCGCTGAGCCGGAGAAGAGCTTCGACCTCAGGCGCCTCGGTCCGGTACGGCTCGGCAAGTATTGGCAGTGCCTTGGCGTTGACCGCATAGAGGCCGCTCGTCGCGTCGGCGAAGGGTCGCCGGAGGACGAGCCTCATCCCGCGTCGGAGCAGCCCGGTACCGACCCGCCTCGCCGGGCTCGGCAGGTAGCGGTACGGCTCGTAACCGTCGCCGGAGACGAAACGCGAACCGACCGCGACGTCGCAGCGGCCCTCGCGCACGATTGCGAGCAGCCGCCTGAGTTCGGCAGGCGGGTGCTGCCCATCGGCGTCGACGCGGCCGCAGTACGCGTAGCCATGATCGAGCGCCCAGCGGTAGCCGGCGGCGATCCCGATCGGCAGACCGCGGTTCGTAGCGAGCGAAAGGACTTCCGCTCCGCCTCCGCGCGCGACCTCGGCGGTGCGATCCGTCGAACCGTCGTCCACGACGAGCAAGTCCGCGTCCGGCAACTCGCGCCGAAGGTCGTCGAGGACGGCCGGAAGGTTCTCCTCCTCGTTCCACGCCGGGATGAACACCACGGTGTCGCTCATCGCTGCCGCCGTTCCAGCTCTTTCTCGGCTGCGCGGAGTTGGCGCGAGCGCACTGTCAGGGCGCCGAGCTCCCAGATGACCGCCGACGGTGTGGGAACGAGTCTCGGAGCCTCGAAGCTCGTTCGGATCCCGTGGTCGGCGTACAGGCGCCGGAAGAACCAGCGGGCACGATAGACGTGCGGTGGCGTGCAGATCACGACCGCATCCTCGATCTGGCGTTCCAGCAGGAGCGGCAGCGTCCGAGCGGCGTTCTCGGCCGTCGTCGACGCGGTCGGCTCCAGCACGAGCTCGACCTTCGGACCGTCCCAGAGCTCCAGCATCTGCTCCGCCTCGGAGGCACCGCCGTTCGGCGCCCAACCGCTGAAGACGACGACCTGCGGCTCGAGCCTCTCGGCCAGCTGCGCGGCTCGAGCTACCATTCGCCGGCACGCGCGGGTGATGCGGTAGGCGCCGTCGCGGTCGCGGCGGCTGCTCCCGAGCACGACGAGTGCCGGTGGCGTCATGTCAGAAGCGTACGCCCGCGCGCATCGACTTCCGTCAATGCTCCGCTTAGAGTCGGCCTTGCGCACGGAAGCCGCTTCGAACGAGAGGAGGGGAGATGTTGAAGGAGTTTCGAGACTTCTTGCTCCGGGGGAACATCGTGGAACTGGCGGTGGCGTTTGTGATGGGCCTTGCGTTCGCTGCCGTGGTGAACTCGCTCGTGAACGACCTGATCATGCCGGTGATTGCAATGATCATCGGGAAGCCGAACTTCAGCGACCTGACGTTCACGATCAACGACGCGAGGTTCCGCTACGGCGCGTTCATCACGAACGTGATCCAGTTCGTCGCGATTGCCGGCTCGGTGTTCTTCTTCGTGGTGAAGCCCGTGAACGCATTGATGACGCGTTTTCGCTCGCCGGCAGAGGAGGGGATGCCCGACGAGGAGCGTCGGCACCAGGAGCTGTTGGCCGCACTGCGCGGTTCCGCAGCGACGAATCAGTAAACGCGAGGAGCGGCCGAGACCCCGAGGTCTCCACCGCCGCAGCGGTAACAAAATTCGAGACCGCAGCCGGTGCGGTTAACCGCACTCCAATTCACCGGCGCAGACCCTTGGACAGCCTATTGGCCCACGGGCAACCTGAACTAGAGCCTTTTACTCCTAGCCAAAGGAATGGACGACATGGTTTCTTCAGATCGACGCAAGTGGCTGGCGCTGGCGCTGCTCAGCGTCGTCCAGTTCATGGTCGTCCTGGACATCGCAATCGTGAACGTGGCGTTGCCTTCGATTCAGGTCGATCTCGGCTTCTCTCAGCAGAATCTGCAATGGGTGATCAGTGCGTACGCGCTCTTCTTCGGGGGCTTTCTGCTCCTGGGCGGACGGGCGGCCGACCTGCTCGGACGCCGCCGGATCTTCCTCGTCGGCATCGTGCTCTTCACCGTTTCCTCCCTCCTCGCCGGCCTCGCCTGGTCTGAGGGCTCGCTGATCGCGGCGCGTGCCTTCCAGGGTCTCGGCGCGGCGATCATCACGCCGGCGGCGCTGTCGATTCTCTCGACGACATTCGTCGAGGGTCGTGAGCGCAACGTCGCGCTCGGCGTCTGGGGTGCGGTCGGCGGCTTCGGCGCGGCCGCGGGGCGTATTGCTCGGCGGCATCCTGACCAGCGCGCTCAGCTGGTCGTGGATCTTCTTCGTCTTCCGTGGCGCGTTCGTCGCGGGAGTGATCGTCGCCGGTCTCGGGATCGTCGCGGCGTTGGCCTTGATCCGCCGTGAGGAGCTCGAGCGGGTGGACGACGTAGAGCCTGCCTTCGACATCGCGGCCTAAGGCAAAGCTCGTGGGGGAGCTGCTCGGCTCTCCCACGAGCTCACCTGAAGCGGAAGTGGTGCCCAGGGCGCGGACGTCTACAGCTCACGGCCGCAGCTCGGGTCGCCAGGGGAGAATCAACAACCCGAGGGAAACCCTGGGCATGACGGTCTTTCGACCTGATGCGCGCCGATCCTGGCTTCGCCGATTAGATCACCGGCGCCGACTTGCCGGCCGAGTCGATCCCTCCTCTGGAGGCGAGGCCCGCTGCCCCGCGGAATGAGACTCCGTTTGCTTTCTAGCTGGGTATCTTCTGCCCGAGCGGCGCTGGGCGAAAACTCATCGAAACGACAGAGGTTGTCTCTCTTTGGGCGGAGGCGTACGCTCCCCCGCAAACCTTGAAGGAGGTGCGAGATGCCGAAGGCATCCAAGGAGACCGCCTCGGACTCCATGCAGATGGAGGGCTACGAGGGCCACTACGAGAACTTCGACGGCGGCTACACGGTCGCGTTCGAGAGGTACAGCGCGGACGCGGATCCCGGCGAGCTCTTCAAAGGACTGCCGGACGATCGCTGCCAGTCCGCGCACTGGGGCTACGTGATCAAGGGCAAGGTGAGCTTCAAGACCGCCGACGGTGAGGAGACGTTCGAGACGGGCGACGCCTACTACATGCCGCCGGGTCACACACCGGTCCTCTTTGCAGGGACCGAGATCGTCGAGTTCAGCCCGACGAAGGAGCTGCAACAGACGATGGACGTCGTCTCGAAGAACATGCAGGCGGCAACCGTCTAGCGCGAGAGGACTGGGAATCGCGCTGAAGACCGCGCGGCGCTGAAGGCCGAACCTCCCCCGACCGGCGGCGTGATTCTCAGCCTCGATGGTCCCGCTAGCGTCTGTGGTCGATGTCCACCGTTGCGATCGACTCGACCGGCTCCATCGTGATCGACGGGCAGAAGGTCTTCCCGATCGGGCTGTCCGAAGCGCCACCGCTGGGTGCTAAGACGCCCGACGGTAGGGACGCCTGGGCGGAGGTCGCAGGCGCAGGCGCAAATTTCGTGCGCAGCGGCTTCCGCGAATGGAGCCTGGCGCAGATCGACAGTCAGATCGCGACGGAGCGTGGGCGCCTGGACGCCGCCGCGGCGCACGGCATGCACTGCTGGCCCCGGCTGGGAAATGCAGGCGACTTGCCTCCGACAACGGGTGGCCAGCCGTCAGTCCCCGAGCAGCTGTTGGTGAGAATCGCCAACGGGCTGAAGACGCACCCTGCTCTCGGCGTCTATAAGGGTGTCGACGAACCTGCGTTGGGCGGGGTCGCCCCGGCTGGACTCACCCGTGCCAGGACGAAACTGCGAAGCATCGATCCCGATCACCCGGTAGAGATCACGCAGGCTCCGCGGGGTTCGGTGGCGAGCCTCGTTCCGTACCGGCCGGCATTCGACATCACGGGTGCTGACATCTACCCGGTCGCTTATCCGCCCGGCCAGCATTCCGACCTGCCCAACAAGGACATCAGTGTCGTCGGTGACGTGACGAAGAAGATGGTCGACGCGGCCGGTGGCAAACCGGTCTGGATGACCCTTCAGATCGCCTGGAGCGGAATCACGCCGAATCAACAGCGTCCGGACCTCGTTCCACGTTTTCCGGCGCTCCCGGAAGAGCGGTTCATGGCGTACCAGGCGATCGTCGACGGTGCCAGAGGTCTGGTTTTCTTCGGCGGCCAGCTCACACAGGTCATGCGCCCCCGCGACGCACAGCTCGGGTGGAACTGGACGTTCTGGGAGCTCGTGCTTCGGCCGCTTCTCGTCGAGTTGACCTCACCTTCCATCCTTCCTGCACTGATCGCGCCGGTCGCCGAGGCCGCGGTGACAGCAAGTGCTGCAGGCGTGGAGCTGACGGCGCGGCGGAGCGGCAACTTCCTGTACGTCATCGCCGTCCGGCGCGGCGGCACCACGAGTCGCGTCACGTTCGCGGGGCTACCGCCTAAGCAGGGTGGTGGACAGCTTGCGGTCGGGCAGGTGATGTTCGAGTACGCGCAGGACCCGCTGCCCCCGCCGATCCAGCCCGACAAGCAGCAGTTCAGGTCCGTACAGGTGCAGAACGGCAGCTTCAAGGATTGGTTCGGTCCGCACGACGTTCACGTCTACCGCTTCAACCTCGCCTAGCCGCCTTTACGGGACTCACTCCAGCTCGAGGCGCTCGTAGGCGAGGGTGAGCTCTTCCATCGCGACGTCGGTTCCCTTGGCGTTCAGCGGTCCGCTGGTGTGCTTGACGATGCGCGCACGGTGTAGCTTCCACGTCAGCACCGTCTGCGTGTGATCCTCGCTCATCAGGTGGATCAGGACGGTGCGGTACGCGGCGGCATCTCCGTTACGGATCTGATCCAGCCACTGGTACAGGTTGAGCGAGCCGATGATTCCGCGGCGAAGCGTGACGTCGTTCATGTGTGCGAGGCCGGTCAGCTTGCGGACCGCGTTGTCCTTCTCGTTGCCGTTTCGGTACTCGATCACGTCGACGCTCATGCCGATCTCGCTGCACTCCTGAAAACCCGCCTCCGGACCGTCGGTGTTGCCGGTGCCGAGGTCGATGAGGAAGTTGAACTGTGCGTAAGGGCGGTCTCGAAGGACTGCCACGTCAGCCTCCTTGGGTAGTGGTTTGGTCGAGCCACACGAGGTCGTCGAAAGCGACTTCCAGCTCTTCGATCGCGACCTCGCCGCTGAGGGCGTTGAAGGCGGGGCCGGACCAGCGGCTAGGCCAGGCGTCGACGAGCCGCCAGGAGTTCGCGACAGCGCCGCCGGGGCCCTCGAGCTGTTGGATCGTGATGTCCCGTCGGTCGTCGGCGCCGTCGACGACGCGTCTTCGCCAGTCGTACAGATCGGTCGAGCGGGTCAGCGCGCGGCGAAGGATCACCGTGTCGAAATGGTGGCGATGCTCTCGTCCGGGTGTGCCTGCATCCGTTTTCGAGCTCAGCGGGCTGATCTCGGCGAAGCCGAGCTCACGCTCGCCGATCAGGACTCGGAAGTAGCTCGTCCTGAGCAGCGGCTCGTGATCCCGGCCCGGCATCTGCACTGGACGCTACTCGGATCGATCGCCGTCCGTATGGCCCGACCTTCGGCACCTCCAGAGACCGACGACGACGAGAGCGACGAGCACCGAGGTGTAGCGTCGACGCGTCGCGAGCCGCGCTTCGGCTGCGATCTCGTCCTGGTAGTAGGAGACGAAATCTGCTGCGTACGCCAGCAACTCGAGGAGTGTGATGCCGGGATCGTTCTCGGTGTGGTCGGTCCACTCTCTTGTCGAGCGTCTGGCGATCACGCCCCTCCGGTGATGCCGCCAAGCTTGTCGGGGTTGGTGATCAGGTCGATCGCGAGAATACGGCCGCGCGCCACTGTGAAGCCGACGACGGCGAACGGCTTGTCCTCGGGGCCGACGACGAGCCCGGCAGTGCCGTTGACGAGGGCCGGTCGTGCGTGCGGCGCGAACCGCGGGGCCCGCGAGAGCAGTTCCGTGGCGACGGCCGTGGCGCCGGTGATCGGCGGGCGTGCGAGTCTGCGGAGCTTGCCGGGATCCGCCCTGAAGACGACTTGGGGGTCGAGCACGGCCAGCAGCGCATCGAAGTCGCCACCGCGTGCGGCGGCGAGGAAGGCGTCGACGATCTCGCGCTGATGCCGGACATCGGTGTCGGGACTCGGCTCGGCGCCCTGCACGCGGCGCCGGCCGCGGCTGGCGAGCTGGCGCGCGGCGGCGGGCGTTCGGCCGACGATCGGCGCGATCTCCTCGAACGACACCGCGAACATGTCGTGCAGCACGAAGGCGAGCCGCTCTGCAGGCGTGAGCGTCTCGAGAACCACGAGGAGTGCGAGACCGACCGAGTCGGCGAGGATCGCCTCCTGCTCGGGGTTGGTTTCGTCGTCGAGGCTGACGATCGGTTCCGGCAGCCAGCTGCCGACATAGTCCTCCTGGCGCGAACGCCGCGCGCGCAGCATGTCGAGAGACACGCGCGCGACGACGGTCGTCAGCCAGCCGCCGAGGTTGTCGACGTCGTCGGTGTTGGCGCGGCTCAGTCGGATCCAGGCTTCCTGGAGAGCGTCGTCGGCCTCGGTGATCGAGCCGAGCATCCGGTAGGCGACCGCCTGCAAGTGCGTCCGGTAGCGCTCGAATTCCTCTAGCTGCCAGGACTGTTCGTTCACCGTCACATCCTTCCGTCGTGAGCCGTCATAGGTGTGACGAACCAACGGCGCCAAACGTGACGCCTACCCATCTGAATCAGGAGAGACCCATGCCCAGATCCCAGTCCGTTCCACGAGTTGACCAGCCCGCTATCGACGTGCGCAAGCTGCGGAAGATCTATCCGGGCGGCGTCGAAGCCGTCAAGAGCATCGCCTTCGAGGTCGCCGCCGGGGAGGTGTTCGGTCTGCTCGGTCCCAACGGAGCCGGCAAGTCGACGACGATCGGAATGCTCACGACGACGATCGTCCCCACCAGCGGCAGTGCGCGCGTGGCCGGCTTCGACGTCGCGAGCGAGCCACTCGCCGCCCGGGGCGTCAGCAGCGTCGTCTTCCAGGACCCTGTGGTGGATCGTTCCCTCACAGGCAGCCGGAACCTCGACATCCATGCCCGCCTTTGGCGCACCGATCCCGCCGCAGCCGGTAGCCGGATCGCCGAGCTCGCCGACACGCTCGGTCTCGCCAAGCTGCTCGACCGGCCGGTTGCGAGCTACAGCGGCGGCGAGCGGCGGCGCCTGGAGATTGCGCGTGCGCTCGTTTCGCAGCCCCAGGTGCTGTTCCTCGACGAGCCGACGGTCGGTCTCGACCCGCGCATTCGCCACGAGCTGCTCGATGTGATCGGGCGCCTGCGCGATCGCAACGAGATCACGATCCTGCTCACCACCCACTACCTCGACGAGGCCGAGCGGCTCTGCGATCGGATCGCGATCATCCACGCCGGGGAGATCGTCGCACTCGACACGCCGGCCGCGCTCTTGGCCGACCTGGGACAGGAGCTCGTCGAGCTGCGCGTGAGGGGCGACGCCGCAATCGCGCTCGCGTCGCTGCGTGCGCGCGGCATCGCAGGCGACGACGCTTTCACGGTCGGCTCCACGTTGACCGTTCCTCTGCACGACCGCACTGCTGCGCAAGCGATCGCCGTCATTCACGACACCGACCTGGCCGCCAGCTCGATCAGCAGCCGCCAACCGACCCTCGACGACGTCTATCTACGACTGACCGGCGCGCGTCTCGCCGAAGCCGCCTGAACGTCCTAACCGAAAGGAACGACACATGACCTCCATCAGCCCCGAAATGGTCCTGCCTCGCCGCCGGGCCGTGCAGAACCCACTCGCGCCACTCGCAACGCTCGCGGCGCGCCGCTTCCAGCTCAGCGTCCGCACGCCGCGCGAGCTGGTCGTCCCCCTGCTCACTCCGATCCTGTTCGCGCTCGTGATCGCGCCGGCGCTCAAGCAGGCGCTGCACACCAGTGGCGCCTACGAGGCCTTCGTCGCGACGGGGACGATCGGCCTGCTCATCCCGCTCAACACGATGTTCGCCGGCCTCAGTGTGATCGTCGATCGGGAAAGCGGCGCCCAGCGCGAGCTGCTCGCCGCCCCGATCCCGCGCTCACTGCTCGTGCTCGGCAACCTCGCCGTCGCATTCGCGATCACGGCGTTGCAAGTTGCGGTGCTCATCGCCTTTGCGATCGCGCGGGGCATCCACTTCAATACGAGCGTCACCGGCGTCGCCTGGTTCGTTGCCGCTGCCGCGTTGTTCACGGTCGGCATGTACGGCGCGGCGGAAACGCTTGCCAGCCGCGTTCCCAAGGCGGAGGAGTACATCGCCCGCGTCCCCGCGATCGCGATCGTGCCCTGGTTCCTGGCCGGCTCGCTGTTTCCGATCAGCGCGCTACCGGGGTTCCTGGAGTGGTTCGCGAAGTTCCTCCCCCTCACCCACGGTCTCGCGCTCGTTCGCTACGGGCTGCTTGGCGATAGCAGCGGGCTCCACAGCATCTGGAGCATGCAGAGCACGACGATGATGGCGACGCTCAGCCTCGCAGTCGTCGCCGCTTTCGCCGCGGCGCTGACCGTGATCTCCATCCGGGTCTTCAACCGCTCCGCAGTCCATTGACGACACGGCGCGTTCGAGGTCCGAGAGCGCAGGCGCTTAGCTCATTCGATGCGGTGAGGCGCGCCAAGCGCGGACCGATTCTCCTCGCGACGCTGCTGGCGATCACCGTGCCCATCGCCATCTCGAGCCTTACCGGCCTGATCCTCGGTTACAACACGAAGCGCAGACCGCCGGGGCCTCTCGGCAGGGCCATGTCTTAAGTAACAAGACTATCGGCCGATCCCCGTCCGACTTCACGGCTACCGATGCCCCGCGCCTCGAACGTAAGGACGCTGGCGCACACGACACTCTCGATTCTCGGCGCGCTTTCGGGTTGGGCGTCGGCGTTCGCGCGAGCAGGCTTTAACCTTTACGCTCGCCGGTCGGCGCGTGGGCTTTCAGGTCTCGTCGTGGAACCCGGGGATGTATGAGATGCCGACGATTGCGCCCTCCGGCGACTGCAGCCTTGCGACCGTCTGACCCCATGGTTCCGTGCGCGGCCGATGCAGTAGCTCGTATCCGGCCAACTCGAGTTCCTCCACAGCCGGGATCACTGCATCCGCATCGTGAACGTCGAACTCGATGCTCACCTGGGGCACCGGTAGGTCGGTCGGCCACTCGGGCGTGCCGAAGCAGGCTTCAGCGGCCTGCGACAGGGGCCAAATTCCGAACGACTTGCAGCCGCCGATCTGTTCGCTGTGCTGATAGTCACCGGGCTTGCCCTGAAGCGGCAGCCCGAGTGCGTCGACGTAGAGTCGACGGCTGCGCGCCGGGTCGGGCGCGACAACCGCCACCGTAGAGAGGAACGCGACGTTCACCTGCACCTCCTCGTTCGCCTGTGAGTCGCCGAGCATCCAACCAGGGCTCGGCGAGCGATGAGACCTACGTCGATGGCGGGCATGGAACCGCCATTCGAGTACGGCGACTCAGGCGTCATTCCGGAACACTGGCCCAGCCGAACACCGCTTCGTTTGCACGTAGATTGGTGTTGCCATGTCGAACTGGTACGAGGCGTGGGCAGATCGATACGCGGAGTGGTCGGCTGGCGTGACTGCTGACGTCCCGTTCTACGTCGCGCTCGCCCGTGAGGCTGACGGGCTACTGGTCGAGCTTGCGGTTGGTAAGGGGCGCGTTGCGATCCCGGTAGCTCAGGCAACGGGCAGGCGCGTGGTCGGGATTGACTCTTCTCCGGCGATGCTCGCGCAGGCGCGAGAGCGCGCGGTTGAGGCGGGAGTCGAGCTCGACCTACGCGAAGAAGACATACGGGAGGTTGAAATCGAGGAACCGGCGGCGATGATCTACTGCCCCGGCCGGTCTCTGCTGCATCTGCCCACGTGGGCCGATCGCCGCCGCTGCTTTGAGTCGGTCGCCGCATCGCTTCGGCCTAACGGCCGCTTCGCCTGGAACGCGTTCGCCTTCGACCATCGGATCGCATCCGCCATAGACGGCCAGCACGCCGACACACCGTTGCCGCACACGATCCACTACAGCGTCAGCGATAACCGGGTCGACATCACCTTGGACGGTGGTGGAACCGGTTCGCTCTGGTGGGCACCAAGAACGAATGGCTGGGACTCCTCGACGTCGCGGGCCTGCGGCTGGAAGCTCTCTATGGCGGATTCGCCGGCGAACCGCTCGACGACAACAGCCACGAATACGTCTTCGTAGCCCGAAGCTAAGCGCTCCACCTCGCCACCACGATAGCGCCAGGGGACATTCCCGCACACTGGCGCATGCCATGTCGTCAGCCCACCGCTTGATCGTGGTTGGCTCATCGCGGATAGGCTTTGCCGCGATTGAGCGTTTCATGGATGGCGATGGGGGAGCGCACACAGCAGCGTTGCCCAGCGAGCAGGTTCTGCGTTGGGTGGCCGGAGTGGTCGGCGGGATACGTGTCGTTTCGATCGAGAACGCCTCCCGCAGCACCCACCGTCCCTCTGGCACATTCCGCCTCCGATTCGAAGGAACGTCGACCTCCGCCACTGACCTAATCCTGAAGGTCTCGGTGCCGCGCTGGATCACCGACGGCATGGTGATCACCAACGCCCGCGCCCTTCGGCTGGCCGAGACCCATGGCTTGGCCGGGCCGCGCCTGATCGCCGCCGATCTCGACGGGAGGGCGAGCGGAACCGTGGCTAGCCTGGAGACCTTCCTGTCCGGCAGCAGCGGTTCCCCGCCGATGGTTTCTGCCGCCCGCCTCCGGGAAGCCGGAGCCGCAATCGCGAGGGTCAGCGCCGTCGTCTTGGCGCCACAGGCCGACCTGCCGCACCGGCCCCGGCCGTGCGCCGCCGACGACCGAGCCGC
>Ga0070706_100005029_pt1 | contig 12643 bp, 16 predicted proteins | sample KBSK5501metaG_FD_65476 | JGI IMG/M metagenome (GOLD analysis project Ga0070706, IMG submission 65476) | Corn, switchgrass and miscanthus rhizosphere microbial communities from Kellogg Biological Station, Michigan, USA - KBS K5-50-1 metaG | ecosystem: Host-associated > Plants > Roots >...
CCAGGGAACGCTCGAGCGCGGTCGCCTTGACGTTTAGGAAGAACAGGGCTTGCGAGATGCCGTCGTGCAGCTCCCGAGCCAAGCGTTCCCGCTCCTGAGAGACCGCGTGCTCGATTTCGGTGGCGCGCAGCCGGGCATCCGCCGCTTCCAGCCGGCGGTAGATTGGGAGCAAGATCAGCGCGGAAATAACGAGCGCCGCCACGCTGGTCATGACGTTCCCAAGCATTTCGGGGAGGAGGCCGTGGAGGAGCTCGTGCCGGACGACTTCGGCACCGAACACAACCACCGCGGGCAGCAGCACGGTGGTCAGACGAAGCGCAAAGCGCCAGGAGCCGCGCGAGTCCCATCGTGAAGTTTCCCGGGATCGCGGCACCGCGGATCCATTCCCGACGATCAAATCACGCGTTGTCACCTGTGTCTCTATTCTAAACGAACGGGCGCCCGTTGGGCGCCCCCGTCGCTCGAATCAACCTCTAGGCTGGAACCCCGGCCGCCGGCCCGTGCGCTGAGTTTACCCGCTCACCGCACACTTCGCTGTATGGACGGGACCGACAGCTTCGTGGGTCTTGTTGTCGGCCCAAAAGACCTTGATCGTATGTGTCCCGGCCGGGAGCGGCCCGATCACGTACTGGTAGCGAGAGGCCCCCACCTTCGTGAGCTTGCTGGCGGGAGGCATGAAGACGAGGCTATCGACGAGGATGTGCAGGTGAATCCCGGAATCCATGCCACTCATCCCCGCCATGCCGCCGCCCATGGTAAGACGGTCGATGTCTCCCGGCGTCTCGACAACCACCGCGACCGGGTTCTTGACCGGCGCGCCGTTCGCCGGAGCGAGGAGTTGAAGGGGGGGTACATCCGCCATGGGCGGCTTGGTCATTTGCGCGCCCATCCCGATCGAGAACTTGAACGACCCGTCCTTCGGCTCATTATCGTCGGCTGAAATGGCGTGCCACTTGACCTGATAGGCGCCATTGGCCAGATGAGGCGCCGCGATACGCATCACATCATGCTTGGCCACGGCCGGATCGATGCCGCCCGATGCGATGAGCTTTTGATGACTGTCGTACAGTCGCAAGGCGCTGCCCTTGACCTTGAGCTCCTCGCTAAACCAGGCACGGATTTCAGACGGCGCCTCGCTGAGAGACGCGCCACTGGCCGGCGAAGACTTCACCAACGACGCATGGCTCCACGCCGGCGTTGCCGGACCCAGGGTGGCGAGGGCGCCGAGGAGGCCCCATACCACCAACCAAAGAAATGATCGCATGCGCTTCACCTCCAGATCCACACTCTCGCGGCGGCCACCGCGGGCCGGTCCGCCCATACCACGATACTATGCTTCGCCGGATCGCGACAATGTGACGAAAGTAGTAGAGAGCGGAGGTTAACGGGCCGCGGCGACCCTTTTCTGACACCGGGTGCACCGGCCGAAGAAGTCCACGACATGGTCGAGGACGGCGAATCGTCTGTCCGGCACCCTGACCTGGCAGTCGGCAACGCTGGCGACCGAGCCGCAGTCGAGGCAGATCATGTGATGGTGGTGGCCGGGGGCGCAGAAGACATACCGAGTCGTCCGGTTCGTCTGCGGGAACGACCGGCAGAGTCCCGCTTCCGAGAGGGCCGCGATGAGCCGGTACACGGTGGCCCGGCCCGGGTGGAGCCCCGCCCGCTCGGCCGCGGCGCGCAGTTCCTGCGGCGTATACCAGCGACGCGAGGAGGCGAAGATCCCGACCAGCCGGCGCCGCACCGGGGTCACGCGGAGTCCCACTTGTCGGAGCCGTGCCCAGACGGCTTCAGGGAGCCTCGATGATGTCGCCATGAGTGCCTCTCGTCTCTTCGACTCCCGAAACGATCCGTCCTTGTCGCCCGTCGGCTCTTGACAACGCTTTTTGCCTCGACCTATATTTAAGAGACTGAGTCTCGATACTGAATCTCCACAACGGATTATGGGGGGAGCGCTTCGATGTTGTCAAGGCGGGCGAACTTGGTGGGGATGCTCGTAGCAGTGGGGCTGGGGCTCCTGGGATCACCGCGCGCAGCCCCTGCCGCGGGTGTCGCGTCGCGCATCGTTGTCGTCGCGGCAGAGAACTTCTACGGCGACATCGTCGGCCAGATCGGCGGCGATCACGTGGCCGTGACGAACATCATCACCGACCCCAACGTCGACCCGCATGAGTACGTCACGAACGCGCGGGATGGGGCGGCGATCGCCAACGCCCGCCTGGTCATCCAAAACGGGATCGGCTACGACGATTTCATGAACCGTTTGATGGCTGCGTCGCCGAGTCCGCAGCGCAAGGTGATTGTCGTGGCCGAGCTGACCGGCCACAAGAAGGGCGACAATTTGCACCTCTGGTACGATCCCCCCACGATCCCCAAGGTTGCTCAAGCCATCCTCGAGGCGCTCGTCCAGATCGATCCGGGCAACGCGACATCTTTTCGCAACTGGTACCGAGCGTTCCGGTCTTCGCTGTTGCCGCTCAACCAGGCGATTGCGAGCATCAAGGCGCAATACGGGGGCACCCCCGTCGCGTTTACCGAGCCCGTCTTCGGCTACATGGCGGCAGCCTTGGGGCTGAACGTTCTTACGCCCATAGAGTTTCAAAAAGCTATTGAGGAAGGGGAGGATCCACCTGCTTCTGCGCTGGCCAAGATGGAGGATCAGCTCAAGACACGCCAGGTGAAGGTTCTCTTGTACAATACCCAGACGGTCTCCCCCATTACCACAAGGGTCCGGGAGCTGGCGAAACGCGTGGGAATCCCCGTTGTAGGCGTGTCGGAGACCGAGCCACCGGGAAAGTCCTTTCAGCAGTGGATGCTCGCTCAGTTGGAAACGTTGCGGGCGGCTCTCATCCGGGGCAATTAGTGACTGACACCGCGGCGATCAGGCTCGACCGCGCGTCCCTCCAACTGGGGCACGGGCCGCTGTGGCAGACGTTGTCGCTGGTGGTGCCGCCAGGGGAGTTTCTCGCGGTGCTGGGCCCCAACGGCACCGGCAAGACCTCGCTCCTCCGCGTCCTTTTGGGCCTCCAGCCGCTCAGCGAGGGGCGGGCGGAGGTGCTTGGACGCGCTCCTCAGCGCGGCAACCCGGCGATCGGGTACGTACCCCAGCAGCGAGCTTTTGATCCCGATCTTCCGCTCCGCGGCCGCGATCTGGTGCGGTTCGGGTTCGACGGGCACCGGTGGGGGTTCACGCGAGATTCGCGGGCCGCGCGCCGGCAGGTGGATGAGATGCTTGCGCTCGTCGAGGCGCAGGCATTTGCAGACCATCCGATTGGACGTCTCTCGGGCGGGGAGCAACAGCGCCTTCGAGTCGCACAGGCCCTGATCGGCAAGCCTCGTTTACTGCTCTGCGACGAGCCACTCCTCAGCCTGGATCTGAACTATCAACAGACGATCGTGCAGTTGCTTTCGGAGTGGAATCGCCGGCGTGGGGTCACTGTCATCTTCGTGACGCACGACGTCAACCCGCTCTTGGGGGTGATCGATCGTGTATTGTTGCTCGCCGGTGGTCCGTGGGCAGTCGGCGATGTCGACGAGGTGTTGACCTCCGAGACCCTCACCCGTCTCTATCGACGGCCGGTGGAAGTGCTGCGCATCAAGGGGCGCGTCGTGGTCTTGGGCGCTGAACTCGGGGGGCACGAGCCGCTGCCGGGTCATCGGACGGGCGCCCGATGAGCTCGCTGTGGCACTACGCCTTCGTACAGCACGCGCTGCTCGCCGGGATCATCACCGCCGTCCTGGCTGGCTGCATAGGGCCCATCGTCACCGCCCGCAACATGTCGTTTGCCGTCCACGGCCTCGCCGAACTCGGCTTCACCGGAGCGGCTGGGGCGGTGCTGCTCGGAGCGTCGCCTATGATGGGGGTGCTGACCGCGACGTTTGCCGCCGCGGCGGCAATCGGGGTGCTAGGAGTTCGTCTGCGCGAACGCGACATCGCAATCGGGAGCGTCCTCGCTTTCGGCACAGGTCTTGGCGTCTTGTTCTTGAGCATCACCCAGCGCTACGCCACGGAGGCGTTCAGCATCCTCTTCGGGTCGATCCTCGCCGTGACCACGGGGGACCTCGCCCGGTCGCTGATCATCGGAGTGGTGGCCAGCGCGGTCCTGGCCGTCATCTACCGCCCGCTGCGCTTCGCCAGCGTGGATCCTGAGGCGGCGGAGGCCCGAGGCGTCCCCGTCCGTCTGCTCTCCACGGTGTTCCTCTTACTTCTGGCCCTCGCGGTCTCGGAGGCCGTCCAAGTCGTGGGGGTCCTCCTGATCCTGACGCTGCTCATCGTCCCTTCGGCAGCAGCCCAGCGGCTCACGGCCCACCCAGGCTTTGCCGTGGCCTACAGCGTGGGGATCGCGCTCGTTGCCACCATCGGCGGCCTCGCCTGCGCGATCTACACATCCCTTCCGGTCAGCTTTTTCGTCTCGGCTCTGAGTTTCGCGGCCTATCTGCTGGCCCGCTCCGTGAGTTCGGTGAGGATGAAGACGGCGGGACGGCCAATGGTAGAGTCGCAAGGCCAGGACCACGGGTCGTTGACGGGGGCTTCCTCGTCCGAGTCTCACTGAACGATCCGCGTGCTCTACCGTGACCTCACCATGGGCGGCGTCGATCAGCAGAGCACGTGGCGGGCGGCGCTCAACTACAGTTTCTAGCGCCCGGGGCGGGGTACGCTCTTGTTGCCGCTTAATGCGGGGAGCGGTATACTCCTTAAAGGGCCGCTTGCGCCGTAAAGGAGGCACAATGCGACAACCAAACTGCACGGTCCACGAAGGACACAGTCACCAGCATGGCTCGGGCTGTGGCCATATGACCGTCCGGCATGGTGATCACGTCGATTATCTGCACGATGGACACCTGCACCATGTCCACGACGACCACATCGACGAGCACGTGGTCCCGGTCAGTGCGGCGAACGCGGCAGGGTGTACCCCACAGCATCAGTGTGGCACGCACGGCCGCGAACACGTCCACGGTCCAAACTGCGGGCATACGCAGATCCCGCATGGGGATCACGTCGACTACGTGGTGAAGGATCACCTGCATCATCCGCACGGCGACCACTGCGACGACCACGGGGCGATTGCCATTCGGGCGTAAAATTCTGTTCTAGCATGGAACGTCACGATCGACTCGGGACGGTCATGACCGTCCCGAGTTTTTGCTTTTGGGCCCCTGTGGGCACGATCGCGACCGGGCGTGGATCGTACGGAACAATGTGCTATTCCAGTCCGATAATAGGGTAGAACCTCATCGGCGGGGGGTCTGCGGCGGACCCGCGGTACGATCGCGCAGCCGTGGGAGGCTTTCCAAAGAGGTGAGGGCATGCGGTCCAATCGGCGTCGATTGATCACGGCCATGCTCGCTGCCTTTACGGCAGTTGTGCTGCTGTCTGCTCCCTACCCTCCGGTCGCCAATGCCCAACTCTTCGCGGTCAGCGAAGCGGACGAGATCAAGATCGGGCACCAGGTTGAGGCCGAGGTGGCAAAGACCTACGGGTTCGTCAACGATCCGGCGAAGACACGATATGTGAGGGAGATCGCCCTCAAACTCGCGCACGTGTCGGAACGGCCGAACCTCCCATGGACCTACCATATCGTGCAAGATGCCTCCGTGAATGCCTTCGCGGCTCCAGGAGGGTTTGTGTTCGTGACCAAGGGACTGCTGCCGTTCGTCACGTCCAGGGACGAGCTGGCATTCGTGCTGGGACACGAGACCACCCACATTGCGCATCGCCATGCCGTTGACCTGGCCCAAAAGCAGATGGAGATGCAGTTCGGCACCATCCTGATCAGCCAGTTGCTCTTTGGCGGCAGTATGACCGCGTATCAGCTTTCGCAGATCGCGAGCGGCCTGCTCGGCGCGAAATACTCTCGAGACAAGGAATATGAAGCAGACCATTACGGCGTCATCTTCGCGAAAAAAGCAGGCTTCGATCCTCGGGCCTCCGTGTCTTTTTTCGAGCGCCTTCGGGGACTGGAGCAGAAGCAGGGCGCGATCGGTACCGCGTTCGCGAGCCATCCTCCGACGCCCGATCGAATCAAGGCCGTCCGGAATGAACTCCGGCAAATGGGCTACCGGATCGCCGCCTCCGCCAAATGAGCCTTCGGGAGTATCGCCGGAAGCGACACTTTGGCCGGACGCCTGAGCCGGCTGGGCGGCCCGGCCCGCCCGCGAAGACGATGGGGAAGCTCAAGTACGTGATCCAAAAGCACCAAGCCAGCCATCTGCATTATGACCTCCGCCTCGAGTGGAACGGGGTGATGCTCTCCTGGGCGGTGCCCAAAGGACCGTCGCTCGATCCATCGGTCAAGCGCCTGGCGATGCGCGTGGAAGACCATCCCGTCGACTACGCCGGCTTCGAGGGTGTGATCCCGGAAGGCGAATATGGGGCGGGGACGGTCATGGTCTGGGACCGCGGGACGTGGGCCCCCGACGACCCGGATGTCGATGCCGCGCTGCGGCGGGGGGAGCTGAAGTTCACGCTACACGGGACGAGGCTCAAAGGCTCGTGGGTGCTTGTCCGAACCCGCAGCGGCTACCCGGCGTCCTCGGGCCGCCCGGCCTGGCTACTGATCAAGCATCGTGACGCCTACGCCTCCGATCGGGACGTCACGACCTCCCTGCCCAACTCGGTGGTTTCCCGCAGGACGCTGGCGGGCATCGCCGAAGCCGGCGGAGGGGACGTCCGAAAAGCCGCATCGGGGGATCCAGGCGGGCGAGCCGGGCGGTCTGCCCCCGCCGCGACCGTCCGCCGCTCCCCACCGCGAGGTCGCGCGCCCTCGCCGCCAAGAGGGCAGCGCCGTTGAGCGACCGTATTCCGTTCCGCGTTCATCCGATGCTGGCCACCCTCGTCAAGGAACCCTTTCACCGGCCCGGCTGGGTCTACGAGGAGAAGTACGATGGTGACCGGATTCTAGCCTACAAGGAGGGCGCCGCCGTCCGGCTCCTGTCGAGGAATGCGAATGACCGTACCGCGACGTTCCCCCAGATCGCCGCCGTGATCGGCGGGTTGCCGTCCACCACGCTGCTGTTGGACGGGGAGGTTGTGGCCTTCGATCGGCGCGGCATTTCCCGTTTCCAGCTGCTGCAGCAGGGCCGGATCGAGCCGTGCTACGCGATCTTCGATTGTCTCTACCGGGACGGACGCGATCTGCGCCGCGAGGCGCTCGCCGTACGCCGGAAGTCATTGGAGTCGGCCATCAACAAAAGCGAGCGCCTCCTCCTCGCGCGACGCCTGGACAACGATGGGCTCGCCGCCTACCGTACCGCGAAACGGAAGGGCTACGAAGGGCTGGTGGCCAAGGAACTCTCCTCGCCCTACATCGAGGAGCGTTCAACGAAATGGCTGAAGGTCAAGGTGCACCAGGAGGACGAGTTTGTGGTCGTCGGCTATACCGCACCGGGCGGCCACCGCAGCCATTTTGGTGCGCTGCTCCTCGGCGCGTACGACCATGGAGCCCTGCGTTACGTGGGGAAAGTCGGGACGGGGTTCAGCGAGAGCCGGCTGGCGTCGCTTGCCCGCAGCTTCCGGCCATTGGTGCGAAAGACGTCTCCGCTGGTCGACCCCCCGCGCGAACGTGGGGTGACATACCTGGCGCCCCGCCTCGTCGCCCAGATCGCCTTTGAGGAGTGGACGGCGGACCGAAAGCTGCGGCAACCCGTCTTTCTCGGGCTCCGAGACGACAAGCGGCCATCGGAGGTCGTGATGCCGGGAGCCACGCAGTGACCCGACGGCCGGCGAAACGGACTGCGACGCCACATCTGCCCGTCGCCGTGACGCATCCCGACAAAGTCTTCTGGCCCACCGAGGGGTACACCAAACTCGACCTGGCCAATTTCTACGACGCGATCTTTCCCTCTCTGGCTCCCTTCCTGAAAGACCGGCTGCTCACCCTCGAGCGCTGCCCGGACGGGATGCGCGGCGAGTGCTTCTATCAACGCGAGGCGCCGCGGGGGATGCCGGCGGGCACCCCAACGAAGCGGGTCCGCGACGAGAAAGGATCGACGAATTACGTCGTCGGGGGGAGCCGCGCCACGCAATTGACGCTGGTCAACCTCGGCTGCATCGCCGTCCATGTCTGGGGAAGCCGGGCGCGTGCCCCTCGCCATCCCGATTGGGTCTGCTTCGATCTCGATCCGTCGTCGGGCGCCTTCGCCGATGCGGCCCGCGCCGGGCTGCTAGTCAAAGACGCTCTGGACACGCTCGGGGTCGCCTCGTTTCCAAAGACATCAGGGAGCAGGGGACTACACGTGTTCGTACCCATCCGGGTCGGGCCGGATGTCAGCGAGGTGCTCGGATTCGCCGAGACATTTGTCAGACGGCTGGCCGCAGCCCATCCGAAGGACCTGACCGTCGACGCTCACATCGCCGCGCGCCGGGGGCGAGTCTATCTCGATCCGTTCAGGAACGGGTTCGCCCAGACGGTCGCCGCGCCGTTCTCGGTCCGCCGGCGGCCCAAGGCGCCCGTGTCGACGCCACTCGCCTGGGCGGAGGTGTCGCCGAGGCTCGTGCCGTCGGAGTTCAATCTAGGCAACTTCGTCGGGCGCCGGGGGGGACTCACACCCTGGAAGGACTTCTTCCAGCGACGCCAGTCCCTCGCGGGCGCGATGAAGGCGGTCGAGCGTTTGTAGGTCACCCCAAGAACATCCCGGAGGCGGCGGAGATGCGCGCAGACATCGTGCCCGGCGCTCAGTTCCCCGACTACGAATTGACCGATCACGCGAGAACGAGGCGGCGCCTGAGCGAACTGCAGGGCAACGACCCCATGATCCTTGTGCTGTCGCGAGGGCATTATTGCCCCAAGGATCATCAGCAGCATCTCGCGCTCGCCGCATTCTATCCGAAAATCGCCGTGGCCTACACGAGGATCGTGACCATTTCCACCGACAACATCCTCGAGACGAAAGAATTCAGGGACGCGGTCGGCGCGCAGTGGACGTTTCTGTCAGACGCGGGCCGGCACGTGCAAAAAGATCTGGAGATCCAGGAGTATACCGACCCGCACCACGATCCGATGATCCCGTACACCCTCGTGCTCGAGCCCGGGCTGATTATCTACAAGATCTACAACGGCTACTGGTTCTGGGGCCGGCCCTCGCCGGAGGAGTTGTGGCAAGATCTCCGGCAAGTGACGCACAAGATTCGTCCGGATTGGGACCTGTCGGTGGGCGGCCTGCGAGAGAGTTGGGAAAGCGACAAGCGCCTGCACTACCCGTACACCCGCCCCAATCCTTCATGATGGGTCGCGGATGGGCTCGATCTTAGTCAGGCCTGCAGGACACCCGAGGCTCTCGTATGCGCGAGGAAGGCTTCAACGACCCTGGGATCAAACTGTGTTCCGCTTCCGCGCTCTACCTCCGCGATCGATTTTTCGATCGACCATGCTTTTCGGTAGGCGCGCACGCCCAGCAGCGCATCAAAGGCATCGGCGATCGCCACGATGCGCCCCGCGATCGGGATCGCTTCGCCCTTGAGGCCCGCCGGATACCCGGTGCCGTCCCACCGCTCATGGTGGGTGAGGGCAATTTCCTCCGCGCACTGTAGCAGTGGAGACGCTCCCTCACCGAGGATCCTCGCCCCGATCGTCGTGTGCGTCTTGATGACGTCAAACTCCTCGCGAGTCAACTGACTGGATTTGAGCAGGATCTGGTCGGGGATCCCGATCTTGCCCACATCGTGCAGCGGGGCCGCTTGGCGGATCAATTCCACGTGGTCTGTGGGGAGCCGCAACGTCTGCGCCAGCACCGCCGAGATCTGGCCGACCCGCATGGCATGCTTCCCGGAGGGGTCCTCTCGAAACTCGGCGACCAGCGCCAACCGCGTGAGGACCTCGAGATGGGCCAGCTCCACGTCTTTGATGGGTGTGTGTTCGCGCATCTTCGGAGCGATCCAGCGCCTCCCGGGTTTGTCTCGTTCGTGCCCCGTTCCCGGCCGCTTCAGACATCCATCATGCACGACGGGGACTGCGTCGCTTGACGCCGCGTGCTATAGTGGGCACCGATGATCGTGGTCATGGGTCCCCAGCATACGCCGGCCGATCGAGCAGCGGTGGTTCGCGAGATCGAAGTCGCGGGCCTTCGCGTGCACATCTCCGAAGGCGTCGAGCGAACCGTCATCGGGGTCGTCGGCGACAGCCACACGAAGGAACTGCTCCACGAGAGCTTGGAGGCGATGCCGGGCGTCGAGCGGGTCGTCCGCATCCTGCAGCCGTACAAGCTCGTGAACCGCGAGTTTCACGCCGGGCAAGACTCGACGGTCCGGGTCCGCGATGTGGCGATCGGGGGCGGCCGGGTGGTCGTGATCGCCGGCCCGTGCTCCGTTGAGAGCCCGCAGCAGGTCGCCAGCACCGCCCGCGCCGTGCAGGCGGCCGGGGCGCGGCTCTTGCGCGGCGGCGCGTTCAAGCCGCGAACGTCACCCTACTCATTTCAGGGGCTTGAAGAGTGGGGGCTGCAGATCCTGGCCGAGGCGCGTGAAGACACCGGGTTGCCCGTCGTCGCCGAGGCGATGGACGCGCGTCAGCTCGAACTCGTCGTCAAGTACGCCGACATGGTGCAGATCGGGGCGCGCAACATGCAGAACTACACCTTGCTCCGTGATGCCGGTCGTGCGGGCCACCCGGTGCTCCTCAAACGTGGGCCGAGCGCGACGATCGAAGAACTCCTGCTCGCCGCCGAGTACATCATGTCCGAAGGGAATCCGAACGTTGTGTTGTGCGAGCGCGGCATCCGCACCTTCGAGCCCTCGACGCGGTTTACGCTCGATCTCGCCGCGGTGCCCGTGCTCAAGGGCCTGAGCCACCTCCCGGTTGTCGTGGATCCGTGCCACAGCTCGGGGAAGTGGAAGCTCGTCGCCCCGATGGCACGGGCGGCGGTGGCCGCGGGCGCGGATGGGCTCTTGGTGGAGGTGCACCCCGAGCCGGATCAGGCCCTCAGTGACGGGCCGCAGCAGTTGACCCCGCAACACTTTACCGCCTTGATGGCGGAGGTGAGCGCTGTCGCGCTGGCGATCGGCAGGCGAGTGTAGTCCTGCGCAGCGGTGGGTTACGTGTCCCGGGGATTCGTGAATTTCACCGTGAGGCTTGGGGGGGCATCGCCGGACACACCCAACACGAGGACGAAGTAAGCACAATTGCACGGACGTTGGGGCTCACCGCGGAGCACGGCACAGCGCGTGGCGACCATGCCGGCCTGCCTCGTCTGCCTGTCATGGCACTTGTCGCACCGGTACGTGCCGCTGACGGGCCACGGCAGTCCCGCTTTCCCTCGCACATCCTTTGGAATCCGCGCACCCGCCGCAGTATGCCGTATGTTCAATCTAACAGGGTGAGTGCGCAATATCCAGCAAATATTTATTTGCTTTCTAGGCCGGTCTATGTCATACTTGTTCGGCATCAGCGGGCTGCAAAGTCGGTTGGTAGCATGAGCTAAAGGTGGGGATCGCATGGCAACAGGAACGGTGAAGTGGTTCAATTCCGAGAAGGGATACGGGTTCATCACGCCGGACGATGGCGGCAAAGATCTGTTCGTGCACTTCAGCGGCATCGAGGGTGAAGGCTACAAGTCCCTGAACGAAGGACAGAAAGTTGAGTACGAGGAGACCAAGGGGCAGAAGGGCCCGCAGGCTAATAAAGTTCGCGCTTTGAGCTAAACCTCACGTTCGCGAATCGTGTGCTACGCACGCAGGGAGGGGGGAACACTTCCCCCCTCCTTGCTTCTCCACACATGGATCGGAGGTAGGGTGATGCCATCGGAACCGTGCAAGGCGTGCGGAAGGCCAAGGCCCGTACTTGCCGTCGAGCAGGGGGATGACTTCTGTTCAACCGAGTGCGCGCGGCGCCATTATGGGACCGCGCTCACAGAGCGGGCTCGGGTTGCGGTCCTCCCGCGGCGAACGTCTGCCCGCGGCAGCTCGTGGAGGCGACCGTCAGCCTTTCCCAACGGCCGGAAACCGTAGCGGCACTCGTGTCGAGAGACGGGCTAGGGGATCCGCGCTTCTAGCCGTCTGTGAAGCCGCGACGGATAGTTGTCCAAATGGTCCCGGATCGTCTTGCACGCGGTGGGATGCGCGAAGCGAAGCTCCGCTCTTGACCCCTGCGCCGTCACCCGGCCTCCGGAAGCCGACCAGTGCCGTTGGATCATCGTGTTGAGTCCACTGAGAATGGCCGGAGTGCCCTGCAGCGTGAATCGGACATCCCTCTGACTCCCGGCGGAGTGGGGCGACGGCCAGTTCCCGTCCACGTATCCGCGCAAGAACGGGGTGGCCAGTTCCCTGGGGAGATCTTCGAGGATGGTGGCGTCGTCCCCGTGCAGCTCTGACGGGATTCCCCAAGGGAACAGCGCCTTGCAGAGGCTTTGGTCCCGGAGGTATACCTGCCACCCGACGACGCTGCTGCGGCAATACTCGCATCGCATGTAGTCCGTGGCGAGGTCATCCATGAAGGTCTCCATCTCTGGCTGCGACCGGTCGCCGAGGGTGATCACCAACGTCAACGAGGTGCCCTGGCCCCAGATGTGCCCCGCGGCCATCAGGAAGCCGAGCCAGTACACCTGAACGTCCGCCGGGGTCATTCCGGGCGGCTCCCGACGGGTTCGCAGCAGATGGACGGGATCCGAAAGCCTGGGATGATCCACAGGAACTAGTACGCGTTCGACCATT
>Ga0070706_100005030_pt1 | contig 12643 bp, 13 predicted proteins | sample KBSK5501metaG_FD_65476 | JGI IMG/M metagenome (GOLD analysis project Ga0070706, IMG submission 65476) | Corn, switchgrass and miscanthus rhizosphere microbial communities from Kellogg Biological Station, Michigan, USA - KBS K5-50-1 metaG | ecosystem: Host-associated > Plants > Roots >...
GGCGCGAGACCACCCCGCGCCGCTTTTTCTTTGATAAGCTCTGCCTGGCCTCGCAGATTGTTTCAGCTGCTTGAGCATCCCTATGCCGCCGTCAATTGCTTGGCCGAAGGCTCAGATCGGGAAGCACCCCATCGTGCCGATCCGGGCTTGGTGATCGAGGCGGTTAAGGCGCTCGAAGAACGGCGCTCGGCAGCGTAGTCGCCCCGGATCGGTCAGGAACCCGCCACCGGCGCCCACAGCACCTCTTCGATGTGGCCCGCGCCGGTCAGCAACATCACCAGACGGTCGAAGCCGAGCGCGATGCCGGCGCAATCCGGCAGGCCATGCTGCAACACCGCCAGAAAATCCTCGTCGATCGGATAGGTCTCGCCATAGAGCGCCTGCTTCTTCGCCTGGTCGGCGGCGAAGCGGCGGCGCTGCTCGGCGGGGTCGGTCAGCTCGCCGAAGGCGTTGGCGAGTTCGAGGCCGCAGACATAAAGCTCGAAGCGCTCGCACAGCCGCGGGTCGTCGGGTTTCGGCCGCGACAGGGCGGCAAGGGCTAGAGGGTAGTCATGGAGTATGGTCGGCGTCCCGATCCCGAGATGCGGCTCGATCCGGTCGAGAAAGATCCGGAAGAACAGCGTCTCCCAATCGTCGCCGGGATGCGGCGCGATGCCGATCATCGCCGCCGCCGTGGCGAGCCGCGCCACATCGGGCGCAACGGGATCCGGCGCTGTGGCCAGCACATCGATCCCGGCATAGCGCTCAAACGCTGCGGCGACCGAAAGGCGCTCGAACGGCCGGCCGGCATCGGCCCTCTTTCCCTGCCAGACCAGCGCTTCGACGCCGGCCGCCGATTGCGCCCGGCGCAGCAGCGCCTCGCAATCCGCCATCAGGTCCCGGTATCCGGCGCCGGCGCGGTACCATTCGAGCATCGAAAATTCGGGATGGTGCGTGGCGCTGCGCTCGCCGTCGCGGAACACATGCGCGAGCTGCCAGATCCGCGGCAGCCCGGCTGCCAGCAGCTTCTTCATCGCGAATTCCGGCGAGGTATGCAGATAGAACGGCCGCGCCACGCCGTCGGCGGGATCGTGCAATACGGTGGCGAAGGCCTTCAGGTGGGGTTCCAGCCCGGGGCTGACCTGCAAGGCCGGCGTGTCGACCTCGACAAACCCGGTTTCGGCGAAGAAATCGCGCAGCGCCATCAGCACGCGGCCGCGCGCCATCAGCCTGCCCCGCCGCTCGGCGAAGCGGTCCGGCCGCCACCAGGGCTCTCTCATCGAAGGCTCGTTTTGTGCATCCGCCATTAGCGCATTCCGCTTTTCCGGCTGTTTCCCAACTGGTAGGAAGCGGCTCAGAACCCCATTTCAAGACGCTCAGAACCCGGACCCCATCGCCATGCCGAAGATCAACGCCATCGACCTCAAGCCGGGCAACGTGCTCGAACACCAGAATAAGCTCTGGCTCGTCCTGAAGCGCGAGCTGGTGCAGCCCGGCAAGGGCGGCGCCTTCGCCCAGGTCGAATTGCGCGACCTGCGCAGCGGCAACAAATCGACCGAGCGCTTCCGCACCCAGGAAGCGGTTGAGCGCGTCCGGCTCGACGAAAAGGAGATGCAGTTCCTCTATATGGAGGGCGACCAGGCGACCTTCATGGACAGCGATACCTTCGAGCAGATCAGCGTGCCGCGCGAGCTGATCGGCGATGCCGCCGATTTCCTCAGCGATGGCATGGTGTGCCAGGTGATGCTCTACGAAGGCACGCCGCTCTCGCTCGAAATGCCGCCGACCGTGACGATGGCGGTCGTCGAGGCCGATCCGGTCGTGCGCGGCCAGACCGCGTCCTCCTCCTACAAGCCCGGCCGGCTCGAAAACGGCCGGCGAGTCATGATCCCGCCCTATATCGAGGCTGGCACCCGCATCGTCGTCAACACCGCCGACGCCAGCTTCGTCGAACGGGCGAAGGACTGAGGCCGGGCACGAACGGTCTCTGTTTGAACGAGAGCCCGGGGGCTGATCGGCCGTGGCGATACGCTCTCCGGTAATCAACGTCATGACTGGCGCCGCCCTCAAGGCGGCGCGCGGGCTTATCCGCGATTTCGGCGAAGTCGAGCAGCTGCAGGTCTCCATCAAGGGTCCGGGCGACTTCGTCTCGACCGCCGATCTCAAGGCCGAGCGCACCTTGAAGACCGAGCTGACGCGCGCCCGTCCCGGCTATGGGCTGTTGTTCGAGGAAAGCGGCGAGAGCGAGGGCAGCGACCCGCACCACCGCTGGATTGTCGATCCGCTCGACGGCACGACGAACTTCCTGCACGGCATTCCCCATTTCGCGATTTCGATCGCGCTCGAACGCGACGGTGAGATCGTCGCGGGGGTCGTCTACGAGCCGACCCGCGACGAGATGTTCTGGGCGGAAAAAGGCGCCGGCGCCTACCTCAACGACCGCCGCCTCAGGGTGTCGGCGCGCCGGCAGCTCGGCGAGGCGCTGATCGGCACCGGCATCCCGTTCTTCGGACGCGGCGATCACCCGCGGTACATCGCGACGCTGGCCGCGGTCATGGGGGCGACCAGCGGGGTCCGCCGGCTCGGCGCCGCGGCGCTCGATCTCGCCTATGTCGCGGCCGGGCGCTATGACGGTTTCTGGGAGACCGGCCTGCTCCCGTGGGATCTCGCCGCGGGGCTCCTGCTGGTGCGCGAGGCCGGCGGGTTCGTCAGCGATCTCGCCGGCGGGCAGACGATGATGCAAAGCGGCGATGTGCTGGCCGCCAATGATCGCCTGCACCTCCCGCTTGCTGCGCTGATCCGCCAGGCGCTCCGCGGCCAGCCCGCGGCATGATGGAAAAGCCTGTCCCGGCCCGGCCAAAGGAGCGACGATCCGGCCGATGAATATCGTCATTGGCGCCGCCTCGGCGGCGATGATCACGCTGGCGGTGGTATCGCCGCCGACCACCGCCACCGGCGATTGCCAGAGCGCGGGCGAAGCCTTCCAGACCGCTGTCGCCAAGGTGACGAACGCATTGCGCAGCTACGAGCAATGCGTCGCGGCAAGCAAGGGGCAAGACAAGTGTGCGGCGGAAATGCAGCAGCTTGACGATGCCCACGATGATTTCGAAGAGGCAGTCAACGACTACAAGCAGGCCTGTCCCTGATTCTCGGCCCATGCCGATCGGCCGTTGAATCACTGGCGCTGACGATGCTCTGAAATCCCCGGCGGCGCTTGGATGTAGCGAAACATTGCTGCGATTTAAGTGTCGCGGCCGGCGGCCTTCGGCTACCTTGCCCCTGGCTCGGCAGACCGATATCGGCTGCGGTCGTTTCGGATTTTTAAGGAGTCGGTTCGGGATGCACATATGTCCGCGCTGCACGGCCGCGCGGCAACCGCGTTGATCGCGGTCGCGATGTAATGGCGGCGACGGAGCGCGAACGCGCAGCGGCCCAGCTGGAGCGGCGGATGCACCGCTCGCACCGGTTCTTGTTGCGGATGTCGGTGTTCCTCGGGCTGGTGGCGGCGCTCGCTTATGGCCTTCATCGTCCGTTGCTGGCTGCCTTCCTCGGCAACCCCGCGGTCAACGGCGTCATCCTCGGCATCCTGCTTGCGGGCATCATTTACATTTTCCGCCAGGTCATGCTGCTCGATCCCGAAGTCGATTGGATCGAGAATTTCCGCAAGCGCATCGCGAACCGCGACCTGACCGCGCCACCCGGCAAGGCGCCGCGTCTTGTGGGCCCGATGGCGCGCATGCTGGGGGCACGCCAGGATGGAAGGGTCAGCCTGTCGGCGACCTCGCTGCAGACCCTGCTCGACGGCATTGCCTCGCGGCTCGACGAGACGCGCGAGACCTCGCGCTACCTGATCGGGGTATTGGTTTTTCTCGGTCTCCTCGGCACCTTTTACGGGCTCCTCGAAACCGTGCGCTCGGTCGGCGGCGTCATCAGCGCGATGAATGTCTCGGGCAGCGACCTTGCCCGCGCTTTCGGCGATCTGAAAGCCGGGCTGGAGTCACCCCTGCACGGCATGGCGACCGCCTTCAGCTCCTCGCTGTTCGGATTGGCCGGAAGCCTGGTTCTGGGTTTTCTCGATCTGCAGGCCGGCCAGGCACAGAACCGCTTCTACAACGAGCTCGAGGAATGGCTGTCGACCTATACCCGCCTGTCCTCGGGGCCGTTGGGCGAGGGCGGCGACGGCTCGGTGCCGGCCTATATCCAGGCGTTGCTCGAACAGACCGCCGACAGCCTCGAAAATCTGCAGCGCCTGCTCACCCGCAGCGAGGAGGGCCGCATCGCCGCCAATACCACGCTGGCCGGCCTCAGCGACCGGCTCGGGGCGATCGGCGAGTTCATGAATGCCGGGCAGGCGCAAATGGTGCGGCTTGCCGAAAACCAGATCGAGCTGAAGCCACTGCTGTCGCGCCTCACCACGGTGGCCGAGAATTCGCTCGGCCAGGACGAGATCCTGCGCGGCCATTTGCGCAACATCGAAGCCTATACGGCGCGCCTGACCGAGGATCTCGCCGAAGGCCGGGCGCAAAGCGTCCACGAGCTACGCACCGAGATCCGCCTCCTCGCCCGCACGATCGCCGCCCTCGCCGACGAAGGCAGCCGCTGATCCGCCGCCAGCCGCACTCACCTTCACCGCACCATGGCCCTCGGTACCCGCCGCTCGCGTCGTTCCAGCATCGATATCTGGCCGGGTTTTGTCGACGCCCTGGCGCAGCTGCTGATGGTGATCATCTTCGTGCTGCTGGTGTTCACCGCCGGCCAGTTTCTGCTGTCGGATGCGCTGTCGGGGCGCGACAGGGCGCTGCAGCAGCTGCAGCTCCAGCTCAATGAGCTGAGCGACCTGCTGGCGATCGAAAAACGCAGCAGCACGGAGTTGCGCGCCGGCTCAGCGAGCCTGACTGCGCAGCTCCAGGCCGCGATCGCGGAGCGGGACGTGCTGACGACCCGGGTGGCCGAGCTGGCCGCCAAAGCGGACCGGGAGGTCGCGCGCGCCGATCAGGCCACCGGGAAATTGCGCGACGCCGAGGCGGTCGTCGCCGCCGACAAGGAAAAAGTCGAGCTGCAGCTGAAGCAGATCGAGAGCCTGCGGCGCGACATCGAGGCGCTGAAAACCGTGCGCGCCGATCTCGAAAGCAAGGTTGCGTCCCTCGCCGCCGGCCAGCAGCAGAGTGCCCAGGAGGCGGGCGCCCTGCGCGACCGCTCGAAGGAGCTGGAGGCGCGGATCGCTTCCGAGCAGGAGCGGACGGTTCTGGCGCAAAGGGAGATCGCCGACCGCGACATCCGGCTGCGCGCCCTCGGCGAGCGCGCCGACAAGGCCGATGCCGCGCTCGCCGCCGAACAGCAGTCGAGCCGCGCCGCGCGTGTCGAGGTCGAGCAGCTGGGCAGCCAGATCGGCGCGCTGCGCGAACAGCTCGCCCGGATCGCCGCGGCGCTGGAGCTGTCAGAGGCCAAGGCCAAGGAGCAGCAGGGCCAGATCGCCGATCTCGGGCGCCGCCTCAATGCCGCGCTGGCGAGCAAGGTGCAGGAGCTGTCGCGCTACCGTTCCGAGTTCTTCGGCCGCTTGCGCGAGATCATCGGCGACCGCGCCGACATCCGCATCGTCGGTGACCGCTTTGTCTTCCAATCCGAAGTGCTGTTCGCGCCGGGCAGCGCCGAGCTCGGCGAGCCCGCCAAAAACCAGCTCGATCCGGTGATCGCCGCGCTGAAGGAAATCTCCCGGAAGATCCCGCCGGACATCAATTGGGTGCTGCGGATCGACGGGCATACCGACCGCCGGCCGATCAGCAACGCCCAATTCGCCTCGAATTGGGAGCTGTCGGCGGCGCGGGCGATCTCGGTCGTGCGCTACGCGGTCGCCCAGGGCGTCCCCCCGGCCCGCCTGGCCGCCGCCGGCTTTGCCGACAACCAGCCTCTCGAACCCGGCGACAATGACGAGGCATACCGTCGCAATCGCCGGATCGAGCTGAAACTAACCGAAAGGTAATCTTGCCAGAAACCGGCCGGCTCGTTATCTCCTAACTGGCGGCGAAAATCGCCGCGGCTCGGGTCGTTTTGCCGTGCAGCCTCCGACACCGACCATGAAGCCGGCGCCCGACCGGCGCAGAATCGGTGAGGCATTTTCGCATGGCTGCGCTAGAATGCGTGCAATGCTCCAATCGGAGTACGTTGAACACCCGCGACCGGCGGCCCGAAAGACCGCCGGCGCTAGGATGAGGAGACCCTTTGCATGGCCGATGCCGTAGCACGCGATCTGCGGATCCCGGCGACGACCAGACGGCTGGGCGGCCGCGCTCTGATTAACCGTAAATCGATGATCGCGTTTTTCTTCGCGCTGCCATTGATCTTGATCGTCGCCTGTCTGGTGATCTATCCGGCGCTTTATTCCATGCATTTGGCGACGCTGAACAAGTCGATGACAAAGTTCGTCGGCTTCGGGAATTTCGAGTTCCTGTTCAAGCGCAATACTTTCTGGATGGTCGTCGAACAGTCGGTGCTGTTCGCCGTCACTGCGGTCATTTTCAAGGCGGTGATCGGTTTCGTCGTCGCCCATTTCGTGCACAACATCCCGTTGAAGGGTCAGCGCAAATGGCGCGGCATGCTGCTGATCCCCTGGGTCATCCCGCCGGCGATGAGCACGCTGGCGTGGTTGTGGCTGTTCGATCCTTCCTACAGCGCCTTCAACTGGATCCTGACCCACCTCGGCCTGTCGGGCATTCCCTGGCTCGGCAACCCCTATTGGGCGCGGGCCGGCATCATTCTGGTCAACGTCTGGGTGGGCTCGCCATTCTTTATGATCATGTATCTGGCGGCCCTCAAATCGGTGCCGGAGCAGCTGCATGAAGCCGCCGCGATCGACGGCGCCAACTGGCTTCAGAAGATCTGGTACGTCAATCTGCCGATGATGCGGAACATCATCCAGATCACGGCGCTGTTCTCGCTGATCGTGACCTTCGCGAATTTCGACATCGTCAAGATCCTGACTAATGGCGGTCCGGTCGATCAGACGCATGTCTTTGCGACTTGGGCCTTCACTCTCGGCATTTGGGGCAACGACATCCCGCTCGGCGCGTCGGTGTCGCTGTTCATGTTCCCCATCCTGGCTGTCGCAGCGGCGCTGATCCTGCGCAACATCCGCAATCGCGGCAACGAGGCTTGAGATGACCACCGCAACCGCACAGATCGGCGCCAACCAGCAGAGCGCCGTGCACTACGGCAGCATTTCGCGCGGCCGCAAGCGCACGCTGTACTGGTCCTATTTCTTTCTGATCCTGTTCGTCATCTTTTTCCTGATGCCGCCGGTCTACATGTTCATCACCTCGCTCAAGACGAGCGCGGAGATCGGCGCCGTCACCAATCCGTGGTGGGTGTACCACCCGACCTTGCAGAACTACATCGACCTGCTGACCCAGGCGCAGTTCCTGACCTTCTTCAAGAACTCGGCGCTGGTGGCGGTGATCGTCGTTTCGGTGACGATGGTGGTCAGCATCCTCGCCGCCTTCTCATTGGCGCGGATGAAGTTCTGGGGATCGGGGACGCTGGCGACCGGCGTGTTCCTGACCTACCTGATCCCGGAATCGCTGCTGTTCATCCCACTGTTCAAGATCTTCGCCTTCATCCACGATTTGACCGGCATCGAGCTGATCAATCACTGGTGGGTTCTGGTATTTCTCTATCCGACCCTGACCGTGCCGTTCTGCACCTGGATCATGATCGGCTATTTCGCCAGCATCCCGAAGGAGCTGGACGAGGCGGCGCTGATCGACGGCGCCGGCTATCTGCAGATCCTGACACGGGTTTTCATCCCGGTAGCGTTGCCCGGCATCATCGCCGCGACGATTTTCTGCTTCACCGTTTCGTGGGCGAATTTCCTCTACCCGCTCGCGTTCACGACCTCCGCCGACCAGCTCGTCCTGCCGGTCGGCATTGTCACGACCCTAATCAAGGGCGACGTGTACAATTGGGGGCAGATCATGACGGGGGCGCTGCTCGGCGCCGCCCCGCCGCTGATCATCTATGCCTTCTTGATGGACTATTACATCGCCGGCCTGACCGCCGGCGCGACCAAGGGATAAGCACCATGGCGGAAGTCGCCCTGCGCAACATTGTCAAAACCTTCGACCGCACCCCCGCGGTCGCCGGTATCGACCTCGACATCAACGACCGCGAGTTCGTCGTTCTGGTCGGCCCATCGGGCTGCGGCAAGACCACGACTTTGCGGATGATCGCCGGTCTCGAGGAAGCCACTTCGGGCGAGATCTATATCGGCGACCAGCTGGTCAACGACGTGCCGCCGAAGGATCGGGACATCGCGATGGTGTTCCAGAACTACGCGCTCTACCCGCACATGACCGTGTACGAGAACATGTCGTTCGGTCTGCGGCTGAAGAAGTTTCCCAAGCCCGAGATCAAGGAACGGGTCGAGAATGCCGCCCGCATCCTCGATATCACCGACCTGCTCGGCCGCCGGCCGAAACAGCTGTCGGGCGGCCAGCGTCAGCGCGTCGCGATGGGCCGCGCCATCGTCCGTAACCCCAAGGTCTTCCTGTTCGACGAGCCGTTGTCCAATCTCGACGCCAAGTTGCGCGTCCAGATGCGGATGGAGATCAAGAAGGTCCATCAGAAGGTCACGACGACGACCGTCTACGTCACCCACGACCAGATCGAGGCGATGACCCTCGCCGACCGGGTCGTCGTGATGAATGGCGGAAGGATCGAACAGATCGGCTCGCCGAACGAGGTTTATCACCAGCCGAAGACGCGGTTCGTCGCGGGCTTCATCGGTTCGCCGGCGATGAATTTCCTCTCTTGCCGGCTGAGCGAAACCAGTAATGGCAGCGCCGGCTTGGCGGTCAGACTTTCCGATAAATTGACCTTCTCGGTTCCGGAATCCCGGGTTGCGCGCTATCGCCCGCACGCCGGTCGCGAATTGCTGTTCGGCCTGCGTCCGGAGGACATCATCGAGAAGCGCGGCGACCTGCCGCCGGGCCGCGCCGCCTTCGACGTGCAGCTCGACGTGGTCGAGCCGATGGGCATGGAGACGATGGTCTATTTCGTGGTCGACGGCACCGAAGTGTGCGGCCGCGTCAACCCGGCCGCGGCCGGAAAGCCGGGCGAGACGATGCCGCTCGTCGCCGACCTCAACCACATGCATCTGATCGATCCGAAAACCGACCAGGTGCTCTAACTCAAATCTGCAAATCCCGGCCAAGCCGCCGCCCCCAGCGGCGGCTTGTGCTTTTGTGCAAGGGCTGAGCGATGCTGGATGTTCAGGGCAAGGTCGTCGCGATCACCGGTGCAGCGCGCGGTCTGGGCCAGGAATTCGCCGTGAGCCTCGCATCGGCGGGAGCTCGCATCGTCGCCGGTGACATCAATGACTGCGCCGAAACGCTCGACCTGGTGCGAAATGCCGGTCCGGAAGCGGTCGGGGTTAAGCTCGATGTGACAGACCCGGGCTCGGCTCAGGCGATGGTCGAGGCCGGGCTGCGTGCCTTTGGCCGGATCGATGCGCTGATCAACAACGCTGCGCTCTACGGCGCCTTGCACGGCGGCCGCTTCGACGCGATCGACGAGGCGGAGTGGGACGCGGCGATGGCGGTCAACGTCAAGGGTATCTGGAATTGCTGCAAGGCGGCGGTGCCGGCGATGCGGCAATCTATTGTCCATGGGGCCGGCGGCGGCAGCATCGTAAACATCGCCTCGCTCGCGGCCACCTACGGCATGCCGTACGGGCTGCATTACACGGCCTCCAAGGCGGCGGTGATCGGGCTGACGCGGGGTCTGGCGCGCGAACTCGGCCGCGACCGCATCCGGGTCAATGCGCTGGCGCCCAGCGCCGTCATCACCGAGGGAACCCGAGAGTTTTTTGGGGCGAAGCTCGACCGCGCGCTCGACACGATCAAGGCGAGCCAGACCATTCAGCGCAATCTGCAGCCATCGGATCTCGCCGGCACGGTGCTGTGGTTGATCTCCGATGCCAGCGGTTTTGTCACCGGCCAGACCATTGCGGTCGATGGTGGCACCGTGATGCTGTGAGAGGAGGCGACGCATGCAGCTGACGGGCAAAGCGGCGCTGATCAGCGGCGCCGGCGGCGGCATCTGCCGGGCCATCGCGGTCGCGTATGCGAAAGCGGGTGCCGCGGTCGCATGCTGCGATGTCGATCAGGACGCCTCGGCGGAAACCGCCCGGCTGGTCACCGAAGCCGGCGGCCGTGCCTTGTCGCAGGCCTGCGACGTCGCGAGCGAGGTGGCTACCCGCGCCGTCGCCGATGCGGCATATGAAACCTTCGGCCGGCTCGACATTCTCGTGCATGGCGCGGCGCCCCATGACCCCAGCGGCACGATCATCGAGACCAGCCTCGCCGACTGGCAGCGGGTGCTCGACATCAATTTGAGCGGTGCCTTTCTGCTGAGCCGCGCGGCGCTGCCTCATATGATCGCCGGCGGCGGTGGTTCGATCATCTTCATCGCCTCGCAGCTCGGCCGGGTCGGCAGCGCTGGCCGGGCGGCCTATTGCGCGACAAAGGGCGCACTGATCCAGCTCGCCAAGGTCATGGCGATTGACCACGCGGCGCAGAGCATTCGGGTCAACACGCTGTCGCCCGGCGCGGTCGAGACGCAGCGGACGCTGAACCGCTACGGTTCGTTTGCCGTGGCGAAAGAGCAGATCGGCGGGAAGCACCTGCTCGGCCGGTTGGGCCGGCCCGACGAGATCGCCGGCGCAGCTGTCTATCTGGCGAGCGACATGGCCAGCTTCGTTACCGGCAGCGACCTCTTGGTCGATGGCGGCTATACCGCCATCTGAGCTTCAGCCCTGCAGCAGATCGAGCACTTCGCCATCCGGCGCAAACGCAGCCGCCAGGAGGGGTCCGCCGCGGCCCGCCCCGGCATCGAGCGAAATCGCGAAGTCGCGCTGAACGAGACCGCGCCGGTCTCGGTCAAAACCGCGAATGACCCGGCTGAAACGCTGGAACGGGGCGGTCAGTTCGAGGATATCGGTGGCGCTCCACCAGAAAGCGTCGCCTTGCGCCTGCAGCGTGCGGGCCGGTTCGATGCCGGCGTGAACAAAGAGCAGCCGCCCATCCTGCGTCATGGCCGCGTGCCGCAATGTCGAGAACAGCACGGTGTGCCCCGGCGCCGCGTTCATCGCGTCGCGCATCCCGCTGGTCCATCGCGTGATCGTGCGCGGGCCGTCACGGCTCGCGGCAAAGCCTTGCCGCAGATCGGCGCCGTAGGCCTGTATCGTGGATTCAATGCCGTTGCGCACCATCCAGCCCAAAACCTCGCGCGGGTTCTGGGCAAACTGCAATTGCAGCAATTTTTGCCACATCTCTTCCTGCGCGCCGCGCAGGAACACGACATCGCAGGCAAAACCGCGCGGCCGGGCCAGCACCCGGCTGCGGAAATCGATCAGCTCGTTGATCGTCGCGAGGATCGCGCCGCCATGGCCGAGATAATTGCCGAGATAGACGATGCGGTCGCCGTCGGCAAACCGCGCCGCGATCTGGTCATGCAGCCGCGTGAGCCGCGAGGCCTCGCCATGGATCGCCCCGACCGCCCAGACCCGTCGGGCGCCCCTTAGACGAGCGATTTTTCCGTCTGCTGCGTCGCCCTTCACTCCGCGCTCCGCGCGGCTGCTACTTCCTCGAGGCCCGCGCGGGCCGGTCAGGCCGCCGATAGCAGCTGCTCGACCCGCTGGACCGCCGTCGTCTCGTCGATCCGCTCGACCGCGGCGAACTCGCGCACCAGCCGGTCGAGGGCGGCCTGGTAGATCTGGCGCTCGCTGTAGGATTGCTCGGGCTGCCCGACATTGCGGAACAGGTCGCGGACCACCTCGGCGATCGAAGCCGGGTCGCCCGACGCGATCTTCGCCTGATACTCCTGCGCGCGCCGGCTCCACATCGTGCGCTTCGCCCGGGAGCGGCCGCGCAGCTTGGCCAGCGCCGCGTCCATCTCCTTGCGGCTCGACAGCCTGCGCAACCCGGAGCCCTTGGCCTTCGCCAGCGGCACGCGCAGGGTCATCCTGTCCTTGTCGAACAGCACGACAATGACGCTCAGGCTGTACCCGGCGATCTCCTGCGTCTCGATGGCGGTAATCTTACCGACGCCATGGGTGGGGTAGACCACGAGATCGCCGCTGGCGAAAGAAATCTTCTCGGCCGTCATATATTCGTCTCTCACACTACTGACCCGGTGGCGCTAATCCGATGCCTCCGGCGGTCGCTGCGCGTAGGGCGACCGTCCGCACCTCAAGCAAGGCCGCGGAACCGAGGGGAAGGCGTCGTAAAGCGCCGGTCAAATTTGTATCATAATTTTGCCTGTCCGGCCAGCAGATCAGCCATGCCGGGCCCGCAGGGGCGGGTTACCCCCTGGGCGGTGGGCGGGCTCAGCGGCCGCCCGGATTGGGGCTGAAGAACTTCTCGTATTTGCCCTCGACGTCTTTGAATTCGTCGGCGTCTTCGGGATAGGGCTTCTTGCGCGTGATGTTGGGCCAGTTCGCGGCGTATTGCCGATTGATCTCCAGCCACTGCTCCGCCGCCGTTTCGCTGTCGGGGATGATCGCCTCAACGGGGCATTCCGGCTCGCACACCCCGCAATCGATGCATTCGTCGGGGTGGATAACCAGCATGTTCTCGCCTTCGTAAAAGCAGTCCACCGGGCACACTTCGAC
>Ga0070706_100005031_pt1 | contig 12641 bp, 10 predicted proteins | sample KBSK5501metaG_FD_65476 | JGI IMG/M metagenome (GOLD analysis project Ga0070706, IMG submission 65476) | Corn, switchgrass and miscanthus rhizosphere microbial communities from Kellogg Biological Station, Michigan, USA - KBS K5-50-1 metaG | ecosystem: Host-associated > Plants > Roots >...
TTCCGATAACAGTCGATACGATTATCGCCAGCAGGATGTAACCAATCGTTATCGTCATTGTTATAGAAGCAAGAGCGGTAATAAGTACTGTGACGCCCCAAGCCAGCAACAGGCCTAATACTCCACCCAGCGCGCAGAGAAGCCCCGACTCGATCAGGAACTGCATCAGTATCTGCCGTCGCGTGGCGCCGACGGCCTTTCGCAAACCTACTTCGAAAGTTCTTTCGGTCACGCTTACGAGCATGATGTTCATCACGACGATCCCCCCGACGATGAGCGTGATCAAAGTTATTGGGACCACTACCATCGCAATGCTGCTCGTGAATTGATCGATCTGCTTGTTTAGTTCTTCGACGTTAACGAGTCCGAAGTCGTCTTCCTCGTTGCCGTTCAGGCGGTGTTTATTTCTTAGTGAAACTCGCGCGTCTTCGATCGTCGCTTGAAAGGCTTCGCGATTTCGAGCGCTTCCGTGAATCTGCAAACCGTTACGTCCGAAGATCTGGAGATGAGTTGAGACAGGAATATATATGTGACGGTCAAACGAGTCGCCAAAGAATGATCCACGCTTTTCTTCCACACCCACTACCTGCATAGGCAGCCCGCGAACCTTGAGTGTCTTGCCGATAGCATCCGTATTCGGAAAGAACTTGTCTTTGATGTCACTTCCGAGTACGCACACCAATGCAGACCGCTGCACCTCGTCGTTGGATATGAAGCGACCGCGGTCGATAGTCTTGTCTTCAATATCCACCATGTTGGCAGATGCGCCGAAAACTATTGCTCCAGGAAATTCGATACCATCCTGTTTTAAGTCAACCTGGCCGCCCACTTCTGCTCCCACCTCGGCGCAGAAGGTGCAGTGGTCGCGAACCCACTCGTAGTCGTCCCAGTTGAGCCGTTTGTTACGACGGTTCCTCCGCTCGAACTCGTCATCGGACATATGACCGGAGAAAGCCATTCGGGCAATCATGAAGTGATTAGTGCCCAACACCTTGGCTACTTTTTCGACAACGTAAGTATTGAGACCGCTTATCGAAGCACCCACGGTGACTACTGAAGCCACGCCGATGATGATGCCGATCAGCGTCAGAAACGCCCGGAGTTTGTGCGCAAAGATCGACTGCAGAGCGATCTTCAAAGCATCGGAATAAAAGGAGAAGAAGGCTTTCATAAGGCACCGGGAGCGGAAACAGGGTTGTCGTCGCCACTCGCTGTACGACAAGAGGATCGAGAAAGTTTATCAACAATTACCCGGGTCGACTGCGGATCGGCGACCGTCACTTGCCCGCAGGCACAGACTCCCTAAACGTGCTAGACGCGAGTCCTCGTTTGATTGACGTTCCTTCGGAGGGATCTATTAACAAGCAAGTCGCTGCCGGTGTTGCCAGGATGGTACTGGAGCAAAGCACTCAGTACAGAACCGCGAGCGTAGCGACCGGATGCCGCTGTTCAACTCTCGCGTTGCTCTAATTTCAACTTAGTTCTGTTGCTGCCTCCGAGGGTGGTTTGATCGCAAACTTGTCTGTCCAGCGGATGCGCCCCGTGACCTGCATTACCACGAACAATGTCAGAACCGATCCGATGGTGATGGAGAGACCCGTAAACCCCTTTAGAAAGAATGCGTATGAGAACATCACCAGATAGATGAATTGCGCCAGTGCTGCTTCTCTACTGGCAAAGCGGATACCCACCACAAGCCGCAGATAGCTGACCACGAGAAAGACCGACACTGCGGCTGATATTGCAAAGGCCGAATGAATCGAAACATGATCCACCAGGTAGGCAAGTAACAGGTGAAATGAGAAAAAGGCAGCGGCGAGAAAAAAGTAGTTCATCGGGTGGAGTTCAATACCGCGCATCGTCGTAATGATGAACATCAGAAAGAAAAAGAAAAAGAGCGATACCGGGGCGAACAAGCTGATCTTTCCGGCGAGTGGGCCAGGCTGAAGTTTTTCCGGCATCACCATGGCTATTTGATACCCGGACAGCAAACTCTTGTACGACCAAGTCAGGTCCCAGCCACTTGCTGTCTCATGTTTTTCCGACGGTGAAAGTGTGTTTTCAGGAAAGTCGATGTCCTTGAAGTTTGTGTTCATGTGCAGCGAAAAGTCTCGCACCTGCGTTACGTCAGTGCTGCCAAAGCTGTAGCGCCACTCGTTCAAGCCCTGTGAGTTATAGCCAACGGTGAGTTGTGTGGTTTTGCCCGGAGCAATTTTTACCAAAGCTCTCGCAGCGTTGTTCTGATTACTAACAGCGACAGGATTGCCATCCACCATAAAAACGAGGTTGTCATAGATCGCCTGGGCGGTGGGGAATTGCAAAGTGAATGCAACTGACTGCTCTTTATCGCTCGTGTTGCGAAAACCATAAAGGCCCGCGAAGGCAACTTTGTAGGTGCTATACCAAAGAAGTCCCTTCTGCCGGTGTTCCAAATTGAGTTCGACGTTTACCGCACTGCTCTCTAGCGGGAGATTGGTGATCTGTTCTTCTTGAATTGTCTTCACAACTTTTTTGCCATTCTCCAGCGTCTCTTCTGGTCTCGAGATCAGTGTCTGGAAAGAGGCGGCCGGCGGCCCTTGATTTTGGGTAGTCCCCCAAGTGGAGGCCACCTTGTCCTGCGACACTGAACTAGAGTCGTAAGTGCGAGAGAAAATCGTAGCTCCCAGAATGGCCCACGCTACTGAAGTGCACACAAAAATAAATGCGATCGCGATGATTCGCTTAGTCATTGCAATGCTCCTTCTAAAGGTGTTTGTCAGACATTACCACCGGCCTGGCTCGTTGTTTTGCATCGATTGTCAACTCCGGTCCGCAGCTCGGCAATGTGGTGATCCACAGAAAGCACCAAGTGAAAGCTGCACTCATCATTTAGCTACCTTTTAGAGTTACCTGCGCTTTGACCACTCGAGCTCTTCATCTGGGACCGCGGGCGGCCCGCCCGCAGTGAGCGCGTAGCGCGAACAGAACGTCTGAAGTTGAACCTTTTGCGAAATCCTCGCACCTTGCGGTGCTCATAGCGGGCGGGCCGCCCGCGGTCCCAGGGAAGAGCTCGAGTGGTCAAGCGCATCAGGATTTATGGCGTCAACATTTAGAACGTCATCGAGACCACAAGCAAGACCAACGCGGTTCCCAGGAAAGCCAACACTCCGACAGGTGCGCCAGATTCACGTTTGTTTACGCTTTTCAAAATCCTCCAGTTTGACATTCAAAGCTCTTTGTATTGCAAAGCGGTCGTGCAAAAAAAAGGACTTAGCCGTTGCGCATTTGCTTGATGAGCGTTTCCATATGGCTGAGATAACTTTCCAAAGCTCGACGGCCAGCGGCGGTTAGTTTGTATTCGGTTTTTGGCAACCGGCCTTCAAAGGACTTAGAGCAGGCGATGTATCCAGCCTCCTCGAGTTTGCGGGCGTGGACGCTGAGATTGCCATCGGTCGTAGTCATCAAGCTCTTGAGATCGCTAAAAGTCAGCGATTCATTCGCGGCGAGCGCGCTGATAATGCCGAGGCGCAGGCGTTCATGGATCAATCGATCCAGATTGGGAGCGGCACTCTTTGCCTTGCCTGGAACATCTCGCAAGCTCGCCGCGGAGCTACCCTGCTTTCTTTGATTAGAACGTTTTGCCGTTGATTGTTTAGCCACCGTATTTCCTCGCTATTATTACACCGAACACCACGTGCAGGCCGCCGAACCCGGCCGCCATAAACCAGTCGGCAAAGGCAGAAGGGGCAAAGAGCGCCAAAGCACCAAGGCCCATGAAACAGAATCCCATGATCGGTACCACTGGAACCGAAAACATTCCTCCCGTGACTACGCCGGTGCCATAGAGAAGCAGCCAGACGCCGGGAATTGCACTAGTCAAACCTGCTCGAAACAACATGATCGTAACCAATGCTCCCGCAAGGACCGGAGGTAACAAACTAAACACCGCTTTACGTCCGGGCCCAGACATCATCGGCATTTGCACTGCACGGGCCTTGCGGTCCATTGACCAGCCTGCGATGAGCAGGGAAATCAGGCCCTCAGCGATCCAGATTGCCAGCCAGGCTCTGAATGACGACTGTTGCGCGGCCAAAACGCTCGTTAAAAACGCCGAACCCCCGATGGCTACCTCACCCCAACCAGAGATCCCGGTAAAGGAAGTAGCGCGTTCCATCGTCTCGCGTATGTAGCGCAGATTGTCCATGGCCCGCTCATGAAGGGCGGGTGGTTCTTCCTGGGCAGGTGAGACAAGCCTGATCGGTTCCATGGCAGGCATCATAAGCCGGCTCTAAAAGCCATGTCAAGTACTTTGTGATGCAAAGAAAATTAACGGTTTCGACCTGAGAGGCTGTTGAGAATGCGTGGTTGTCCGAACGCTGGGTGGCTGCTTCTCAGCTACTGAGATCTAACGCTTCCGCAACTAATCTGGCTTGTTCTTTTTGATGAATGCTGTAGGAGCCTGTCGCCGGGCTGGCCGAGGCCGCGCGACCGACATATCGTGGCTGCTCGCCGGCCGGCATTAGATCTGCAAGCCGTGCCTCCATGAACGTCCAGCCGCCCATGTTCTTTGGTTCTTCCTGTGCCCAGACGAGCTGCTTTGCCCTTGAATAGCGGGCGCTTATCTCGCGAAGACCACTCAAAGCAAATGGATAAAACTGTTCGAGACGAACAATCGCAACTCGCCTGACGTCAGATTGCTTTCGCGCTTCATTTAGATCGTAGTAGATCTTGCCGCTGCACAAGACTACTCGTTCAACGGCTGTTGGATCTGTTACTTCACTATCATCGATGATCGGCAGAAATCCGCCTCTGGCCAACTGATCGACACTCGAGGATGCCGCAGGCAAACGCAGCAGGCTCTTTGGCGTCATCACGATTAGCGGTCGCTCCATACCGGACCGCACCTGACGCCGTAGTAAATGAAAATACTGGGCCGGCGTTGAGGGATAGCAGACCTGCAAATTGTTTTCGGCGCAGAGTTGTAGATAGCGTTCGAGGCGCGCGCTTGAATGCTCGGGTCCTTGTCCTTCGTAACCATGAGGCAACAGCATTACGAGTCGGGATATTTGCTTCCACTTATCCTCAGACGCGGCAATATACTGATCGATGATTGTCTGCGCGCCGTTCCCGAAATCACCGAATTGAGCTTCCCACAACACGAGTGAGTTTGGTGACACAACGGAATAGCCATACTCAAACCCAAGCACACCCTCTTCAGATAACGAACTATCAAAAACTTCGAAACGAGCTTCCGGCTTTGCCTCTGATCGCAATTCGGCAAGAGGCACCCAGGTCTTTCCGGTTTGTGTGTCGTACAAAACCGCGTGACGCTGGCTGAAGGTCCCGCGACCGGAGTCCTGGCCACTTAACCTCACATGCGTACCTTCGAGCACGAGGGAACCAAAAGCTGCCGCTTCGGCGAACGCCCAGTCGAGCGGAAGGGTTCCTTCGCCCATCTTCGCCCGTTTTGCCAGCTGGCCTACCATTTTGGGATTAACGTGGAACCCTTCCGGAACCACAGCAATCTTGTTAGCAATGCTGCCGATGATCTCAGGATTTACTCCAGTTGGGACAACACTCGAGCCATCTAGCTCCTTCACGTCAGGCTGAGCCTGCGCTGGTTCGGTGGTTACCGCCTTCTTTGCATTCGTCAGGGCATTCTCATAACGTCGCACCCGCTCCTCGATCAGCTTGTTAACTTCATCTTCGGAAATCACACCTTCCTTGATTAGCTTCTTTGAATAGATGGTGCGCACTCCCGGATGAGCTTTGACGCGCGCATACATCAGCGGTTGTGTATAACTAGGCTCATCCGTCTCGTTGTGGCCAAGCCTGCGAAAACCGACAAGGTCCAGCACGACGTCCTTGTTGAACTCCTGCCTATAGTCAAGAGCTATCTGCAGTACACGATAGGCAGCCTCAGGGTCGTCGCCATTGATATGAAAAATCGGCAACTGCGTCATCCGGGCAACGTCCGTGGAGTATATGGTCGAACGTCCTGCGGCTGGCGATGTTGTAAAACCAATCTGGTTATTGATGATGATGTGGATCGTTCCGCCGGTGCGGTAACCCTTCAACCCGGCAAGGTTCAGCGTTTCCATCACCACACCCTGGCCCGCAAAAGCCGCGTCACCATGCAATAGCACGGGCAGGGCTTGATCAATTACCTGTGCGCGCGTGTGTCCCATTCCGGTAACCATCGTATCCTGCTTGGCCCTAACCATTCCTTCGACCACCGGATCGACAGCCTCGAGATGGCTGGGATTTGGCGACAACGTCAACCTAACCGTTTTGCCCGCAGCGGTGACGCGTTCGCCCGTGGCACCCTGGTGATACTTCACGTCACCTTCGTCAGCGGGAAACTCGGGATGCACCGAACCTTCAAACGCCGCGAAGATCCGCTCACACAGGTTACCGATGACGTTAGCCAGCACATTCAAACGACCGCGGTGGGCCATACCCATCGTGATATCTTCAACGCCACGAGCCGCGGCGCCATCGATGAGCTGGTCGAGGAGCGGAATGATCGTTTCGCACCCTTCCAGTGAAAATCTTTTCTGACCAAGATACTTAGTGTGGAGAAATCGCTCAAATTGCTCAGCAGAGATTAGTTTCCAAAGCAGCCGCTTCTTAACCTCGACCGGTATCGGTTCAGGTTGCACAAACTCCCGGCGGATCTGTTCGCGAATCCAGACCTTTTCTTCTTTGCTTTGTATGTGACGATATTCAATGCCAACCTTGCCGCAGTAAGCTCGCTGCAGGATCTCCAGGATCTCGCGCAACGTGTCACTTTCCTTACCAGCCAGGCCATCAGTAATGAATTCCCGGTCAAGATCCCAAATGGTCAGACCGTAGGTCTCAATGTCCAGTTCAGTGTGATACAGCACTGGCAAAGCATGAAGTGGATCGATATCGGCAATCAGATGACCTCTTACGCGATAGGCATTGATCAGTTCGATAACCCGAGCTTCTTTGAGTGTTTGTTCGCGAAGATGATCTCCGGGAAGGAAAAACGGATTGCGATCCAGATTCCAACGCAGCGGTGTATAGGGAATGCCGAGGTCGGAAAAGATTCCGTTATAGAACTCATGTTGGCCAATGATGAACTCGTGCAAGCGAGCTAAGAAGGCTCCTGACTCAGCGCCCTGAATAACCCTATGATCGTATGTGCTGCTAATCGTAATCGCTTTGCTGATACCAAGCTGCGACAGAGCTTCAGCGGCCATCGCCTGATACTCAGCGGGATACTCGATCGCACCTGTAGCGATAATCACTGACTGTCCGGCCATCAGGCGCGGAGTGGATGCGACGGTTCCGATCGTGCCCGGGTTGGTAAGCGACACAGTGGTACCTTGAAAGTCGGCAATCTGAAGTTTCCCTTCCCGCGCTCTTTTGACGACATCGTCGTATGCGATAAGAAATTCTGAAAACCTCAGACTCTCTGCGTTCTTAATGTTGGGCACAAGAAGCGTGCGCGTGCTGTCCTTCTTCAAGAGGTCGATGGCCACGCCAAGATTGATGTGCTGGCGCTTCATCCTCGAGGGCGTGCCTTGAGCTTCTTCATAACCATCGTTGAGTTGAGGAAAGTCCTCAAGAGCACGAAGGATGGCCCAGGCTATCAAGTGCGTATATGAAGCTTTGCCGCGGTCGTTTTCTGTCAAATACTTGTTGATGATGCGGCGATTTTCATCCAGCAGTTTTACTGGTATGCGGCGTTGCGAAGTCGCGGTCGGCACGGAGAGACTTGTCTCCATGTTTTCGACAATCTTCAGGGCAGCGCCCCGGATCGGAATTACCTCAACGCCGGTCTCGCCAGAAGGGACCGTCGCTGTTTTGCGCTCAGGAGCTGCGGCGCTTGCCGCCCTCCCCTCCTCTACTTTCACTGGAGGGCGAACCTCTGCGTCGGGTGCGACAACGGCTGCTGTTCTGCCGTTTCCAGATGCGTGCTGTTGGGGACTCGCTCCATCGCCGAGCAACTCGCTGAAATAAGAGCGCCACGAATCGTCGACCAGATCAGGGTTACTCCGAAAACGATTCAGGAGACCCTCGACGTAGCTGGCGTTTGGGCCGAATTCGTCAGCGATCATCTCAGAGAGATCAGTTTGTTTTTGTTCACTCACACCGACTACCTCGGTTAATATTCGCGGAAACAATAGACTATCATCTTCGGAATTCGTTTGCACTCGACCGCTTGTCCGCTATGCTTTTTTAGCTTGTCGAGGCATTTCGTAGGCCGAGACTTTCATGGGTCGCAGGTCGATTCTGTAGTCAGAAGGAAATGTCCGATATACTTTATTAACTTGTCGCGGTTAGTTCGTCGAGGAGTTTCGTGGGCGGAGCATTTCGTGGTATTGGAGGTCGAGTCTGTAGTGAGTCGACGACAAGCTATGAAGCATATCGGACATTAAAATGAACGAAGCAACCGAATTGCTAACGACTAATACGCTGCCGCTCGAAAAGATCCACGAGCGACTGGGCGCCATCTTCCATGAAGAAGATAATTGGCGCGTGCCTTTATCCTACGGCGACGAGAAAACTGAATATGCGACCGTTCGAGAAGGTGGCGTCGGATTAATCGATCTCTCTTCACGTGGTCGACTGCGAGTCGCTGGCTCCGAAGCAATCATGTTTCTGAACGGTCTAATCACAAACGACATGAAGACGCTTGCGGAAGGTCGTTGGATGGCTGCGGCGTTTCCGAACGTTCAGGGGCGGTTGATCGCCGCGGTGCGGGTGGTGCGTTTGCCAGATGAATCGACGAACAAGAAAGCCAGTCCGACGTTTTTGATCGACACTGAGCCTGCCACTCATGGAAGTGTTCTGAAAACTATTTCGCGTTTTACGATGGCAGGAGATTTTCGTGTCACAGACCTTACGAGCGAAACGACGCTGTTGTCTGTGCAGGGAGCAGGTGCAACAGCGATCGCTGGTAGGGTCTTAGGTAAAGCCGTCGGTGAAATTCCGCGCGATGGAGCATTAGCGATCAGCTGGCGTAAAGGCGCCGTGGTAGTAATTCGTGCGACTCACACCGGCGAAGATGGATTCGATCTAATCGTGACCACAACAGAGGCGCTCGCTGTTTGGGATGCACTGATTGAAGCAGGGGCTCAACCGGTAGGTCATGATGCGCTGGAAATTTTGCGAATCGAAGCAGGCATAGCACGCTACGGCCGCGACATGGATGAGACGAATGTGGTTACCGAAACAAACCTGGACGATTCGGTGAGCTTTACGAAGGGCTGCTATATCGGACAGGAGATCATCGCCCGCATCAAGTATCGCGGACACGTGGCAAAGAAGCTAAGTGGGCTGATGTTCGAACAGGACGAACCGATTGAAGTAGGGGCCGCTATCAAATCCGCAGAAGGAAAAGACATTGGGCGCGTTACTTCAGTGGCTCGCTCACCAAGACTAAAGCGAACGATTGCGCTTGGTTACGTTAGATACGAGTATCTTGCCGCGGGAACGAGCGTGAAAGTAGTTTCTGGAGAGCTTGAGGTTGCAGCTAAGGTGGAGGCACTGCCGTTCGTGCGGGGCAGTTGGCAAAGGCTGGTCTGATTTGAGGCGTCTTATTCACACCGTGGCTTCAGCGACTGCGTGCAAACGCAAATGGGCTAGGTTAAGGTGCGCGGCTACACAAAGTCAGAACCGGGAGCGGTAGCGACCGGGTCGAAACGCATATACAACCGGTTCGTTTTTTCGCCAAATTCTGTAACGACCGGCGTTATCGAACATTTCGGAAACGACCCGGTCGCTACCGCTCCCGGTTCTGACTTTGTGTAGCCGACCCGGCCATATTGTTACCTTCCGGGCTTGTCTCTTCAGCCTTATGTTCGAACCCATAGGATTTCAAACAGCAAGCTGAATCACCGGGTTAAAGCCGCGGTGAGAATGAGATGGCAGACCGCCAAACGTGAAATGTTGACTAGCTATGAACATTTGCCTCCGGAGTCCCCAGCAGTAAGCTAATGCCTGAACAGCCCGTTCCTAACAACGACGCATCGCGCGACCTTGATTACGAACAAGCTCGCCTTGCCTACTCAATTATTCAATCACTAATTGAGCACACACGAGTTGTCAGTGATCTAATTGCCGTAATGGCCCAGGTGCTCGACCAGGATACAACTAAGGCTTTGACGCAGACACCAACCTGGACCGCATACCTTGACAGCCGCCGATCGCTGGAACGCACACACGCAGACGTGGAGAAGTTTGCTGAAATTCTAAAGCAAATGGATCACGACTAAGGGTGGCTTTCGGTCTTCGGTCTTTGGGGGCCGTCGGATCACGGGCGCTTGGAAGAACGAAGGAAAACACAAAGACCTAAGGCCCAAGACCGAAGACCACCTCCCCCCCCTCACGCTCGACACACTATCAGATTAATGATTCCCCACAGTCGCTTTTCCACTTGAACGAGTTCCAGTCCGGCAGCGCGGGCTTCAGCGACAGTCCTGCGGTTGATGTGGTCGTCAAGAAGTGGCACTGACATGAAATTGAACAGGTCAAAAACGAGCCCCAGCAACCCGCCGGGTCTAACATGCTCCAGCAGAACGATGGACCCGCCGGGATTCACCACGCGCCGCAGTTCGGAAAGTGCTTTTTGCGGCGACTCAACTGAACATAAAACCAGCGTCGCGAGCGCGGTATCAAACGAACCACTCTCAAAGGGTAAGTCTTCAGCACAACTCTGAACCAGACCGATGCCGTATGGCCGCGGTTTGGTTCTCGCAACGCGGAGCATCTCGCCGCTTGGTTCGGCAGCCACACCTGTTTGACCATATGAATAGAGGTGAAAGTTTATGCCTGTGCCGGCGCCGATTTCGAGGAGACGAGCATTCTTCGGCAAAAGTTCGATAGCCTTTTGCCGCATCCGCCCAAGAAACCAGCGATCGAGCGGGCGCATCGCAGAGTCGTAATGCTGTGCCAGAAGGTCGTAACGATAACGTGAAGCCATCGCTCAACGCACCATCATGATCACCTGCCGCTCGCGTCCGCCATCAAACTCACAAAGAAAGATTCCCTGCCAGCGACCGAGCAACAGCTTTCCATCTTTGAAAGGAATCGTTACCGATGGACCAGTGAGGCTCGCTTTAATATGTGCATCAGAATTCTCTTCACCGTGGCGAAAGCCCATGCCGTGTTGCGGTATAAGCGTTCGCAGCGCGTGCAACATATCGCGCGACACGTCTGGGTCGGCGTTCTCGTTAACGGTGAGTCCGGCAGTCGTGTGTTGCACATAGAGCACGACGATTCCTTCTCGTGCTCCCGATTCCTTCAGCTTTTCCTGGACGAGTTTAGTGAACTCGACCAACTCTTCACGCTGGTGTGAGCGGACTTTGAGAATATCCATATTTAGGTGTGCCAGTCACACTGTCCGCTATTAATCTCCAACAGCAATTGAAACTCATTTCTGGCCCAGGAACCTATGCGACGCATTCCCAACATGAATATGCGGGCCTGTCGCAACACCCGGTACCGCACTGCGAAAAGAAAGAAAAGGAATCCCCTCCCGAATTAGAAATGCGATCAGCGCCCTGCCCTCCGGGCTATCGGGATGAAGGCCAACATCCATTCCCTGGCGATGATCAAGACCCCAGCGGGTGTGCAATTCCGACTGCCCAAAGGCCGTCTCAGGCAAATGGCGACCAAACTTATCCATAAAAAACCTCTCGACTTTGGTCGCGTCCGAAAGATTCCAGCTGATCAACTTCTGACGCGTATCTCCTCCGGGTGCGGGTTTTTCCTCCCTGGGTCGTTCCACCTTATCAATCCGCTTCCGATCGATGAACGTCGAAACATTACCGCGCTTATACCAGATGCCGTCAGCGCTCTCCCTCACCTCGTCGGCCTGGAGGCGCCGGCCGTCAACCAGCCTAATCCAAATCTCAGGTTTGTCTTGTACGACTGGATCGGTGGTTTGTGCAGACGGCCTTTCCGGCTGCCTCTCCGCGCGAATCTGGCCCGCCGCCGAAGAGAAGGCAGTCGCCAAGCCAAGTGTAATTAACAGTAATCTGCTTATCACTTCTTCTGAGACGCTTTGTGGCGCAGCAATGCCCAGCCAGACGGCAGGACAGCGGCTGCGAGAACAATCTTGACGATGTCACCGACGATGAAAGGAACCACGCCTACTCGTAATGCAAGTAACGGCCCGGTATGCGTGAGCACCGAAAACCAGGCCGCACCGACAAAAATAATAACTATCGAACCAACCAGCATCGCCGCAGCCGCGGTTATAAAGCGCTTGTCCCAGCCATGCTCGGCAAACGCACCGGTGATGAAGGCAGCAGCGGGAAATGCTACGAGGTAACCGCCAGTTGGTCCAAGAATATGGGCCAGCCCGCCTGAACCACCAGCGAAGAATGGCAACCCAAATGCTCCTTCCACCAGGTAAGCAATCAGCGCCGCGGCACCGAGACGAGATCCAAGTAATGCTCCGGTAAGTAGGACAGCAAACGTTTGCCCGGTAATCGGCACTGGTCCAATCGGTATCGCAATCTGCGCCGCTAGTGCGTTGAGTAAACTAAAAGCAAGCACCAGACTCACGGAGCGCGTCCAGTCAAGCGGTGCAAGAGCAGAGCCAATCAGCGTGTCGGGTTTAGCGTAAGAAGTATTCATGTGTTTGGTCTTTGGTCTTTGGTCTTCGGTCTTCGGTCTTCGGTCTT
>Ga0070706_100005033_pt1 | contig 12637 bp, 11 predicted proteins | sample KBSK5501metaG_FD_65476 | JGI IMG/M metagenome (GOLD analysis project Ga0070706, IMG submission 65476) | Corn, switchgrass and miscanthus rhizosphere microbial communities from Kellogg Biological Station, Michigan, USA - KBS K5-50-1 metaG | ecosystem: Host-associated > Plants > Roots >...
CGTGCCGTCGCGTTCGAAGCATTCGAAAAGCAGCGAAATCAAAATGTTCCGCCGTTGAAGTTGGCCGCGAACGTCTCGAACTGGATCAAGGACACGGCCGCAAAGGAATTGTCAATCCGCGAATTTCTCGAGAAGCATGGAATTCTTAGCGTTCCCGATTGGCTTCAGCATTACACACTGAGCCCCATGCCGGCGTATTTGCACGCGCTTGAAGGGTTCGGCGAAACAGATGACTTCACTTCGCCGTCGCGTTTGAAAGACAACTGTATCCGCTATGTCGATCCACCTTCAGACAAGCTCGGTTATTTTTGGCGCGCGACCGCGCAAGATCCGCGGCCGATCACCGTGCACGAAGGAATCCCCGGCCACTATTTTCAGCTTTGTCTTTCCTGGAAACACGAAAACCCGATCCGGCGGCATTACTACGACTCCGGCGCGAACGAAGGCATCGGCTTTTACGCTGAGGAAATGATGTTGCAGGCCGGCTTGTTCGACGACAGCCCGCACACGCGCGAGATCATTTACAATTTCATGCGTCTGCGCGCGCTCCGCGTGGAAGTGGACGTGAAACTCGCGCTCGGCGAGTTCACGCTCGAGCGAGCCGCAAAATATCTCGAGCAAAAAGTCCCGATGGACTCACAGACCGCGCGTCAGGAAGCGATCGCCTTCTCCACTGGTCCCGGCCAAGCGATCACCTACCAAATCGGCAAGCTCCAGATTATGAAGCTGCTCGCCGAAGCGCGCATGCAGGAGGGCGACAAATTCAACCTCCGCGCCTTCCACGATTTCGTCTGGAAAAACGGCAACGTCCCGATCGCGTTGCAGCGCTGGGAGTACCTTGGCGCACCACCCGCTGAAGTCGAAAAATAAGTGTGGATTTTTCAATGCCCCCGAACTTTGTCGCGCCAGCGGCGCAAGAAACATGATTGTCCGTCGCACGAGAAGGCGATCATAATACGCGCGAAGTGAAACGACGAATCAAACGGATCGCCTCGCTCCAGGCGGGCAAAATGCTGGGTGTGCTTTACGCCTGCATCGGCTTGATCTTTCTACCGTTCTTCGCACTTGCTGGCGTCGCCAGCGCCTTTGCTCAAATGCTCAACAAGCTCAAAACGCTCCTGGTCCCCCAGCAGCGCTTATGGCCGGGATGATGTTCTGCTTCGGCATTTTCATGCCAATCATCTACGGTGTGATGGGATTTGTTTTCGGCATTATTATGGCTGCCATCTACAATCTCATCGCACGCTGGATACGCGGCTCTGACGTCGAAGTCGAATAATTAATCGACGATTTCGAGGCCCATTTGGCGGGCGGTGCCGGCGATGATGCGGAAGGCGGCCTCGTCGTTATGCGCGTTTAAATCCTTAGATTTCGTTTTCACGATATCCATGACTTGTTTGCGCGTAACTTTGCCGACTTTGGTTTTGTTTGGCTCCTTGGAGCCGGCGGCGATATTTGCCGCTTTTTTCAGCAAGACTGCCGCGGGCGGACTTTTCGTGATGAAGGTGAACGACTTGTCTTTGAAGACAGTGATCACGACCGGCAAAATGTCGCCGACTTGTTTCTGCGTGGCGGCGTTAAACTCTTTGCAGAACGCCATGATGTTGACACCGCGCGGGCCGAGCGCAGTGCCAACGGGCGGCGCCGGGTTAGCTTGGCCCGCGGCAATTTGAAGTTTGATTTGGGCTACGACTTCTTTGGCCATTTGACTTAGACAGAATGAACAGAATCTACAAAACAGGTTCGAAGCAAATCTCTGAAATCATTCTGATCAATTTTGTTAATTCTGTCTGAAAATCTTTAGCCGCGTTCCACCTGCCAGTATTCGAGTTCGACCGGCGTGGCGCGGCCGAAAATTGTGACTGAAACGCGGAGTTTGCCGCGCTCAGGATCGATTTCTTCGACGATGCCATTCTGATTTTGGAACGGGCCGTCGGCAACCTTGACCGTTTCGCCAACTTCGAAGCTGACTTTCGGTTTCACCTTCTCTTCCCGCTCTTTCATTTGCGCGAGCATGCTCTCGACTTCCGAGGGCCGCATCGGGATCGGTTTGTCTTTCGTTCCGGCAAAACCGATGACGCCGGGCGTGTCGCGAATAAAATACCAGGTGCGCCCGACGAGCTGATTGTTTTCATCGAGCAAATGCATGTTGACGATTAGATAACCGGGGAAAAATTTACGGGTCGTTTCGCTCTTCTTGCCCTTCTTGATCTCCGAGACGCGCTCAGTGGGGACGAGCACCTCGTAAATTAAGTCGCCCATTTCCTCGGTCTTAACCCGCTTCTCGATGTTCTCCTTGACCTTGTTTTCCTGACCGGAGAGCACGTGCACGACGTACCATTGATCTTTGCCTGCAAGTGTTTGCGCCATAATCAGTGCAGCCGGGTAAAGAAGTGGACCACGTTCACCAGCACGAAATCAAACAGGGCGACGTAACCGCCAAGTAACAGCATCGCAATGATGACCACGAGGGTCGAGTCGGTGAGCTCCTTGTAACGGCGGATTCCTTTTTCCTTTGGGTCCCACGGCCAGGAAGCTTTTTGAAGCTCGATCTTCACTTCGTTGAAGAAATTTTTCGTTTTCGCGATCATTTAAACAGTTAAATCGTTGAAACAGCTACAACTTTACAAAGAGAGACGAGCTTCATAGCCCTTTTAACCATGTAACTTTGTAACTTTTTTAACCGCATCAGCGATAAAACACGCCAGGAGGGACTCGAACCCCCAACCAACGGTTTTGGAGACCGCCACTCTACCAATTGAGCTACTGGCGTTCGGGTTTGTAATTTAGTCGAGAATATCGCTGACGCGACCCGCGCCGACGGTTTTTCCGCCTTCACGAATGGCGAAGCGAATTGTCTTCTCCATAGCGATGGGCGTGATGAGCTCGACCTCGATAGAAATGTTGTCGCCGGGCATGACCATTTCCACGCCGTCGGGCAATTTAACCGTGCCAGTAACATCGGTCGTGCGGAAATAAAACTGCGGCCGGTAATTCGTGAAGAACGGCGTATGACGGCCGCCTTCCTCCTTGCTCAGCACGTAAACTTCCGCTTTGAATTTCTTGTGCGGCGTGATCGAGCCGGGTTTGGCCACGACCTGGCCGCGCTCGACGTCTTCCTTTTTCACGCCGCGCAGCAACACACCCACGTTGTCGCCGGCACGCGCTTCGTCGAGAAGTTTGCGGAACATTTCGATGTCGGTCACGGTTGTCTTTGTGGTCGGCTTGATGCCGACAATTTCGACTTCCTCCATTTTCTTGAGAATGCCGCGCTCGACACGACCGGTCGCGACAGTGCCGCGGCCTTCAATGTTGAACACGTCTTCGATCGGCATCAGGAACGGCTGATCGACTGGTCGCTCCGGAACCGGAATGTAATCATCGACTGCGGCAACCAGTGCGAGCACTTGCTTCTCCGCCTCGGCGTCGCCGTTCAGCGCCTTGAGCGCGCTGCCTTTGACGATCGGGATTTTGTCGCCCGGGAATTCATATTGGGTAAGCAGGTCGCGCACTTCCATTTCGACGAGATCGAGAAGCTCCGGGTCATCCACCATGTCCACTTTGTTGAGGAACACGACCATTGCTGGCACACCGACCTGCCGCGCGAGAAGAATGTGCTCGCGAGTCTGAGGCATCGGGCCGTCCGCTGCGCTCACCACGAGAATCGCGCCATCCATTTGTGCCGCGCCCGTGATCATGTTCTTCACGTAATCGGCATGACCGGGGCAATCGACGTGCGCGTAGTGGCGTTTGTCGCTTTGATACTCCACGTGCGCGGTGTTAATGGTAATGCCGCGCTCTTTTTCCTCAGGAGCGTTGTCAATTGACTCGTAAGCGCGCACTTCAGCCATGCCCTTCTTGGCGAGCACGCTCGTGATAGCGGCGGTGAGGGTTGTTTTGCCATGGTCCACGTGACCAATTGTGCCGACGTTAATGTGCGGCTTGTCGCGTTTAAATGCTTCCTTAGCCATGTCGATCTTTCTTTTTAGTTAAACTACCTGGTTTTTTGTCTTTGTGCCGGTCGCGAGCTCTGGAGCCCATGACCGGGATTGAACCGGTGACCTCGTCCTTACCAAGGACGTGCTCTGCCAACTGAGCTACATGGGCGGCCCGACGACCCGGTCTTTGCCTTCGCCAGAGATTCAAAAATCCCAGAGCCGCGTCAAATTTGGAATTTGAACGACCATGGGACCGCCTCCTCCAGCAAAAGCGTCTGGAATGCTAACCGCCAGCCAGAGTGTGTCAAAGAAATTTCTTGGTTTGGTTGTCACTCTAAAAGCCTATTGAATCCGTGAGCTGCTCGTGGTCTCGGGTTTGCCGCGCGTCACCATTCGCACAATTACCGCAATGATGATCAAAACGACCACCGCAATGCCGATATTGAGCGGTGTAAAGATGCTCGGCCGCGCTGGCGTCGGCGTCGGAGTGGGCGGCGGCGCATTTCTCGCCGCAAGCATTTGCCGCGCGTATTGCAATCGTTGCGGCGTATCGATGTCGTTCGGATTCAACTTTATCGTCTGCTCGTAGTCCGAAATCGCTTTCTCGTACTGCTGCATCAGGCTGTAGGTGTAGCCACGCTTTGCGAAGGTCTCTGCATCGTTCGGATCTTTCTCCAGGATGGTGTTGTAATCCGCTATCGCGGCGTCGAAATTTTTCAAATTCCGATAGGCCCAGGCTCGCCGATCATACGACTGGGGGTCGCTCGGGTTTTTCTGAATCGCCGTGTTAAAATCCGCCACCGCCTGGTCCCAGGCAGCCAACCCGATTTGCGCGTAGCCGCGGAACTTGTAGGCCAACGCATCATCCGGTTTTAGCTCGACCGCTTTGTTCAAATCGCCCAGCGCCGTGTCGTACTGTTTCATGTTCACTTCGGTCTGGCCGCGCTCGAGATAGCCGGACTCCTCCTTCGGTGCTAGCTCGATCTCTTTCGAAAAATCTGTCATCGCGGCGGTATATCTCATGGCTGCGCCAGCTGTATCACCAGCTGCTTCCGCCGCTCGCGCCGCCCCGCGATAGCAAGTACCGCGATCGTGATAACACCTCGGATCGCCAGGAGCCGACTCAACCGCCTTGTTAAACTCGGCGATGGCCTGATCGAATTGTTTCGCGTCGGCCAGCTCAACCCCTTTTCTGCGATGCTCGGACGCATCGCCGCCGCCCGATTTCGCACAACTCGAACTGATCGGCATCGTAAAAACAAATGCCGAGACTAAGATCGACAACGAATTTTGAATTTTCATATTTCTCCCTCCGCTCCTTAATTTCTGCGCGATTAATCGCGGTTAGGCGAGCAAATTAAATGGCCAAATGAGTCGGAAACAATGAGTCGATCGGGTTCCGCGCGAGACACTATCGATGTGCCGCGCGACGCCAACCTCTCCCGAGGTTACGCCGCGGTTTTCGCCACTGTCGTCATTTGGTCGATGCCGTCGCTTTTTCAATACTATCTCAATCGCTACTACGATCCGTGGGCCCAAAATTTTTACCGCTATTCCGTCGCTTGTCTGGCGATCGCGCCTCTCGTTTTTTATCGCGTCCGTCGCGGTGGACCCAAGATCGACATGCGCGCGATTGGCATCTGTCTCATTCCGTGCTTTCCAAACGTCGTTCACCAAATCACGCAGGTCGTTGCGCTTTTCTACATGGGGCCCGGCGTGTATGCGATTTTCGCGCGTTTATCCGTGATCTTCACCGCCCTACTCGCCCTCGCATTTTTTCCTGAAGAACGCCACGTGATCCGCCAATGGCAATTTCAAGCCGGCACATTCCTCGGATTAATCGGCGCCTTTGGCGTAATCTGGTTTCAAACCGGCTGGCAAACCGGACACGTCGGAGTTCGCGGACTGCTCATCGCCTTCACCTCCACATTTTGCTGGGCGCTCTATGGTGTCCTTGTGAAACGCCCGTCCGCGCAGCTTGGCTCGATTCGCAGTTTCGGCATTGTTAGTTTTATAACATCGACAATGTTATTACCGCTCACCTTTGCCTTTGGAAAGATCAACACTCCGCTTCACGTAGCCTCGCATGTTAATCTCATTCTGATCATTTCCGCGGTAAGCTGCATCACGCTTGCCCACGTTTTGTACTACGTCGCCATCCGCGAGATCGGAGTCGCGCTTGCCCAAACGCTTCAATTGCTTTGCCCAGCCGGCGCGCTCGGTCTGTCCGCACTGATTTTCCACGAACGCCTCACCCATGCGCAATTGCTCAGCGCCGCGATCCTGCTTCTCGGCGCGTTTCTGGCCATGCGCACCAAGCCGCTCGTCGTCACAGAATCGGCAGAGAATCTATGATGTTGTAGAGGCGCTTGCGCCAAGCGCCTATCGTTTGGTTTCGGCGCTTGACACAAGCGCCGCTACAATGCGCACATTTCAATTCCCTAATCGGCTGTGCATCGGAATGAACCTAAAAAATTACCTCAAATCGCGGCAAAAAAAGATCGATCGCGCCTTGGATCGATACCTCCCGAAGGAGAACGTCAAACCGGCGACGATCCACAAAGCGATGCGCTACAGTTTGTTCGCCGGTGGAAAACGTCTGCGCCCGATCCTCTGCCTCGCAGCTGCGGAAGCATGTGGCGGCAAGATCGACAGGGCGCTTCCGCTCGCCTGCGCGCTCGAATGCATCCACACCTATTCGCTCGTGCACGATGATCTACCGAGCATGGATAATGATGACTTCCGGCGTGGCCGTCCGACCTGTCACAAAGTTTTCGGCGACGGCATCGCCGTGCTCGCCGGCGACGGTTTACTTACGATCGCGTTTGAAATCGTTTCGCGCGCGAAGCCGACGGCACGCTATGACATGTCGACCTTGCTGCGCGAAGTTGCCGTCGCTGCCGGCAGCCAAAAACTCATCGCCGGGCAAGTCGCCGATCTCGAAGCAGAAGGCCAAAAAGCAAATCGCGCGCAGCTTCGTTACATCCACGAAAACAAAACGGCGGCGATTCTAACGACAACGGTCCGGCTCGGTGCGATGAGCGCGAACGCAAACCCGAAGCAACTGGCCGCGATCACAAAATTCGGCTGCGCCCTCGGTCTCGCCTTCCAAATCATCGATGACATTCTCGACGTGACCCAAACGAGTGACAAACTCGGCAAAAGCGCCGGCAAGGATGTGGCCGCAAAAAAAGCAACTTATCCCGCTGTGATCGGCTTGGAAAAATCGCGCGCCGAAGCAAAACGGCTTACGCGGAAGGCGCACGATGCATTGTCGATCTTCGGTACAAAAGCCGAAGCGCTGCACACGCTCGCAAATTATCTGCTCGAGCGCGAGTACTGAGCTGATTCCCAGCAGGGGGCATAGGCTTCCAGCCTGTCTCTTTTCGGCATCCTTGCCGAAAAGCTAAGCGCGTATTCTTCCCGTGATTCGCCGACGAGAGGGGGCTGGAAGCCCGCGCTCCCGACAACATCACGCCAACACCAGATTGGGATTGATTTCTTCCGTCACATTCGAAACAAAACCATTTTGCAATCGCAGCGACGCGGCAAACGCGATCATCGCCGCGTTGTCGGTACAAAGCCATGGCTCGGCGCTTTTGAAATCGAAACCTTCGCGCTCGCATGCCTCTCGCAGTTGGCGCCGCAATTCTTGATTGCAGCTGACGCCGCCGCTAACTGTAACAAGATCGACATCGTGCTCTTTCGCTGCGGCCAGTGTCTTCTGCACTAGCACATCGACAATCGCTTGTTGAAACGAGGCGCAAAAATCGTTCAGCACGTCATCTCGAGCGAAAGTCTTGCCCTGAGCGAAGCCGAATGGGTCGAGAGATCCCGTAGTCTTACCTTTAAGATTTCGTGACGGGATTCCTAGACTGTGCTCCGCTTCGCTCGGAATGGCTGGAAGTTTCTCCAACAAATAGCGCACGGCTGTCTTTAAGCCGCTGAAGCTGAAATTTTCCGAGTCGAGCATGCTCCGCGGCAAATCGAAGCGCGCCGGATTGCCATCGCGTGCACGTTTTTCAATCTCGGGGCCGCCGGGATAACCGAGGCCGAGAAGTTTGGCCACCTTGTCGAACGCTTCGCCCGCGGCATCATCGACCGTGCGACCGATCAACTGATAATCGGCCAGTCCACGCACTCGAATCAACATCGTGTGTCCGCCGCTCACAATGAGCGAAACGTTCGGCTTGATTTCCGGATCGCCGAAAAATGGCGAGAACAAATGGCCTTCAAGATGATTGATGGCGAGGTACGGTTTGCCAAAGCCGATCGCCAGGCCTTTCGCGATTGACGCGCCAATCATGAGCGAACTGGCAAGGCCGGGCCCGCTGGTCGCGGCGAATGCATCGACATCCACCATCTCGATCTTTGCGTCGCGAATTGCGCGTTCGAGCAATCGCGGCGCATGCACAAGATGATTACGCGAAGCCACTTCCGGTACGACGCCACCGTAACGCTCATGCTCCGCAATTTGCGACGCGACTATGCTGGCGAGCAGTTCGCGACCGCGCAAAATTGCCACCGCCGTCTCATCACAAGACGTTTCGAGCGCGAGAACGGTCTTCATGCTGAAATTGTAGCGGTGGTTGTGTCAACCGCCGAAATCAAAATAATACGTGCTCGCTGCGGCGAGGGCCTCGACAACCGCCTACCAAATTCGGCAACCGATGCAGTTGCCCTACAATTGCGACTGTCGCGTTACTTTTTAATCGCGTCCGGTGTCGGGCCGTTTTGCTGTGCGTAAATCATCACACCTTTGAGCGCGTCGATCGCGCGCAGCATTTGCGGATCTTTGGTTTTGATGAGGCCCTTCTCATCCTCCGGCTTGATGTTTTCGGTGCTGCGCATCATAAAGAGCACCCGCTCTTGCTCCGCGCTCATCGGGACGCGAATGTTTGGCGTCACCCCATTTCCGTGAATGACCTGTTTGCCTGGCGTGTAGTATTTCGCCGTGGTGAAACGCAGCGCGGAACCATCGGGCAGCTGCATTACATTTTGCACCGAGCCTTTTCCGAAAGTAGTTTCGCCGACCACAATGGCGCGGTGCAAATCCTTGAGCGCGCCGCAGACGATTTCCGCCCCGCTCGCGCTGCCTTCATTGACGAGAAGAGCCATTGGAAAATGCGGCCGCTCCTTGGCGGCGCCGGAGGTTGAATAATCGCGTTGTTGCGAGGCCACGCGCCCCTGCGTGGAGACGACCTCCGTGTTGGGCGGCAAGAATTGCGCGCAAACATCCACTGCGCTGTTCAACAGCCCGCCCGGATTGTTGCGAAGATCGAGAATGAGCGCCTGCATTCCCTGTTTTTGCAATTCATCGAGCGCTTTCGACAATTCGTCGGCCGTCGGCTCATTGAATTGAATCAACCGGACGTAAGCGATCTTAAACGATCCCGTCAGGTCCGGGTCGAGCAACTGCGCACCTTTCACGCTCTGCACCTTGATTTCCGCGCGCTCCAGGGTGTACTCCTTGATTTCCTTGGTTGATGGTCGCATCAACGTCATTGTTATTTTCTGGCCCGGCGCGCCCCGGAGACGGTTGACGACATCCTGGAGATCCATTTTCTCGGTCGATGCTCCGTTGATTTTTAAAATCTGATCGCCCGAGAGAATGCCCGCCTTGGCGGCGGGTGTGTCTTCCATCGGGGTCACGACTGTAGGCAAACCGTTTTTCATCGAAACCTCGATGCCAAGACCGTTGAAACGGCTACGCGTGTCGTCTTGCATATCGCGGAAATCGTTCGGATCCATGTACTGGCTGTGCGGATCGAGCGCCGCGAGCATGCCTTTCATCGCTGCCGTGATCAGATCGTGATAACTGGTCTTATTTCCGTCGACGTAATCCTGCCGGATCAATTGGACGGCTTTAGCAAAGATGGATATTTGCGCGTAAGCATCATCCTCTTCATCGTTCGCGGCCCGGAGGCTATTGGAGCGGAAGCCAAAAAGAACGGTCAGGAGGAGCAGGCAAACAAATGTGCTGAGGGCAATGCGTTGTCTCATATTTCTGGCAGTGATTGGAAAACGGAGTGGACAATCGCTCATCGGAAATTTTTGGCAACGCGCAAAGCGTCGACTACACTGCGCCGCGCAAACAAGCACTGGGAATGAAATTTTGCTGCCGCGTCCTTTCCATCATCGCGATCTGTCTGCCCCCAGCGAGCAATTTCGCCCTGCAAACTCCCGATTCCGAGTACGAGTCTGTGGCAGAAGAATATATCAAAGGTCATTTCGCGGCGCGACCGCTCCTCGGCACCTCCTTAGGCTTTCACGAATACGACGGCAAAATTGCTGATTACAGCCGGCTTGCCCTCGATGCGGAACTTTCCCGGCTGCGGCGGTTCGAGGATCGACTTGGGAAGTTCGATCTCGACAAATTGAGCCCGCGGCAATCGATTGACCTGCGAATTCTGCAGGCCGCCATCAAAAAGGAAATTTTCCAGCGGCAAGAGATGTCGATCTTTGAGCGTGATCCGATGGTTTACGCGCGCGCGGCCGACGTAAACGTTTACATCAAGCGCAACTTCGCGCCGCTGGAAGATCGCGTGCACAGCATCGTCATGATCGAATCGCAGGTTCCGAACATCATCATCGCGGCCAAGACAAATCTGGATCCGGTGCTGCCCAAACCTTACGTCGAACTTGCCATCCAGATCGCGAAAGGTTCCGCGGATTTTTTGAGAAACAATCTGGTGGAAGCAACCGCCGATTTAAGGGACGACCGCATTCGCGCCGAGTTTCAGGACTCCAATCGCAAAGCCGCGGCGGCGCTGGCCGAATATGCCGCCTGGCTGGAACGTCAGAAGCTTCCAAAAGCTTCGGCTGATTTCGCGCTTGGGGAAGAAAAGTTCCGTCATTTCCTCGCCGACACGGAACTTGTCGATCTTGCGCCTGAAAAGATTCTGGAGATCGGCCTGACGAAGTTAAGGAAAGAGCAAAACGCGTTTGCCGAAGCGGCCAAAAAAATTGATCCGGCCAGATCGGCCAGCGAAGTTTTCAAACAAATTCAAAGCGAGCACCCCACTCCGGAAAGCTTGCTCACCGACATTTCGAAAAATCTCGAGCAAATCCGAAAATTCGTCACGAGCCGTCATTTGGTCACGATTCCTTCAGAGGTTCGCGCGCGCGTGAAAGAGACGCCGCAATATCGGCGCGCCACTTCATTTGCTTCGATGGATACGCCGGGCGCTTTCGAAAAGCGAGCAACCGAGGCTTATTACTACGTCACGCCAACCGAAAGCGATTGGCCGGAGAAACAAAAAGAGGAATGGCTGACCACCTTTAATCATTACACAGCCGACGTCGTTTCCATTCATGAAGTTTATCCAGGGCATTATGTGCAGTTTTTACGTTTGAACGCTTCTTCCGCGAGCAAAGTCGAAAAAATCTTTGGCAGCTACGCCTTCGTCGAAGGCTGGGCGCATTACTGCGAGAAAATGATGATCGACGAAGGTTATGGCGACCCGACCGGGGCAAACCCAACTGATGACGAACTGAAGCGGGCCGCGAAATACCGCATGGCGCAGGCCGACGAAGCCATGCTGCGCTTATGCCGCCTGTGCGTCGCGATCAAAATGCACACCCAGAAAATGACCGTCGATGAAGCGACCAAGTTTTTTCAGGACAATTGTTATTACGAAGAAAAGCCCGCGCGCGCGGAGGCGATGCGTGGAACGTTCGATCCTGGCTATCTTAATTACGCGCTCGGCAAGCTGCAGATCCTGAACCTGCGCGACGATTACAAGGCGCAGGAAGGCGAAAATTTCTCACTGCAGAAATTTCACAACGAGCTACTCAATCACGGCATGCCGCCCATTCGCCTGCTCCGCGAGATCATGCTCAAAGACAAATCGAAATGGAGCGAAGTGCTGTGATTAGGTAGGGCGCGATCGATGGGCGCGCCGGAGGTGCGTCTCTACCTGCTTTTACTCTTCCAAATCCGTCTCTCCCAGCAGTTCTTTCAGCAAAGGTTGCGGATTTGTCGGAAGTTCCTCCACGTCGCGTAGCTTTTTCGTGATCGCGCGCGAACGAACATCGACATCTTCGATTTTCCGCGACGCTTGATCGAGTTTGTCTTTCACCACGGATAATGCTTCCCCAAATTTCCCGAACTCGGTTTTCACTGCAGAAAGCAAATTCCAAACTTCACTCGAACGTTTTTGGATGGCGAGCGTGCGGAAACGCATCTGCAAACTGTTCAGCAACGCTGCCAGCGTGGTCGGCCCGGCAAAAATTACTCGACAATCGCGCTGCACCTGCTCCGCCAAACCGATGCGACGGATCGCCTCAGCATAAAGTCCTTCCGTCGGTAAAAACATCAGGGCAAAATCAGTCGTGCGCGGCGGGTTGATGTATTTCTGGCAGACGTCTTTCGCGCAACGCTTCAATTGGGTCTCCAGGCTTTTCATCGCTTCATCAATCGCAGCGAGATCGCCCGCTTCCTGTGCGCTGACGAGACGCTGATAATCTTCGATAGGAAATTTGGCGTCGATCGGCAACCAAACCGGCGCGCCGTTTTCATCACCCGGCAATTTGATTGCGAACTCGACATGATCGGCACTCTCCTCGCGCGTCTTCACATTTTTGGCGAACTGCTCCGGCGTAAGCACCTGCTCTAGCAGCGATCCAAGCTGCACTTCGCCCCAACCACCGCGGGTTTTCACGTTCGTGAGAACTTTTTGCAATCCGCCGACGTCGCT